>Ga0194129_10000483_pt1 | contig 76588 bp, 69 predicted proteins | sample TA2KigCa35mmetaG_FD_150862 | JGI IMG/M metagenome (GOLD analysis project Ga0194129, IMG submission 150862) | Freshwater microbial communities from Lake Tanganyika, Tanzania - TA2015038 Kigoma Deep Cast 35m | ecosystem: Environmental > Aquatic > Freshwater > Lake | place: Tanzania: Lake... | reverse complement strand
ACTTGCCGGCGCCCGACTCGCCGACGAGCGCGATCGCCCCGACGCCGTCGACCGAAGCCGCGCTCGCGTGCAGGCACGGCCTGCCGCGAAGATGGAGCGCGCGGGGCACGACCTGATCGACGAGCGCTTGCTCGAGCGCCGACCAAGAGCAGCCGGGCTCGAGGGCGAAGGCGAGCTCGTCGGCGGCGACCCGGAAGCACCCGACGCGCGGAAGCTCGAGGTGATGCGCCGCGCCGCAACGATGGACCACGACCGAGGGGCGACCGCCGTCGCGCGCGCCGATGGCGACGAGCGGCGGCCCGCTCGGCGCGGGGAGCGACTCGACGCGGCGCAGGCGCCACGAGACGTCACTGGGTCCCGCCGAGGTCGGGAGCGACGGGAGCGGCTCGTCGCTCGTCAGGACTGCGCTGCCCAACTGGTAGCGGTACATGCCTTCACTTCGCCGAGCGCGTCAGCTCGACCGCTGAAGTCCGAGGCCACCGTCTGCCAAGCTGCCTCTTGCCGCTCGCGTCAGCTCGCGCACCGTGCCAAGAACGGCGAGCTGCGGGCGCTCGTACGCGCGTCGCTCGGAGGCGGCGCGCTCGCGCAGAGACACCTCGCGGACGTGCTCAGCCGCGGCGGCGGCGTCGGGCTCCGTCAACTGCGCTGCTGGCCGAGATTTCCGTCGTTATTGCTGCCGACCGCTGCGAGGGTCAGCTCGCGCACCGAGCCGAGGACGGTGAGCTGCGGGCGCTCGTACGCGCGTCGATCGGAGGCGGCGCGCTCGTTGAGAGACTCATCGCAAGCTGGCGTGGCCTTGGGGTCGTGAGGGTTCGTCATGGCGTCTCCGCAGGTCGACGGGGCGCGCGGCGTGTGCGGCGTCCTGGCTCGTTGGTTCCAGCTGACCATAGCGCACTCTCGACGCCGTCCGCCAGTCGACGCGCGGTCGGTCTCGGGGCTAGGAGCGCCTCACGGCTCGAGCTGCCGGAGCCACGCCTCGACCGCCGCGACCTCGAGCATCCGCCGCTGAGCCTGACGGTCCTCGCTCGAGGGACACCACTCGAGGTCCGGACGGACGAGCCCGAGCGCGAGGAGGCGCGTCGGACGAGGCACCGCGGGACGATCGCGTCCGACGAGGCTCGCCCGGTTGAAAGACGAGTACTCCGCGCTGTCGGTGCGGCGGTAGACGCGCGCCGGGAGGAGCTCGCGGAGCGCGCGCCGCAGGATCGGCTTCGGCTTCCGCTGGAGCGGAGCGTGGCGCTGCTCGAGGGGCACGGTCGCGAGCCAGGCGACGAGCTCGCCGTCGAGGAAGGGGTGCGCGAGCGCGACTCCGCGACGACGAGCGAAGTACGACAGCGTGGCGACGCCGCGCTGCTGACCGGACTCGTGGAGCCCCTGAAGCATGGTGCGCGCGCGCCGGTCGTCGAGCGGCTGCGCCTCCCAGTAGAGCTCGCGCTCGAGCCGCTGCGCCTCGACGGCCGCGTGCCAGCGCGGCGTAAGGACCGGGCTCGGCGAGAGCCGCCGAAACGGGCGGAGCTTGGCGCGGAGCGACCAGGGGATGAGCTGCTGGACGGTGTGGTGCGCGGCTCGACGCCACGCGGCCGGCGACGTCGGGGGCTTGACGAGACGGCGCAGCGTGCGGAGCACCTCGCCCCGCGCGAAGGGCTCGGCGTGGTCGAACGGCGTGCTCGAGAGGAGCAGATCGCCCCCCTCGCCCGTGAGGATCGTGTCGAGACCGCGCGTCGCCGCCGCCTCCAACAAGACGTCGAACGCGTAGGCACCGGGGTAGTAGAGCGGCATGCCGGGGCGCGAAGCGCGCGCGAGCGAGGTGGCCTCCCCGAGGCCGAGGGCGTCGACCTCGAGCGACTCGAGCGACCAGCGTTCGACCACCGCGCGGCTGAATCGCGTCTCGTCGCAGTCGAGGTCGCCGTAGCCGAAATGGAGTGCGACCACTGGGCGCGTGGGCGCCCCGAGGCGCCGTCGCTCGTGCTCGGCAACGCACGCGACCGACGACGAGTCGAGGCCCCCCGAGAGCGTGACGCCGACGCCGGTCGCTCGACGGATGCGGGCGCTCGTCGCGGCCGCGAGCGCGACGGCGAGCCGCGCGGCGAGGGCCTCGTCCCCCTCGCGCGCGTCGCGCACGCGCAGCGGCGCGGTCCAGTGGGGAAAGAGCCGCGAGCCCTTCGCGTCGACGACGAGCGTGTGCCCGGGCGCGAGCAGCTCGACGCCGCGGTACAGCGTCGCGCGGTCATCGGTCGAGAGCCAATCGAGCGCCCGGGCGAGCGCCTCGAGGTTCGGCTCGGGCCGTAACGTCGGATCCGCGAAGAGGGCCCACTCCTCAGAGGCGAAGCGCACGCCGCGCGCGTCCCGATGGACAACGAGCTGGCGGGCGGCGAGCGGATCGCAGGCGAAAAGCAGCCTCCGCTGGCGAGCGTCGAAGAGCGCGAAGGCGAAATCGCCGCGCAGGTGTCGCGCGCAGTCCTCGCCCCAGCGCTCGTACGCGAGGCGGATCGCGGCCTCGTCGACGGACTCGTCGCCGTGACGCGCGTGGGCCAGCTCCGCGTCGACGCCCTCGAGCCGGTCGATGCGCGCGTCGGCGATGACGAGGACGTCGGGCGCCGCGCGCATCGTGGGCGCCTCGGCCGTCGAGGCCACGGCTCGAAGGCCCGCGAGCCTCCGCCCGCGGGCGAAGCTCGCGCCAGACGAGGCGAGCACGCGCCGCTCGTCCGGCGGGCCGTCGAGCATGCGCTCGAGCATGCGCTCGAGGAGCAGGCCATCCGACGGGTCGGACGCGCCTCCGCGCTCGAAGCGAACGAGCCCCGCGAGCGCCGTCATCGCACCTCGCGGGTGAGGATCGGCTCGTACCCGGCAGCTTCCTTCGGAGACGGCGGCTCGACCCAGGCGTGCGCGTCGAGCGCCTGCTCCCCAGGGCGACGCACCCCAATCACGAGGCGCGCCGGCACGCCGTCGCGCCGATGCAGCGCGTAGCGCACGAGCGCACGCGGCAGACAGCGGCCGGGGAGCCAGGGCTGCAGGCGAAATGCGCGAGCCACCGCGAGCTCGGCGGCCGCGCCCTCGGCCGCCTCGCGGCGATGCGCGTTGCGGGAGAGGCGCTCGAGTCCGTCGAGCGTCGCGTCGAGGCCGCGCCAGGCGAGCGAGCCCTCGACGAGCGGCGCGAGCAGCATGGCGCGCGCGGTGAACACGAGCTCGGCCTTCGAGGTCGTCTCGAGGGCGCTCACCACGCGCGACACGAACGAGCGCTCTCGAGGCATGCCGCAAAAGGATCGCACCTGCGGCAGCGCGCGTCGAGGCGCGCGACGCGGGCACCGTCTCAATCGCGATCGCGCCCTCACCCTCGGCACGGGCCGCGCTAGCATGCGCGCCTTGGTCACGCCGTCTTCTCCGCCCAGTCGCCCGCCTCGCCTCCTCGCGCTCCGCGCGCTCGGGCCGATCGACGTGCGCGCGGTCGCGCTGGAGCTGGCGCCGAAGGCCTTGATCCCCGCCACGCTGCTCTCGGCGGGCCGTGCCAGCGAGACCGTCACGCTGGGGCTCGCGCTCGCGGCACAGGCGTTCGTGGTCGCGCGCGGACTCTGGCTCGGCTGGGCGCTCGAGGCGCGGCTCGTCGAGGCGTGGTCGCGCCTCGCGGCGGCGGGCCTCGACCGACCGCTGGCCTCGCTCGCGCGACGGAGCGCGCGCATGCAGGGGAGCATGCTCGTCTTCGCGGCCCAGCGCGAAGCACAGCTCGGCGCGAGCATCGCCCCGCGCCTCGTGGCCGACGCCGCAGGCCTCGCCCTCGTCGCGCTCGCGACCGGCCTCCTCCTTGGCGGCGAGTGGCTGCTCGCGGGGCTCGCGGTCGGGCTCCTCGCCGCGCCCCTCGTGGTAGCCGTCACCTCGCGGCTTCGACGAGCCGAAGACCGCGGGTACGACGAGGTCGCGCAGCTCGTCGAGCGGTGCGGCGTACTCGTCGACGGCGCGCTCGAGGTTCGCGCTCACGGCCTGGGCCCCGCGACCGTCGCGCGCGCCCGTGAGGACGCGAGGCGAACCGCGCGCGCCCGCCGCGAGGCCACGGCACTCCGGGCGCTCTCGACCCTCGCGCCGGTGGCGCTCGTCGCGCTGCTCGCGGCGACACCGACCCTCCGAGGCGCGCTCGACCTTCAGCGCGCCTGGCTCCCCGCCGCGGTGCTCGGGACCTCCGGCCTCGCCTGCGCGCTCGGCCTCGTCGGCTCGCTCGGAGAGCTCGCGGCGGCAGCGCGTGAGCGCACCACCTTCCGCGAGTTCGTCGGCCCCTTGAGCACGCAGGCTCCCGAGTTCACCTCGGCTCCGACCGAAGGAGCCTCATTTAGGCTCGAAGAGATCCACTTCGATGGCGTCTCGGTGCGTCACGAGCGGAGCGCGCGCGCGACGCCTGCGGCCTTCTCCGCTCGCTGGAAGACACAGCGAGGGCTCGCGCTCGTCGGGGAGAACGGCGCGGGGAAGAGCACGCTCGTGGCCGCGCTCCTCGGGCTCGTGCCGCTCGAGGCGGGGGCCTTCTGGCTCGATGGCGCGCCATGGACGGCGGCACTCGCGGCGCAGCTGCGGGCCCGCGTCGCCTTCTTGCCGCAGCGACCCTTCGTCGCGCCCGCGCGCTCGGTCGCGTGGCACCTGCGGCTCTTCGCGGACGGCGTCGACGACACCGTCCTCGAGGCCGCGCTGGCCCAGGTCGGCCTGCTTCGCGTGCTGCAAGCACAAGCCGACGGCTCTCCGCTCGAGGTAGCGGTAGGGAGCCTCTCGGGGGGCGAGCGCGCGCGCCTTCACCTCGCGCGGGTGTTGCTGCCGCGTGACGGTCGCTCGCCGGCGATGATCGTCGTCGACGAGCCAGAAGCGGGCCTCGACGCCGAGGGGCGTCACGCCGTTCGCGAGCTCCTCGAGCGTCTGTCGGCCGAGACTCCCGTCTTGCTGGTCGCGCACGACGAGGCGGTGATCCCGGAATCGTTCACCCGCGCCCGCTGCGTCGGCGGCGTCTGACGAGCTCCTCCCGATGCCGCGCTCGAGCGCTCGATTCGCCTGGCGCTCTGCCACGGCTGAATGTCGGGCAAGTTCTCTGCAACGAGCTCAGTGCTAGCCTGATAACATTGTCTGACGCGCTTCGACGGTCGGGCCGCCTCAACCCTATGCTTACACCTTCTCATCTTCGCACCTTCACGGCACTTCTCCTCGGCACCCTCGGCGCCGGCAGCGCGCTCGGCCTCGGCTGCAACGTCGTCGAGACCGAGCCGGTCGAGACCGACGCCTCGAGCTCGACGAGCAGCGCGAGCTCCGGCGGCTCGATGGTCACCACCTCCACCTCGATGGGCGGCGCAGGCGGCGCGACAGGCAGCGGCGGCGCGGGCGGCGCGACAGGCAGCGGCGGCGCGGGCGGCGCGACAGGCAGCGGCGGCGCGGGCGGCGCGACAGGCAGCGGCGGCAGCGGCGGCAGCGGGCCGCTGTGCATCGAGGACACCGGTACCGACGCCTGCCCCGGCGACACCATCCCGCTCACGCTCGGGACCAACACCTGCTACGAAGGCGACCTCGCCACGGCGCAACACGATTTCACGGCGGCGTACTGCGGGGGTTCTGCGGGCTCGAGCGGCCCCGACCGGGTCTACCACCTCACCTTCAGCGCGCTCGGTACGCTAAAGCTCAGGTTCTTCGCGCTCGACGGCACGTTCAATCCGAACGTCCACGTCCGCGGCAAGATCGGCCAGCCCGCGACCTGCGAGGACGCGACCCAGGAGCTCACCTGCCTCGCGTCGTTCCCGACGAAGGAGGCCATCGCGGTCGAGCTCGACCCGACGAAGTTCGCCGACCTTTTCTTCTTTGTCGATGGCGCGAACGGGCTCGGCGGAAAGTACCGCATGGACGTGTCGTTCGAGGCTCCCGCCTGCGGCGACGGCGTCATCAACCCCTCGCTGATGGAGGCGTGTGACGACGGCAACGCGAAGAGCGGCGACGGCTGCGACGCGAGCTGCAAGCTCGAGCAGGTGACGAGCTTCGACGCCTGCCCCGGGGAGCCCTTCCCGATCGCGCTGAATCAATCCCTCACCTTCGTGAGCAGCACAGCGCCTTACAAGGACGGGGACGGCGTGCGCTCGTACCACCCCTCGGTCGGCGGCACCTGTGGTCCGGGCGCCGCGAGCTCGACCGGCAATGACCGCATCTACCAGCTGAAAGCGAAGGCGAACGGCACCGTGACCGCGTCGGTTGGCCTCGACCTCGCGGGGACGACGCCCGTGTGCGAGCAAGACATCCTCGATCCTGGCTGCTGGGATCGCGTGCTCTACGCCGTCGAGGCGGTCAACCCCGACACCTGCGGCGCGACCTGCACCTGCGACAGCGGGATGACCATCCCGGGCGATCCGCTGAACGGCGCGCTCCTCGGCAACCAGCTCGCGTGCTCGAACAGCGGGACCTTCGACGTCGAGACGGTCTCGTTCCCGGTCGTGAAGGATCGAACGTATTTCCTCATCGTCGACGGCATGTCCACGGCCGCGAAGAAGTTCGGCAAGTTCAACCTCCACGTCTCGCTGAAGCCCTGACGAGCGAGACGACGGACGGCCTCAGCCGGGAAAGCCGAGCCGCGTCCCCGCTGGCCCGTGGACATACCGGAGCGCCACGGCCTCGCCCGGCGCGAGCGTCCGTCGATTCGGCGCGAACCAGACCGTGACGTTCCAGTGCGCGCAGGCGCCGGGCCGCCCCGGCTCGGTCGACAGCGTGCGCTCGTCGTCGAGCTCGGCCTCGAACCAGGAGACCACCGCGTCGAGCGGCCCCCCTCCGAGGGCCACGGCCCGAGCCGAGACGTCGAGCGTCGTCGGGGCGCTGGCGAGGTCGAGCGCCACGAGCTCGACCTGCTCGGTCCGCGGTGTGAAGCGGGTCGCGATCGCTTGCGTGACCACGGCGCGGTAGCCCTCGGGCAGCGGCACCGCAGCGAGCGGGCCGAGCTCGACGCCGTAGGCGTCGGACCATCGACGGGTCACCTCCTCGTCGAAGCGGTGCGCGCGGCGGGTCCCCGGATCGAGCTCGACCCCGCGCGCGACGAGCCGAAGGCGACGCGGCAGGACGCGCGCTCCCGGCGCGAGCAGGCGGGCCCGCGCGTCGGCGAAGGCCTCGAGCACCCGCTCGGCCAATGGCTCGTCTCCCAGGATCTCGCTGACGAGCAAGGTGGCGGGCTCATCGAGGCTTACCTCGCGCGAGCTCCCCCGAAGAAGCGTGATGCGCGGCTCGTCGCGGAACACCCGTGCGGCAGCGCCCGCGATCGCCGTCTCCTCGATCGCATAGACGCGCCGGGCCCCCGCCTTCGCCGCCGCGAGCGCGAGGAGGCCGGTCCCCGTCCCGAGATCGAGCACCACGTCGTCGGGGCGCACCGCCGCGCGCACCGCGCCGACGAGGGCCTTCGTGCGCGCTTCGTCATCGAGCATCCGCACGTGGCTCGCCGCCGCGCCGAAGCGTCCCGGGCGCACGTCGAGGATCGGCCCTGTCGACTCATCGACGAGCGCGCCGACCGCCACGAGCTCGTGCACCCGCGCCGCGAGCCGCGCCCAGCCGTCGAGGCCACGTGACGCCGCGAGCCGTGCGACCGCCTCATCGAGCGCGGTCGCGACGCGGAACGCCGCGAGTACCTCGAGGAGCTCGAGATCCCCTCGCAGGTGCGCGTCACCGACGCGGAGCGTGACCTCGGCGCCGCGAACCTCGACCGCGAGCGCGGACGCGAGGCGAAGCCGCGAGCCGCGCGTGAGGCTCACGCGGTCGAGCCTGCTTCGCGCGGATCGATCTCGTCGGGGTGCTCGTTGTAGAAGGCGTCGAGGCTCTCGCGCGTGATCTCGACGACCACCTCGCCCTCCTTGACGACGCGCGCCTGACAGCCGAGGCGGCTCGACATGCGGACATCGAAGGCCTTGTCCATGATGTCCTCCTCGTTCTCCTCGGCAGGCGAGAGCAGCTCGGCCCCCTGCATTACGTACACGTGGCACGTCGAGCAGCCGCACACTCCGCCACACGCCGAGCCCTCGGGCGCGCCGCACTCCTCGGCCGCCTCGAGCAGGCTCACCCCGAGCGACACCTCGTGCACCCACTCACGCCCTAGCGCCTTCAACCTCACGATGGCCATGCTTCACCTCCGCCGCGCGTGCTCATCGACGTGGGCCTCGACGCCGCGTGCGTGAGCGACGCTCGCGTCGACCTCGTCGAGCACCTTGCCCGCGATCGCCTGACCGATCGCGCGATCCATCCTCCGACCGGCCCAGCCTTTGGTCGCCGCGTCGAGCTCGTCGACGCGACCCTGAATGCGGGCGGACACGTCCGACTCGAGCGCCGTCGCGAGGTCGTCGAGCGCCGCGAGCACGCGCGCACGCTCGTCGGCGTCGAGCAGATCCCCATCTTTCTCGAGCGCTCCACGCGTCGCCTGGAGGATGCGCGCGCCCTCGACCTTGCGCTCGGCGAGCTGGCGCTTCTGCATGTCCTCTTCGCCGTGATCGAGCGCGTCGAGCAGCATCTCTTCGACCTCGGCGTCGGTGAGACCGTAGCTCGGCGTGACCTCGACGTGCTGCTCGAGGCCGGTGGTGAGCTCCTTCGCGCTCACCGTGAGCAAGCCGTCCGCGTCGACCTTGAAGGTGACCTCGAGACGCGCCATCCCGGCAGCCACAGGTGGGATCCCGCGCAGGGTGAAGCGGGCGAGCGAGCGGCAGTCGGCGGCGAGCTCGCGCTCTCCCTGTACGATGTGGAGCTCGAAGCCAGTCTGATTGTCGGCGTAGGTCGTGAAGACCTGCTTGGCGCCGGCGGGGATCGTCGTGTTGCGCGGCAGCACCTTCTCGGCGACGCCGCCCATGGTCTCGAGCCCGAGCGACAGCGGCAGCACGTCGAGGAGCAGGATCTCGTCCGCTCGGTGCGAGTCACCTGCGAGGATGTCGGCTTGGATCGCCGCGCCGTAGGCGACGACGAGGTCGGGATCGATGTTGGCGAGCGGCTCCTTGCCGAAGAGCTCGGCCACGTAGCGCCGGACGTACGGCACGCGGGTCGAGCCGCCGACGAGGATCACGCCGTCGAGCTCCTCTGCGCGAACGCCCGCGTCGCGGAGCGCGCGGCGACACGACACGCCGGTCTTCGCGACAATCGGCGCGACGAGCTCCTCGAACGCTGCGCGGGTGACACGGACCGTCGTCTCCTCGCCCCCCTTCACGGGCAGCGTCAGCTCGACCGCGTCACGCTCGGTCAGCGCGTGCTTCGCCTGGCGCGCCGCGTCGAGGGCGAGCCGCACGAGCTCTCGTGAGGCCACGCTCGCGTCGACCGTGACCGCCATCGCTCGGAGCAGCACCTCGGCGAGCGCGCGATCCATGTCGTCGCCGCCGAGCGCGCTGTCGCCGCCCGTGGACTTCACCTGAAAGACGCCGTCCTCGAGGCGCAGCACGGTGACGTCGAAGGTCCCTCCGCCAAGGTCGTACACCGCGAAGAGGCCGTTCTGCTTCTGTTCAAGGCCATAGGCGAGCGCGGCGGCGGTCGGCTCGTTGAGGAGGCGCAGCACCTCGAGGCCCGCGAGCCGCCCGGCGTCCTTCGTGGCCTGCCGCTGCGCGTCGTCGAAATACGCCGGGACCGTGATGACCGCGGGGCCGACCGAGCGGAGCTCGTCCTCGGCGAGCTGATGGAGCGCCCTCAAGATCTCGGCGCTCACCTCGACGGGCGTCACGACGCGCTCGGGGGCGACGCGGAAGCGCACCGAGCGGGCCTCCTCGGGGCTCGTCGGCGAGGCAAACTCGTAGGTACCGAGGCGCCGGGTCTCGGCGTCGTCGGCCCCCTTGCCCATGAAGCGCTTCACGCTGACGATGGTGTCGGTCGGGTGCGCTGCGGCCATGCGCTGCGCCTCGCGGCCGACGACCACGCGGCCGGTCCGGTCGTAGAACACGGCCGACGGCACGAGCGCCTCACCGTCGCAGTCGCGGATGGCGTCGGGCGCGCCGTCGCGCAGGCGCGCCACGATCGAGTTGGTGGTGCCGAGATCGATGCCGATCGGGCGTGGCGAGGCGGCAGGGTCGAAGATTTCGAGCAGGGACATGGCTCAGGTCGAGAGCTCGTCCATGGCGGCCTCGAGCTCCTCGAAGAAGCGGCGGTAATAGCGCAACTTGCCGAGCTCTGGCAGCAGGGCCGCGAGCAATTCGACCGCGCCGCCAGCGGCCGCGAAGCCCTGCGTCAGCGCCGCGGTGGTCGCCTGCTCTTTCGTTCGCATGGCGCGCTCGAGGCGCTCGAGCGCGGGCAGGTCCTTGGCCCGTCGGGCGGCGGCGAGCTCCTCGCGCACCTCCATGATTTCCATCAAGAGCTCGGCCGGGGGTCGCGGCTCGGCGCCGTCGCCGATCGGAACGCCGCGCGCGGCGAGCAGGCACTCGGCTCGCTTCACGGGGTCGCGCAGGGCGCGGTACGCCTCGTTCACCTCGATCGCCTTGCCGAGCGCGAGCCGTCGCTCGGTCGCCGCCGAACCCGCGAACTTGTCGGGGTGCAGGGCGGCGGAGAGCGCGCGGTGTCGGGCGTCGAGCGCGGCCGGCTCGAGATCGAAGCGGGGCTCGAGGCCGAGGACGGCGAAGGCGTCGCTCAAATCGAGAACGACTCCTTGCAGCCGCAGGCGCTCGAGGCCTTCGGGTTCGTGAACTTGAAGCCCTGCCACTTCAGCGTCTTCTCCCACTCGAGCGTCGAGCCCGCGAGGTAGAGGATGCTCTTCTTGTCACAGACGACGCGGACCGAGCCGTCGTCGACGGGCACCTCGTACACGAGGTCACGTCCCTCGCGAGGTGGCGCGTCGGCGAACTCGAGGACGTAGCTGAAGCCGGAGCAACCCCCACCGCGAACGCCGACCCGAAGGCTTGCGTTCGGCGTCTTCCGCTTGTCGAGCGCCTCCTTGATCTTGCGCGCCGCCTCGGGCGACACGAGGAGCTCGAAGGTGCGCTCGACCTTCGGAGCGCCCGCGTCGGTGGTCGTCACGGTCTCGGCGTCCATCGGGTTCGTCAGCCCTCGTCGAGCGCGCGCTTGGCCGCCTGCTTGGCGCGAAAGTCCGCGATGGCGCTCTTGATCGCGTCCTCGGCGAGCACCGAGCAGTGGATCTTCACCGGCGGGAGGTTCAGCTCTTCGACGATCTGCGTGTTCTTGAGCGCCTCGGCCTCCTCGAGGGACTTGCCCTTGATCCACTCGGTCGCGAGCGACGACGACGCGATCGCCGAGCCGCAGCCGAAGGTCTTGAACTTCGCGTCCTCGATGACGCCCGCGTCGTTCACCTTGATCTGGAGCCGCATCACGTCGCCGCAGGCCGGTGCGCCGACGAGCCCGGTGCCCACGGTCGAGTCGTCCTTGTCGAGCGTGCCGACGTTGCGGGGGTTTTCGTAGTGGTCGATGACCTTGTCGCTGTACGCCATGACTTCATTCCTCGCGGGTCAGTGCGCCGTCCACTGGACGGTGCTGAGATCGATGCCTTCCTTGTGCATCTCCCAGAGCGGAGACATGCTCCGAAGCTTCTGGACCTTGTCGATCACGAGCTGTGCCACGTAGTCGACCTCGTCCTCGGTGGTGAAGCGCCCGAGGCCGAAGCGGATCGACGAGTGCGCGGCGTCATCGGTGACACCCATCGCGTGCAGCACGTACGACGGCTCGAGACTCGCGCTCGTGCAGGCCGAGCCGCTCGAGACCGCGACGTCGCGGATCGCCATGATCATCGACTCACCCTCGACGAAGGCGAACGACAGGTTGAGATTGTTCGGAAGGCGGTGCTCGAGCGAGCCGTTGATGTGCACTTCCTCGAGCGTCCCGGTGATCCGAGCGAGCAGGCGGTCACGCAGGGTTCGCAGCCGCTCGGTCTCGGCGCGGCCCTCCTCGGTCAGGATCTCGCAGGCCTTGCCGAAGCCGACGATGCCAGGGACGTTGAGCGTGCCCGAGCGCATGCCGAACTCGTGGCCGCCGCCGTCCATCTCGGTCGCGAGGCGCACGCGCGGCTTCGAGCGCCGCACGTAGAGCGCGCCGACGCCCTTTGGTCCGTAGATCTTGTGGGCGGTGAGCGAGGCGAGGTCGACGTTCATCTCCTCGACGTCGAACGGGGTCTTGCCGATCCCCTGCACGGCGTCGGTGTGGAGCAGCACGCCGCGCTCGCGGGTGATGGCGCCGATCTCCTTCAGCGGCTGCACGGTGCCGACCTCGTTGTTCGCGAGCATCACGCTGACGAGGATCGTCTGGTCGGTGATCGCGCGACGCACCGCCTCGGGGTCGATGCGGCCGGACTTGTCGACGTCGAGGTAGGTGACCTCGAAGCCCTCGTTCTCGAGGCGCTTGCAGGTGTCGAGGATCGCCTTGTGCTCGATCTTCGTGGTGATGATGTGGTTGCCCTTCTCGCGGTAGAAGTGCGCCACTCCCTTCACGGCGAGGTTGTCGCTCTCGGTCGCGCCCGAGGTAAAGACGATCTCCTTCGCCTTTGTCGCTCCGACGAGCCGCGCGACCTGCTCGCGCGCCCGCGAGACGGCCTCCTCGGCGGTCCAGCCGAACGCGTGGCTGCGGCTCGCCGCGTTGCCGAACACGTTCGTGAAGTAGGGCATCATCGCCTCGATCACCCGCGGGTCGACCGGCGTCGTCGCGTGGTTGTCCATGTAGATCGGGAATTTCAGCGTCATGACTTGGAGTTCTCCAGGGTGGCGTAGAGCCCGGCGACGAGCTCCGGCTCGACGACCTCGTCGTCGTGGACGGTGCAGGCGCTGCAGGCCGCCACGAGCTCACCGGGGTCGCAGGTCTTGCAGGTGTCGAGGTACTCGATGCTGGCGCCGACCTCGCGCTCGAGCGTCGAGAGGTGGGCGATCTGGGCGCGCACCTCCTCGAGCTTCTGCTGGTAGATGGCGCGGATCTTCCGCATCGCCTCGGGCGCGCTCGGCGCCTGCTCCCAGAGCGCCAGGATTTGCTGGATCTGCGCGAGGCTCATGCCGAGGTCATGGAGCTTGCCGATCCAGCGCACGCGCGCCACGGCGTCCGTCGCATAGAGCCGATAACGCCCCTTCGAGCGACGGTGCGGGCGCAGCAGCCCGACGCTCTCATAGTGGTGGATCGCGCGCACCGTCTTGCCGACCTCGCGGGCGAGGTCTCCGACCTGGAGCAGGCCCGCGAGCTCCTCGTCGTCCTCGAGGCCACCGGACTCCGACTCGACGGGCGGCGGACTGCCGAGCGCGGGCAGCGGCGGACCCCACGCCGGGGCCGCCGGAGTACCGAGGATCGGGAGGCGGTGGAGGTTAGCCATGACCAGCGAGGCGATGGGGGGACGGAGAGCGACGCGGCTTCGTAGTGCCGCGAGCAGGGGTCTGTCAAACCCAAACCCTTACGTATGCGTTAGGGTTCCGTTACGTGAGAATTAGCGCGTCCCAGGGGCGTGTCAACCGCGACCCCTCGCGACGTGCCCGGGCGCGTCGACGTCCCGTCAGGTGGCGCGGGCGTGCGCGACGAGGTGACCCAGGCCAGCCTCGAGCCCGTGCTCGGCGCGAAAGCCCAGGAGCGCAGCAGCCCGCTCGATCGCCGCAACCGAGTGCAGGATGTCCCCCGCGCGCGGCGGCAGGCGGACCGCGGCGAGGTCCGGACGCCCGACGAGCTTGGCGAGGATCACGGCGAGGTCGGCGACCGAGAGCGCGACGCCGGTCGCCACGTTGACCGCGTGCGCGCCCTCGAGCGGGCAGGTCGCGGCGAGCAGGTTCGCGCGGACGACGTCGCGCACGTCGATGAAGTCGCGGGTCTGCGCCCCGTCGCCGAACAGCGTGGGCGGCCTGCCCTCGAGCAGCGCCTCGAGGAAGCGCGGAACGACCGCCGCGTACGGGCCGTTAGGGTCCTGCCGGGGGCCGAACACGTTGAAGTAGCGCAGACCGACGAGGGTCATGCCGAAGGCACGCGCATGCGCCTCGGCGAGCTGTTCGTCCATGCGCTTCGAGAGCGCGTAGATCGACTGCGGCGCGGCCTCGTCGCCCTCGCGCTGCGGCAAGGTCGCGGTGTCGCCGAAGACGCTCGACGAGCTCGCGTAGACGACCCGTGAGACCCCTGCGCGACGCGCCGCCGCGAACACGTTGGCGGCGCCGGTGACGTTGACCGCGATGGTGGTCGCCGGGTCCTCCATCGAGCGGGCCACCGAGCAGATCGCCGCCTCGTGAAACACCACCGACATGCCGACGCACGCCGCTCGACAGGCGGACTCGTCGCGGACGTCGCCGACGACGAGCTCGACCCCTTCGAGGTCGGCGAGGTTCTCGCGCTTGCCGGTCGACAGATCGTCGAGCACCCGAACGCGCGCTCCTCGCGCGACGAGCCCGGCGACGAGGTGCGAGCCGATGAAGCCCGCGCCGCCCGTGACGAGCACCGACCGACCCGCGAGCGACGCCGTCAAGCCTTCACCACGTTCGAGCGCGGTGCGCGGTACACCCCGCGCGTATCGACGATCACCTGCGCGTGCTCCGCGACGAGCGCGTAGTCCACGGCGCTGTGATCGGTCGCGACGAGCACCGCGTCGTAGCGGGCGAGGGTCTCGGGCGAGAGGGGCACCGAGTGCTGCTTCGCGAGAGCGGGGAAGCTCCGCTTCGCGGGGGTCTCGGGCACGTGCGGATCGTGGTAGTCGACCACGGCGCCTGCCTCGCGCATCAAGTGCATGAGCTCGAACGACGGGGCCTCGCGCGTGTCGTCGACGTCTTTCTTGTAGGCGAGCCCGAGGAGCAGCACCTTGCTGCCGTTGAGCGGCTTCTTTCGGGTGTTCAGCGCCGCAGTCAGCTTGTCGACGACGTAGCGCGGCATCGACACGTTGACCTCGCCGGCGAGCTCGATGAAGCGGGTCGAGACGCCGTACTCACGGGCCTTCCACGTCAGGTAGAACGGATCGAGCGGGATGCAGTGACCGCCGAGGCCCGGCCCTGGGTTGAAGCGCATGAAGCCAAAGGGCTTCGTCTCCGCCGCGTCGAGCACCTCCCAGATGTCGATGCCCATTCGGTCGAAGATGACCTTGAGCTCGTTCACGAGCGCGATGTTGACCGCTCGAAACACGTTCTCGGTGAGCTTCGTCGCCTCGGCGGCGCGCGCCGACGACACTGGCACGACGCGGTCGACCGCGAGCTCGTAGAGGCGCACCGCGAGGCGCGACGAGTCGGGCTCGATCCCGCCGACGACCTTCGGGATGGTCTTGGTGTCGAAGCGCCGGTTGCCCGGGTCCTCGCGCTCGGGCGAAAACGCGAGGAAGAAATCCTCGCCCGCGACGAGGCCGGTGCGCTCGAGGATCCCGCGGACGAGCTCGTCGGTCGTCCCCGGGTAGGTCGTCGATTCGAGGACGACGAGCTGCCCGCGGCGCAGCCGCTTCGCGATCGCCTCGGCGGTGACGACGACGAAGCGCATGTCGGGCTCGCGCTGCAAGGTGAGCGGCGTCGGGACCGCGATCGCGATCGCGTCGCACTCCGCGAGCCGCTCGAAATCGGTCGTCGGCGAGAAGCGACCCGTCGCGAGCGCGCCCTTCACTCGCTCGGCGCCGAGGTGGACGATGTAGGTCCCGCCGCCGAGGAGCACGTCGACCTTCGCCTGATCGACGTCGAAGCCGAGCACGTCGAAGCCCTTCTCGCAGAAGGTGAGCCCGAGGGGCAGCCCGACGTAGCCGAGGCCCACCACGCCGACGCGGGCCGTCTTGGCTTCGATCTTGTCGAAGAGCTCCTGTGCGCGCTGATTCGTCATCGCATGCCTCCTTACAACAGCGCCTTCGTTGCGGCGAGGTCGGTGCCGTTCACGGACGGTCGAACACGAGGCGGAAACCGAGGTTCGAGAAGCGCGCCTCGGGAGGATAGGCGTTCCGTCCGGAGCAGCCGATGCTCCAGGGGAGGTTGTTCCACGCGCCGCCTCGCACCTCGCGCGGCGGACCGTAGGTGCCCTCGCTCGCGCGAGCGTCCTCGGTCCATTGCCACACCGCGCCACAGAGATCGTGCACGCCGAACGGGCTCATGCCTCGCGGGTGAACGCCGACCGGGATCGTCGACCGTGGGCCGTGTTCGCGAGAGCAACACGCCGCGGGGTCCCAGGCGTCGCCCCAGGGGTAGTCGCGCGCGTCATCGCCGCGGGCAGCGCGCTCCCACTCGTGGTCGCGGGGCAAGCGCGCGCCGCAGTAGGATGCGTACGCCTCGGCCTCGAACGCGCTGACGCCGACGACCGGGTGGTTCGAGACGAGGTAAGGCGCCCACTCGGCCTCGCCCCAAAACCGCGGGCGCTCGAGGCCCTCGTCGAGGCGGAAACTCCAGCCCTCGGCGCTCCAGTAGCTCGGGTCGTCGTAACCCTCATCGGCGATGAAGCGAGCGAACTCCCCGACCGTGACCGGATATCGCGCGATGGCGAAGGCAGGCACCGCGATCTCGACGATCGGCGAATCGTTGGAGATTTTGCGCCGCAGGATCCCTGCCGGGATCGGGATGGGCCTTGCCTCGGCGAGGCGCGGATCGCCTTCTTCCGCGAGCGCGTGCGCGGACGCGATGCGGTCTTCGAGCGACGCCGCGACATCGGCGACCACGGCGAGGTGACGGGCGAGCGACATCGCGAAGGCCGGAGCATAGCAAGCGCCGGTCGCGTCGCACCCGCGTGGCGAACGAGGTGCGGCCGTGATACGCCTGACGGGCCGTGGTTAAGATCTGCCTCGAGTGTCACTACGTCAACGCCGGGGGCGCCGTCTGCACCGAGTGCGGCGGTCGCCTGGTGATGGTGTCGGACCCCGAGGCGCGCGATCTGCCCGACACGGTGTGGAAGAATCAGCGCGTCGACTACGGCGCGCGGCGCGGCATGATCATGCGCTTCCTCGCGATCTTCATCGGCTCGACGACCGGGCTCTACGGGCTCCGAGCTTCGTTCGGATACGAGCCCCCGTGGTCGAGGGTCGCGGCGGTCGGCTCGGTGGTGGTCGGCCTCACCTTGTGGTGGATCCTCCACCGCGCCGCCACGCGCGGGGTCCGGGTGTGGGTGCTCGCGAAGGGCCGGGTGCACAACGCCCGTCTCGCGCGCGCCATCTTGCTCGGGATAGTGCCGTTCAAGCGCTCGCGGCGCGCCGGCTGAGTCAGCCAGCGGCGGCGGCGCGAGTGGTGGGGTCAGGGCAGCGCGAAGGCGCGGAGGCGCCGTCAACCGAGGGCCCGCGCGCGTGGAGCGGGCTCACTTCGGCGTCGGCACGGTGTTGACGCTGACCGTGGAGCCGGGCTTCGCGATCCACTTGAAGTTGTCGACGAGCACCGTCGAATCCCACGCATCATCGCCGGTGTCCCAGATCGCGAAGCGCACGTCGAACGTGTCGCCGCCGACGACCGGCGCCTGGGTGGTGAGCCAGCTCGTGGCGCCGGCGTCGTTCCAGGAGTCGAAGCCGGTCCCCGAGAGCTCGGCCGTGCCGAGGGCGCAGCCCGCGCAGACCTCGAAGAACGCGATGTTCACGCTCACCGGGTTCTTCTTGGAGTCGAACGAGATGTTGCCGTTGATCGACCCCATCGGCGGCGGGCTCACGCGCGCGATGAACTGGTCGTTGAACGACGTGCAGACCCACTCGGGGTACTCGAACGAGTAGAAATTGAACTCGAAGGAGTAACCCGTGGCGTTCTTCGGCGCGCGGAGCATCAGGCTGAGCGCGACGTCGTCGTTGACCTCGGTGTCGCCGGAGCAGCCTGGGACGTCCTGAGGGAAGCCGGCCGGCGCGGTCCCGGGGCCCAGCGTGGAGCAGGTCAGCGTCCCGCAGTTGCCGGGCATCGACGCGTCGCGTGCGTAGCCGGACGAGAGGCCGAGCAGCGACCCTCCCTCGCGCGGCTTCACGGTCGAGCCGAACTTCGGCATCAGGCCGACGGACGGGCCCGGCGAGGCGGGGGCCCCGTCCGCGCGCGTGTACGACGCCGACACGACGCCCCAGCCCTTCTCCTTCGGGCCGAGCGCCTTGCAGAGGCCGATGGCGCGGGCGCCGTTCAGCGGGTCGAGATCGCCGAGCGCGAGGCCGCTGTCGCACGACGGCACGGCCTCGTCGACCTGCCCGTCGCAGTTCTCGTCGCTTGCCTTCGCGCTCGGATCGTTTGGATCGGTCGCGACCTCGATCGCGCCGGGGTTGACGTTGGGATCGCAGTCGTTGCAGTCGCCCTCGTCGCCCGAGTACCCGTCGCTGTCGCCGTCCGCGCTCGGGGACGAGTCGCACCCGGTCCCGCCGCCGCCACTGCCGCCCGACGGATCGAAGGAGCCGCTGCTGGCGGCCCCGGAGCCACCGACGCCGGGCTGCCCGGACGAGCCAGCGATCGCATCGAGCGTGCCATCGCGACTCGCCGAGCACGCGACGAGCAAGAGAACTCCAGCGGTCCCGAGTCGATGTAGCAGCGAAGCGTCACGCATTTGGACCTTGCTTTCGGGGCGCACGCGGCGCGCATTCAATAGTAAGTGCAACGAGTACGCCCACGCACGTCGTCGCCGGAGCTGACCTAACCAAGCTCGCATGAAACGCCTAAGACCGACGAGCGGCACGCCGGCCTCTTCGAACGAATGTCAGGAGTGTGCGGGCTCGGACGCCTCCGCCGAGCCGCACCCTCGCACGCGAGGCGCGCCTAGCGGCTCTTGGCGGTCTTCTGCGCCTTGCCCTGGAGCAGCTCGGCCGCGAGCTCCTCGGCGCGGTCGGTGCTCTCCCAGGGGAACTCCTTGCGACCGAAGTGACCGTAGGCGGCCGTCGCCTTGTAGATCGGGCGGCGCAGGTCGAGCTGCTCGATGATCGCCTTGGGGCGCATGTCGAACTTCGCCTGGATGTACTGCTCGAGCTTCTGCTCGTCGACCTTGGAGGTGCCGAACGTGTTGACGTGCACCCCGACCGGCTGCGCGACGCCGATGGCGTAGGCGATCTGGACCTCGCAGCGCTCCGCGATGCCCGCCTTGACCACGTTCTTCGCGACGTAGCGCGCGTAGTAGCAGGCCGAGCGATCGACCTTCGTCGGGTCCTTGCCGCTGAACGCGCCGCCGCCGTGACGGCCCATGCCGCCGTAGGTGTCGACGATGATCTTGCGACCCGTGAGGCCGGCGTCACCCTGCGGACCGCCGATGACGAAGCGACCGGTCGGGTTGAGGTAGATCTTCACCTTCTTGTCGAGGAGCTTCGCGGGGATCGTCTTGTCGATGACCTCGGCGCGGAGTGCCGCCTCGAGATCCTTCTGCTTCACCTCGGGTGCGTGCTGCGTCGAGAGGACGAGCGCGGTGATGCGGGTCGGACGGTCGTTCTCGTACTCGAAGGTCACCTGCGTCTTGCCGTCTGGGCGAAGCCACGGAAGCTTCCCGTTCTTGCGGACCTTGGTGAGCTGACGCGCGAGGTTGTGCGCATACCAGATCGGAGCCGGCATGAGGTCCGGCGTCTCGTTCGACGCGTAGCCGAACATCAGCCCCTGATCGCCAGCGCCCTGCTCCTTGTACTTGCCCGAGCCCTCGTCGACGCCCTGCGCGATGTCGGGGGACTGCTTCTCGATGGCGCTCATCACGGCGCACGTCTGCCAATCGAAGCCCATGTCCGAGCTCGAGTAACCGATCTCACGGACGGCCGAGCGCACGAGGTCGGTGACGTTGATGACGGCATTTGTCGTCACCTCGCCGCCCACGATGACCATGCCCGTCTTCGTGAAGCTCTCGACCGCGACGCGCGAACGCGGATCCTGCGCGAGGTAAGCGTCGAGGATCGCGTCGGAGATCTGGTCGCACATCTTGTCGGGGTGGCCCTCGGTGACGGACTCCGACGTGAACTGGTAGGAACGCATAGACCGCGTGACTTACCTCGCGGACGCGGCGCGCGTCAACGCACGCGACACCACAAAAAGCAACGAGCCGACGTCGCACGGGGCAACGTCGGCTCGCGGGGCGCGGAGGCTTCGCTCAGCGACCGGCCATGCCCTCGAGCTTCTTCACGAGGTCGGCGGGGAAGGTTCCCTGACCGAGCTGCCCGCGGATCTTCTTGAAGGTGTCGTTCCATTTGCCGCGCTCGGCGTCCGAGAGGGTCACGACGGTCATGCGGCCCTTGATCGTGTCGTAAGCCTTCGCGTCCTCGAGGCGGATCTTCTTCGTCAGCTTTTTGCCTGCTTTTTTGCCGCTCTTCGAGACGATCGCCTTCTCGTCGGCGTTCAGCGAGTCGAGCGTCTTCTGCGACATGACGAGGCCGCCGATGCCGACGCCGACGACGTCGGCGTTGACATGGTCGAGGTGGAGCTGCCACTGCAGCGTCACCGCAGGGAGCGCCGGCACGGTCGCGACGTTGATAGCGCCCGACGTGAGCTTCGGGAGCAGCTCGGGCACCGACGAGAGCACCGGCGTGTAGCCGATCACCGACGAGGTGACCGGCGCGATCGGATCGTCCGACCACGCGTAGACCTTCATGCTCTTCAAGTCGCCGGGCGCCTTGATGGGCCTGCCCTTCGACATGGTGTGCGCGAGGCCGACGTCGCCTGAGCCCACGAGCGCGAAGCCTTCCTTCTTGAAGGCCTCCTGGAGCTCGGGGAGCAGCTGCTCACGGGCGGCATCAAGTCTGTCCCAGTCGGTGAAGAGGCCGGGCATTTGGAGCGCGAGGAACGGCTTGTGGATCGAGCTGAGGCCGACCGAGGTCACCGCCGCGCCGTCGAGCTGACCGGCGCGCATCTTCGAGACCATCGCCCGCTCGTCGCCCTGCTGGCCGTTGAAGTACCAGCGGAGCGTCACCGCGCCGTTCGTCTTCTTATCGACGCTCTTCGCCCACTTCTTGAAGACCTTGCCCCACGCGCTCTGCTCGGGGGCGAGCGTGCCGAGCGAGAGCTCTTTCGCGCTCGCGTCCTGGGTCGCGGTCATGCCAGCGGTGGCGAGGAGCGCTCCGAGGAGCGTGCCGAGAAACTTGTTGAGAGACATCGTCGAAATCCTCCGGGAGAGTCGAGCCGACGCGGTGGCGCGGCTGGGGCGCGCGGCTGCGCGGCGGCGGTTCTAGCACGCACGCGGCGAGCTTGGGATCCCCATTGCTCTGACAGGCTCCTGCCCCGGGGCATTCTGTGGCCCCCGCCTCGGGCACGGGTCCGACGCTCGCGCGCCTCCACGCGGGCACGCCTCCGTCGACCGCAGAAGTGGCCGAACACCCGCAGGAGCCATTAGGGTCGAGGGGTGCGCCCGGTCGTGGTCTCCGTCCTTGCCATCGCGGGGCTCGTGGCGTCGACGTCCCGGGCCGAGGACGACGCGCTGACGTGGTCGTCGCGGGTCGGCGGCCCGCTGGCGAGTCCGAGCCCGAGCGACGGGCCGACCAGCCCGTTTTACGCGGCGTGTGGCGAGCGGGTCGCGGTGCTCGAGGGAGTCGCCCGGCGGCTGCTCGGGGAGGAGTCCGCGCCCCGCCCGTCGGCGGCGCGGCTCGCGCGGCGCGTCCAGGCCGCGGGCGTGCCGCAGCCGGCGCCGCGCGCGTGGGCCTTCGCTGGGCCGGCCGCGGCGGCGCTGCCGCGCTTCGAGGCGTGGCTCGGCACGGCGCGAGGCGCGCGGCGTTGCGGCGTCGCCCACGGACTCTCGCGCGACGGGGTGACGCGCTTCGCGGCCATCGGCGTCGATGCGCTCGCAGACCTCGAGCCGCTGCCGAGGCGGGCGCGGGTCGGCGCGTGGCTCGCGCTCGACGCGCGACTGCTCGTCGAGGCGACGGACGCCGCGGTGGTGCTGCTCGCGCCGGACGGACAACCTCGACGAGTCCTTGCGGATCGGACGGGCGACCGGGTGCGCTCGCGCTTCGCGGTCGACCAGCCGGGAGAGTGGGCGGTGCAGGTGGTCGCGACCCTGCCGGGCGGACCGGAGCCGGTCGCGGAGGCGCGTCTCTTCGTCGGTGTCGAGCCGCAAGCGGCGCCGCCCGAGGACCCGCCGCTCGGGCTCCCCGACGACCAGGTCCTCGTGGCTCGCCTCGACGTCGCACGGCGAGCGCAAGGGCTCCCGACGCTCCGCCGCAGCCGAGATCTCGACGCCGTCGCGGCCCGGCACGCGGCGCGAATGGCCGCGACCAACACCCTCGCGCACGACGTCGGCGAGGGCGCGCCGACCGAGCGCGTGCGCGCGAGCGGCGTTTCTGCAGCGGTGGTCGGGGAGAACGTGGCGCGGGCAGGCGACGCAGAGGCCGCGCATCGCGCGCTCTGGGAGAGCCCCTCGCATCGCGGGAACATGCTCTCGCGGCGCTTCGGTCGGCTCGGCATCGGCGTGGTGCATGACGCGCGCGGCGTGTGGGTGACGCAGCTCTTCGCCGATTGAGCGCGACGCCACGACGAGGCGAGGCCCACCGTCACGGGGCGCGACGAATCCGCCTGCCGAACGGCCTCGCGTCGGCCTAGACTCCGCGGGTGACGCTCACCGTCCCTGGCCCCTTCGATCAGGCGTTCCTCGAGGACTGCCCCTACGACCCCGAGGTGCTGTTCATCGATCGACTCCTCGAGATCGACCGTGAAAAGAGCCTCGTCCGGTGCAGCTGGCCGACCCACGACGGCATGCCGCTCACGCGCTCGCAGCGGGCCCACGCCGCACGCCACCCGCGCCACGTCGCCGGCGCCTTGATGGTGCACGTCACCGGGATGCTCGGCTTCGTGCACGCGTACCACGTGCTCGGGCTACGGCACGCCGACGGCTGGATCGGCTACGGGACGCACCTCCACGAGGCGACGTTCAAGAAGCTCGTCCCGCCGGGCGAGCGGATCGAGTGCGAGTGCCGCGCGGTCCGCGCTCGCCTCGGGCAGACGCGTCATTTCGTTCGCTACGCCTTCGAGCTCACGCACCTCGGCGAGCTCTGCTACCGCAGCGAGCAGAGCGCCTACTGGCTGAAGGTCGACGAGGCCAAGGCCGACCCGCTCGAGAGCGCGCCGTGACTCGCGACGACGTCGACGTCGCGCGGATCGTGCCCTCGGCGCGCGATCTCTCCCTCGCGCTCACGCCAGGTCGCCGCTCGCTCGTGCTGGTCCCGTTCCTCGACGCGAGCGCGCTCGACGCAGCGGAGGCCGACCTAGCGCGCTTGGTGGAGTCGACACGCGCCTTCGCGACGAACGCGACGGGGGAGGCGCAGCGGACGCTCGCGCGCGCGACAGGCGACGTCCCGCTCCTCGTGACGACGCCGGCGACCTCCGCCGAGGATTGCCAGCGTGCCCGTTATTTCGGCGCGGATGGCGTGTGCGTACCCGCGACGGCGCGCGGCGACGTCGAGGCCGCCATCCTGTCCGCGCGCTCGATGCACATGGCGCCGCTGCTCGCCGTGGGTGACGACCTCGAGGCCTCGTCCGCGGTCGCACGCGAGGCGCGCGCTTGGCTCCTCCACGGCGTCGACCTGACGCTTGCGCGGCGCGCGGCAGCGCTCGACCGAAGACGCGTGCTCGTCGTCGATGCGTCGCGCGAGGGCGAGGTGTCCGCCGCGACGCTCCGCGCGCTGCTCGGTCTCGTCGACGCGCTCCTCGTTCCTCCCGGGCTGCACCGCCGCGCAGACTACGAGGAGCTCGCCGCGGAGCTCGACGGGTGACGGAGCAGGGCTCGCGGCGGATCTGGTGTGAGCTCGTCTCACCGTCCGAGCTCGCGCGCGCGAGCGCGCTTCGCCTGCTCTCCACCCGACGGATCGGCCTGCTCGCCGCCGTAACGCCCGCGGACGCCAAGGACGCCGGCGCGCTCATCGCGGCGTGCCGCGACGCGGGCGTCACGATCGGGCTGTGGCCTATGCTCGCGCCGCACGAAGGTCGCTGGGCGAACGTGCGCACCGCGCCGAAGTTCGCCGCGTTCGTCGAGCAGCTCGTGGACGCGCTTGCGTCACAGGATCGAATCCCCGACGAGCTCGCGCTCGATCTCGAGCCCTCGTTCGAGGTCTTGTCCCGACCGGGCCCGCGAACGCTCGCTCGTCACCTGTTGGAGCGTTCGCCGACGGGCCGCGCGCGGCTCGTCTCGCTCGCCACGGGGCTGCGCGGGCGCGGCGTGCGCGTGCTCGCCGCGGCGATGCCGATGCTGCTCGGGGACGGCGCGCGACGGCGCTGGGAGCGGCTCCTCGGCACGCCGCTCCATGCGCTCGCGCCCGATCGCGCCTCGGTGATGATGTACAGCTCCCTCGTCGAAGGGTACTCGCGCGGCGCGATGACGCGCGACGACGCACGCGCCGCGTTGGGGAGCGCCGCCCAGCTCGCCGCCGCGCGCGGCTTCGGCCTGTCGCTCGGGGCCGTAGGCACCGGGATCCTCGGCGACGAGCCCACCTACCGAGGCCCGCACGAGCTCGCGGACGACGTCGCGATCGCCCTCGCGGCCGGCGTCTCCGACCTCACCTTGTTCTCGCTCTGCGGCGCGCTCAGGAGGCCTCCGATCGAGCCCTGGCTCGATGCGCTCGTCTGCACCGACGCCTTGCCGGAGGTGCCGACGACGCCTCGCGCGAGGCTCGTCTGGCGGCTCATCTCGGCGGTCGGCAGCTGACCGACGACGTCCCGCGCGCTCAGGGTCGCGCGGCCGCTCGCTTTGCACGAGCGCGTAGCCAGGCCGGTGCCGACGCATCGGCCGCCACGGCCTCGAGACCTTGTCGTGACGCGAAGCGCCGAACCACGGCGGCATGGTCGACATGACGCCCGCTGAACACATCCTCGTGGCACCAGTGCGACGCCAGCAACTCCGCCGCGCGTGGCGCGAGGTGCGTGCGCCATGCGCCCTTCGCGAGCGAGAGCGTCTTCGTCGGCGGCGACGAATCGGACGGCGGCGCGACCGACTTCATCCCGCCCATGCCGAGGTTGTCGAGCGCGCCTCGATAGATCGTCGCGCCCTGGATGACGCTGACCTGCATCGGCGAGAACTGATCCGCCGCCGCGTTCGCGAACGGGAACATGATGTTCGACGAGTCCGGGCAGCCGAGCCCCTGCATCTCGACCGAGCTGCAGCTCATCGTGTCGCCGAGCGTGTCGACCGCGCTCCCATCGATCTCGGTGGTGTGGAACAACCCCGAGAGGTGCCCCGACTCGTGCTTCAGCACCTCCGCGTCGAGGTCCGGATCCGACGTCGGCATCACCACCACACCGCTCGCGGTGCTGCCAGGGGCGATGCCGACCCCCGGGATCCCGGCAGCGACGCCGAGCGCGTCCTTGAGATCGCCCGTGAACTCCTCGATGACGTGGATGTTGAGCGCCGGGACCGACGGAGCCGCCTTCGAGGCCTCGATCACCGGAAAGAAGTTGTTGAGGTCGACGCTCGCGAACGACGCGTCGAGCGGGTAGTAGGTCACCTTCCCGAGCTTCATCCCCGCCCACCCGTTGAAGGCCTTCGCGAGGACGTTGTCGAGGTACGCGACGCTCGCGCCGTTCGGGACGCGGAACACGTTCACGTCGACGAACCCGCCATGAAACGCTCCGTCGCTCGACGTGCGGAGCCACACGCTCACGTCGCCCGCCTGGGTGGTGTTCGAGTAGGGATCGCCGATCGTGACCGTCCACGTCCCAGGGAGCACCAAGGGCATCGCGCTCATCGCGTCGGTCTGGGGCGTCCCCGCTGGCGTGAGCCCGTACCAAGAGAACTCGCGCGGCGTGCCCGGGATGCGCCACTTGTCGATCAGCGCCTCCTTGGTCGGAGACTCGATGCGCTTCACGCCCATCCGCCCGTAAGGCTGTGGCGCCTTGACCACGACGGTGAACCCCAGCGTCCCCTTGGGGACGTCCAGCGTGAACGACTCGCCCGATTTCTTCGGGCCTACCACGACCTCTTCGAACGACGTCGTGGGGCCGCCGCCGGTGCCCGTGCTCGACGAGCTGGCCGTCGCCGAGCTGGCCGTCGCGCTCCCGCCTTCACCGCCCGCGCCGCTCCCGCTGCTCGACGCGTCAGTCGTCGTCGTGACCGCGCTCATGCTGGCTGAATCGCTCCCGCCGGCCGAGGTCACGGCCTGCCCGCCCCCGGCGGAGGTCATGTCAGGGTGCTTGTTCGAGTGGTGCTCCGGATCCCAGATGGCGCGGCCACCGCAGGCGGCGAGGAGGAGCGAGAGAGCGGCGGAGGAATGAAACGTCACGCGCACGAAATTAAGTTAACCGAGTCACCCAAGCGGGGCACCGCCAATCGGCGCTCGTCAGAACGAGCCGGTCATGCCCAGGAAGCCTGGGCCCACGAGCGGCTTCACCTCGAGGCGGGCCTCCGCGGCGTCGCCGCTCTCGGCGTCGGGCGACTTGCCGAAGGCGAGCACCGAGAGGACGGTGGCGGTGACGACGCCGACGCCGCCGACCGCGAAGGCTGCGGTCGAGACGTTGCCGTTCAGCTTCGCGATGTCGAGGTCGCCCGCGGCGCTCGCGGGACACTTGCCGTTCTCGCATCCGTAATCGACGAGGACCTGGTTCGTCGTCTGGATCGCCATGATGCCGAAGCCCGCACCGACCCCCACGGCAGCGGCCGAGAGCCCCCAGGTCGTCCACGCCGCCCAACGAGGCACGCTGCCACCCGAGGACGACGCGACCTCCTCACCGCCGAGCGGCGTCATCGATACCGACACCGACGTCGCATCGCCCTCGTCGAGGCGCACCGCCTTGGTGAAGTCTTGATAGCCTGCCGCACGCGCCACGACCTCGTGCTTGCCTGGGTTCATCCGGTGCTCGCCGGGCTCGACGTCCTCGCCATCGAGCAGCAGCGTGACCTTCGACGCCTCGGGCCTGAAGATCTCGACCGAGAGCCTCGGCGTGCGGCCGCGCAGCGAATCGCCGAGCTTCTTCGCGTCGGCCTGTGCGCGCTTCTCTTGGGGGTTCGCGGTCTTGACGCGCAGCGCGGCGTCGAACGCATCGAGGCCACCGACGTAGTTTCCGAGATCGGTCTCGACCTTGCCGAGCTCGACCTTCACGAGCACCTGCGGCGCGAGCTCGTCGGCTCGGCGCAGCTTCGCGAGGGCCTTCTTCAGCTCGCCCTTGCCGAGGAGCCGCTTCGCCTCGGCGACGAGCTTCGTCGCCTCCAGACGATCCTTCGGGCTCGGCCCAGCGCTAGCCGGCGTGGCGAGGAGGGATGCGACGAGCGCCGCGGCGACGAAGGAGACGGCTTGGGTGCTCACAGCAAAGACGAGTACTACGGTTTTTCATTGGCTTCCAGACGTCCTCACGCCCTCGACCGAGCGCTCGACACGGCCCAGGTGGTCCGGCGATCGACACGTCGTCGCGCATAGAATGGCCGTATTCTTCGGGGTGCCCGCGCCGCCTCAGTCGTCTCCTCAATATTTTTACAGGGTGGCGCGCACTTTCGCGTTGCATCTCGCACGCGCATCTGGTTTTTATGCCTCGAAATCGCGCAACAACCTCACGTCCCACGCCCGCGAGAGCGCGAAGCCGACAACGAATTCAAGAGGTTTACCGATGGCAACGAAGAAAGCAGCAGCTACCCCCGCGAAGAAGAAGAACGCCCCGCTCTCGAAGGCGGCGCTCATCAACGCCCTCGTCGAGACGAGCGAGGGCCTAAACCGCAAGCAGGTCAAGGCGATCATCGAGTCGCTCGAGGGCCTCGGCCACAAGCAGCTCAAGAAGACCGGCGTGTTCGTGCTCCCGGGCTTCGCGAAGTTCGTCGTCGTCACCAAGAAGGCGACTCCGGCGCGCGTCGGCCGCAACCCGGCGACGGGCGAGGAGATCAAGATCGCAGCGAAGCCGGCCCGCAAGGTCGTCCGCGCTCGCCCGGTCAAGGCGATCAAGCTCGCGATCGACTGAGCTTGAACGAACGCGACCGCGTCGTTCGTTCGTCGAGCGACGCGTCGACAGACGCGACGGGCAGGAGCACTCCTGCCCGTTTCGTTTTTGTGGTCGGCGCCTCCGGTCCGCCACGGGTGCCGCGTGTGCCCCAGCCGTGCTACCACGCGTCGAAGCCGTGAGCCTGCGCGACACCAACCTACAGAAGCTCGAGGCGGGCACCTTCGATGTGCTCGTCCTCGGCGGCGGCATCAACGGCGCGGTGAGCGCTGCGGCGCTCGCATCGGGCGGCGCTCGGGTCGCGCTGTTCGATCGCGGAGACTTCGCGTGCGCGACGAGCCAGGAGTCGTCGAACCTCGCGTGGGGCGGCATCAAGTACCTCGAGTCGCTCGAGTTCGGCCTCGTCCGCAAGCTCTGCCGCTCGCGGAACGCGCTCATCGAGAGCCACCCGTCGACGGTGCAAGAGATCCGTTTCTTCACCGTGCGCCCGCCGCGCTTCCGCCACGGACTCTGGAAGCTCCTCGCCGGCGCGTGGCTGTACTGGATCATGGGGAGCCTGTTCACCCGGCGCCCACGCCTGCTCACCGCCGGCGACCTCGCGCGCGAAGAGCCGATCGTGAACCCCGAGCAAGCGGACGGCGGGCTCGAGTATTCGGACGCGTTCCTGCACGACAACGACGCGCGCTTCGTGTGGACCTTCATCCGCTCGGCGCTCGATCACGGCTGCGCCGCGGTGAACTACGTCGAGTCGCTCGGCGCGAGCCGCGGCGCCGACGGCCTCTGGCGCTGCCGCGCGCGCGACGTCGTCACGGGGCGGGAGCTCGAGGTGGTCGCTCGCGTGCTCGTCAACGCGTGCGGCCCCTTCGCCGATCGCCAGAACGAGCGCTCGGGCGTCCGAACCGACGCGCGGCACGTCTTCTCGAAGGGGATCCACCTCGTCGTCGAGCGGCTCACCCCGAGCCGCCGCGTGCTCACCTTCTTCGCCGACGACGGCCGGATGTTCTTCGTGATCCCGATGGGGCCGCGGAGCGTCATCGGCACCACCGACACGCGCGTCGAGGAGCCCGAGACGGAGGTCACCGACGAGGATCGACGCTTCGTCCTCGACAACATCAACAAGCGGCTGCGGCTCGCTCGCCCGCTGACCGAGGCGGACATCATCGCCGAGCGCTGCGGCGTACGCCCGCTCGCGGTGAGCGGCGGGGCCGAGGGCAGCGACTGGATCCAGATGTCGCGCAAGCACGTGGTCGAGGTGTCGGAGAGCGAGGCGCACGTGACGATCTTTGGCGGCAAGCTCACCGACTGCGTCAACGTAGGCGAGGAGGTGGCCGGCCACGTCGCGCGACTTGGTGTCTCGCTGCCGCACCGCGCGCAGTCGTGGCATGGCGAGCCGCCGGGGGCGATGCGCGAGGCATTCCTGCACCAGGCCGAGCTGATGGGCCTCGACGCGATGACCTCGACGCGCTCGTCGGAGCCCTTGTCGACGAGGCTCTGGCGTCGCTACGGGACGCGGGCGTTCGAGCTGCTCGAGTCGATCCGGCGCGAGCCACGGATGGTCGAGGTGCTCATCGAGGGGGCCGAGTACATCCGCGCCGAGATCGATCTCGCGGCGCGCAGCGAGATGGTGACAAAGCTCGAGGATTTCCTACGTCGCAGATCGAAGATCGCGCTCGTGCTCCGCCGCGACGAGCTTCGCAACGCGCCGGGCCTCGAGGAGGCTTGCAAGCGCTTCTTCGGCGCCGACGCCAAGGTCCGCCTCGACGAGTATTTCGACGACACCGCGAGCTGAGCACGGCTCAGGCGTCGGCCCACAGCCGGCGGTAGGCGCCGTCGGCGTCGTAGCGGTCTGCCTGAGCGCGCACGTCGAAGACTCGGTTGCGCGGGTCGTTGCCGACGCCCGCCACGTACTGCCAGTTGCCCCAGTTCGGGCCGACGTCGTGATCGAAGAGCTGACTCTCGAACCACGCCGCGCCCCAGCGCCAGTCGACACCCGCGGTCCGCGCGAGCCACGACGCGACGTTCTGACGCGCGCGGTTCGAGAGGTAACCGGTAGCGCAGAGCTCGCGCATGCCGGCGTCGACGAACGGCTCGCCCGTCTCACCCGCACGCCAGCGCGCGAACGCGACCGCGTCCGCGACGCCGCAGGCGGTGCGCCCGAGAACGCCGTGCCGAGCAAAGGCCCGCGCTCGCCATTTTCTTACCCAGAAGTGGAAATAGTCGCGCCACACGAGCTCGAACACGAACCAGCGCGTCGACTCGTTCTCGAGCCGCTCGGCCTCGTAGCGGACGAGCTCGGCGTAGACCTCGCGCGGCGAGAGCGCGCCCGTCGCGAGGTAGGGCGAGAGCTTCGAGGAGTCGTCGATGCCGATGAGCCCGTCGCGTGTCTCCTTGTAGCGAGCGAGTCGGTCGTCGCGCCACATCCATTGCTCGAGTCGAGCGAGCCCCGCGCGGCGCCCGCCTTCGAACGGAAGCGCGCTTCGTGCGTCGCGGGCCGCGAGAGCCTCGCGCGCGGACGAGAGCTCGTGGGCATCGAGGGTCCTCCGGGTGCGCTCCTCGGCGAGCGCGCTGAGGTCGGTCGCGACCCGAAGCTCGCTTGGTGCGGCGCGCGGCGGTCGAATGGGCACGCGCCCGAGGACGGCGCGGCGAAAGGTCGAGAACACGTCGGGCAGCGCGTCGATGGGGAGCGGTAGCTCCTCGGCTGCGAAGAGGGTCGTCTCCTCGTGAACGCGGAGCCCGACGCCTGTTCGACGCAGTCGCTCGAAGACGGCGTCGTTCTCGCGCCGCTCGTCGACGGCGAGGCACGGGGCCGTGTGCACCTCGCGCGCGCCGAACGCAGCCGCGACCTCGGGCAACGCCTCGTGCGCCTCACCCGACACGACGACGAGCGCCGACCCGAGCGCGCGCCACGCCTGCGCGAGGTCGTCGAGGCACTCGAGCAAGAAGCCGAGCCGGCGCGGGCTCCACCGCGGCACCTCGGGCAAGACCTCTTCGTACGGCCGTGCCGGGAGCACGTAGACACCGAGGGCCTGCCCGCTCGCCGCGCGCATCGCCTCGTCGACGGCCGCGTTGTCGCGGAGCCTGAGATCGGTCCGATGCCAGACGAGCGCCGTCATCGCGAGCGCGCCCGGGCCACGCTCACTTGTACTCGAGCGTGAGGTCGTACGTGCCGGCCGAGCCGTTCTGGCCAGAGACGAGCACGTGAAACGAGAAGTTGGCTTTGACGGACACGTCGATCTCGAGCGTCTGCTTGTCGAACGCGCACGAGATGTCCTTCTCACCCGAGGTCAGGCTGCAGCCGGTGCGGATCGCGAGGACGCGCTCGAAGGTGGCCGGTGTCGCGAGCATCACCCGCACGGTCCCGTCCTTCGCGGGGATGACCTGGTAGACGACGTCGGGGCTCTTGTCGCCGCCGCAGGTGGTCGTGGTGATGTCCTTCTTCTGGACCGTCGAGCCCTTCAGCAGGACCTTGCTCGCGAGCTTGAGCGTCGCCCCGGTGGGGCACTTGTTCTCCGAACCCTCGAGGAGGCAGGCTTCGTCGCAACCGTCCCCCGTGGTCACGCCGCCGTCCTCGCACTCCTCACCGATCTCGACCACGCCATTGCCGCACATCGCCGCAGGCTGTCCCGACGACGCGCTCGAGGGACCGCTGCCGCTCGAGGCGGAGCTCGACGCGCTCGAGGACGCTGCGTCGGGGCCGGACAGATCGATCGATGCGCCGCTCGACCCGCCCGCTCCGAAGTCGCCGAACACCGAGGACTCGATGCTGCACGCCGCGGAGCCGAGGACCAGAACGAGCGAGGCGAGGGCGGCGATTTTCACGTGGAGCATCTCCTTGAGTCAGCGTACGCGATGCCGTGCGGCGGGCAAACCCTCGATGCGCCCGAGCGGTCACTGGTAGGTGAAGGAGAGCGTGTAGCCGCCCTCCGAGCCTTGGCTGCCGGTGATGATGATGTAGACCGGCACGTTCGCCGTGACGCCACGGACGGCCGAGTACCCTTGCTGCGGGTTCACGTCGGTGCAGGCGAGCGGTTTCTGGAAGCAAGCCCCTCGAAACCCGATGATCGGCGCGTCGAAGGCCATGTCGGTCGTCAGCGTGACGAGGACGTTGCCGGTCTTCGCCGGCGTGACCTCGAAGATCGCGTCGCTCGCGCTGTTCCCGCCGCAGAGCGTCTGGGTGATGTTTCCGATTTTCACCGTCGAGCCCGTGAAGACCAGCTTGTCGACCAGCTTGAAGCCGACGCCTCCAGCATTGCTCGGGCACTTGCTGAACGAACCCTCGACCGCGCACACGTCGCTGCAGCCGTCGCCCACGACCATGTTGCCGTCGTCGCAGGCCTCCCCCATGTCGAGCGCGTTGTTGCCGCAGGGCGACATGCCGCCTCCGCTCGCGGAGGACGAGGCGGCGCTGGACGACAACGCGCTCGAGGACGACACGCTCGACGATGCGCCGCCCGCCGACGAGGCGGAGCTGACGTCCACGCTCGTCGCATCGAGCGAGGACCCTCCGGCGCCCACGTCAGCCGCGCCGAAAAAGACGTCTTGGCTGCTGCATGCGATCGCCATCGTGCCCGCAAGCCCAAACGAGATCGCGACAAAAAGAGATCTCATCGGCTTAGAGTAGCGAGGGAAGGCGATCCTCGTCACCGATCTCGCGAGCCCGGGCTGCTGGGCGCGGGGGCACACCTGGCGTTGGTCAAGGCGTCGAGGAGACCGTCGTGACCTTGACGATGGCGCTCATGCTGTTGTCGTTGTCGCCGTAGGTGACGAGCTTGTGCTCACCGGACCAGCCGTCCTGGAACTCGACGAGTCGGGTAGCCGCGCCGTACGACTGCGAGCCGAAGGCCTCGTTGGTACCCCAGTCCTCCTCCCGGAACGAGGCCGAGATGCAGATCCGGGCGGTGTCCGACACGGGGATGTCGTTGATGTCGGCGAACGCGCCCGGGATGGTGAGGTAGCTCTTCTCCTTCACGTTGACCCAGCTGCCCACCGGGACGTTCCAGAGCGTGCGGACGAGGCCGCCCTTCGTGCAGCTCGTGACCGGGCTCGACTTGGTCGGGTAGCGGACCGTGACGCTGCCGTAGATCTCGACGTTGTCGCCCCAGTCGTCGCCACCGAGGTGCTCGAGGCGATCGAACGACACGCGCATGTCCACGCGATTGCGGACGCAGGTGCGCTCGGCGTAGTCGGTGGTGAAGGCGAGCTTCGTGACGGTGTTGTCGAGGTACGAGAGTTTGTAGGCGATCGGCGCGCCGGGGGACGCGGGCGAGTAGCTGCCGCCCTTCTTGATGTACTCGGCGAGGCTGTCGAACCCGTCGATCACGGCGGCGGCGTCGTCGCCCGAGCCGCCGAGCACGAAGGCTCGGATCGTCGAGTCGCGGAGCAAGTTCTTCTGCTCGACGGAGATCGAGCCGCTCGCCTCGACCGCGACGCCCTTGTAGGCCGCCTCGAGGGCCGCCTTGACCTCTTCGGCGCTCGCGTTGGTCTGGACCGAGAAGATGACGCGGCGGCCATAGGTGATCGACTGCACGTAGACGGGCGGGCTCGCGTCGTTCATCCACTTCGAGAGCTCGACGACGGTGGTGCCAGGCGCGAAGAACTTCGCGGGGCTCACCGGCGTGTCGACGTCGATCGTGTAGTAGGCCTGGGTGAAGTTGACGAGGATCTTGGTCTTCTGCGACGACGAGTTGAAGTCGAAGCTCGCGGCGATGTCGGCGCCGCCCGGCCAGCTCGCGGACGCGCCGAGGGCCACGGCGAGCTGCGACTCGTTCGAGACCTTGCGGACCTCGAAGTCGAGCGAGGCCGGCGTCGCGCCGGTCACGCCACTCGCGAGGATCGCGTTCCGGGCGAGGCGAAAGCTCGAGAGGCTCGGCTTCTCCATCGTCGCCGCGGGGCTGCCGGCGAGGTTCTCGAGCGAGACGCTGAAGGTTACCGGCGCGAGCTCGACGCCGATCGGCGTGAGCACCCCGTTGGCCGCGTCCTCGCCGCGGACGACGTTGCCCGGCCAGAGCGTCGCCGAGTTGGGCTGCAGTGCGACGAAGCGATCGAACTGCGCCGTCTCCTGGAAGCGCGCGTAGCTGCAGTAGTAGTCGCCCACCTGCTCGGCCTTCGGGCACTGACCCTCGCACGCGACCTCGGTCTTCGGCTGCGCCGGCGGGACTTCCAGCTGCGGGAGGCTCCCGACGTAGGCGTCGACGTCCTCGGCCTCAGCCTCGAGCTGCAAGGGGGCGACCGTGGTGCACGCAGCGGCGAGGAGGGGGGCAACCAGGAAGAAGAACAAGGGGCGGGTGCGCATCGTGGCCTCGCCTTTAGCACACCACGTGCCACATCATGACGTCGAGTCCATTCGAGGACTTGCACCAGCCGGGGGATCGACGAAGCCCGGCACACGTGGTCAATCTACGATCCACCCGACCGCTCTGCCGCGTCGGCGAGCTCGACCGGGCAGCGGACGGGGATGGCGCGGCGCGGCTCCCCGCTCTCGCGTAAGCACGCGCGTCCGGCCCAGCGGATGCGCTCGCCGTCCTCGAGATCGCGCGGGCAGGTCGCCGCGTCGCCGAGCGCCCGCGTGCCGCCTTCGACGCGGTAGAGGGTGCAGCTCTCGCCCGCCCGCTCGAGGACGAACGAGCCTCGTGGACCGGCGCTCGCGACGGGGGGGAAATCGGCGCTGTCGGCAGCTTCGGCGAACCGACGGCCCTCGCGCGGCGCCTCGCGACAGCCTGCGACCATCGAGAGCGCCGCGAGCGCAAGCCCGAGCGGGCGAGTCCTCGCAGGCCGACTCATAGCGACGCCGGCCAGATGATCATCGTGAGCTTCGTCAACACGAAGTCACTGACGAGGATCCCGACCGAGATCGCGACGACGCTGCGAGTCGTCGCGTCGCCGACGCCCTGCGTGCCGCCGCGCGTCTCGAAGCCGTAGTGACAGCCGACGAGCGCGATGATCGCGCCGAAGAACGGCGTCTTGAACATGCCGCTGAGGTAGTCCGCGAAGCGCACCGACTCGAGCGCGGTCTGGAGGAAGAAGCCCATCGGGAGGCCGAACTCGATGTCGGTGATCACCATCGCGCCGGCGAAGCCGAGCACGAGCGCAAACGCGGCGAGGATCGGCATCACGACGATGCTCGCGAGCAGCCGCGGCACGACGAGCTTCTTGATCGGATCGGCGCCGAGCGCACGGATCGCGTCGATCTGCTCGGTCACCGCCATCGAGCCGATCTCGGCGGTGATGCCGGAGCCGATGCGACCGCCGACGACGACGGCGGTGAGCGACGGGGCGAGCTCTCGCGAGAACGAGAGGCCGATGATGCGGCCGGTGTACTCCATGCCGCCGAATTTCTGCAGGCCGTAGGCGAACTGCGTCGCCATCACGAGGCCGGTGAAGAGCGCCACCACCGAGGCGATGCCGAGCGAGCGAACCCCGAGCGCCTCCATCTGGTAGAGCGTCTCCTTCGCCTCGAAGGGCCGCTTGGCGACGGCGCGCATCGCCGCCGCAGCCATGCGTCCGAGCTGACCGAGGTGGACGAGCAGGCCCACGAACGCGCTCGGTCTCGATGCCGCTGCGGGCGCGACCGGGATCCGGCGCGATTCGGAGATGAGATCCCGATCAGTCACGCGGCACCGTCGTCGTGAAACCGCGGACGAGCGCCTCAAAGCGCGCATAGCCGCGATCGAACGTGTCGGGCGGAGCGAAAAAGAGCAGGTCGTAAACGCAGCCGTCCTTCTTCAAGACCCACGCATCGTAGCGCATCGGCACGCCATCGAGGTCGGCCGAGAGGCGCGTGTGCATCGCCTCGCGACCGTCGAACGGGAGCATCTCCTGAGACTCGATGGTGCGGCGCGTGAAGTCGAGGAACAGGTGCTGCGTCAGCGCGGCGAGCGGCACGTCGTCGGAGCCGAGGCCGCAACGCCCGTTGACGAGGATCGTCGCCTGCGCGGCGGGATCGCGGAACGCGAGCGCCGCTTGGCGATGGTCGAGGCGCTGCCACTCCGCCGCCACGTCGGGGATCGCGAACGCAACGTCCCGCGCCCGGTACACGCGCCCATCGAAGCGTGGGGCGCACGCGGCGACACACGCGAGGGCGAGGCTTTGGAGGAGGCGGGACATCGCTACGGAAGCTAGTACACGAGCCCCCGAGCGGTCACCAGCGCGGGGATCTCCCGCGCCCTGGCGGCCTACGCCACTCGTCGCGGACGAGGTGGTTGCGCGGCGGCGGTCGCCAGGCGTCGGCCTCTGCGCGGCGTCGCCGGTCGCGGTCGTCGAAGAAAAACCGTACGAGGACGAGGCCCGCGACGAAGCCGCCGAGGTGCGCGAAGAACGCGACGCCACCACGAGCGCCGCCGAGCGTGGACAGGCCGCTCACGAGGTTGACGACGAAGAACTCGAGGATGACGAGCCACGCCGGCAACCGAAAGAGCGGCCCGAAGAACAGCCACAGCGGCACGATCGGGTTCAGGACCGTGATCGGCGAGGCCGGGTGGAGCGAGCCGTAGGCCGCGAGCACGCCCGCGATCGCGCCCGATGCGCCGACCATCGGAACCGTGGAGCTCGGGTCGATGAGCACCTGGGCGGCCGCGGCGCCGACGCCAGAGAGCAAGTAGAACGCGAGGTAGCGGCCACGGCCGAGGGCGTCCTCGACGTTGTCGCCGAAGATCCACAAGAACAGCATGTTGCTCGCGAGGTGCCACCACGTGTCGGGGGCGTGGAGGAACATGCTCGTCAAGACGTTGGGGAGCTCCCCCGCCGGGTCAGCGAAGAAGCGGGCCGGCACGAGGCCCCACGCCACGACGAAGCGCGGCCCGAGTGCCGCGACGGCGGCGGACTCGTAGAGGTACGCGAGCACGTTGAGCGCGATCAGCGCGTACGTGACGATCGGGCGCCGTCGGGTAGGGAGTTCGTCGCGCAGCGGGAGCATGACCGGAAGAAGCTAAGCATCCCGGAGGCCGGCCGCCACCTCGGGGCGAGCCGTGGACGAACGACCCCGAAGGCTTTAGCTTGGGGCACGTGTCGGATCTCTACGTCGTCCTCGGAGTCCCGCGCGGCGCGAGCGCTCAGGAGGTCAAGAAGGCCTACCGCAAGCTCGCCGCGAAGTACCACCCCGACAAAAACCCCGGCGCCGCGAACGAGCAGAAGTTCAAGGAGGCGACGCTCGCCTACGAGGTGCTCTCCGACGACAAGCGCCGCGCGGCCTACGAAGAGTTCGGCGACCTCGCGCTCCGACCAGGCTTCGACGCCGAGCGCGCGCGCGCGATGAAGAACGGCTTCGGTGGGGGCTTCCCCGGCGGCGGCTTCCCCGAGGGCGTCGATCTCAACGATCTTTTTGGCGGCGCAGGTGGGGGCGGCGGAGGGCTCGGCGACATGCTCGGGGACCTGCTCAGTCGCACCCGCGGCGGGCGTGGACCTCGGCCGGTGCGGGGCTACGACGTGACGAGCACGGTGACGCTCGACTTCGTCGACGCGGTGCGCGGCACCACCGTGAAAGTCGCGACCAGCTCCGGCGGCGACGGCGTGTCGGTACGCATCCCGCCGGGAGCCAACGACGGCGCGACGCTGCGGCTCCGCGGGCAAGGCGGCGGGGGGCGTAGCGGCGGCCCGGCGGGCGACCTCGTGCTCACCGTCGCGGTGCGCCCGCACCCCCACTTCACGCGCGACGGAGACGACCTCTTGCTCGACCTGCCGCTCTCGCTCGGCGAGGCGTTCCACGGCGCGCAGGTGCCGGTGCCTACGCCTCACGGCGAGGTGAAGCTCAAGGTGAGGCCGCGCACCCAGAGCGGGCAGAAGGCGCGCCTCCGCGGCAAGGGCGTGCAGCGCAAGGACGGCGAGCCCGGCGACCTCTACGTGCGGTTCTTGGTCGTGTACCCGGACAGCGCGGAGCCCTCGGTCGCCCGACACGTGGACGAGCTCAGCGCGGCGACCCCCGATCCTCGCGTCGGCATCGCGTTCTAGCCCAAGGACAGGCGACCGCCGACGAGCGCCGCTTGACGTGCGTCAATGGCTCGACCTCAGGCCCCTGCACCCTGAGCGCGCGCGATCGCGGCGAGCCGTCGCGCCACCGCCCGTCGGGTCTCGTCGGCGACCGACAGCGGATCGGTCGACGCGTCGAGGCGCGCCCCCGCCGTGCACCAGAAGCTCCCGTGCTGCGCGGTGATGATCTCGTCGCCGAGCACGAAGGACGCCGTCCCGCCCGGGGCGACGAAGCCGACGCCCCCGCCCCAGGCCTGACGACTCGCCTCCTCGAGCTGACGAAGCAGGCGCAGCGCTTCGGTCGCCGGGGCTCCGACGAGGTCGCGCGAGGGGAGCGCGGCGCGGAGCCCTTCGGTGAGCGAGCGAGGCGCGTCTCCCGGCAGCCGCCGGTGAAGGGCCGTGCCCGCAACGCCGAAGATCTCGAGCCGCGCCTGCACCGGGCTCTCGCCGAAGTCGATGTAGTAGCCGTGCGGCGAGGCCGCGTCCGCGGCGCTCTCGGCGAGCGCGCGGTAGACGTCGAAGGCGTCGGCCCCGGCGCGCGGCGAGGTGAACGTCCGGGCGAGGGAGAGCGCGTCGAGCTCGGAGACGAAGGCCTTGGCGCGAGCGGCACGGGCCTGGAGCTTCTCGTCGCCGACGTCGGCGTGCACCGTGCCGGGGAGGACGCCGGGCGCGACCGGCGCGAGCGGCGCAGGATCGGGACCGTGCTGCATCTCCCAGAGGCAACGCTCGACGACGCGACCCTTGGCAGGCCCGGCGATCGTGACCGTGCGCTCCTGGTGATCGAACAGGACCACGGTCGCGCCGGCGACGAACACGCCGGACGGCCCCTCGTCGTCGAACAGTCGGACGCGGCTCCACACGCTCGCGACGCTGCTCGAGACGAAGCCGACCACGCCCTCGGCAAGCGCTGCGGCGAGGCTCTCGGGCTCGGGGCGGGACTCAAACGTCTGCGCCTGGACCGCGAACGCGTCGACGCCCGGTGGGAGGACCTCGCCGCTTCGGACGCGGTAGCCGACGATCGAGTAGCGGCCACCCTCGGCCGCGGGCGCGAGCGACTCGAGGAGGAACGCTGCGCGCCCCGGTGTGTAGGTGCGCAGGCGAGCGAACGCGGTGCGCGGATCCAGGCCGAGATCGTCGACGCGGAGCGAGGCGATGGCGGGCGCTTCGTCGGACACCGCGCGACCCTCAGAACTGCCCGAAGAGATCGCGCACCTTTACCTGGAGGCCGACCGCGATCTTGTAGAGGGACGACAGCGAAGCCGAGGTCTCGGCGCGCTCGATCTGGGACAGCAGCGAGACGCTGAGCCCGGTGCGTCGCGCCATTTGCTTCAGCGTGAGGTTCAGCTCCTTGCGGTGGTGGCGAATGGTCTCGCCGATCGCCTTGTGCAGCTCCTCCTCCGGCGTGACGCTGAGACCCTTCTTGCGCATGACGCGCCAGATGACCTCGCGGAACTCATCGACGTTGAAGGGCTTCTTCACGTAGTCGACGGCGTCGAGCTTCATCGAGGCGACGGCGGTGTCGAGGTTCGGGTAGCCCGTGAAGATGACGACGGCGAGGTCCTTGTCGTGCTTGCGGATCTCGCGCAGCACCTCGATGCCGTCGCGCTTCGGCATCATCAGATCGAGGATCACGAGGTGGTACTCGTCGCGCTTGAGCTCGGCCGTGACGGCCGTGGGGTCGCTCAGCACCTTGACCGCGTAGCCGTCGCGCTCGAGCAGCGTCTGCATGTACTCGCAGATCGCGCGATCGTCGTCGATGATGAGGATGCGAAGGGGGGGCAGCTCGATCGACACGGGGACCTCCTGGTGGATTCCGCTGCGACTGTAACCAAACGCCCCCCGAATTGCCATCGCCGGTCGCGGTGCGGGCGCTCAGCCGCCGCGCTCGACGAAGCGCTGGTACTCCTCGACGTCGAGCCTCGAACCGAGCACGAGCGGCACGCGCTGATGAAGCCGCTCGGGAACGACGTCGAGCACGCGCCCCTGGCCGGTGGTGGCCGCGCCGCCGGCGGCCTCGAAGAGGAAGGCGAACGGGTTCGCCTCGTAGAGGAGGCGGAGCCGGCCGTCGCGGTTCTGCGCATCGGCCGGGTACGCGAAGACGCCGCCGCGGAGGAGCGTCCGATGCGCGTCCGCGACGAGCGTGCCGACCCAGCGCATGGTGCGCCCGCGCTTGCCCTCCGAGTTCGGGCGCTTCAGCGAGGCGACCCAGTCGCGCGTCGGCGCGTCCCACAGGTCGGCGTTGCCCTCGTTGATGGCGTAGCTGTCGCCGCGCGGCGGCACCCGGATGTTCTCGTGCGAGAGGAAGAACTCCCCCACGGTGGGATCGTAGGTGAAGCCGTGTACGCCCTCGCCGCTCGCGAGCACGAGCATCGTCGACGAGCCGTAGATCACGTAGCCCGCGGCGAGCAGCTCGCGCCCGGGCCGGAGGAAGTCCTCTTCGGTCGGCGCGCGCTCCTCACGCTTGCCCTCGGGGTAGCGATGCAAGACGCCGAAGATCGTGCCGATCGAGATGTTGACGTCGATGTTGCTCGAGCCGTCGAGCGGATCGAAGACGACGAGGTACTTCGACGAGGGATGCTCGGAGAGTACGCGGACGTGCTCCTCCTCCTCGGTCGCGGCGGCCGCGCAGTGGTGGCGGCGCCCGAGCACGCGGAGGATGGTCTGGTTCGCGTCTTCGTCGAGCTTCTGCACCGCCTCGCCTTGCACATTGGTGGCGCCGGTGTAGCCGAGCGCGTTGGCGAGGCCTGCCCGCCTGACCTTCGAGGCGACGAGCTTCGCGGCGAAGGCGAGCTGGTTCAAAAGCGAGGTGAACGCGCCCGTCGCGTGGGGCTGACCGAGCATGCCCTCGAGGATGTACGTCTCGAGCGTGACGCCGAGGCGGGACGGCCGGGTCGAAGGCGGTTCGTAGAGCGACATGCCGAGAGGGTCGACGTCCCGCACGGCGCCGTCAAGCCGGCGCGGACGCAGGCGGTAGCTCGACGACGAAGCGCGCGCCCTTCGCGCCGGGCTCATGCCGGATCGCGCCGGCGGCGCCCTCGACGAGGCCGCGGCACACCGAGAGCCCGAGGCCGGTCCCCTTGCCGACGTCCTTCGTGGTCACGAACGGCTCGAAGAGCGTGTCGGCGATCGACGGATCGACGCCGCCTCCCTGATCCTCGACCTCGACGCGCACGACGCCCGCGTGGACGTTCGCGCGGAGGTCGATGACGCCGCCCGGAGGGCTCGCGTCGGCCGCATTGAGGACGAGGTTCAGGAAGATCTGCTCGAGGCGCGACGGCGACAGCGTGACCGCCGGGAGCCCCTCCGCGATGGCGAGGCGCAGCTCGAGCTCGCGGAACGCGCGCTGCGGGCGAACGAGCTGCGCGACGTGGGCGGCCGCGACCCCGACGTCGCCTGCGGGCTCGAGCTCGTCACGCGCCACGATCCGCGAGGGCCGCGCGAAATCCAGGAGATCGCGCAAGACGCGCTGCATTCGCTCGGTCTCGTGGCGCATCCGCGCGAGGAGCTCGCGCTCCTCGTCGTCGAGGGTGGGGCTGTCGGCGAGCAGCTCCTCGAGCGACGAGATCGCCGCGAGCGGATTGCCGATCTCGTGCGCGAGGCCCGCCGCGAGGCGACCGACCGACGCGAGCCGCTCGCTCTCGACAAGGGTCGCCTGCGCGGCCTCGAGCTCGGCCTTCGCGGAGCGGACCTCTTCGATCGTGCGGCGGAGCTCGGCCTCCTCGGATCGCAGCGCCCCGGTCATCGTCGAGAGCGACGAGCCGAGCTCGACGAGCTCGCGCGCCCCCTCGCGCACCGGAGGGAGCTCGCGCGCCCCCTCCGCGACGCGCACCGCCGCGCGCGAGAGCCGCTCGACGGGCCCGATGACGAAGCGCGTCAGCACGACGTAGGACAGGAGCAGGAGCATCGCGCCGAGGAGTCCCGTGTAGAGCGCGACGAGGCGCACGACCGCAGCGGCTCGCACGCGCGCGTCCTCGGCGACGAGCAGCGCCGCAACCGAACCGCTGGCGCCCGGCACGATCACGAGGAGGGCCGGCGCGTCTCCGACGGTGAGGCGGCGCGTCTCCTCACGCGATGTGGCCACGCGCTCCGGCAGGTGAGCGCTCGGACCCGCGGCCCGCTCCCGCACGCCGTCGCGCCCGTACACGGCGAGGCCCGCGACGCTGCCGATCTCGGCGGCGAGCAAGGCGTCGAGATCGGCGCTCGAGCGCGTCGCCCTCACCTCGGCCACGTGGCTCGCGATCGAGCGCCCGAGGGCCCGCGCGTCGAGCTCCCACTGTTGCCTGAGGTGCGCGTGCGTGAGCCGCTCGACCACCACCACCAGCGGGAGCAGGGCCACGAGCAGCAAGGCGCCCATCGAGACGAGGAGCTGGGCGCGGATTCCGAGCCTCACGTCCGAAGGGTACTCCAAGTTGGCCCGGCTCGACCCGCTCTGATAGCCCCGCCTCCTGCGCATGGACTTGGTGGGGCTGTTCGTGGGGCTTCGTCGGCTCGCCCGCAGGGCGGGGCCGCTCGTCGTCGTGGCGATGCTCGCCGTCGGCGTGCTCCTCGACGCGATCGAGCCGAGCGAGGGGCTCTTCGGCACGCTCGCCACGATGATCGCGGTGCTCGTCGTCGCACGCGCGTGGCGTCGGACCCAGGCCGTCGACCACCCGCGCCTCCGCGATGTCGAGGTCGGCGGCCTCGTCGTGCTCGGCGCCCTGGCGGTGGCCGTGCACTCGGACCGCCTGCTGTCGGGGCCGACGCACCCGCTCGTCTACGTCGCGGTGGGACTCGTCAGCGCGTTCGCGCACCCGCTCGCGACCGTGCTCGTGGTCGCAGCGACACTCGGGCTCGAGGCGCTGCTTCAGGAGGTCGCCTTCGGGGGCCTCGTCGTCTCGGAGATCGGGACACACGCCGCGTTCATGGGCGCGATCGCAGCGACGAACCTGATGTCGCTCCGGCTCGAGATCGCGCGCCTCCGCAAGGCCTCGCGCACCGAGCTTTCGGCCGAGCGCGATCGGATCCGTGAGGAGGCCCGCAACTACCGGCTCCTCAGGCCGGTCGCGGACGACGAGCCCGAGGGCGGCCGCGAAGACGAGCGGCTCTTCCGGTCAGTCGTCGAAGAGATCCAGCTGTCGGTGCTGTTCGCGCTGCGGCTGCTGCGCGAGTGCCTCGACGCCCACACCGCGATCCTGCTCTGGGTCAACGAGCGCGGCTCGCACCTTCGCGTCAGCGAGCTCGTCTCCGACGCGGAAGATCACGAGCTCTGCGACGGGCCGTTCTCGGCTGGCGACGGAATCGTCGGCGCGGTCCTCTCGCAGCGCGCGCCGGTAAGCTTGACCGATCTAAAGCCAAGTCACCACCTCCCCTACTACGCGGACGCCTGCCCCGTGCAGGCGGTCTGCGGCGTACCGGTGTTCGAGCGGGGCCAGCTGCGCGGCGTGCTGATCGTCGACCGTCGCGAGGCGCACCCATTTCGCCCCGAAGAGGAGGAGCTCTGCGAGCAGGCCGCACGCTTCGCGGCTCGCGCGATCGAGAACGAGCGCGTGTTCGTCCAGCTCGAGCGCACGCGAGTCGAGCAGAGCAAGCTCTACCGAGCGGCCGAGCGGCTCGGCGCGGCGATCTCCGAGCAGGAGGTCGTCGAGGCCGGCGTGTCGAGCGCGAGCGACATCGCGGCGGTCGACTTCGCGGCGTTCACCTCGTTCGAGCCCAAGGACGAGAGCCACCAGATCCGCGCCGTTCGCGGGGACGCGAAGGCCCGCCTCGAGGGGCGACGCTTCGCGAGCAACACCGGGCTCGTGACCATGGCGCTGCGGAACAGGCACCCGCTGCCCTACCGCGGGGAGTACGATCCGAGCCATCAGCTCGTGTTCGCGCGCGATCTCTCGGCGCCCGAGATGCCGTCCCTCCTCGTGCTGCCGCTCGTCGTGCACGACGAGCCGCTCGGGACCCTGGTGCTCGGCTCGAAGCGGCCGCAAGCCTTCGATGACGCCGCGCGCAGCCTGCTCGATGTGCTCGCGAGCCACCTCGCCGTCTCGCTCTCCAACGCGCGCATGGTCCGGCGGCTCGAGGAGCAAGCGACCACCGACGGCCTCACCGGCCTGCTGAACAAGCGGGCGATGCTCGAGATGGCCGAGCAGAAGCTCTCGGCCGCGCGGCGCTTCGGTCGGCCGCTCAGCGTACTGGTCTGCGACATCGACCACTTCAAGCGCGTGAACGACACCTACGGCCACGACGTCGGCGACGTCGTCATCAAGGCCCTCGGACAGGTCCACCACCGCGAGAAGCGTACGACCGACGCCGTCGCCCGCTTCGGCGGCGAGGAGTTCGTCACCATCTGCGAGCAGACCGACGCCGAGGGAGCGCTCTTGCTCGCCGAGCGAATCCGCGAAGAGTTCAAGCGCACGACGTTCCACGCGAACGGCGAAGAGGTGCACTGCACCTGCTCGGTCGGCGTCGCGACCTTCCCGGGGGTCGGCAAGAGCTGGGACGAGCTCTTCAAGGCTGCCGACGAGGCGCTCTATGCCTCGAAGCGCGGCGGCCGCGATCGCGCGACGATCTGGGAGCCGCGGCTCCGCGAGCACGGCGCTGCCTGAGCGGCGGGGCGCGCCGACGTCGGTAGAGTCAGAGGCGGAGGTGCCGATCGAGGGCGAGCACCTCGAGGTTCAGGCCGCGGAGCGCGGCGCACTCGCGCTCGACCTCGGCCTGAAACGGAGGCTTGATGTGGTAGAGGTAGGTCGCGAGGTCCCGCGGCGCGGCGAGCTTTGCGAGATCGACGGCGAGGGTCTGCGGGGTGTGGTGGCCGCTCATCGTCGCGAGGGCCTGGAGCCGATCGGGAAAGCTCACCTCCATGAGGAGGGCGCGGAGGTTCGGCGTCTCGCGCAGCAGCTCGAAGAGCCGATCCGTTGGGCCGGTGTCCCCGCTGAAGGCGACCGCGCCGGTCGCGTCGGAGACGATGAAGCCCGCCGCGTCGATGGTGTGGTTGACCGGGACCGCGAGCACCTCGAAGCCGAGCAGCGAAACGGGGGTCTCGAGCGGCAGCTCGCGGTAGACGATGGTGGGCTGGTCGCGCGAGGGGATGGCCGAGAAGTCCGGCCAGAGCGTGTCGTTGAAAAAGTGCTGCCGCAGCGCCTTGAGGGTCGAGCCCGTGCCGGCGACGAGGAGGGGAGGCGCCCCGAGCTGGCAGCGGTTGTCCGCGAGCGTCGCGAGATCGCGGATGTGATCCATGTGCGCGTGGCTGACGAGCACGCCCTCGATGCGCGCCTGCTCGGGGAGCTCGAGCCGAGACGTGATGGCCCCGGCGTCGAGCCCGACGCGGTCGTCGAGCAGGAACGACGTGGTGCGATGGCGAGGAGTCTCGCCACCGTGACAGCCGAGGACTCTAAGCTCCATCGGTCCTCACGGACGTCGCACCTCGGATCGTCGACGGGACGGCATCAGCGGCCTTGACGAAGTCATACATGCGGCGCGCATCGGGCACCACTATCCCGTGCTTTCGGACGCGGAGCAGGCGCTCGCGGACGAGCACCATCGACGCCTCTCCGAGCGCCGGCTCGTCGAGCCCGACCTCACGTGCGAGCTCGCGCAAGCGCCGCGGGATCACGATCCCCTCGGGGTCGGGGCGGCCGATCGTCGAGGCCAAGCGGGCGAGCGTCTCGGCGAGGCGCGCGGCCCCGGGCCGAGCGAGCAAGGCCACCCGCTCGTGAGCCGCGTCGAGCTTCTCGACGAGCGCGCGCACGAGCCGGACCGCGAGGGTGGGGTCCTCGGTGACCATCGCCTCGAAGGTTACCGTGTCGAGCGCCAGGGTCTCGGTGGACTCGACCGCAACGGCCGTCGTCGTGTAGGTGGGGCCGACGAGGCCGTCCTCGCCGACGAGGCCTCCCGGACCGACGAGCCCGACCGACACCTGCCGATCGCCGAGGTCACGAAGAACACGAACCTCACCGGCCCGGACGACGTGGACGACGCCGCCGACCTCGCCGCGCCGATGCAGGACGTCGCCGGGAGCGAAGGAGCGGCGACGTGGGTCCGTGGTGGGCACGAATGGACGATAGCGGGCGGCCGGACGACGGGTCAAAACGCGCGGTCGAGGCGGCGCGCGCACGCGTCGAAGGCCGAAAAAATCGTTGACATAGGCGGGAGCGCTTCCCTAAGTTCCTGGCGTTCGCCTGCGAGGGTTGGTCCCTGCCACCAATGCACCCTACGGGCGGTTCGACTGGGGAATCGTCTAACGGCAGGACGCAGGATTCTGATTCCTGTTATCTAGGTTCGAATCCTAGTTCCCCAACCGGTCCGAAGCGGGGTACAAGTCTCCGACCACGACCGACATCACTGGTCCCATCGTCTAGCGGTTAGGACATCGGCCTCTCACGCCGGTAACGCGGGTTCGATTCCCGCTGGGATCGCCAGTCGTCGAGCGTTTGCTCGAGCGTGGACGAGACGAGGAGCGCGACCCTGCGTTCCTCGTTTTGCTTAAGCTTGCTTCATCGCGCGACCGCCGCGAGCGACGTGGGGCCGCTCCGCTCGGTCTACTGCTCGAAGCAGTAGACGCGCGCCTCCTTGTCGCACCGGAAGAGGAGCTTCTCGGTCCAGGTCGCGTCGACCGCGTGCAGAACGCCGACGAGGCCCTCGTCGCTCGCATCGGTGGTCTTCCAACCGTCGCAGTTCGACTTATGCGCAACCCCACCCTTGGAGGCGACCCCGGTCCAAACGGCGAAGCCCGTGCCGGACGGGACGGGCTTGCCGAACTCGGTGACGTCGATCGGATGCAGCAGCGTGTTGTTGAAGAGATCGGCGCAGGAGCCGACCTGGGTCGACGCGTCGACGAGCTGCCACGGTCCGCCTTCGCAGGAGAGTTTGACGCCCGCCGACACCCACGGCTTCCAACCGCCTCCGAGCCCCGCCTGCGTGGCGGCTTGGTTGCAGATCGTGAAGGCATCAAGTTGCGCGAAATTCCCCTGAAAGAGCTGGCTGGTCACGAACGCGCGCTTGAACACGGGGTTGCCGGCGTCGTCGGTGTCGAAGTTGCCGAGCACGCTCGTGCAACCGGTGAGGCCGATTCCGAGGAGAAGCTCACGAGCAGCGCGCGCGCGACAACACGGGCAAATGATAGCGGATTTCGCGGCGGGCGAGGGCGGCACGTCAGGGCGACGGCGCGATGGCGCGGAGCGCGTCGGGGACCACGGCCGCGGCACCGGCGAAGCGAACGTGGACGTGGTCGGTGTGCCAGGGCGAGGCGCGGAGCTTCGCGTCGTCTGCGAGGAACGCGACCGCCTCGTCTCGGATCCAGCGGCGCTGCTGCAGCTCGCGGAGCGCGGCGCGCACGGCGGCGATCACCTCCGCGTCGGCGAATACGAGCTCGACCGGCGCGAGCGGGGCCTGGCGAGGCCGAGGACCGCGCGCCCTCGGGCCCTCGAGGCTCGGCCCTTCGACGAGCTGGGCCAGCAAGTACGCGAGCCTCTCCGCGTCGAGCGCGCGAGCGGTGCCCTCCCGGCAGGTGGCGCGATCGGGAGCCGAAAGCGCCACCTCGCAGCGATGCCGAATCGACGAGTCGCCGTCGAGGCCGGGGAGCGCGAGGTCGACGTCGCGGCCCTCGTGGTGGCTCACGTGACGCGGCAGGCGTCGATCGGAGGCGGGGCGGGCGCCGTTCCACTGCGTGGCATCGCCGACTGCGATGGGCTCGCGGCCGAAGCGACGCCGCACGGCGCGGAGCGCGACCCGTAAGGCCTCGGCGGCGTCGGCGCGCAGGAACGCGTAGCGGGACGCGGTGCCAAGCACATAGCCGGCCTTCGAGGAGGACGCCGCGCGGAACCCGACGAGCGGCAGCGCGGCGGTCTCGCCAAGCCGCTGTCCGCCGAGGGCCGCGTCACCGAGGTCGAGTCGGTGGAGCGTGAGCGGCGCTTCGGCGTCGACGACGACGAGCAGCGGCTCGGGCAGCGCGGGGGTCACGAACGTCACGAACGACGGCAGCTCGCCATCGCCGGGCGAGGTCGCGAGGCGACGCAGCGCCCCGCGGCCGAGCACCTCGAACCAACGCGCGGCGCGAGGCGGTCCCGAGAGGCCGAGGACCACGGTGCGCCCCGGCGGCAGGGCGACCGGGATCACGAAGCGCCCCCGAGGCACCGCGAGGCGGCCCCTGTCTCGGCCGAGCTCGAGCCTCGAGCCTTCGGAGTAGGCGGGCGACGCGACGACGCGCTCGACGAGGAGGGGCGACGTTGCGCGCGACGCGTCGGCTGCGAGCTGCGGCGGATACCCACCGAGGAGGAAGGGCCGCGGCGCGGCAGGCGCGCACCCGGCGACGATCGCCGAGGCGGCGACGATCGACGGACCGAGGCGCATCGGGGTCGGGTCGTGTCGCAACCGCGGCGCCTCCGCAACCCCGACGATGCCCTTCACGCGCGGCGCGGCTGTGGTAACAGCGAGGCACCATGAGCCGCATCTACCGCTCCCTCCCGCCCGCCGGAACTCGCCTCGGAATCGCCTTCTCGGGCGGGCTCGACACTCGCTGTGCCGTCGCGTGGCTCGCCGAGCAGGGGCTCGATGTTTACGCCTACACGGCCGACCTCGCGCAGCCGGACGAGGCGAACCCAGCCGACATTCCGCCGATCGCGATGACCCACGGCGCGAAGGCAGCGCGGCTCGTCGACTGCCGGGAGGCGATGGCGCGCGAGGGGATCGTGGCGCTGCAGTGCGGGGCGTTCCACCTGTCGACCGCAGGGCGTAAGTACTTCAACACCACTCCGCTCGGCCGCGCCGTGACGACGACCGCGATCGTTCGCGCGATGAAGGAGGACGGCGTCCACGTCTTCGGCGACGGGAGCACGCACAAGGGAAACGACATCCAGCGTTTCTATCGCTACGGCATCCTCGTCGACCCGGCGCTGAAGATCTACAAGCCCTGGCTCGACAGCGCGTTCGTCAACGCCTTCGGCGGCCGCAAGGAGATGAGCGAGTACCTCGAGCGGCGCGCCTTGCCGTACAAGATGGGCACCGAGAAGGCCTACAGCACCGACTCGAACCTACTCGGCGCAACGCACGAGGCGAAGGACCTCGAGCACCTCGACAAGGGGATCCGGATCGTGGAGCCGATCATGGGCGTCGCCTTCTGGAAGCGCGACGTCGCGATCGAGCCCGAGACGGTGACGATCCGCTTCGAGCAAGGGTATCCGGTGGCGCTGAACGGTCAGCGCTTCGACTCGCTCTTCGAGCTCGTCCGTGAGGCGAACCGCATCGGCGGGCGGCACGGGCTCGGCATGACCGACCAGATCGAAAATCGCGTCATCGAGGCGAAGAGCCGCGGCATCTACGAAGCCCCCGCGATGGCGCTCCTGCACATCGCGTACGAGCGCCTCCTCTCGGCGATCCACAACGAGTCGACCATCGACCTCTACTTCACGCTCGGCCGCCGCCTCGGCCGCCTGCTCTACGAGGGGCGCTGGTACGACCCCGAGGCGATGCTGCTGAAGGACGGCCTCACGCGCTGGGTCGCGACGAGCGTCTCCGGCGAGATCGACCTCGAGCTCCGACGCGGCGACGACTACACGCTGCTCGCCACGCGGGCCGACTACATGGCCTACGCGCCGGAGAAGCTCTCGATGGAGCGCGTCGAGGAGCCCGCCTTCACGCCGGAGGATCGGATCGGGGCCCTCGAGCTGCAGAACCTCTCGGTCGGCGACAACCGCGCCCTGCTGTTGCACCACGTCGAGAGCGTGCGGCGGCTCGCGGGTGGGACCTCGGGCGACGTCGAGCGACTGCTCCGCGACGGCAGCGACTCCTGACGCGCAAGCGCGCCAGCCGCCCAGCATTCCACCCCATGGACCGCGCGCGACGGGCTCGTGACGAAGAGCTCGTCGCAGCAGGCGGGCGTGGTCAGCCGAGCAGCCAGCGGAGTGCACCCGCGAAGGCCGGGTGCCGAACCAGGCCATCGAACGCGAGCGTCGCGACGGCCATCGGGACGACGAGGCCGATCGCGGAGCCGATGGCGAACTCGCGAAATCGAATTCGCGACAGAGCGAGCGCCGTATTGAGCGGCGGCGAGATGAAGGTGACGAGCCGCAGCGCCGCGAGCCAGAAGATCGGGCGCTTGTCGATGCGAGCGAGCATTCGCCGCACGAACGGGCGCTCGACGTCACCGATCGGCTGACCGCCGATGGCGCGCGCGACGGCGAAGCTCGCGCAGGTGGCCGTCACGCCACCCAACAGGTTGACGGCGTAGCCGCCAATAGGGCCGTATGCGAGGACCCCCGCCGCGACGAAGAGGGCGCCCGGCAAGTAGGCGAGCACGCCCACGGTGAACGCGACGACGAACACGACGACGCCGAGCGGCCCGGCGGCGCGCATCGTCGACGGGAGGACGTCGCCCTCGAGGTAGCGACCGACGCCCGAGAGCCGTACGAGCGCGATGGTGAGGACGATCGCCAGCCCGAGCGCGACGAGCCGAAGCCTGGACGAGGGCTTCGTCGTCATGGCTTCGGATGCGCGTCGAGGAAGTTGAAGAGCGCCTTCTTGAACGAGGGCTTGAAGAGCGGCACGTGCGTCGCGCCTTCGATGCGCCAGTGCTCGACCTCGACGCCGCCGTCGCAGCCGACCCAGCGCGTCACCGTGGTCTCGTCGAGCGGCGTTCCCACGAGATCGAGCCGCGGCAGCGCGTCGAGCGGGTCCTTGCCGCAGCCATCGAGGTCGGCCCATGTCCGCGCGGTCTCGAACGCGCCGGGGTAGTCGTTTCCGAACAGGTTGCCGCCTCCGTAGAGGATCACCGGGTCGAGCGTGCCGTGCATCACGAGGGCGCTCACGGGCTCAGACGGCGTACACGCCGCGGGGTCGGCGTACGTCGAGCCGGCGAGCGTCGCGATGGCCGCGATGGCGCCTGCGTGCTCGCACGCCATCCGGTGTGACATGAAGCTGCCGTTGGAGTGACCGACGAGGTAGACGCGCTTCGGGTCGACGCTGAAGACGGCCTGGATCTGCGCCACCACGGTCGCGAGGTAGCCCGAGTCGTCGACGGTCGAGCCATAGAAATTGCAGCACGCATCGGTCGCGTTCCAGAAGGGGAGGCCGGTCTTGTCGGTGGTACCGAACGGCTGCGCGAACAGATAGCCGCGCGCCGCGGCCTCGGGCTCGAGATCGAGGTAGAGCTCCTGAAGCCCACCTCCCGCGATGTAGCCGTGGAGGAGGACGAGGAGCGGCGCGGGCTTCGCGGGGTCGTAGCCGGGCGGCACCTGGACGGTGACGGGTCGCTCGCCTCCGATCGGCCCCAGGAGGCCTCCGCCGCTCGAGCCGGACGACGACGCGGTCACGGCGGCGCTCGAGGTGACCGCCGCGCCCGAGGACGCGCCGCCAGCGCCTCCGCCCGTCACGCCGTCGACCTCGCCGCAGCCCACGAGCGCAACGAGGAGCGACGAGCCAATCGGGAGAACGCGCGGGGCGAGCCGCATCGCGCAGCTATAGCAGACCCACCTCGGGTTCATCGAGCGAGCAGCGGCGCGAGCGCGACAGGAAGGGCCGCGCGCGCCGCCTCGAGGTGTTCGGTCGTCGCGAGGCCAGCCGACGCATAGCGGAGCGCTTGCAGACCCATGTCGAGCTTGTCGCACGCCTTGACGAAGCGCCCCTCCGGGGTCGAGCCGTCCTCGTACTCGAGCCAGAGCGCCAAGAGCTCGTCGGCCCCAGGGAGCGGCGCCAGCATCGCGCGCAGCGCATCCTCTTCGCGGCGGCGCTTCTCGTCCCGCGGGACCCCGTCGTGCGGGGTGAGGTCGCCGACGCGCACCTCGGCGAGATCGTGCACGATCGCGATGGCGAGGGCTCGACCGCGGTCGAGGTCGGGCGGGCAGAGGGCGAGCACCGCGAGCGCCACACCCCAGCTGTGCGCCGCGACGGACTCTGGCCTCGGATGACCCACGCGGCGCCAGCCGGCGCGGTCGACATCTTTCAACGCGAGGGCTTCGACGAGCACGTCCTTGGTGGTCACGCGAGGGTCCTGCCGCAGGCTTTGCTCGCGAGCAAGCGCAGCCCCCGCGGCGCGGAGTCCTCGTGGTAGGTTTCCGGCATGATTCGCGGTTTTTCGCTGGTCTTGGCGGTCTTGGTCCTTGGCGCGGCGTGCGGGGGCGGCGCAGCGCTCGGCGAGCCCTGCGACAACCCCGGCACCACCGACGAGTGTATCGACGGCGCGGTGTGCACCAACGAGTCGAGCAGCGAAGGCAACCTGTGCCGGTTGCTCTGCGACGACCAGGAAGACTGCCCGGACGGCTACCAGTGCAGCGGCATCACGAACGGAAACCTGAAGAGCTGCAAGCCTTCGGACAAGTAACCGGTCACCGTCGACGATCGGCGGCGCGCGCGTGCGCCTCGAGCCCTTCGATCCGCGCGAGCGCGGCGGCGTCGGCGGCGAGGCCACGGCTCGCGGGGCGGTCGTCGAGGCGCATCCAGGTTCGCACGCGCAGGAACGTGAGCACCGAGAGGCCGCCCGTGTAGCGAGCGCTGCCGCCCGTCGGGAGCGTGTGGTTCGGGCCGGCGCCGTAGTCGCCGAGCACCTCGGCAGAGCCTGCGCCGATGAAGAGTGCGCCGTAGTGCGCGAGCCTGCGGCTCGCGAGCTCGGAGTCCCGCGTCATCACCTCGAGGTGCTCGGGGGCGAGCCTGTCGCACGCGGCGAAGCACTCTTCCTCGGTGGCGCAGAGCACCGTAAATCCCGCGGCGATCGCGACGCGCGCCACCGCCGCCGTAGGGAGGGTCTCGAGCTGGTGCGCGACCTCGCGAGAGACCTCCTCGGCCACCTGCGGCTCATGCGTGACGAGGATCGGCAGGGCGTCCTCGGCGTGCTCGGCCTGCGCGAGCAGATCGGCCGCGACGAGCGCGGGGTCGGCCGACGAATCCGCGAGGACGACGAGCTCGCTCGGACCCGCGAGCATGTCGATGCCGACGCGCCCGGAGACAAGCTTCTTCGCGGCCGTTACCCAGCGATTTCCTGGGCCGGCGATGACGTCGACGCTCGGGACGGTCGCCGTGCCGTGCGCGAGCGCCGCGATGGCGTGGGCGCCCCCCGCGCGGAGAAAGGCGTCAGCGCCGGCGACCGCCGCGGCCGCAAGCATGATCGGGCGAGGGCGAGGGCTCGCGACGATGACGCGCGAGACCCCGGCGACGCGGGCCGTGACGGCCGTCATAAGGACGCTCGAAGGCAGGGGGTATCCGCCGCCGGGCGCGTAGCAACCAGCGCGCTCGACGGGCGCGACGAGGTGGCCGGCGCGACCGCCGTCGATCGGCACCGTCACCGGCTCGAGGCCGGTGCGCTGCGCCTCGGCGAAGCGTCGAATGCGCGCCGCCGTCCGCTCAAGGAGCGCGCGGTCCTCGGCCGAGACGGCGTCGAGCGCGCGCTCGAGCTCCGGCCGCTCGACGAGCAACGGCTCACCCTCCAAGAGCGCGTCGTGCTCTTGCGCGTAGCGGATAACGGCTTCGTCGCCATGGACGCGAACGTCGTCGACGATCCGAGCCGCGCGGGCGAGCGTCTCGGAGTCGACGGGCTCGCGATCGCGGACGAGCGCGTCGAGCGCATCGAACGGCACCACTCGAAGCGTCACGATGACAACCTCCCGGGCTTTGCATCTCCTGGACGCCGCGAGAGCTTCCGGGCTCGACGGTCGAGGATGCGCTCGACGTCACCGAGCTCGACGCCCGCGCGCGCAGCCGCGACCAGCGCGAAGTAGAGGACGTCGGCGACCTCCGCGGCGACGGCATCCTTGCCCTGAGCGTCGGCGAGCTCCTCAGCCTCCTCGAGGAGCTTCGCGCGGAGGAGCGCGGGGTCGCGAAGGAGGCGCGCGGTGTACGATCCCTCGGGCGCGTCTTTGGTGCGCGCGGCGAGCAGCGCGGCGAGGCCGGGTAGTCCGCCGAGGTCTCCCCAGCAGCTGTCCGAGCCTAGGTGGCAGAAGCCGGGGCCACGCTGGCGCACCGTGAACCTGAGCGCGTCCCTGTCGCAGTCGAGCGCGACCGCGAGGAGCTCTTGCGTCGCGCCGCTCGACTCGCCCTTGCGCCAGAGCCCGCGCTTGCGTGAGTGATACACGCCCGTGCCCGTCGCGAGCGCTTCGCGGAGGCTCTCCTTGCTCGACCAGGCGAGGCCGAGCGCGCGCCCGTGCTCGTCGACGACCGAGGTGGCGAAGAGCCCGTCCGGCCTATCGCTGACGAGCGGCGCGGCGAACGCGTCCGCGAGATCGATGGTGCCGGTGTAGAGGGCCATGCCGACCTGCGCATCGACGCCCATGCGATCGAGCTCGGCGATCTCGTGCGCCGTCGTCACGCCGCCGGCAATCGTGAGCGCGCTCGAGCCGGCGGCCTCGCAGAGCTCGGCGACACGCTCGAGGGCGGTGCCCTGCATACGGCCCTCACGCTCGACGAAGGTGACGAGGAAGCCGCCCGCGAGGTCGCGCAGCTCGCGCATGCGCTCGGCGATGGTCGCGCCCGTCTTGGTGCGCCACCCCTCGACGACCACCTCGCCGTCGACTGCGTCGAGCGCGACGATCACGCGCTCACGCGGGAGCTTCGAGAGGAGCTCTGGTCGGGCGGCGGTGCCCAAGATGATCTTGCTCGCGCCGGCGTCGAGGAAGTGGCGCGCCGTCGCCTCGTCTCGGATCCCGCCGCCGACGCGGCAGCGCGCAAGCCGGCAGGTCGCCTCGACGAGCGCGCGGTTCGAGCCCTGCCCGAGCGCCGCGTCGAGGTCGATGACGGCGATTTCGCCGACCCTACCGAAGCGACGCGCGATCGGCACCGGATCGCCTGCGTCGAGCGCGTGCTCCTTGCCGCCGACGAGCTGGACGGTCTGTCCTCCCATGAGGTCGATCGAGGGAATGATCATCGAGGTGGGTGTCCTGTTCGTCGTGTGCGCTAGCGACGGATCGGGATGCCCGCCGCCTCGAGCGCTCGCTTCAGGTCGCCGACGGTCGTCTCGCCGTCGTGGAGGATGGACGCGGCGAGCACCGCGCTTGCGCCGGCGCGGAGGGCCTCGACCATGTGCCCCGCGTGTGCCGCGCCGCCCGAGGCGACGATCGGGATCGAGACCGCAGCGGCGATCGCGGCGATGAGCTCGGTGTCGTAGCCGGAGCGCGTCCCGTCGCGATCCCAGCTCGTGAGGACGATCTCTCCCGCACCACGCAGCGCTGCTTCGCGCGCCCAAGTGACCGCATCCAGGCCCGTCCGCTCCTTGCCCGAGCGGACGACGACCTCCCAACCGCCGTCGCGCCGCGCCGCATCGAGCGCGAGCACGGTGCACTGACTGCCGAAGGTCGTGGCGAGCGCGTCGAGGAGCGATGGGTCCTCGACCGCCGCCGTGTTCGCCGCGACCTTGTCGGCGCCCGCGTCGAGGAGGCGACGCGCGTCCTCCGATCGACGAACGCCACCGCCGACGGTGAGCGGGATGCCGAGCACCTCGCGGACGCGACGCACGGTGTCAGTGGCGTTGGAGCGGCCCTCGGGCGTCGCCGAGACGTCAAGCACGACGAGCTCATCGGCGCCCTGCCCTTCGTAGGCGGCGGCGCGCTCTGCAGGGTCGCCGGCGTCGCGGAGACCCTGGAATTTGACGCCCTTCACGACGCGACCGCCGTCGACGTCGAGACACGGGACGACCCGCATCGTCAGCACGCTCGCCCCCTCTCGAGCCAACGCCCGAGGAGCGCATGACCCCACGGTCCAGAGAGCTCGGGGTGGAACTGGCAGGCGAGGATGGGGCCGCGCTCGAGCGCCGCTACGAAGCGGACGCCGTGCACGCTCTCGGCCCCGGAGTAGCCGTCCGGAATCGCGGGCAGTTGGAACGAGTTCGCGTAGTAGGCGTGGCCGGGCTGAAGCAGGACCGCGTCGCGGCGCGGCTCGACCATGTTCCAACCGAGCTGGGGGACGACGAGTCGCGAGCCTCCGACATCGGCCGGGAAGCGACGGACGGCGCACGGGATGACGCCGATCCCGTCGACCTTAGGGCTCTCCTCGCTCGAGCGCGTCAGCATCTGGAGGCCGAGGCACACCGCGAGGAGCGGGCGCGTCTCGCGGACGCGCGCAGCGAGCGCATCGACGAGCCCGCACTCGCGGAGCCGGCCCATGCCCGCACCGAACGCGCCGACGCCTGGCAAGACGACGAGCGGAGCGTCGACGACGCGCGCCGCCTCACGCGTGAGCTCGGTCGAGACACCGAGGCGCCGCAGCGCAGCGAGCATCGACGCGAGGTTCGCAGTCCCGGTGTCGACGACGGCTACCTTCATCGCGCCCAGTCTGTCATAGCACGCCCTTGGTGCTCGGGATGTCGGCGCCGCCGCCTCGGGCGACCGCGCGTCGTAGCGCGACCGCGCAAGCCTTGAAGGCCGCCTCCGCCCGGTGGTGATCGTTGTCGCCCTCGAGGACGTCGACGTGAAGCGCACAGCGGACGCTCATCGCCAGCGAGCGAAAGACGTGCTCGATGCACTCGCACGACATCTCACCGATCCGCTCGCGACGGAGGCCGAGGTTCACCTTGGGCCAGGGCCGTCCCGAGAGGTCGACGACCACCCGAGCGAGCGCTTCGTCGAGCGGTGCGTACGCGTGGCCGAAGCGCTCGATGCCCCGTCGATCCCCGAGCGCCTCGTCGAGGGCTTGGCCGAGCGCGAGGGCGCAGTCCTCGGTGGTGTGATGGTCATCGACGATGAGATCGCCCTTGCAGCGGAGCTCGAGGTCGAAGCGCGCGTGGCGCGCGAGCGCCGTCAACATGTGATCGTAGAAGCCGATGCCGGTCGCGATCTCCGCGCGGCCCGTGCCGTCGAGATCGAGGACGACCTCGACGATGGTCTCGTTGGTCGCGCGCGCAACGCGTGCGGTGCGGGGCGTAACGACGTGAGTCATGGCAAGAGGACCTCCAGCTCTTGGAGCGTTTCGAGCACGCGGGCCGCGCCCGCTTCGGAGAGGCCGCGTCCGCCGAAGCCGAGCGGGACGACCCCGGCACCACGCGCGGCGCGCACGTCGTCGGGCGTGTCACCGACCATCCAGGCTGCGCGTACTCCAAGGCGATCGAGCGCGGCGCGAACCGGGGCGGGGTCGGGCTTCACCGGGGCGTCTTCCATGCACACGACGGCGCCAAACAGCCGCTCGAGTCCGTGTCGCGTCACGAACTCTTCGGCGTCGCGCCTGGGTCGACCGGTGACGAGGGCGAGCGGCCTCATTGCCGCAAGTCGCTCGAGCAACGCGGGGTCGAGGAGCAGTCTCTCCTCGGCCGAGAAGCCCGGGGCTCCGTCGACCCCGTGATAGAGCGCCTCGAAGCGGGCTTTCACTTCCTCGAAGGGTGCGTTGACGCCGCCCTCTCGGACCAGCCGATGCGTGAGGTGCCAGTCGTTGTTTGCATCACCAGCGGCCTTCGCGCGCGCGATGTCCTCGTGCGAGACCGAGACACCGAAGCTTCGAGCCGTCTCCTCGATCGCCCGGCGGTACGAGCGCGTCACGTCGACGAGGACGCCATCGACGTCGAAGAGGAGGGCCTCGGGGGCGAGCGTCGCCTCGATCGCCGCCTCGAGGCGCGCGTAGTGCTCCTCGTTGGACGGGCAGGTGATGCGGACGAGCCCATCGAGACGCGGATGCCCAGGCCAGATGCGGACCGCGATGCCAAGGCCCGCGAGTCCGTCGCGCAGCCACACCGGATCGCGGGGACGCGCGAGGACGAAGTTCGCCTGCGACGGGTGCGCCTCCGCGCCGCATCGCTCGAGCACACCGCGCAGCCGCTCACGCTCGGAGCGCACCTGCGCAACCCCCGCGCGCATCGTCGCCTCACCGCGCTCGAGCCAGGCGGCCGCGAGCGCGACCGATGGCGTGGTCACCGCGTAGGGGCCGCCGGCCGCGCGGATCCAGCGGACGAGCTCGGGCCGCGCGACCGCGTAGCCGACGCGTAGCCCCGCGAGGCCCCAAGCCTTCGACAGGGTGCGGAAGACGATGGCGTTGGGGATGGTCAGCGCGAGATCGGTGAGGTCGTCGTCGGCGAACTCGGCATACGCGAGGTCGACGAACAGCGCGACGTCGGGGGCCGCGCGTGCGACGTGCGCGAGGTCGTCGCGCGTGATGGGCGCACCGGTGGGGTTGTTGGGCGTGACGAGGGCGATCGCGGCGGTGTCGGCGTCCACGGCGGCGAGCACCGCCTCGACGGGGTATGGGCCATTCGGCCACGAGACCTCGCGGATCGGCGCACCGACGACGGCGGCGTAGCGCGGCAGCATCTCGAAGGTGGGTACCGGCAGGACGAGGGCGCGGCCAGGGCCGAGCAGCGCGCGGCACGCACGGTCGAGGGCGTCGTCGGCCCCGCACGTCACGACGACGTGGTCCGGGGGGACGCCGAGCCGCGCGGCGAGTGTGGCCTCGAGCGCACGCGCGTCCGGATAGCGGCGGAGCACCTCGGCCGACGCGAGCGCCGCGAGCACGTCGGCGGGCGGTGGGGCCCCTTCGTTCGCGTCGAGCTTCAGCTCGATCGGCGCGGGATGCTTCGGGACCGCGTAGGCCGCGTTGGACGCGACGGCGGGGTTCGGTACGATCGCCATGCGGGGAACTCGCTCAGGCGACGATCTGGGTGAGCTTCGAGACGACGATGTCCGTCCCGCCGCGCGCCTTGAGCTCGGGGATGAGCGTCGGGAGAGTGTCTCGCGGCACCGCCGCCTTCACCGCGAACGCTTCGCCTCCAGAGAGTGGCGACACGGTCGGCTGCCGCATGCACGGGAGCGCCGCGACGAGGCCGGCCAAGTTCGAGGCGGCGACGTTGACCTCGAGCATCACGCGCTTGCGCGCCTCGAGCACCGAGTTCACGACGAGCTCGAGCCCCTCGATCGCGCTTCGCTTGTGAGGCACGTCGAGCGCGCGGGGGTTCGCGAAGAGTCGGGTCGACGAGCGCATCACCTCGCCGACGATGACGAGCCCGTTCTCGCGGAGCGTCGAGCCCGTCGCCGTGTTGTCGACGATGCAGTCCGCGTCCTCGGGCGGGAACACCTCGGTGGCGCCGTATGAGCGGAGAAAATGCGCGTCGAGCGACTGCTCGGCGATCCAGCCGCGGGAGAGCCGCTCGTACTCGGAGGCGACCACGATGCGGCGCTTCGGCAGGGCGCCGTCGACGAGCAGCGTCTTCGGCGCCGCCGCGACGATCTGGACCGGGTCGAGGCCCGTGTCGCATAGCTCGACGAGCTCGGCCCCGAGCTCACGCACCCAGTCGAGCCCCGCGAAACCCACGTCGCGCGAGCCGGCGTGCAGCATCTCGATGATGTTCTGCGGCTTTAGAACCTTGGTGGTCGTGTCGGGGAGGTTCACCTTCGGGCGGTAGCCACGCTCGCTCAGCCGGACGCCGATCCCGGCTTCCTCGAGGAGCGCGACCACGCCTTGCTGCATCCGACCCTTGGGGAGGGCGAGCCGAAGCGAGGATTCAGACGCGATGGACATCGCGAACATGATAGGTCCGGGGTCGCGCGGGGAGCCAACGTTTCGGCGGTGGCGAGGGGCGGTCAGACAGGCGTGAGGAAACTCGCCTTGATTTGCTTCGGACCTGCGCCTGGGAAGCGAACGGTCACGGTAGGGTCCGGGCCTCCCCCGACGGCGAGCACCTGGCCAATCCCGAACTTCGGGTGCCGGACGTGCGCGCCCTTGCGGACGACCGGTGCCTCCTCTCCGACCGCGTCGTCGTGGCGATCGACGTCATCGTCGCGCTCGATGTAGCGCTCGCCCGCGTCACGCCGCGGCGCCGGGGCTTGGCTCTGTCGGCCGACTGCGGCCCCGAAGCGACGAGCCCCCTCGAACCCGACGTCGTCGTCCTCGAAGCCGCGACGACCCGGCAGTCCGCCGTCGCTCCGGGTCCCCTGGAGGGTGAAGCCACGCGCGATCTCGCCGAAGGTGCGCGTCGCGAGGCGGCGTTGCGTGGCGGGCGGCAGATCGTGCAAGAAGCGGCTCGGCTCGCAATAGCGAAGGCGCCCGTAGAGCGTCCGGGTGTTGGCGTGCGTCATCGTGAGGCGCTTCCGCGCGCGCGTGACCGCGACGTAGGCGAGGCGGCGCTCCTCCTCGAGCTCGTCGGCCTCTTCGTAGGTCTGTCCGCGCAGCGGGAAGAGCTGCTCCTCGAGGCCGGTGATCCACACCTCCTCGAACTCGAGCCCCTTCGCGGCGTGCACGGTCATCATCGGCACCCGTGGAAGCTCGGTGATGGTGTCCGCCGCGGCCTGGAGCGTGATGCGCGCGAGGTACTCGGACAGCGTGGGTGTCTCGCCGGCGTCGCGGGCCTCCTCTTCGTAGTCGCCGATCGCACCGATGAGCTCGTGGAGGTTGTCGAGGCGCGCGTCGGCTTCGGCAGAATCTTGGGTCCGCAGCCACTCGCCGTAGCCGCTCTCCTTCAAGACCGCCTCGGCCAGCGTCCGAGGCGGAGCCGTCTCGGCCGCCCGCACGAAGGCCGTGATCATCTCGTGAAACGCGAGGAGCGCCTGTCGTGCCGCGCGCGGCGTGTCGGGCGCGCGACACAGCACCGGGATGGCGTCGAAGGCCGAGGCGCCATCGGCGTCGGCGACCGCAGCGAGCCGCTCGATCGTCTTCGGACCGAGCTTCCGCGCGGGGACGTTGACGATGCGCAAGAGATCGACGTCGCTCCGGGGGTTCGCGATGAGGCGAAGGTACGAGACGAGATCCTTCACCTCGGCGCGGTCGAAGAACCGCGTCCCACCGACGATTTGGTAGGGGATCCCCTCGGCGCGCATCGCCTCCTCGAGAACACGGGACTGGGCGTGCACCCGGAAGAACACGGCGAGCTCGCGCGCCGACGCGCCGCGCGCGAGCGCCTCTCGGACCGCCTCGACCACATACCCGGCCTCGTCGCGCTCGTTCGCGCAGTGGACGACGGCGATTGGCTCACCGTGCTCGTTGGCGGTCCAGAGCTCCTTTGGCTGCCGCTCGCGCGAGGGCTTGATCACGCCGAGCGCCGCGGTGACGACGTTGGCGGTCGAGCGGTAGTTCTGCTCGAGCTTGATGAGGCGCGCGTCGGGGTAGTCGCTCGTGAAGCCGCGAATGTTTCGGATGTCGGCGCCGCGCCAGCGGTAGATGCTCTGGTCATCGTCGCCGACGACGCAGATGTTGCGCCGGTTTCGAGAGAGGGCGCGCACCAGGCGGTATTGAACGACGTTGGTGTCCTGAAACTCGTCGACGAGGACGTGACGAAAGCGCTCGCGCAGGTGCTCGCCCTCGGGGCTCGCGGACTCGGCGACGCGGAGCGCGTGCAGCAGGAGGTCCTCGAAATCGACGGCGTTCGCGGAGGCGAGCCGACGCTGGTACTCGACGAAGCAGCGGTGGGTGATCTCGTCGACGTAGCTGCTCGTCGACATGTCGTCGGGGCCGCGACCCTCCTGCTTCTCGGCGTGAATGCGCGACAAAACCTGCTGCGGCGGGAAGCGCTTCTCGTCGAGCTTCAGGTCCCGGAGGACACGCTTCATGAGCGCCTTCTGGTCGGCCTCGTCGTAGATGACGAACCGCTCGCCGAGGCCCGCGCGCGCGTGGTAGCGACGCAGGAGCCGAACGCAGACGGCGTGAAACGTCCCGATCCAGAGCTCGCGCGTGAGGTCGGGGCCGAGCAGCGCGTCGAGGCGGGCCCGCATCTCGCCGGCGGCCTTGTTCGTGAAGGTGACCGCGAGGATCGCGAAGGGTGGGACGCGATGGCAGAGGACGAGGTTGGCGATCCGGTAAGTGATGACGCGCGTCTTGCCGCTGCCCGCGCCCGCGAAGACGATGATTGGCCCGTCGACGTGCGCGACCGCCTCGGCCTGAGGCGCGTTCAGCGTGGCCAGGAGGCCGCGAGGCTCAGGGATTTGCGTCATGCGCGTCGAGGCGCGTAGCACGGTTCATCCGTCGAGCGAATCGCCGTGGCGCATGCGCGGCGGCCGACACCCGCGTGCCCTCGACCGCCGCTGGGGCTCGGGTGTAAGAGGTGACATGGCTCACGCTCGACGCACCGCCCTCGCGCCGCTCTTCGCGCTCCTCGTCACCGGCTGCGGCGCCGCGGCTCCGGAGGCGCGCGTGCCCGCTACCGCGACCTTGACCCAGGCCGCGCCGTCACCGACCCCGGCGGCTCCACTGCCCGGCGGTGGAGGGCTCTTGACGCGCAACCTGCCCGAGGTGGCCGCCATGGGCGAGGTGTTCGCGACCTACCGCTGGCGCGATCCGCTGCGGACCCTTGTGTCGGTGAGCGCCGAGGTCGGCGTGACGCGGGATCTCCTCGACGAGGCGCTGCGCACCTTCGGCGTGAAGGCCCTCGAAGGCGGCTTAGGCGAGGGCGTCGACGCCGCGGCGTTCGCGGCGACGCTCGACTGGGCGTCTCCGCTCGACGGGGCCATGGCCGTCGACCCGTTGAGCGGGCGAGGCGACGCGTACGCGGCGGTGTCGATCGGGATCCACTCGCTGCCGCGCGCGCTCGCGGCATTCAAGCGAAAGCCCATTCGTCGCGCAGACGGCGGGTACGGGCTCGCCGCATCCGAATACAGCACGACGCCGCCGTGCGCGCTCTTCGAAGCCGCAGGCCAAGCCCCCGTGCGGCTCGTGTGCGGAGCGGACACCGCATCGCTCGACGCGCTCGGTCCGTACCTCGCGACGTCGCTCCCCAAGCGCGAGCTAGGCGGCGGCGAGCTCCACGCGGAGGTGCGCCTCCGAAAGCTCCTCGATCGGGTCGGGCCAGCGCTCGCGATGAAGGCGAAGGTGCTGCCGCTCCTCGCGGCAAACGAGAAGATCGGCGTGCCGGCCTTCGACAATGCGTTGATGGAGGCGGCCTCGGCCCTCGGCGATGAGGCAGGCTTCCTCCTCGCGGATCTGGACAGCTTCGATGTCGACGGAGATCTCACGCCGGGCGACGGGCTCCAGCTCACGCTGAAGGCGACCTTCGCGGGGCGAAAATCATGGGTCGTCAGTCGATTGCTCGATGCGCCATCGGGGCAACCCAAGATCCCCTACGTCTTCCTCGGCGCGCCGGCGAGCGCGGCGACCGGATCGTATTCGACCGGGCTCGACCTCGCTCCGTACCAGGGCGTCCTCCGGTTGGCGCGCGGGCTCGTCGAGGGGAAGCTGACGCACGTCGGCTTCGCGACCCCCGCCGACCGGAAGGCGATCGCCGCGCTGCTCCGCTCGACGGGCACCGACTACGCCGGCTCGATGTCGTCGTCGGGCAGCTTCGGGAGCCCAGGGGCGATCGTCACGCTTCAGGACGGCATCAACGCCTTCGTCGGCTACTTGCTCACAGGCGTCGAGTCGGACTCGCGCGCGACCGCCGCGTGGCTGAAGGACCTCGTCGCCGCGTACAACCGCCCGGCGGTGCAAGCCTGGATGAAGGGCGAGATGAAGAACGACGCCCGCTACCTGCCCACCGTGAAGCTCGTGCGCGCACCCGCCGCGCTCGGGGCCGGTGCGCTCGACATCGAGGTGCGCATCGATGGCATCGAGGACCCGATAGCGCTCTTGACAGACGTCAAGCAAACCGACGGGGCGCCCGAGGCAGACGGCCCGAAGAAGGCGAAGCTCACGTCGGTCTCGCTCCACCTCTTGCTCGTGCCGGACGGCAAGCGCTTCTTCGTCGGGCTCGCCGCCGACCGCGACAAGCTCGTCGACTTGATGGTGAAGACGAAGGCGAACAAGCTCGGGCCGGACTCGGTCGCTGCGTCCCCCACGCTCGAGCCGGTTCGTCGGGAGGCCCACCGGTCGGCGGCCTACTCGACGCTCCGTGGGACGTTGGGCATGTTCGAGGCGCTGCGACCCCTGCTCGTGTTCGCCCCGGCCGAGATCCTCGACCCCGCGACCCGGCTCTTCGAGGCGCTCGAGCGAATGCCCAACGGCGGTAAGACGCCGATCGTCGCAACCACCGACGTCTCGAGCACGGGCGCCCCGGCGCTCGTTCTCAAGGTGAAGGTCGCGCGCGGGTCGCTCGACGACGCGGGCTTTCTCGGTCGCGCCATCCGCGACGAGGTGAAGAAGCTCCCGCCCAGGCCGCAGCCCTGACGGCGCCGAGCCCCGTCAGCCCTCGTCGTCACGCAGCTTCTTCAGCCACTCGCCGATCCGCCCCTCGAGGCCGCGCGAGGTCGGCTCGTAGAAGCGCTCCCCCACGAGCTCGTCGGGAAGATACGTGGCCCCGCGAGCGACGCCGTCCGGCTCGTCGTGCGCGTAGCGGTAGCCCGCGCCATAGCCGTGCTCCTTCAAGAGCTTGGTCGGCGCGTTTCGGAGGTGAAGAGGCACGGGGAGCGCGCCGGTTGCCGCGATGCGCTCCTTCGCCCGATGCCACGCGAGGTTGGCGGCGTTCGACTTGGGCGCGCAGGCGAGATAGAGGGCTGCCTCGGCCATGGGGTAGAGGCCCTCGGGCAGCCCGAGCCGCCGAAACGCGGCGTCGGCCGCGACCGTGAGCTCGAGGGCGCGCGGATCGGCGAGCCCGACGTCTTCGCTCGCGAAGATGATCATGCGTCGCAGGACGAAGAGCGGGTCATCCCCCGCCTCGACCATCCGCATCATCCAGTAGACCGCGGCGTCGGGGTCGGAGCCGCGCATCGATTTGATGAAGGCGCTCGAGACGTTGTAGTGCTCCTCACCCGCCTTGTCGTAGAGGAGGGTGCGATGGCCCGCGAGGTCCGTCACGTCGGTGAGCTCGACAGCCGACTTGCCGGCGCGCGCGGCGTGCTCAGCGGCGACCTCGAGGAGGTTCAGCGAGCGACGACCGTCCCCTCGCGCGATCTCGGCGATCGCGGCGAGCACCTCGTCGGCCACCGCGATCGAGCGCGCGAGTCCATCCGGGTGGTCGACCGCGCGGCGCAGCATGCGCTCGAGCGCGTCGGGGCCAATCGGCTCGAGCCGAAAGACCGTGGCCCGCGAGAGGAGCGGCGCAACGAGGGCAAAGGACGGGTTGTCGGTCGTGGCGCCGATGAGCGTCACCGTCCCGTCCTCGACGTGGGGCAGAAAGGCGTCCTGCTGCGCCTTGTTGAAGCGGTGGATCTCGTCGACGAAGAGCAGCGTCGGGCCGCCGCCGACGAGCCGCCGCTCGCGCGCCTGCTCCACGATCGCGCGGACCTCGGCGACTCCATGGAGCACCGCGCTGAACGGCACGAAGGTGGCGCGCGTGCTCGCGGCGATCACCTGGGCGAGCGTTGTTTTTCCTGCGCCGGGCGGCCCCCACAGGATCATGCTCGGGAGCCTGTCGGCCGCGATGGCGCGGCCGAGCGGCCCTTCCGGACCGAGCAGAGCCTCGTGACCGACGACGTCGGAGAGCACACGGGGGCGCACGCGCTCGGCGAGCGGCGCGTCGCGTCTTGCGCGGTGGTCGAAGAGCCCCGCGGCGCTCTCGCCGAAGCCTCGCCGTCGCGTCACCATGAGGGCGGGCGTAAGTCAGGCCTCACGCGACCGCAACGCCGCATCCTCGTACGCTCAGGGGACGCCCCAGACCTTGAGGGCAGCCGCGCTGTCGGTGTCGAGTGAGAGCAGCTCCCGCTCGGGCGCACGCGGAGCCGCGAGCTCGACCGCGACGTGCCGCCGCGAGAGCGCGTGCGCGACGATCGGGCGCGCGTGTGTGTGGTCGTAGGCGCAGGATGGATCGCGCACGAGATCGCAGAGCGTCGGGCGACGCCCATCGAGCTTGCCGTAGAGGACGAAGTCGCCCCAGCGCGCGGCGTAGCCGTCCTCGGAATGTGCGACGCGCAGGTGGTAAGGCTCCTCTTCGGGTGAGGCGGCAATCGCGGCGAGATCGCGCCCTCCGAGATCCTGCGGCGGCTTCAGACCGAGCGCGGCGAGGATGGTCCGCGCGACATCGGCAGAGTCGGTGTCGCGGCGCACGCGCTGCGGCGTCGGTGAACTGCCGGGGAAGTGGACGTAGAGCGGCAACGCGAGCGCATCCTCGCTAAGCGGCGCGGCGTCGGCGAAGAGCGTGCGCATCGCGGACGACACGTCGGCGGTGACGACGAGCAGCGTGCTGTCCCAGAGGCCCGACTCCTGAAGCTTGCGGACGAGGCGTCCGATGGCCGCATCCTCGCCGTAGAGCGCGGCAAAATGCATCGCCCTGAGGCGCTCCTCGTCGGCCGGTGCAAGGCGCGAGAACTTCCCCTGCAGCGCGGCAATGGCCTGCGCGGCATCGCGAGCGCGCATCGCGCCGGAGTACTTCTGCGGTGGGAGCTTCGCGGCCTCGGCCGGGGTCACGTCCCACGGGGGGTGCCCGCCGCGCGCGTGCACGACGGCGAGCATGGGCCGCGCGTCGGTCGACTTGGTGCCGACCTCGGAGAGCCATGCTGCGGCTGCGTCGATCGGGGCCGACGCCGGGCGCCCCTCGTTCGGCGGGAACGCGCGGAAGGACTCCCAGTGACGGTCGAAGCCATACGCTGCAAACGTCGTCGGAACGCCCGTGAACATCGCGGCGCGGACGCTGCCCTCGCGTGCGACGTCGCCGAGCGTCGTCACCCCTTTGGGCAGGCGCGCGCCTCCGTCGACGAGGCCGTGCGACCTGGGAGCGAGCCCGGTGAGCAGCGACGCGAGCGCCCCGTTCACGAGCGTCGTCGAGCCGCGATGGTCCTCGAAGACCGCGGCCGTCGCCGCAAGGTGCTTCAGGTTCGGGGCGTGGGGAGCATCGTCGCGCCATGGCGGAAGGTCAGCCCGCTCGACGCCGTCGAGGACGACGATGACGGCCGCTGTCGCACGGACAGGCTCGGTCGCCGCGCGTCCTTCCACGAACACCGACGGATCGCCGAAGAGCAGCCGCCCCGTCCCCGAGGTGTCGAGCGCCGTGAGCTCGAGGCGCACGATCCGACCCGCGTACGGCGCGAGCGAGAGCTCCACGTCCTCCCACCGCGCGTCATTCCCACCCGCGACGTCGAGGCGACGGAGCTCGATGGGCTCGGCCCCGTCTTCACGCAGCGCCACGGTTGCGGTCGCCTTGCCTCCACCCATCATGCCGACACTCGTGTGGAAAGAGGCTCCTTCCGGCACGCGGAGCGTACAGGCGAGGGACGTCGGAGCGCGCAGCGCAAGACCGCGGCGAGGGATCCCTCCGAGCTGTGCCGCGGGAGCGCGGACGTCGATCAGCGTCGGCGCGCCGTAGCTTCGCGACAGCTCGTCTGGAACGGCGATGCGGACCCAATCGAGCTCGGCGAACGGCTCCTCGTCGGAGCCGGCGGCCCCACGGAAGCGAATCGTCACCTGGTGAAGCCCCTCGTCGATGGGCAAGCGGGTCGTCGAGGTCTGGAGGACCTTGGCGTCCTTCGAGAGCGAGACCTGTCCGATCGGCACGTCGTCCAAATAAATCTCGGCTTTGCGAGCGTCTTTCCCTCGAGCCCGAAGCGCGATGAACACTTGCGCGGCGTAGGCCTGGTGGAAGGACAGCGTGAGCTTCGGGTCGTAGATGCGCGCCCATGTCGCCCCCTCGTGCTCGGCGGCGACGACCCCGCGGGGTACGGCGGCGACATCGCCCGTGCGCCCGGTGACTCCGTCTGAGCCCAGGTCGAGGAGCAAGCCACGGTGGTCGATGTCGCACCACCCGAGGTCGTCGACGATCGAGATCACCCGTCGCTTGCCGGGCGGCTCGAGCGGCGCCTCGACCGACGCCGAGGCCGACGCCGCAGCCGCGGGACCCGAGCGCTCCCCGCACCCGACGAGGGCGGCGAGCGCGAGCCAGGCGCACCGAGCGCGTCGAGCCGTCCTCTGAACCATGCGGACCTCATACCGTGGATCGACGCGCGCGTCGCGGACGCGGGCGCTACAATCCGAGCGTCGGTCGCGTCGTCCGTCGGACTACTCACCGCAGAAGACGGGCTTCCGCTTCTCGGCGAACGCGGCGAGCGCCTCGGTCCGGTCCTTCGACCGAAGCGTCTCTTCGTAGTAGACGCTCTCGAGCTCGAGCCCGCGCTCGAGGGGAACCTCGAACGAAGCGCGAATCGCCTGCAGGGCGGCGCGCTGAGCGATCGGCGCGCCGTTCGCGATCGGTGCGAGCCACGCGAGGGTGGCCTCGAGCAGGTCGGCGCCCTCGGGCACCACATGGTTCACGAGGCCCCACGACAGCGCCTCGTCGGCCGAGAGGCGGCGCCCGAGCGTGATCATCTCGACCGCGCGCCCTTCACCGACGACGCGGGCGAGCCGCTGCGTCCCGCCCGCTCCCGGGATGATGCCGAGCGAGGTCTCCGGGAGTGCCAGCACCGCGTGATGGGCGGCGACGCGCATGTCGCACACGAGCGCGAGCTCGAGGCCGCCACCGAGCGCGACGCCATTCAGCGCCGCCACGACGGGCTTCGGGCTGCGATCGAGGACGCCGAGCTCGCTTCGGTAGAGGCCGACCTGCACGCGCACGTCATCGAGCGTGAAGCCTTGCCGCTCCTTGAGATCGGCGCCTGCGCAGAAGGCTCGGGACCCGGCGCCGGTGACGATGATGGCGCGCACCGTCGGATCGAGGACGAGCTCGCGGCCGAGCCGGCCGAGAGCCAAGAGCGTGGCGCGAGAGAGCGCGTTCAAGCGGGCGTCGCGATCGATGGTGAGGATGCCGATGGCGCCGCGGCGCTCGACGAGGACAGGCGTCTCTTCGCTGGTCATGGGCTACTTCTCTGATTCTTGTTGGGGCTCGGCTTGCCGCGCTCCTCGAGGCGCACGAGGCGAGCCTTCAGCTGCTCGTGCTCGCGGCGAAGCTCGTCGAGCTCGGCGCGGACCTCCTTCAGCTCGCGCTTGCCTCGCCCCCCGAGATCGCGCAGCGCCTCACGAATGCGGCGTCGCACTCGGCCGTCGTGGTCGCGACCGAGCCTCGCGCGGAGCGCGCCACGCGCCGCCGCATCTCCCATCGACGACAGCGCCTCGACGACGTCGACTCGGAGGTAGGGGTCCGCGTCGTCGAGCAGCTCCTCGAGACGCTCCCGCGTCGTTCGGGTCGGGGCGAGCTCGGCGAGCGCCGCGATGGCTGCCCTTCGGCTTCGGTTCGGTCGGCCGTAGCGCGTCTCCTCGATGAGCAACGGGGTCGCACGCTCATCGCGGAGCCGCGCGAGCCCCGCGAGCGCGCCCGAGCGCACGACCTCGGCCCAGGAGCTTCGGCCGAGCGCTGCGACGAGGATGTCGAAAGCCTCGGGGCGACGGGTCGCGCCGAGCGCGCGGCACGCGGACGCGACCACGAGGTAGCTCTCGTCGGTCGCGACGACCTCGGCGAGCGCGTCGGCGGCCTCCTTGGTTCGGAACTCGCCGAGGGCCTGAATCACGGCCCGGCGCACCTTCGGGTGACGCGTGTGGCGGGCCGCGAGCAGCGCCTCGAGCGCCGCTTCGGAGCGCGCCGTGCCGAGCGACGCCGCGGCGGTCGCGCGCACGCCCCAGAACTCGCGCGGGCGGGCAAGACACTCCGCCAGCGCCTTGATCGACGCCAAGTCGTCGCGGCGCGCGAGCTCGGCGGCCGCAAGGGTGCGCCCAAGGGCGGTCGGTGCCGAGGCGAGTTGGTCGCGGAGGAAATCGAGCGGCGCCTTGACGCGCACGCTGCCGATCACGCGCAGCCGCGGGTCGACGACGACGTAGCGAGGGCGCTCGGCGACCGGCACGACGAAGGTCTGAGTCGTCTCCTCGACACGTCGCACCACGCGCCGTGGCTTGCGAGCGCCGCGCTCCGCGACGTCGAGCTCGAGCTCGACGATGAACGGGCGCTCTCGAGTCGGCCCCTGCCCGTCGAGCGTCTGGCGCACGGTGACGAGCAGAGCGCCTGCCTCGTACGCGAGCTCGACGGCGAGCCGCGGGTGCCCCGGACGGAGCAGCGCCTGGTCGAAGAATCCCTCGAGACCGCGGCCGTGGACCGACTCGTGCGCGCGCTGGAGATCGCGCGTCTCGACCTCGCCGGCACCATGCCGCGCGAGGTAGCGCCGCGTCCCCTCCCAGAACGCCTCGTCGCCGAGCTCGAGGCGCAGGGAGTGCAAGACGAGGCCGCCCTTTTCGTAGAGGTGCCGGTCGAAGATATCGATCGGGACCTCGTAGTCCTGGCACACGATCGGGCGACAGTAGCGACCTTCCGCCTCGGCGAGGTAGGCCTGCAGGTCGCCGCGGAGGCCGTGCTCGTACTCGTCGCGCCCGTGGGCGTGCTCCTGCCACACGTGCTCGAGGTACGTCGCGAAGCCTTCGTTCAGCCAGGCGTGCGACCAGTCGCGGCAGGTGACGAGATCTCCAAACCACTGGTGGGCGAGCTCGTGCGCGATGAGGCCCTCGCTCGTGATGTCGATGGCGGCGCGCTCGTCGATGAGCACGTGCTCGTACATCGTGGTCGCGCTCGTGTTCTCCATCCCACCGAAGATGAAGTCGCTGACGACCACCTGGGCGTACTTTGACCACGGGTAGTCGATGCCCGTCAGCCGCCCGAAGAGCGCCACCATCTCGGGCGTGCGCGCGAAGGTGCGGCGACCGTCCTCTTCGCGACCGGGCGGGACGAGGTACGTGAGGGGGACCTCGCCGACCTTGCCGCCGTCCAGCGTGACGAAGCTGCCGGCAACGAGCGTGAACAGGTAGCTCGGCATCGCCTCGCGCATGCGGAAGTGAAACCGACCCTGCCGCTCGCTCGAGGCCGTCGAGAGGCGCTCACCGTTCGACAGCGCGACGAGCCCACGGGGCACGCGCACTCGCACGTCGAAGGTCTGCCGCACGTGCGGCTTGTCATGGCACGGGAAGAGGTGGCGGGCGTCTTCGTCCTGGCACTGCGTCCAGATCTGGATCGGTCGGTCGGGGACCTCGCCGTCTGGCGCGAGGAAGTACATGCCGCGGCGGGGCGTCGCCCGGTAGCGCACCCTCACCGCGCCCGCTCGGACGCCGGACGGCACGGCGACGCGCAGCGTCTCGCCGTCATACTCCCAGCGCGCACGCGAGGGTCGAGCCCGCCCCGCCCGCAGGAGGACCTCCTCGATCTCGAAGGCGACGGCGTCGAGGGCGAGCTCGGTCGCGCCAGGGTCGCTTCGCTCGAAATGAAGCTCCGCCTCGCCAGCGAGCGAGCGCGCGGGGTGGTCGAGATCGAGGTCGAGCGCGATGTGCTCGACCCGGAACGGCCGCGGGCGCTCGTAGACCCGCCGCGTGCCCTCGAGCACGAACGGCGAGGCCCCTTCGGCTGCGTACGACGACATGGAGGAGCCGCACGCGCAGCGCTCGTGGTGACGAAATTCGTGGCTCACCGTCCGAGCATTTTGCCTTTACCTGTACGTCCGCTCAAGTAGAAGAGTCGGCGCGCGCCGCACCCTTGGCTCTTCCCCGTGCCACCTTCCGACCAGAAGTCCCTCCCGCTCCCATCCGAGCGACCACGCCGTGTCGAGGGCTTGCTCGAGGGCGAGGTGACGCACGTCACGTACGAGAGCGAGACGACGGGCTTTCGGGTGTTGCGGGTGCGCGTCAAGGGGCAGGCCGAGCCCGAGACCGTCATCGGCGTGTTGCCGGCCGCTCCGCCAGGCGCGCGGATCCGGGCGACCGGCAAGCGCTATGACGATCCGCGCCACGGCAAGCAATTCAAGGCCGACACGCTGCTCGTCCTCGCGCCCTCTACACTCGACGGGGTCGAGCGCTACCTCGCGTCGGGGCTCGTCCCCGGGATCGGGCCCGCGTATGCGAAGCGGATCGTCGCGGCCTTCGGCGAGGCGACGCTCGAGGTGCTCGACCGTTCGCCGCAGCGGCTGCGCGAGGTGTCGGGGCTCGGCAAGAGGCGCGTCGACGCGATCGCGCGCGCGTGGGCTGACCACCGCCAGGTCGGCGCGATCATGGTCTTCCTCCAGTCCCACGGCGCGTCGCCCGCGCTCGCCACGCGCATCTACAAGCGCTTCGGACCAAAGGCGATGGCGGTGGTCTCGCAGTCTCCCTACCGCCTCGCGCTCGACGTCTGGGGCGTCGGCTTCAAGACCGCCGATCAAATCGCGCGCAGCATCGGGATCCCGGCCGACTCGCCGGAGCGCGCGCAGGCGGGCGTGCTCCATGCACTGCACCAGTTCTCCGAGCGCGGGCACGTCCTCGCCGAGCAAGAGGAGCTCATCGCGGCGACGTGTGAGCTGCTCGAGGGTGAGCCCGACGCCGTCCTGCGTGCGCTCGAGGTCCTGGTGGCCGAGAAGCGGGTCGTGCGCGAGGGCGAGGCGCTCTACACGCCCGAGCTCCACGGCGCCGAGGAGCGCACGGCCGAGCGGCTGCTCGGGCTCCTCGGAGATGCGCGTCGACTCGACGACGTCGCGCGCGCCGTGACCGAGTTCCAGAAGGCGACCGGCCTCGAGCTCGACGAGACGCAGCGCTCCGCGATCGCCGCCGCGGCCGCGAGCAAGGTGCTCGTCGTCACCGGCGGCCCTGGCGTCGGCAAGACCACCATCGTGCGCGCCATCCTGACCCTGTTCGATCTCGCACGCCTGCGCGTCGCGCTCGCGGCGCCCACCGGCCGCGCCGCGAAGCGGCTGTCCGAAGCGACGGGCCGCGACGCCCTGACGCTCCATCGGTTGCTCGAGTTCGATCCGAAGACGGGCGCGTTCCAGGCGAACAAGCTCGATCCCCTCGAGGTCGGCGCGCTCATCGTCGACGAGACCTCGATGGTGCCGCTCGAGCTCGCCGATTCCCTCTTGCAGGCGCTCCCCGACCACGCGCGGCTCATCCTCGTGGGCGACGTAGACCAGCTCCCGTCGGTAGGGCCAGGCGCCTTCCTGCGCGACGTCATCGATTCCGGCTGCGTGCCGACGATGAGGCTGCAGCGCATCTTCCGCCAAGCCGAGGGGAGCTCGATCGTCGCGAACGCACACCGCATCCACGAGGGCGAGATCCCGGTGGGCGCGGAGGGCAAGGGCGAGCAGTTCTACGTGCTCGATCGGCGAACGCCCGAAGAGGCCCTCGACGTGGTGAAGGAGCTCGTCACCTCGCGCATTCCGCGTGGCTTTGGGCTCGATCCGGTGGACGACGTTCAGGTGCTGACGCCGATGCAGCGCGGGCCGATGGGAGCGGTCGCGCTGAACGAGCTCTTGCAAGCCGAGCTCAACCCGCCGCGCGAGGGGCTCGCCGAGGTGAGGCGCGGCGCGCGCGTGTTCCGCGTCGGCGACAAGGTGATGCAGCTCCGCAACGACTACGATCGCGAGGTCTGGAACGGGGACGTCGGCCGTGTCGCTTCGATCGTTCTCTCGGAGTCGCGCCTCTTCGTCCGCTTCGACGACCGCGAGGTCGCGTACGGCGACACCGACCTCGACGAGCTCTCGCTCGCCTACGCGACGAGCATCCACAAGAGCCAGGGCAGCGAGTATCCGTGCGTGATCGTGCCGATCCTGACGCAGCACTTCGTGATGCTCTCGCGCAACCTCATCTACACCGCGGTCACGCGCGGCAAGCGCCTCGTCATCCTGGTGGCGCATCCCCGAGCGCTCGGGCTCGCGCTCGCCGAGGTCCGCAAAGAGTCGCGCAAGACCCGGCTCGCCGCGCGCCTGCGCGCCAAGGCGACGGGGTCACGCGTCGGGTAGCGAGGATCGTCGAGAGGGGACGCGATGGACGACACGGAGCGGTGGATGCGCGAGCGCGCCAAGGTGCAGATACGCAAGCGGGCGCGGGCCGTGCGGGGCGCCATGGCCACGAGCGCGCTCTCCGAGCGATCCGTGCGCCTCGCGGAGCGGCTCGGCGGGTTGCCCGAGGTCGCGCGCGCTGAGCGCCTTGGCGTCTTCTGGCCCATCGAGCGGCAGAAGGAGGTCGATCTCCGCGCGCTCTATGCAACCCTCGTCGCATCCGGCAAGCGCCTCGCCTTCCCGCGCATCGACGAACCGGGGGCGCCGCTCGCCTTCGCCTGGGTCCCCGACCTCACCGCGCTCGAGGAGCGGGGCCGCGGCTTCGCCGAGCCGCCCGCCGACGCGTCGACGACCCTCGACCTCGACGTCGTGTTGGTCCCCGCGCTCGCCGCCGACGCACGGGGGCATCGGCTCGGGTACGGCGCGGGGTACTACGACCGAACGCTGCCCCTCTTGCGACCGCCCGCGCTCGCCGTCACGGTGGTCTACGACTTTCAGCTCGCGCCCGAGCTACCCGATCTCGAGACGGACGTGGCCGTGGATCTCGTCGTCACGGAGGAGCGGACGCTCGACCTTCGCCCAGGCGCGTCGCGCATCGATGGAATGCCGAATCGGCCGCGCTGAGCGAGCAGAGCGGCCGAGGAAACGACGAGTCGACGACGAAGAGAGGCTATCGCTCGCGAGAGCGCGGCCTCTCGAGGGCTCACTTCGCGGACTTGGAGGCCTTGGCAGGCGCTGCAGCCGGGGTCTGCTCCTGAGCCTGCTTCTCGCGCCACTGCGCGAGCTGCTTGGAGCGGCGAGCCTTCTGACGACGACGGACGATGGGCTTCTGAGGCATGGGAGGAGGGCTTATAGTCGAAGGCCGCGCGAGGGCGAGTCTTTTTCGCGCGTTTCTCGCCCGCGCACGGGGCCGGACGTATCCTACGATCACCCACATGAGCCCCGAGACGCAAGAGGACCGCCGCCACGAGGACCGGCTGACCACCGCCCTCGTTGCGCGGGTGTTTCGCAACGGACGTCCGACGACCTACCCGCTCCTCGAGCTGAGCCGCACGGGGGCGCGACTCGCGACTCCGGTGGGCGACGAGCTGCCGATGGTGTTCTGGGTCGAGCTCGACCTGCCGGGCGAGCTGCCGGTTCGGGTACGCGCGCGCACCATGTGGTGCGATGGTCCGACGTCCGGGATCCGCTTCGTCGACGTCGAGGAGCTCGAAGGGTTTCTCCTGTCCGAGAGCCTCGACGCGCTCGGACGGGCCTAGGCGGACTCGAGCACCGAAGCGCAGCGGACTCATGTCCGTGAGCATCGGAGCACCGTGCGCGACCACGAGAGCGCCGCTCACACCCCGAGCGGCTCAGCTGCCGCGGACGCCGATCCCGTCGTACACGAAGCCTTGCTTGCGCAGGCCGTAGCCCGACCAGACGTTGCGGCCGTCGACGAGCAGCGGCCGGCGCAAGAGTGACTTCAGGCGCGCAAAATCGGGGTTCTGGTATTGGCGCCACTCGGTGACGAGCACGAGGGCGTCGGCGCCGTCGGCCGCGTCATAGGCATCATCGCAGAGCGTGACCCGCTCGCCGTAGAGAGCGCGCACGCTAGCCATCGCCTCGGGATCGTGCGCGCGCACCTCGGCGCCCTCGCCGAGCAGCACGTCGATGAGCTGCAGGGCCGGGCTCTCGCGCACGTCGTCGGTGCGGGGCTTGAAGGCGAGACCCCAGATGGCCACGCGTTTGCCGCGCAGATCGCCCTCGAAGTGCACCTGCTTCAGCTTGCGGGCGAGCGTGCCCTTGTGGCGGTGGTTGACGCGATCGGTCGCGCTCGCGAGCTCGAGCTCGACGCCGTGCTCGCGCCCGGTGTGCACCAGCGCCACGACGTCCTTCGGGAAGCACGAGCCGCCGTAGCCCGGCCCAGCATGCAGGAATTTCGCTCCGATGCGGTCGTCGCTGCCGACGCCCTTGCGCACGAGGTGCACGTCGGCGCCGACCTTCTCGCAGAGGCCCGCGACCTCGTTCATGAACGAGATGCGCATCGCGAGCATGGTGTTCGCGACATACTTGGTGAGCTCCGCGCTCGCGGGATCCATGAAGATGAAGCGCTCGGACGAGAGCGTCACCGGGTGGTAGAGGCGCGCCATCACGTCGCGCGCGAACGCGTCGTCGTGGTCACACCCGACGACGATGCGGTCGGGCCGCATGAAGTCGTCGAGCGCGTTGCCCTCCTTCAAGAACTCCGGGTTCGACACCACGTGGATCGGAAAGGCCGCCTCGCTCACGATGCGGCGCACGCGCGCGTTGGTACCCACGGGCACGGTCGACTTCATGACGAGGACGGTCTCGCGCGACACGTTCGCGGCCACCGTCTCAGCGACGCGATCGACCGCCTGCAGATCCGCGGCGCCGTCCGAGCGCGGCGGCGTCCCCACGGCGACGAACACCACCTCCGCCTCGGCGATCGCGCGCCCGACGTCGCTCGAGAAGGCGAGCCTTTTGTCGGCGACGTTGCGCGCGACCATCTCGTCGAGGCCCGGCTCGAAGATCGGGATCTCGCCGCCGCGGAGGCGCTCGATCTTCGACTCGTCGATGTCGGCGCAGACGACGTCGTTGCCGGTCTCGGCGAAGCAGGCGCCGCTGACGAGGCCGACATACCCGGTTCCGATCACGCAGAGCTTCATGTCGGGCGGGACCATACCACGGCACCCGGCACCGTCCGTTTTCGCGCGGCGCAGGCCGTGACCGTCGCCTACACTCGTCGGCGATGCCCGAGCTGCCCGAGGTCGAGACCGTCCGACGCGAGCTCGAGCCGTGGCTCACGGGCCGTACCATTCGCATCGCGCGCCGCGTGGAGGCTCCGCCGGGCCCGAAATACCGCGACCTCGAGCGCGCCGCGGGTCAACGCATCCTCGGCGTGGCGCGCCGCGGAAAGTTCCTGCTCGTGCCGCTGTCGGGCGGCGACGAGCTCGTCCTTCATCTCGGCATGACGGGGATCCTCTCGCCGGACCCGCCCACGCAACACCTGCGCGTCGAGCTCGCGCTGTCCGGTCCTGCGCCCGACCGGCTGTATTTTCGCGATGCGCGGCGCTTCGGGCGCTGCCTCGTCGTCCGCGCGGGGCGGTACGCGGCCCTACCGACGCTGGCTGCGCTCGGACCCGAGCCGTTCGATCCGGCCTTCACCGACGAGGTCTTCGCGGCGTCGCTCGCCCGCTCGCGCGGCCCCATCAAGCCGCTCCTCCTCTCGCAGCGCGTCGTGGCGGGGCTCGGCAACATCTACGTCGACGAGGCGCTCTTCGAGGTCGGCGTGCACCCGCTCCGCCCCGCGAACCGCGTGACACCGAGCGAGGCCGGGCGGTTGCGGCGCGCCTCGATCGCGATCCTCGAGCGCGCGATCGCCCACCGCGGCACCACCTTCTCCGACTACCGCACCGTGAACGGCGAGGTAGGAGCGTACGCCGCACGCCTGTCGGTCTACGCCCACGAGGGCGAGCCCTGCCCACGCTGCGGCACGCCGATCGAGAAACTCGTCGTCGGCCAGCGCGGCACCCACGTTTGCCCGCGCTGTCAGCCGAAACCGCGGACACGTCGGGCCCGCAAGTGAGGAAGTGGGCG
>Ga0194129_10000477_pt1 | contig 77515 bp, 67 predicted proteins | sample TA2KigCa35mmetaG_FD_150862 | JGI IMG/M metagenome (GOLD analysis project Ga0194129, IMG submission 150862) | Freshwater microbial communities from Lake Tanganyika, Tanzania - TA2015038 Kigoma Deep Cast 35m | ecosystem: Environmental > Aquatic > Freshwater > Lake | place: Tanzania: Lake... | reverse complement strand
CGGGCGCAGCGACGGGCGCAGCGACGGGCGCAGCGACGGGCGCAGCGACGGGCGCAGCGACGGGCGCAGCGACGGGCGCAGCGACGGGCGCAGCGACGGGCGCAGCGACGGGCGCAGCGACGGGCGCGGGGGCCGGGCGCAGCGCCCTCACCGGCGCCGAGCGCGGCATGGATGAGGGCGTGGTCGTCGGGGTGGCGGCGGTGGTCCGGCGCGTGGGCGCGGCGGCCGTGGGCACCCACGAGCGCGGGATGCGGAGCACCTCGCCGGGGTAGATCAGGTCGGGGCGGGACTGCACCTGCGGGTTGTGGGCGAGCAGCTCGGTGGCCGAGCGGGGGGCGCCGTCGGGCCGGCGGTACCGCGCCGCGATCTGCGACAGCGAGTCCCCCGGCTGGACGGTCAGTGGCCAGTGCACCTCGACGGCGCGGGCCTGCGCCTGCACCGCGGCGGTCCGCGGCGCGGCGCAGGCGACGGCCCGGGCCCGCGCGGCCTGGCGGACGGCGGGGGGCGGCGGGGAGGGCGCGGCCGATGCCGGCGTGGCGGTCGGCGCCGCTGCGGGCCTCGTGGCGGCCGCCGTCGAGCGCGCCTCGGCGGCGTGTTCGGCCGTCGTTGGCGCCGAAGAAAGGCAGCGCTCGTCCGCGTAGGCGAGGGTGCAGGGCGCGCGGTGCACGGAAGATGTGTCAGCACAGGACATCGCCAACCTCGTGATCGATCAGGGCGGTCGAGTAGGACAATGTGGTTTTCGCGCGGCCTCGTCGGCTCGTTGCGGAAGATCCGTCAACCGACCGACCCCGGCCGCCCTCCGGCAGCACCCCTCCACGACGGCAGGCCCGCCGTCGCGAACGGTCAGCGGAGCGCGTGGTACGCGGCGACCAGCGACGCGAGCTGGTCGTCGTCGAGCTTGAATTCGGGCACCGCCACGTCTTCGCCCTCGCTGCGGCCCAGCGCGTCGCCGATGGCGCGGCGGCAACGGGGCGGGCGAGGCTGCCGCGGCGTGCACGACGTGTCCGCAGGACTGCGGCGGCGCCTGCGCGGCGCCGTTTTCGTTGTCGGTCACCGACGGCGAAGGGCAGGCGGGGAGCGTGTCGCCGACGCTGGTGCGCCCGCTCATCGTGCCGGCCTTTGCCGACGGCAATGGCGCGCCGCTGGCGGGCGTGCAGGTGACGTTCACGGCGCCGTCGGGGGGCCACGTCAGCCCGGCGGTGGCGCTGACCGACGCGACGGGGCGGGCCTCGACGCCGGCGACGTTGCCGCGCGCGCTCGGCACGGTGCGCTTCGTGGCGACGGCGACGGGGCCCGATGGGCTGCTGCTGCCCGGTGCGCCGCTCGTGTTCGCGCCGGTGGTCGAAGATCTGACGCCGGGTGTGGTCACGACGCTGGCGAACCGGGCCGGGGTGGCGGGGCGGACCTCGCTCGCTGCGGGCGTGGTGGCCTCGACGGCGGCGGCGCTGAAGCTCGAAGGCACGACGGCGTCGGGCGTGGCGGTCGACCCGGTCAGCGGCGCGATCTTCGTCGCCGAGACCGACAGCCACCGCGTCGTGAAGATCGATGCCGACGGCGCGCTGTCGCTGGTGGCCGGCAGCGACGCGGGCACCGCCGGCTTCGTCGACAACGTCGCGGCGACGAGCGCGCTGCTGAACTGGCCGTTTGGCCTCGCGCTCGATGGGGCGGGCCACCTGTACATCGCCGGGTCGAGAAACAACCGCGTGCGGCGGGTCGACGCGGCGACGGGGATCATCACGACGGCGGCGGGCGGCGGCACGTCGACGGCAGACGGGGTGCTCGCCACGCAGGCGAGCCTCGGCGCGCCGGTCGCGGTGCTGGTGCGCCCGGCGGGCGAGCTCGTCATCCAGAGCCGCACGTAGGGGGGACATCCGGCAGGTCGACGGCAACGGCGCGATCACGACGCTGGTGCCGGTGGGTCAGAGCTGCACCGCCGCGGGGATCGCGGTGCAGTCGGTGGATGTGAGCCAGCTCGCCGTCGACCCCGCGGGCCGCCTGCTGTTCATCGGGGCTGTCACCAACGGCGGCACCTGTCCGGTGCCGGCCGGCACGCACCACGTGCTACGGCGCGAGGCCGATGGCTCGCTGTCGTCGCTGGCGGGCGGGCTCGACGCCATCGAGGCGGGCACCGCGGCGGGGGCGCAGCTGCTCAATGCGCGCGGCCTCGTGGTCGACAGCGCCGGCAACGTCTACGTCAGCGAGACGGGGTCCACTGCGCGGCGCGTGCGGCGGCTCAGCGCCTTCGGCGCGCTGTCGATGGTCGGCGGCGTCACCGGCGTGGCGGCGACGGCGACCACCCGTGGCGACGGCGGGCCGGCGACGGCGGCGCGCTGCGCGCTGCCGGGCTTCCTCGCCTTCACCTGCGGCGGAGATCTGGTCCTCACCGACAGCGGGCTGAACGACGTGCGCCTCATCCGCGCCGTCGCCCGCGCGATGCCGCCGTCAGCGACGGTGACGGTGCTCGGCGACGGCCAGTGCGCGCCGGTGGGCCGGGCGCTGCCCCAGCCCGTGGGCGTGGTGGTCGTCGACGACGAGGGCGCGCCGGTGCCGTCGGTGCGGGTCACGGTCACCGCGCCGCCCGGCGTCAGCGTCGAGCCAGCGTCGGGGCTGACCGACGGCAACGGCGCGTTCTCGGCGGCGGTCTTCCTCGGCCGCACGCCGGGCCCCGTGACGCTGACCTTCGCCGTGATCGCGTCCGACGGTTGGGGCGCTGGCCGGCGCGCCCACCCTCACGGCGACGGCCACGCCGCAGCCGTCGGACACGCTGGCCACCCTCGTGAGCCAACGCGGCACCACCGGCGCGGCGCTGTCGACGGGCGCGGCGCGCACGCTCTTGCAGCTGTCGGCGAGCCACGGCGGCGTCGCCATCGACCCCGACGACGACACGCTGTACGTCAGCGACACCGACAACCACCGCGTGCTGCGCATCGACCCGTCGGGCGCGGTGCGCGTCGTCGCTGGCACCGGCAAGGCCGGACGCGGCGGCAACGGCCCGGCGACGTCGATCGCCCTGTCGTCGCCGCGCGGGCTGGTGCTCGACGACGACAAGCGGCTGTACGTCGCCGACGGCAACAACGACCTCGTGCGCGTGCTGCGGCAAGACGGCACCCTCGTCATCTTCGCCGGCGGCCCGCTGCACCAGACCGACCCCGACGACGGTGTCGTCGCCACCTTCGCGGCGCTCGACGGCCCGGGCGCCCTCGTCATCGGGCCCGCCTCTGCCGACGGAGCCGACATCGCTGGCGTCACCGGGCACCTGTTCATCGTCGATGAAGGACACCAGCGCATCCGCCGCGTGGCCATGTCCGCGCCCGGCGTCCCGGGCGTCATCGACTCGGTCGTCGTGGGCAGCTCCTGCTCGTCGGCCACGGGCTTGTGCGTATCGTCGCTGACGCAGGCCGGCCTCGCGTTCGACCACGGTGGTCGGCTGTACTTCACCGGCCTCGTCGGCAACGCCGGCGGCTGTCCGGCGCCCGACCCCAACGGCGCCTACGCGTTCCGCCGCGAGCCCGACGGCACGCTGACCGCGATCGCCGGCGGGTTGACGACGGTGGCCAGCGGCCCGGCGCTGGGCACGCGGCTGCTGCGGCCATCCGGGCTGGCCGTCGACGTCGCCGGCAACCTCTTCATCGTCGAGCACGACGGGCACGCCGTGCGGCGCGTCGACGTCTTCGGCGCGATGACCACGGTGCTCGGCGACGGCACCGCGGGCTTCGTCGACGACGTGGTCGGGACGGCGGCCCGGCTGTCGTCGCCGTCGGCGGTGGCGCTGTCGACGGGCGGCGATCTGTACGTCGTCGATGGCGGCAACGAGCGCGTGCGCGTGCTCGCGGGCGCGGGCTCGTCCGCGCCCGAGACGGCGACCCTGGCGCGGGTCGACGGTGACGGCCAGTCGACGGCGATCGGGCAGCTGGTGACGACCCCGTTGCGTGTGCGGGTCGCGCGCGGCGGCGGCGCTGGCGTGGTCGGGCTGCCGGTCCGCTTCGCGGCCGAGGACCCCGGCGACGCCCTGGCGCTCACGACGGTGACGATGTCGGCCACCGGCGAGGCGAGCACGACGGTGCGGCTCGGCCGCGGCGTGGGGACGCACCGGATCTTCGCGACCGTGGCGACGTGGCTGGAGTCGCGCCCGGTCCTGCCCGCCGACGGCAACCCGCTGCGCTTCACGTTGACGGCGACCTGCCCGCCGGCCGGCAGCGCCGTCGTCGTCGGCAACATCGCCGGCGTGAGCGGCACGGTGCCGGGGACGGGCGACTTCCGCTCGCTGCCGGCGACGAGCGCGCGCTACCGCTTCAGCCGCTCCCACCTCGCGCTGGCCGACGACGGCACGTTGCTCGTCACCGACACCGACAACGACCGCGTGGTGGCCATCGATTCCACCGGAGCGCAGTCGACCTTCGCCGGCACCGGAGTGTCGGGCACCGCCGACAACGTGGCGGCCACGCAGGGACAGTTCGTGCGCCCGCAGGGCATCGTGATCGACGGCGCCGGCAACGTCTACGTCAGCGACTACGACGGCAACGACGGGCGCATCCGGCGCGTCGACGTGGGCGGCACGATCACGACCATCGCCGGCGGCGCCGCCGACAGCCCCGGGCACGGCGACGGCGGGCCGGGCACGGGGGCCCACCTGCGCGACCCGCGGGCGCTGGCCATCGGCCCCGACGGCGCGCTGTACGTCGTCGACGCCGGCCTGCACAACGTCCGGCGTTTCGAGCTGTCGGGCGCGTTCGTGACGACCACCCTCGTCGCTGACGGCGGCAGCTGCAGCACCGCGACGGGCCTGCGCCACAGCAACCTCGACAACACCGGCCTCGCCTGGGACGCGAGCGGTCGGCTCTATTTCTTCGGCGGCACCGGCAACGCCGGGGGCTGTCCGTCGCCGGTGTTGAACGTGAGGACGCTGTACCGGCGCGAGCCAGACGGGCGGCTGACGTCCGTCGCCGCCGGCAGCAACCCCGCCGACGGGGTGGCTGGCACCCAGATCCTGCTGAACGACCCGAGCAGCCTCGCCTTCGACGAAGACGGCGGGCTCGTCTACAGCGACGCCGGCTCGCACCGGATCGGCAAGATCACCGGCGCCGTCGACGTCGTCGCCGGAACGGCGACAGGCACCGCCGGCACGGTGACGACGCTCGTCGGCGTCAACGGGCAGAGCGGCTTCGCCACCCTCGCCGCGCCGGGCGCGGCCCGGCTGCAGACGCCGCGCGGCCTCGTCGTCGATCCCCCAAACGGCGATCTGTACTGGCTGGAGGACGGCCCCCACGCGGTGCGCCAGCTCGTGCGCTGAACGGGACAGGCGCGGCGCGATCGTTGCGCGGGCATTGTCGGCGACGGCAGCCTCGCGCGTTGGCCGGCGGAGCGTCGGCGTGGAGTTGCCCATGGTCCGGCTCGACAACCGCTCCCCCGCCGCCCCGCGTCCGTCGACGGCCCGTGGGGCCCCGGCGTCCCCCACCGCGTCGGCGTCGGCGTCCCCCACCGCGTCGTTGTCGGCGTCCCCCACCGCGTCATCGGCTGCGGCGCGGTCGGCGCGGGGGGATCCGGCGGTGCTCGGCGGCGCCCGTGTGTCGTCGTCGTCGTCATCGACGGCGGGCGCCGGCGTGGTGCCGCTGGCGGCCGGGGTGGTTGTTGCCGACGGCAAGCTCGTCGTCGATGGCGAGCCGGGTGCGGCGCGGGCACTGCTGCGCCGCGCCGGCGGCACCGCGCTGTTGTCGGCGGCGCGCCGCGTCGTCGACGCGGGCACGCTGGGTCGCCTGACGGCGGCGCAGCGGCGGTCGCTGGTGGAGCAGCTTCTGCCCGCGCTGCAGGCGCAGGGGCGCGGGCGGTCGTCGCTGCGTGAGCTGCGGGCGCGCAGCGGGGCGTTCGCGCTGCTCGACGAGTGCGTGCGCGCGATGCGGGTGCGTGACGAGTCGCGCGACGCGCGGGCGCTGGCGCAGGCGCTGGTGACGGCGGCGCGCGCCGAGAAGGACCCGGGGCTGCGCGCTCACATGGAGCGGCGGGTCGCGGCGCTGCCGGCCCATGTCGTCACCGACGCGATCGCCGCCGACGTCGAGGCGCTGCGCACGCGCAGCGCGCGCGCGCGGCCGCTGTCCGACGAGTGGCTGAAGGGCAAGCCACCGACGCTGAACGTATTGGCGTCGGTGATGGACGAGTTCTGGCGCGAGGAGCTCGCCGGCTACCGCCAACAGGGCTACGTCGTCGACGACAAGGGCAGGGGCACGGCGGTGGCGACCAGGGTCGTCGACGACGTGGAGCCGCCGGTGACGGTGCAGGTCGAGCTGCACCGCCGCGACGCCGGCGTGTTCGACGGCCTCGCCGACCGCGACTACGACGTCGTGCTGTACACCGGGCACGCGCAGCTCGGCGGGGTGGCGAAGCAGAGCCTGCAGGATGGTCCGCGGGCGGCGCGGGGCGACAAGCTGGTGGCGTTGTTCTCGTGCCGGTCGAAGCAGAGCCTGCCGGCGCTCGAGCGGCGTCATCCCGGGCAGCACGTGCTGGTCAGCCACCACGGCACCTATGGCCACGACGACCGCATCGTGCAGCACGCGCTGCTCGACGGCATCGTGCGCGGCCAGAGCTACGCCCAGATCGAGCGCGCCTGCCGCAAGCAGGGCCTGTGGGAGCCTGACAACTACTGCTTCCCGCACGAGGCGGCGAAGCTCGTCGGCGGCGAGCGCGTCTATGTGCCCGAGAGCCGCACCGCGCAGGGCAGCTCGATCTCGATGCGCGCGAAGGCCGCACCGCCGGCGGCGAGCGCGCTGCCCACCGGCGCCGTCGTCGACGCGGTGGCGTGGTTGAACACCGTGCACCGCTACTGGACCGATGGCTCGGGCACCCGGGCGGACAAGGCGCTGGCCGACAAGATCGTGTCGGCGGGGTGGTTCGACGGCGGCCAGGACGGCCCGATCGTCGACGTCCAGAAGGTGGGCGGCGAGGTGCGCGTCGCGGTGAACGCGGCCTACGCGCACCAGGACAAGGACGCCCTCGGCATGCTCGTGACGTTCGCGGCGGGGCAGAAGCTCGCCGCGCTCGGCGACGAGCAGCGCAGCGAGCACGAGCAGCGCATGGTCGCCCTGGCGATGGCCGGCGAGTACGCCTACTTCCTTGTCGACTACGCCGACACCGCCGACCTGCTGCTGCGCCAGCTCGGCCGGCGGTTCGGCTTCCCGCCGGGGCTCGGCTGGTCCGTCGTCGAAAAGGCGATCCTGGCCGACGCCGACAACGACTGCTCACCAAAGACGGTCGCGGCGCTCGAGCGGGGGATGCAGCACGTGTTCCTCGAGGTGAACCCCGAGCGGACGTCGGCGGCGTTCCGGCGCTACGTCGGCGCGGCCCTCGACGAGCTGAAGAGCAGCAAGACCGCGATCGGACGGCAGACCCACGAGCTGATCGCCACCGGTCGCGTGAAGATCGACGACCTCGGCGACCTCACCCGCGCCGACTACCAGCGCGTGCGCCGCGAGCTGCTGCGCGCCGGCATCGATCTGCCCGCCGACCACAGGGTCCTCGAAGACAAGCGCAGCCGCGCCTGGCGCGCGATCACCAGCGACATGAACGGCTACATGTGGGACGACCGCATCTACGTCGCCAAGGGCCTGTCGCCGAAGGAGCTCGCCGCCACGCTGGTGCACGAGGTCAACCACGTGCTCAATCGCAGCGAGGAGCACTACCGCAGTGACGCCGCGATCTTCGTCGAGGAGTACCGCGCCTTCTACTGCGAGGCGCTCTTCCGCGGGGAGCAGCTCACGCCGGCGAAGTGCCGCGCGATCAAGGAAGGCGTCATCCGCGACTACGCGCTGAAGGGCGTGTCGCCCGTGGACCTGCCCGACGTACCGTCGGGCGTCGTGCTCGGCTGAGGCGGCGGCGGCGGCGGGGGCGGGGGCGATGACGCTTGTTCGTGGCTGCGGATCGAACGGGTGGTTGTGTTCGTCGAGGGAGCCGGTGGCGCGTCAGGGGCACACACTGCTCACGGACCTCGCCACCGGCGAGACGCTGGCGATGTCGTTGTGACTCGTCGTCGCGACGGGGCCCGAGCGTGGGCGGCGGATCCCGCTGCGTACGGGCACGCTGATCATCGGCGCCAGCGTCGACGTCGACGTCACCCTGAAGGACCCGCGCCTGTCGCGGCGGCACGCCTCCTTCGCGCTGCACTTCGACGGCGTGCGCGTCCGCGATCTCGGCTCGCGCCAAGGCACGCGCGTGAACGGCGCGCCCATCACCGAGGCCGTCGTGCGCCCCGGCGTCGTCGTCGAGGTCGGTGACACCGTGTTGATCGTCGACGGCGAAGGCACCCCCGTCGAGCCGGCGGCCCCCGTCCGCCGTGGCGCCGCCGCGCGCGCACCGCAGCGCTCGGGCGAGGGCGAGCCGTTGTTGGCCCACGGCGCCTCGATGCGCCGCGTGTTCGCGGTGCTCGAGCGCGCGGCGCGCAGCGACGTCACGGTGCTGTCGTCGTGGTGACGTTCGTGGGCGGGGATCGCGTGGCGGTCGACGTGGATCAGCACGAACGGGTTGCGCGCCGAGCCGGTCGAGTGACAGATCGAGACCTTGTGATCGCGACGGCCGTCGTCGCCGTCGTCGCCAGCGCCGTCGTCGCCAGCGCCGGCAGGCTCGTTCTCCTGGCTGACGAGCGCGTCGCACGCGAGCTGCGCGTCGGCATGGAGCTGGGCGATGCGAGCGTTGAGCGCGTCGACGTCGCACGCCGCGTCGGCGGCGCACTCGGCCTCGCTCGCGTGTGCCGCCGCGTCGGCGTCGGCCAGCAGCGCGTCGCACGACTCGAGCGCCGCACCCAGCGTCGAGCTCCCCGCATCCAGCGAGGCGCCCGCGCCGCACCCGCTGACCGACCACAGCACGCCACCGACGACCACCACCAGCGACGACGAGAAGGAAGAGCGCGACATCGAGGACTCCTTGTTCAGCCCTCCCTCCAACTGCAGGTTCGCTGCCAGAATTGAGGCCGCGTCCTGATGCGGGCCGCTCTTGTGATGTCCATCGAGAGTAGACAGGTGGTGTCGATCAAGAATGGACATCTGTCCTTCTCTGAGGACAGTCCGTGGGCGGCGCTGCCGCCGCACGGGCGGGGTGAGCGCGAAGCGGGGCGCGCAGGGCGCTGCGGAAGGCAGTCGAGGGCCTTTTTTCAGTAGCCTCCCCGATCCCGGCGCAGCGTCGGTCGTTGGAGCCACCCATGAAGCACCCCCGTCTCGCTCGTCGTCCTTTCCTCCTCGCGACGTCGCCCCGGCGCGCGGCGGCCGCAGCGCTGACGGCGGCGCTGGTCGGCGCAGTGCCCGCCGCGGCGACGAAGCCGCCGGCGTCTGGCGGCGGCTGGGGCGTCCTTGGCGGGCCCGGGCAGGCCGCCGGGCAGGGTGACGCCGTGCGCGCGGCAGAGGCGATGGACGCCCAGACGCTGGAGGTCTTTCGCGCCGCGATCGCCGCGGTGGCGCAGATGCCGCGTGATGGCGCGCTGCAGTCGCGGGCGCAGCGCCTTGGCCTGAACGTGCTGAACGTGCTGTGGGAGGACACCGGCCGCCACAGCGGCTCGGCGGTGGGCCCGAACATCTCCGACGTGACGCTGCAGGTGCGCGAGCCCGCGGGCGGCGGCTTCCGCACGCACCTGCTGCCGGTCATCCGCTTCCCGAACTTCAGCGACAAGACCGCTGACGTCGAGGCGTCGAAGCTGTGGATCAAGGTCGGCAACCAGAGCAAGGGCGGGCAGGTCGTCACCGTGCCCCTCACCGAGGTGCTCGAGCACCTGCGCGAGTACCTGACCGACCCCGACAGCGTCCTTGGCACCGGCAACCTGCTCGCCCCGCGCGACACGCACTTCCTCGTCAGCGCCCAGCACGTGTTCGTGCCCATCCCCCAGAAGGGCAAGGCCGAATTCAACCCCGTGATCTTCAACTACCAGTCGTCGCCGGGGCGGCCGGCGGTGCTGACGCTGCTCGCCACGCGGCAGGGGACGTCGGTGGCTGCCATCGAGAACAGCGGCGGCGACCAGAGCCTTCAGGGCTGGGGCCAGCAGCTGTTCCACAACAACCGCGGCCAGAAGACGACGTTCACCGCCGAGCGCAAGAGCGACGTCAAGGCGCGCATCGAGGCCGGTCAGGCCGCCGCGCAGGACGCTGGCGCCCTCGACGAAGGCGCCGACATGCTGCTCATCATCCAGGTGCCGCTGAAGGTCGAGCGTCCGGCGCGCGTCACCTACGAGGCCTACGCCGAGGACGCCATGCCGGCCAGCGCCCCGGCCCCGCAGAGCATGGGCGCAGCCCCCGCGGCGGCGCGCGGCGGCGGCCTCCGCTCCGACGTCGAGACCGCGGTGATCGGGCACGGCGAGGACCTCGGCCCCGTGGTCGAGGGCCACCAGCTGAAGCTCGAGCGCGACCCGGCCTTCCCGGTGCGGGTCACCGTGCAGTTCTACAAAGCGACCTCCAACGGCGTCGTCAGCGATGACGACCTGAAGGAGGCCAAGGCCCAGATCGATCGCGTCTACGCCCGCGGCGACTATGTCGGGTCCCTGGTCGTGCCCGAGGGCGCCCGCCACCGGCCTACCGACTGGCACCTCGGCAAGACGCCGCTGCCGTCGACGGCGACGCCGACGGCGCCGACCACGGCGCCGACCACGGCGCCTACCGCCGACGCCGGGGCACCCGCGGCAGCCGAGGACCCGTCGTGGTGGGAGCGCGTCAAGGCCTGGTGGAACGGCTGACCCGTCCACGTCGACGGCGTCGACTTCCGCGCCCGCAGGGTCCCTCGGCGCAGCGAGGCTGCCGGCAGATCGCCCGCGCCGTACCGGGCCTTCATCCCCTCATCCTCCCCGGGGCGTCGGCGCGCGCGGAGAGGCGGCGCTCCAGCGCCCACCACTCGTCGAGCGATGGCAGCTGTGGAGCGCCCCACCGGCGCAGCGTCTCGACGCCGGGGAACGCGAGCAGCGCGGCAGGCAGCGTGTCGACGTCGTCGACGACCCCGCGCAGCGCGCCGGCGATCGCGGCGGTCGAGTCGGTGTCGCCGCCGAGGCGCACCGCGTCGCGCACGGCGACGTGCAGCGTCGGCGCGCGCGCGGCGAGCACGATCGCCGACAGCGGCCCCGCGAGCGCGTGCCCGCCGCCGGGCCCGTGCTCGAGGCGGCAACCGGCGGCGCGGTCGGCGGCGTCGGCGAAGAGGGCGAACGGATCCTCGGCTGCCACCGCGCCGGCGAGCGTGTCGCGCACGACGCCGGGGGGCAGCCGATCGACGACGCAGCCAAGGACGTCATCGCCCCTGACACCGTCCTGCAGCGCCCATGCCGCCTCGACGACGGCGCGCGCTGCGTCGAGCGCCAGCGGCTCGTCGTGCGTCGAGCGCGACAACGCCTCGATCTGCGCGACGCTGCCGGCGCCCGGGCCGAGCGCCACGGCCACGGCGACGACGCGCATCGCCGCGCCGTTGCCAGCGCGCCCCGGCATCGGCGCGGCGACCCCGCGCTCGGCGAACGCGTCGACCGCCGCGCGGAACCCCCGGCCCGTGCCGCGGTGCAGCCCGAACCGCGCCGCCGGGGCGCTCGCTTCGTCGCGCATCGCGACGAAGCGCTCCATCACGCGCCGCGCGTCGAGCGCGCCGTGGCGCAGCACGTCGTCGACCAGAACGAGCGACTGCTGCGTGTCGTCGCTCCAGCGGGGCGACGGCGATGCGTACGCGAGCGCCTGCCAACCTGCGGGCGGCGGGCGCCGGTTCTCGTACGGACCACCGAGCAGGTCGCCGACGGCGCACCCGACCAGCGCGTGCTCGATGCGTCGTCGTCGGTCATCGGTCGCGGTCATGCGAGCCCTTTCGTTGCTTCGTCAGCGAGGCGGCGGGCGACGGCTTCGATCCGCTCGACGCCGACGAGCGCCGACAGCCAGCGCGCGGGAATGCCGGCGCGGCCGTAGCGACAGCCCGCGATCTGGCCCGCGACGGCGCCCACGGTGTCGGCGTCGTCGCCGAGGTTCACGGCGGCGACCACCGCGCCTTCGAAGGTGTCGGTCGAGTCGACGGCCCAGAACGCCGCGTGCAGCGTGTCGGCGACGAAGCCGCCTGCCACGACCTGCTCGCGCGTGAGCCCCGGCCACCAGCCGGCCGGCGGACACGCCGCGGTCGATGTCGCCGTCGATGTCGCGGTCGACAGGGACGACGAGCGCGCGCTGGCGCCGACCCACGAGTCTCCCTGCAGCAGGCCGCACATCAGCTCGACGGCGCGCGCGCAGCAATCGGCCGACAAAGGCGACCCGTGCGTCGTCCAGCTCTGGCGGCGCGCGAGGTCGATCGCCTTCGTCGTCGACGACCAGTGACGACACGCGACGGGCGCGACGCGCATCAACGCGCCGTTGCCATCGCTGCGCGGGCGCGCCACCGCGCACGTGATGCCCGAGCGCGAATAGTCGTTCAGCGCGCGCAGCGTTCCCTGCCCGATGCCGACGCACACTCCCATGCTCGTGTGCTCGCCGGCGTCACGCCAGCGGCAGAAGCGGTCGAGCAGGTCGCGCGGATCGAGGTCTTCGTGCGCGAGCAGGCTGTCGGCGAGGCAGAGCGCCATCGCCGTGTCGTCGGTCCACGCGCCCGGCGGCAGGCGCGGTGACCGCACGGTGTCCATGTCCGTGACCAGCGGGAACGTGCCGCGGCGGCGGAACTCGACGGGCGCGCCAAGGGCGTCGCCGACGGCCAGCCCGAGCATCGCGCCGGCGATCCGATCACGCACCGGAGCAGGCATCGCGCTCCTGAGCACGCGAGCTCGATGATCCGCCGGCCGCTCAGCCGCGGGTGACGGCGCTGCCGTCGAACTCGAAGACCTCGCCGTCCTCATCGGTGCACTGGCCCGTCGACGACACCGACACGCCGTCGCGCTCGCCCTTCTGCGACGTCGCCGACCACGTGCAGCGGAACGTGCCGTTCTCGCCGACGACCTCGAGCTCAGCGCCGGCGGTGGCGGCCTCGGCGTCGACCTTGTGGCCCTCGCCGGTCAGGCGGATGACGATGCTGTCCTGCCGGGCGCCGTCTTCGTCGACGAGCGCCAGCACCTCGAGGCTGCCCTGCGCGCTCGTGTCGGTGGTCTCGGCGGTGAAGCGCAGGCCGGCCTGCAGGTGGGCGTGCTCGACGTAGCCGTCGTCGAACAGGCCGCGCTCCTTGTTCCGCACGCGGGCGTCGAGGTCGGAGGTGAAGACGACCTCGGCGCGGTCGTTGGCGTCGTCGATGAGGGTGTCGAGGACGATGGCGCCGTCGATGGCGCTCAGCGTGTCGTCGTTGCGCGAGCTCTCCCAGCCCTGGAACTCGAGGCTGAGCGCGGTCTTCGCCCGGTCGTCGTCGAGGCTGTTGTCGACCTTGAACACGATCTTGCCGTTGGCCGCCTCGTCGACGCCGGGGTCGCCCACGCGCAGCAGGCACGAGTCGAGGGTCAGCTCGGCCTTGCAGGCGTCGCCCGACTTGCAGCCGTCGAAGCTGGCCACCGAGGCCACGAGGCCGCCGACGCAGAACGTGTCGCCGATGGCGCCGCCGACGCCCTCGTCGCCGCCCTCGTCGTCGCTGCCGCCGTCGCCGCCCGAGTCGGACTTCAGGATCGTGGCGAAGTCCTCGAGGGCGGTGGCGCGGCTCGTCATGAACAGGTCTCGCGTCACCGCCGGCATCACCGCGTTGGACACCGTGCCCTGCGGCTCGTCGAGCAGGCCGCGCACCTGCTCGGGCGTGAGGCGCTGGTTGCAGCCGGTGCCGAGCACGGCGGGGACGACGACCACGAAGGCGAGCACGATCGGACGCATGAGGAGCTCCTGCTGTTGCGCCCGGTCTACCCGGAGATCCCCGACCCCGCCATCGCCCCTTCCCCCTCGCGTCACAGGCGACCACCGTCTCCCCATGTCGCCTCTGCGCCCGTGCCGCCTCGCCCTTGCGCTGTCCCCGCTCGTCGCTGTCGCCCCGCTGGGGTCGGCCTGCGACGAGCCCCTGGCGCGCATCGACGACGAGCCCCCTGGCGAGGGCGAGGGCGAGGGCGAGGGCGAGGGCGAGGGCGAGGGCGAGGGCGAGGCGTCGTGCCCGGCGGTGGCAGGGGCGTCGTTCGGCGAGCCGTTTGCGCTGGCGCAGCCGCGCGCGCGCCACACGGCGACGCGCCTGCCCGATGGCCGGGTGCTGCTCGCCGGCGGCGAGGACGAGGACTTCCTGTCGACGACGGCGGTGGAGCTGGTGTCGCCGTCCGAGCGCCGCTCGGTGGCCGGACCGCCGCTGGTGCAGGACCGCTACGACCACGCCGCGGTGGCGTTGCCCGATGGCTCGGTGGTCGTCGCCGGCGGGTTCAGCACGACGGGAGGCGGGCACCTGGCCTCCATCGAGCGCTTCGACGGCGCGGCGTGGACGGTGGTGGGCGAGCTCGACGCCGCGCGCGTCGGGCTGTCGGGTTTTTTGTTGCACGACGGGCGCGCGGTGTTCTTCGGCGGCGACAACGGCACCGAGATCCCGCGCACCGCGGTGGCGGTGGGCGCCGACGACGTCGTCACGGTGCTGCCCGTCGACATCGGCAGCGACCGGCGCCTGTTCGCCGCGGCCCAGCTGTCCGACGGCTCGATCCTGCTCGGCGGCGGCTACGCGCCCCCCGAGGTGGCGACGGTCACGCGCATCGACGCCGACGGCAGGAGCGCCCGCGCGGTGCGCGCGATCCCCGGCGCGCGCCGGCAGGCCATGGCCGCCACCCTGCAAGACGGCGCCAGTGGCCCGCGCGCCGCAGTCTTCGGCGGGCTCGGCCTCGCCGACGTGCAGGTCTACGACGCCGGGCTCGACCGCTGGACGAGCCCGGGCTCGCTGTCGGCGTCGCGGGCGTCGGGCGAGGTCGTCACCCTCGGCTGCGCCGTCGTCGTGTGCGGCGGGCTCACCGGGCCGGGCAACGCCCTCGTGGCGACGGCGACGTGCGAGGGCGTGGCCAACGATGGCGGCGGCGTCGTGCCGATGACGGCGGCGCTGCCGGTGGCGACGTTCTCGTTCTCGTTCACCGCGCTCGATGATCGCACCGCGCTGGTCGCTGGCGGCAGCGGCGACGACGCCCCGCTCGGCACCGCCGTCGTGCTCACCCTCGCTCCGTAGCCGGCGCCGGCGCGGGCGCCGGCGCGGGGCGTCGTCGCGCCTGTTGTCGCTCACGCGGTCGTGGCGTCAGGTGGCGCCGTCCGGCGCCGCGCGGCCCCCGACGACGCCACCGACGAAAAACTCGCGGGCGCGCCGGTCGCCATGGATGCTGCGACGCATGGACGTCGTCGTCGATCTCGAGCACTGGCGCCGCGCGCAGCGGCTGCTCCCGATATTGATCGATCGCTTCGGCGTGTCGTTCTTCGTCCTTGAAGGCGGCGGGCTCGACGACGGCCGCCTCGCCCGCTGCGCCGAGCTCGCCGGCGACTGGATCGAGCGACGCTCGGGCCGCGCCGTCGACGACGGCGGCCGCGAGCGCCTGTACCGCATGCTGCGCGACCGAGTCACCGAGCGCCTCGCCGCCGGCACGCCGGTGCGCTCGCGCTGAGCCGCCGGTCCGTCGTCGGTCCGTCGCCGGCCGCGGCGGCTCACGTCACGGCAGGATCGAGCCCACGCACAGCGCCGCCGGCAGGCAGAAGCCGACGTCCACGGCGGTCAGCCGGTCCGACGTGCAGCACAGCTCCAGCGACAGCACGTCGCAGCCGAACAACGTCGACGTGCACACCGGTACGCCCTGGTCCAGCGTCTGCTGCAGGCCATCGAGCAGGGACCCGGCGTCGGGGCCCGGCGCCGGCCCGCCGTCGATGGGGTCGCCGCCGGCGAAGCCACCGTCTTGCGGCGCGCCCGGCACGAAGCCGGCGTCGATCACGCCGCCGTCATCGCCCGGCACGACGAGCACGCCGCCGTCGGCGAAGCCGCCGTCGAGCGCCACGACGGCGGTGAAGCCGCCGTCCAGGAAGCCCGCGTCCGACGGCGGCGGCGGCTCGGGCAGCGCGATCCCGCCATCGACGATGAACTGCGACAGCGCGTCACCGACGTCGAAGGCGCAGTCGGCCTCGGCGCGGCACTCGGTGCCCGACAGCGTGAAGCAGCAGAGGTCGCCGCGCGCGCACTCCTCGTTGCCATCGCAGGCGTACGTCGCCGTGAATGTCGGGCACGAAGGCACGCCCGCGTCGTCCTGGCCGGCGCAGGCGCCGAAGCCGCACAGCACGCAGCAGGGCACCGCGTCGTCACAGGTGACGTCGCCGCAGCGAACGCCGCGCTCGCTGCGCCCGGTGTAGGGGGTGAAGCCGAGCGCGTCGAACGCGCCGCCCAACGACAGCTCGGGCAGCGCCGTCGGCAGGCACGACAGCCCGTCGGGAAGGCCGCCGTCGAGCAGGCCGCCCAGATCGAAGCCGTTGCCCGCGTCTACCGGGCCGCCGCCGACGTCGCCCTCGTCGCTGCCGCCGTCGCGGACGCCGCCGTCGCCCTCACCCTCACCCTCACCCTCACCCTCGCCCTCGCCCTCGCCCTCGCCCTCGCCCTCGCCCTCGCCCTCGCCGCTGCCGCCGTCGCGGCGGACACCGGCGTCGTCGTCGCGGCTCGTCGCCGGGGCGCGGCCGGGGCAGCCGCCGACGAGCAGGGCCAGGCTGGTGACGAGCAGCAGGGACGGCGACAGCCGACACGTTCGCGACATGGCTGTCACGGTGACGCCGCGCGTGGGGCCCGGCAACCGGGCGCAAGGCCGCTCCCCAAACCCGGATCCGTCGGCTATCGCGGCGGCGTGGCCCACGGCACCGTGATCCCCGAGCGACCCGACGTCGACCTGACGCCGGCGCGCGCCCGCGGCCGTGAGACGCTGCGCCTGTGCTGGGAGCTCGTGGCCGCGCGACGGCAGCGCGGCGTCGACCCGCTGGCCGCGCTGCTGTCGTCGCTGGCCCGCGAAGGCCTCGCGCGGCTGCGGTCGCCCGAGCGCGACGTCCGCGTCGTCGCCGTCGTCGAGCTCGACGCCGACGCCGGGGTGGCCCGGGCGCGGGCCCGGGCCGTGGCCGACGCCGCGGCGACGCTGGCGCGCCAGCGCATCGCTCTCGACGTGTGGCCGCAGCTGCCCGACGCCGATCGCTTCCTGAACACGCGCACGGCGCGGCGCTTCCACGAGCGCCTGCTGCCCTTGCTGCACGCGCTGGCCGACCAGCTGGCCACCCACGATGACGGCGCCCACCCCGGGCTGTTTCTCGACGTCGAGCCGACGCTCGACCTGCTCGAGGGCGCGTGGGCGGCGGCCGACGCCCGGCCGGTGTGGCAGCGCGCGCGCGGGCTCGCGCAGCTGGTGGGCGGCGTTGCCGGCGCGCTCTGGGACGCGCGTCAGGGGCGCCGTGACCTGCGGGAGCTCTTGTCAGACCTGAAGGCGCTGCCCTTCGCCGTCGTCGCCGCCGTGCCCCCGCCGGTGCTGCCGCTCGACGCCCCCGCCGGGGACGCCGCGCTGCACTGGCTGCTCGGCTGCCCCGCCGTCGACGACGACGGCGCGCCGCTGTTCGCGCGCACCGCCGCGCTCTGCTACGCCCCGATCCTCGCCCGCCGCGGCGCCGACCGCGACGCCCAGCACCGCGCGCTCAGCCTGTGGGCCGCCCGCCACAAGGAGCGCGGCGAGGCCATCTGCCTCGGACCCCTGTCGACGGGCCTGCTCGGCGACGAGCCGACGTACGCCAGCCCCGCGCACCTGCGCCACGATCTCAGCGCCGTGCGCGCCCTCGGCTTCGACGACGTCACGCTGTACTCGCTCGAGGGCTTGCTGTTCGGCCCCGCCGGCGACCCCGACGCCGGCCTGCGCGCCGACCTCGACGAATGGCTCGCCGTGCTCGCGCCGGCTCCGGCGTCGACGGCGACCTGAGCTCCGCCGCGCTGGCCTCGTCGCGGGCGCTCGCTGGCCGCACCGGGCGCGCCGCGCGAACCCTTCGTCATCGTCGCTGCGGTCGTGGCCTCGCGAGCGCCCGCCTCGCCCCGCCCCTCGCCGCTGCCCTCTCGCTCATGGTCGCTTGCTCGACGCCGGCGGGTGACGTCTAGCAGGCCGCCGACGAGGCTGCGTCACCGTCGCCGTCCACGTCGCTGCCAGTGCGGCCGTCATCCGGGTCGATGCCGACGCCTCGCGCGCCCGACGACCTGGCGCGCTGGCCGCTGACGTCGCTGCAGGCGGGCCTGTCCTTCGTCTCGCGCCGCGAGCCCGCCGGCGGCGACGACCTCGAACAACTGACGATGGCGCTGCACGAGCTCCTGGACGTCGATCGCTTCGTCGCCGCCTGGCCGGGAGGCTCGCCGGCAGACCGCCGCGCCCGTGACCGCCGTGCGCGCCATCACCGGATCCGTCCGGCCGGAGCCCGGACCGCGGCTCCCACGTCGACAAGATGCCGTTTCGCGAAGAGCAACGCCTGCACTGGGCCCTGTCTCGCTTTCATCCGTCGTCGTTGCCGGTCGACACGATAAGGCGTTCCCCGGAGCGCCCGATGAAGGTCGGACCCTACGAGATCCGGGCAGAGCTCGGCGCCGGCGGCATGGGCCGAGCGCGTCTGGCCCGCGCCACAGACGGCCGTCTGGTCGTGTTGAAGAGCTGCCTGCGCGACGACGACGACGACGACGAGCGGCTGCGCGACGAGGCCCGCGTGGGCTTGCGCCTGCGCCACCCCGGCGTGGTCGAGACCGTGGAGCTGCTCGAGGTCGACGACGAGCGAGGCCAGCGCCGCCCGGTGCTCGTCACCGCCTTCGTGCAGGGCATGGAACTGCTCCAGCTGCGTCGCTGCGGACCGCTGCCGCCGTCGGTGGTGTGCCGGCTTGGTCGACAGCTTGGCGCCGCCCTCGGCGCGATCCACGGGATCGTCGACGAAGCGGGCCGCCCGCTCGGCGTGCTGCACCGCGACGTCACCGCCGCCAACTGCCTGCTCGGCGACGACGGCGAGGCCCGCCTGGTTGACCTCGGCATCGCCCGCGCACACGACAGCCGCGCGGTGCGCACCGACGCCGGCCTCGTGCGCGGCACGCTGCGTTACCTTGCGCCCGAGGTCTTCGCCGGCGCCGGCTACTCGATGCAGTCCGACCTGTGGAGCCTCGGCGTCGTGCTGTTCGAGGCGCTGGTGGGGCGCCCCGCCGTCACCGGCAACGACGTCCTCGCCATGGGCCGCATCTGCGTCGGCGACCTGACCGAGCTGCTGCCCGGCGAGGACCCCGACCCGCGCGTGCTGCGAGCCATCGCCCGCCTGCTGCAGAAGCGCCCCGACGACCGCCCGCGCTGCGCTCGCGACGTCGCCGCCGTCTTCGCGATGCACGAGAAGGCTATGGCCCGCGAGCAGGGCCGCGCCTCCGCCGCCGACGCCCGCGCCGCCGTGTTCGTCGCCCGCGCCCGTGCCGACGCCGCCACCGACGCCGTGCCGATGGTGCTCGACGCCAACGAGACGTCGGGCTTCCTCCCCGACGTGCACGAGCAGCCGTTCTCGCTGCTGCCGCTCATCGCAGGCGTCGACGACTCGTTCGCCGCCGCGCCCCCGTCGTCCTCGTCGTTGTCGTCGGCGCCGCGCCCCGGCCGCACCGCTGCCGACGACCGGCGCGACTACGCCGCCTCGCTGCTCGCGCTCGAGAACCAGCAGCACCACGTCCAAGAGGGCGACGCCTTCGCCGCCGCCGCCGCCCGCGCGCGCAGCGCCATCCTGCAGGACAAGACGCTGTGGGCGCCGCGGCTGGTCCTCGCCGCCGCCGACGCGCTGCTGCTCGCTGGCGGCGACTTCGCGCTGCCGCCCGAGACGACGTTCTCCGAGTGGGCGCCATCGTCGTCGTCGCCGTCCCCTGCGACCGCGTCGCTGCCCCCGCCCCCTGCGACCGCGTCGCCGGCCAGCGCGTCGCCGCGGGTGTTCGATGCGATCGTCACCGCTGACACCACGGCGTGGGGGCGCGGGGTCGCGCGCGGCACGCGGCGCGCCGAACCTCTCGAGGAGGTGCTCAGCGCGTTCCTTCGCGACGACGACTCGCCGCGGTCGTCGCCGCCCGCGCCGTTGGCGTTTGCGTCGCGGCGGGCGCTGGTCGTCGCCGGCGCGCCGCTGCCGCTGGTGGTCCCGCCGCCGCTGCAGCGGCTGGCCACCGCGCTGTGGTTGATCGGGTTCGGCACCGCGGTCGCCCTCGTCGCTGCCCTGCTGACGCGCTGACGACGCCGGTCGACGCCGGTCGACGCCGGTCGACGCCGGTCGACGTCGGTCGACGCCGATGAGCTGTGCCGCGGCACCTTCGACCGCTCCAGCGTGGCGTCGCTGTCCGAGTCCGCCGGCCCAGACGACGTCGCCGCCGGCCACGCCCGCAGGGGCGTGCTCGACGGCGATGGACCGATCACCGTGTCCGCGCGGCTTCAGCGCGCCGCGGGCGTCACGACCGACGGCCGGGCAGGCGCGGGCTTCTCGGCGCGGCTGCGCTGGGTGACCGAGAACCAGATGTCGGCGTAGGGGCGCTCGCGCTCGCCCACGAGGAAGGTGGCTCCCTTCTGGCGCATCAGCTTGTTGCCGAAGCGATCCGTGGACGCCTCCTGGATCGATTGCACCTTCGTCGGGTCGCCCAGGTTGATGCGGCTGATGCCCACCTCGGCGAACGTGCGGTCTTCGCCGAAGAGGCCATCGATGCGCATGCGCAGACCCACCTCGGCCTCGAGGAAGGCGAGGTCGCGCGCGTCGAGGTGCTGCTTGTTGCCGTGCACGAGCTCGTAGGACTCGCACAGCGCGCGGAGCGCCGCGAAGCCGTTGTCCCACTTGCCGTCGTCCCGCGGAGACCGGATGCCGTAGCCGGCGAGGTCGGTCTGGTCGCCGAAGTAGTCGCGGCCGGCGCCGTCGGTGTCTTCGTCGAGGCTGTCGATGGCCTCGAAGACGAGCAGGCCGAGCCCGTTGTCGAGGTTCGTGATCAGCTCGCCCTTGCCGTCGCCATCGAGATCGATGGCGATGCGCTCGCCCTTCTTGATCTGCAGGCCCTGGCCCTGCAGGTCGAAGATGAGGGGCGACATGAGCTCGCCGGCGGTGTCGGCGGCGTCGGCGAAGTCGCTGATGTCGACGGCCTCTGGCCCGTCGGCGCACGGCGGCGCCGCCGCCGGTGGCTCGTTGCCGGGCACGATGATGCCGTCGCCCTGGCTCGCGCGGGACGCCCCGAGCTCGGCGGCGCCCGGGGTCGACTGCGTGGTGGCGTGGTTGCTCGTCGAGCGCAGCGACTGGGCGATGGAGCCCGCCATCTGGTCGAAGATCATGGCCGACGTGCCGTTCTTCTCGCGACCGCTGCGGACCTTCGTGCCGAGCAGCTGGTTCAGCGCGTCGCGCTCGGGTCCACCCTGGGGACCCTTGCCGCGGCTGCCGGCGAAGTCGCCGCTCAGGCTCTGGCCCGTCCGCTCGGCGAGGATCTTGATGACCTCCTGCTTCGCGGCCTCGGCGTTGGGCGCGTTGCGGACGCGCGCGGCCTCCTCGGGCGAGAAGGTCAGCGTGCGGGCGCCCTGCGGCGGCGTCTGCCCCGCGGGGATCGAGCGGGCCTGCGACGCCCCCAGCTTCTGCTGCACGCGCAGGAACGTCTGCACGTCGCGCTTGCCGCCGATCTGCGTGCCGTTGGGCGCCGTCAGCTGGCCGGGTCCGCGACGCAGACCACGACGCGCCTTCTTGCCGCGGCGACGACGCGACCGCCCGCCGCCACCCACGCCGCCGCTCATCAGCGCGTGGATCATCTGGCTCATCGCCTGCTGGACCTCGCGCGCGTCGTGCGCCCGCTGCGGGTCGACGGCGCGGCGCGCCTCCTGGCTGACGACGTTGCTCTGCGGGGTCGCGGCGTTCGTCGACGCGTTGCCCTCGGCCCGGTGGACGGAGCCAGCGGTGTTGCGGTTGTAGCTGCCGTCGATGCGCGTCGTCATGGCTCGTATCTCCGTTGTGCTCTCACACCGACCGTATCGGTTCGGATCCGCCGACCGCACGTCGGCTGACCGGCCGTGCGAAGTCCACCTACATCCGCGCCCACGGGGCGGAGTCGCCGCAGCGCCCGGAAAGAGGCGACCGGCGGACGAGCCGCCGGTCCCTGACCCGTCCTGGTGCCGGCGGCGCCGGGGCTCGGCGTGTCGTCAGCGACGCTCGCGGCCTTCGTTGCTGACGTCCTCGCCGTCGCGCACGCCGTCGCCGTCGCTGTCGGGGTTGGTCGGGTCGAGGCCCAGCGCCAGCTCGGTGCCGTCGTCGAGGCGGTCGCCGTCGCTGTCGATGTTGTACGGGTCGGTGCCGAGGCGGCCCTCGGTGGCGTCGTCGAGGCCGTCGCCGTCGCTGTCGACCACGACGTCGCAGGTGTCTTCACCGTCGCGCACGCCGTCGAAGTCGCTGTCGGCGTTCAGCGGGTCGGTGCAGCACGAGGGCGCGCGCTCGATGGAGCCGTCGGCGTCACGTTGGTCGTCACGCTGTCCCTCGGCGGCGGGCACCGGCTGGACCGACACGCACCAGACCTCGTGGCCGTCGAGAGCGCCGTCGCCGTCGCTGTCGGCGTTGTACGGGTCGGTGCCAAGCGCCTGCTCGGTGGCGTCGTCGAGGCCGTCGCCGTCGCTGTCGATCCACTGCGGCGCGTCGCAGGTGCCGTCGGCGCCGTCGGGGATGCCGTCGAAGTCGCTGTCGGGGTTGAGGGGGTCGGTGCAGCACGACGGCGCCGGCATCGCGGCGTCCTCGCTGCCGCGGCGCTCGCCGTCGTCCTGGCTCTCGACGGGCAGGGTGTAGGCGCACCAGACCTCGCTGCTGTCCAGCAGGCCGTCGAAGTCGGTGTCGGCGTTGTACGGGTCGGTGCCGAAGCCCCGCTCGTCGGCGTCGAGCAGGCCGTCGCCGTCGCTGTCGAGCCAGCCGTCGCCGCACGAGTCGTCAGCGCCGTCGGGGATGCCGTCGAAGTCGCTGTCGGGGTTGAGGGGGTCGGTGCAGCAGTCGGCCACCACCGACGGGGCGCCGGCGTCCTCGCGGGCGGCCGCCATCGGGATCGCGCACCAGGCCTCCTGCCCGTCGAGCAGGCCGTCGGAGTCGGTGTCGGGGTTGCGCGGGTCGGTGCCGAAGGCGCGCTCGTCGCGGTCGAGCAGGCCGTCGCCGTCGCTGTCGAAGTCCTCGCCTTCGCCCTCGCCCTCGCCCTCGCCTTCGGCGATGTCGATGACGAAGCGGATGGTGCAGTCGTCCTGCGCGGCGGCCAGGTGGGTCGACAGCGCGCCGACGCCGAGGATGCGGAGCATGTTCTTGCGGAAAGAGGTGGCCTTCGCTGCGCGCATGACGTTCTCCATGTCTGCCCGTCGTCGGGCGTGGGGTTGTGGTCGGGGGCGGTGTGGCGGTCGGTGCGTCAGGGCAAAGCAGCGCGCGTGCCAACCACGCGCCGGGCGTGACCGCTGCGTCCTGACGCGCGGTCCGCGCCGCGCGGCGCGCGGAGACCGCCCCCAGCGGCCAGCGGCCTGCAAGGGCGAGCAGGCAGCTGCGGTGTCGACGCAGCAGCAATCGCCGTCGGCGTGACCATGCTCACGTGGCCGACGTCGCCCGGGAAGCGGCGCGCAGCGCGGGCGGCCCCAGGCGCTTCGCCGCCGTCGGTCTCGTGCAGACCGGCGCGCTCGCTTCGGGGTACCGAGCACATGTTCCCCGGGCCCCTTTGGCGAAGTCCGACGATTTTCCCGGGCGCCGCCCGCGGTCACATCACCGAGCGCGCCGGATCGTCACGCTGACACCACGGGGGACGTGAGCGGACCGATGATCGACGTCGACGGCGCTCGGGCATGATGTGTTTGCCCGAAGCTTCCCACCCGCACCACGCCCTCGCCCGGTCTCTTCGGGATCGACGCCCTCGACGCCGAGGACGTCCTGCAAATTGCCGACGTCGACCACCTGCCGGTGATCGGCGGGATCTGGGACGAGCTCGGGCTCACCGCGGTCGTCGACGCGAGCGTCCCGCAAGGATCCGCAGCAGGCGATGTCGACGGGGCTCGCGCTCAAGGCGATGGCGCTCAACGTCGTCACCGGTCGTGCCCCGCTCTACCGCTGGCGCAGCTGGGCCGAGGAGCTGCCGCTCGAGCTGTTGCTCGGGGCCGGCGTCGACGCTGACCACCTCAACGACTCGTCGGTGGCCCGCCACCTCGACCGGTTCTTCGAGGCGGGTCCCGAGATGGTCTTCAACGCCGCCGCGCTGCGGGCCATCGACGTCGAGGGGCTGGAGCTCGACCGGGTTGCACAACGACACGACGCCGCGCCTGGTGTGCGGCGCGCACAACCACCCCGAGCACCGGGACGCGATCTCGTTCACGTACGGCCACGGCAAAGACCAGCGGCCGGACTTGAAGCAGATGATGTACGGCTTGTCGACGGCGGTGGACGGGGTGCCGGTGAACGCGCGGCTGCTGTCGGGCAACACGTCGGACAAGACGTGGAGCAGCGAGCTGCTCGGTGATCTGAAGAAGGATCTCCGCCTCGACTCGACAGCACGATGGCACTACGTCGGCCACAGCGCGCTGGTGACGCAGCGGAATCTCGACCTCGCCGCGGCGAACGGAATCGTGCTGACGAGCAGGATGCCGCGGACGCTGACAGCGACGGAGACAGCGTTGGTGCGCGCGGCCCACGAGCCGCTGCCGCTGGTGGCGCTCGGCGCCTTCAGCGAGGCGAAGGACGCGACGAGCTACGAGGGCTGCGTGCTGCCGGATTGCGCGGTGCTCGGTCACCGCGTGCAGCTCGGCGCCTGTCGCGCGACGCCGGGGAATGCGCGCACGCAGCGGTGTGCACGCCCATGCTCAGCGGGCTGAAGGCGATTCGCATGCGGACCGCGCCGGGGTGGTCGCCGTGGACATTGGCGGGGCGGCTCAGGCCACCGCGTCCTCGTCGCTGTCGCCGTCGCCGCCGTCGAGGGTCGCGACGCACGATGGCAAGAGCAGGCTCACCGCCACGACCGGCAGCAGTTGGGAGCAGGGAGCGACGCACAGACGAAGGGGAGCGACGGCGACGCGCATGCCCCGACGATCGCCTGCCCGGTCCGGGCGTTGCGAGTCCGGCGGCCTCGTCAGGACCCGAGCAGACGCCGCACGTGCTCCTCGAGCGCGCGGTGGTCGCCGAGGTCGAAGCCAACGTGGCGCGCGATGAGGCTGCCGTCGCCGTCGAAGAGCATCGTGGTGGGCAGGTTGACCACGCCGAAGCGCTCGCGCACCGCGGCGTCGGGGTCCCACGCCAGCGGGAAGCGCGGCCGGGCGGCGGCGGCGAAGCGGCGTGCAGCGGTGGGGTCGTCGTCGACGGAGACCGCCACCATCTGAAGGCCGCGCGACAGCCACGTGCGGTACAGCTGGTCGAGGTGGCGGAAGCCCTGCCGGCACGGCGCGCACCAGCTCGCCCAGAAGTCGACGAGCACGAGGCGCCCCGCGCCCAGCGGGGGCAACGTCGCCAGCGCGCGCCCGTCGAAGTCGGTGAGCCCGAGCAGCGGGTGTGAGGCCTCGTCGGGCGCCGTCGTCGGGTCGGGCGCCGTCGCGCAGGCACCGAGCGCGCCGGCGGCGGCGAGGGCGCCGAGCGCGGCGCCGGCCTGCAGCAGCGCGCGGCGCGACCCGACACGGGGCGGCAGCGCGCGGCCGTCGGTCGTCGTCCTTCTCACGGCGTCGTCCGCAGCGCAGCCAGCAGGCGATCGTGGACGCCGCCGAAGGCGCCGTTGGACATGCACAACAACACCGCGCCGTGGCCGGGGGCGCCGCGCGGGGCGTGGGCGCGCACGAGGTCGACGACCTCTTCGAGCGAGCCCGCCGCCACGGCGTCCTTGCCGGCGGCGCGCAGATCGGCGGCGAGCCGCGGGACATCGAGGGCCACCGACGGGTCGAGGGCGCGGCCCGGCGGCGCGAGCACCACGCGGTCGGCGGCGTCGAAGGCGCGGGCGTAGTCGTCTTGGAAGACCTTGCGGCACGAGGTCGCCGAGCGCGGCTCGAAGATCGCCCACAGCGGCCGGCCGGCGAAGCGACGCCGCGCCCCCGCGAGCGTCGTGCGCACCGCCGTGGGGTGGTGGGCGAAGTCGTCGACGACGAGCACGCCGGCCGCCTCGCCGCGCGCCTCCATGCGCCGCTTGACGCCGGGGAAGCTGGCGAAGCCGGCGCGGAGCTCGTCGTCGGACAGGCCGAGCCCGCCGGTGGCGGCGGCGAGGATCGCGTAGGCGCCCAGCGCGTTCAGCAGGTTGTGCCGCCCCGACAACGGCAGCGCAAACGCGCCGCGGTCGACGCCGCGCACCACGATAAAGAACGACAGCCCGGCGCCGTCCTCGACGACGCGGTCGGCGACGACGTCGGCCTCCGCCCCGCCCGGCTCGTCGCGGCCGGCGGCGTACATGGTCACCGGCGCCACGACGTTCGCCTGCGCGCGCGCCCGCAGCAGGTGCGGCTCGCTGGCCCACAGCACCACATGGCCGCCGCGCTCGGCCGGCGGCACCAGCGACAAGAGCTGCGCGAAGCGGGCGACGATGGCGTCGACGTCGGCGTAGATGTCGGCGTGGTCGTACTCGAGGCTCGTGCACAAGAGCGAGCGCGGCGCGTAGTGCAGGAACTTCGGCCCCTTGTCGAAGTAGGCGGTGTCGTACTCGTCGCCCTCGACGACAAACGGCGAGGCCTCGCCCGGCGCGCCAAGGCGGAAGCTCTCGGTCATGCCGTGGGGCCTGCCGTCCGTGCCCAGCGGCGCGGGCACGCCGCCGACGAGAAAGCCCGGGTCGCGCCCGGCCGAGAGCAGCGTCCACGCCAGCAGCGTCGTCGTCGTCGTCTTGCCGTGGGTGCCGGCGACGACCACCGAGCGGCGCTTCGACAGGAACAGGTCGCCCAGCGTGGCGGGGAAGCTCGCGTGGGGCAGGCCTCGCTCGCGCATGGCCGCCGCCTCGGGATTGTCGCGCTTGACGACGTTGCCGACGACGACGAGGTCGGGAGCGGGCTCGAGGTTGGTGGCGCCGTAGGGGCTCTTCGCCGCGATTCCCCACTCGCGCAGCTTGTCGCTCATCGGCGGATAGACGCCCTCGTCGGAGCCGCGCACGTCGTAGCCGGCGGCCTTCAAGAGGCCGGCGAAGGCGCCCATGCCGGTGCCGGCGACGCCGATGAGGTGGATGGACTTCATGGCTGCATCCTCGTGGTCGATGGCGACGGGTGGGTATCGATGATGGGATCGGACGACGCAAGGCGCGCGCGCCGCGCCCCTACGGCGCGTCGAGGGAGCCCGACAGGCGCACGAAGACCTCGCGGTCGTCGAAGGGCAGCGGGCCGTGCCCCGACGCGTAGGGCTGCGGCAGGCGGAAGTCGTCGTCGAGCAGGTTGCGCACGCCGAGCAGCGCCTCGACGCCGCTGTCGGGCAGCGCGAGGCGCAGGGTGGCGCCAAGCAGCACCGACGTCGGCAGGTCCTTCACCACCGTGCGGCCCGACGGCTCGACGGCGACGACGGCGGCGCGCTCGCTGCGCAGCACCGCGTTGCCGGTCAGGGTCAGCGTGTCGCTCAGGAACAGCGACGTGATGCCCACGACCTTGTGCGACGGCTGGCCCAGCATGCGGCTGTCGTCCCCGGGCACGGCATAGACGGAGACGTCGTTCTTGCCCGTCGCCGTCGCGTACGACCACGACAGCTGCAGCCGGCCCCACGACGCGGCGTCGAGCAGCGTCGCCTCGACGCCGCGGCTGCCGGTGCGGCCGAAATTGGCGTAGCCGACCTCGTCGCCGCCGGTGTCGTCGACGAAGTAGACGATGGGCTGGTTCACCGTCAGGTCGAAGGCGTTGACCGTCAGGTACAGCGTCGGGTTCAGGCGCAGGCCGCCCTCGAGGCTGAACGACGCCGTGCGCTCGGGGGCGATGTTGGGGTTCACCCGCAGGTTGGCGATGACCGGGCCGCGGAACGCGCCGGCGACCAGCAGCTTGGCGTGGGCGTTGTCGAAGACGCGGGTCAGCGCCACCCGCGGCACGAACGAGTCGCCGTACTGGCTGTGGCGCTCGCCGCGCGCGCCCATCGTCAGCAGGAACAGCGGCGTCGCGACGACGGCCTCGCCGAAGATCGCGAGGTTGCCGTAGAGGACGTCGCCTGCGCCGCCTTCGCGCTCGGGCTGGAAGTCGAGGGTCAGCGCGTCGGCCTCGACGTCGACGCCATCGATCCGCCGCCCGACGTCGCCGGTCAGCTCGACGCCGCCGGACACCTCGAGGCTCGGCAGCGCGCGCCACTGCGTCGTCACGCCGAGGCGCCCGCGGTCGTCGACGAGCCGGTAGTCCGGGTCATGCACCGGCGAGCGCCAGGGCAGGAAGCGCGACAGCGTCAGGCGCGGCAGCACCGACCACGTCGGCGACAGCGCGAAGGGCAGCCGCAGGTCGACGACGCCGGTGAGGAACTGGGTCGGGCCGGGCACGTCGAGCGCCGTCTGGTTGGACCCGGTCTGGTTCTGCTGCTGCCAGTTCTGCAGCAGCACCCGCGCCTCGAGGTGGGGCGCGCGCAGCGTCGACTGCAGCCACAGGTTCAGCGCGTCGGAGCGGTTGGCCTGCGACAGCGCGCCGCCGCCCTCGGGGGGCACGTAGTCGCGCCGGCTCTGTCCGCGCGTCGTGATCGCCGCGAACCCGGCGACGTCCACCTCGCCGAGGTGCGCGCGCAGCGCCGGCAGCGTCAGGCCCGCCGACAGCGCGGCGCTGCCGTTGCGTGGCGGCGCGTCGGTGGTGGTGGCCCCCATCGTCGCCTCGAGCCCGAAGCGATCGCGCGCCTGCTGCGCCCGGGTCGTCACGCTGATCACGGCCAGCTCGGCGAAGCCGCCGTAGCGCGAGGAGCCGGGGCCGCGCAGCACCTCGACGCGCTCGACGTCATCGAGGGGGATGCGCGCGAACAGCGGCACGGTGCCATGCGACGTCTCGTTCAGCTCGACGCCGTCGACGAGCACGAGCACCTTGCCCTCGAAGCCCCACACGCCGCGAAACGAGGCGCCGACCAGACCGCTGGTGTCGACGCCGAGGTCGAAGCCGGCGACGAAGGGCAACAGCTCGCCCAGGTCGCGCACGCCCAGCGCCCGCAGCTCGTCGCGCGTCCAGACCGTCACGATGCCCGGCGACGAGCGCAGCGTCCTCGTCGCCGCCGCCGCCGACACCGTCACCGGCTGCGCCAGCAGGTCGGAGAGGTCGACGCCCTCGATGTTGGTCACGGTCTCGGCGCTGCCCGGCAGCTGCAGCGCCAGCGCGGCGGCGAGGGACAGGAACGGGGTCATCGCACCACCTCGCAGAGCTTCAGCAGGCCGGCGACGAATTCGACCTGCGCGGCGCGCAGCTCGGGCAGGGACACCACGATCCGCGCGCGGTCTTGCTCATCGACGACCGCCACCTGCGTGACGGTGTCGAGCTCCGATCGCTCCGACGAGCAGACGACCACCCTGGGCTCGCGCGCCGACGCCCGCAGCGGCGCGTACAGCGCAGGGGCGAGCGCGTCGACGTCGAACGCCTCGATGTGGCGCGAGCGGACGAGCGCGCGCAGGTCGCCGACGCCGGACGCCACGGCGACCGAGATGTTGAGCGGCAGCCCCTGCACGGCGACGTTGGCGAGCCGCGCGAGGTTCGCGTTCGTCGACGGCGTCCGGTCGGCCGACGTGAGCACCAGCAGGTCGAGGCGCGAGCCGGCCAGCTCGCGCAGGCCGCTGTGGTAGGCGAGGGAGCGACCACCACCGCCGCCGTCCGCGGTGACGTCGGCGCCGCGGCCCACACCGGCCGGGCGCCCACGGTCGCCACGTCGACGGTGAGCGCGCGCGCCCACGCCGCCGCCCGCATCACCGCCGATGGCACCGCCCACGGCACCGCGCCGAGGGAACGGCACGACCGCGTCGGCGAGGCGGTCATACGGTGAACCGGCGCGACTCGGCGGCGAGCAGGTCGGCGCTGGTCTTCAGGGCGACGATGGTCTGCTCGAGGGCAACGACGGGGGCGTCCTGGCGCGCGTTGGCGGCGGCGATGGCCTCGACGCGGGCGAGCAGCTGGGCCAGCGCGTCCTCCTGCGCGGTCTGCGAGGCGGCCACCGCGGCGACGACGGCGCGGATCTCGGCGATGGCGAGCCCGGCGGCGCGCGCCTTGTCGCTCTGCGCGGCGACGGTCTCGTCGACGGAGGCGGCGCTGTCGCGCAGGCGGACCACGGTGGCGTCGAGGCCGCGGGCGGCGTAGGTCTGGTTGTCGGCGGCGCCGCGCAGGTCCTGCAGCACGCTGCCGGCGCGCTCGAGGGCCTCGCTGGCGCGGCGGATGTCCTCGGCCTGCGTCGTCGACAGCGCGGCGATGCCCTCGAGGGCGATCGAGGACGTGGTGCTCTCGGTCAGGATGGCCTCGACGGCGGTGGAGGCGTCGAGAGCCTGCCGGCCGCCGTCCTCGACAGCGCGGCGGCCCTCGAGGGACTGATGCGCCGCTGCTTCGGTCTGCTCGATGATCTCAGCGATCAGCGCTGCGATCTGCTCGGTGGACCGCCGCGTGCGCGCCGACAGGTCCTTGATGGCCGAGGCCACGACCGAGAAGCCGCGCCCCTCCTCGCCCGCCTGCGCGGCCAGGATCGACGCGTTCAGCGCCAGCAGCGCCGTCTGATCGGCGACGTCGCCGATCACGCCGATGATGCCCTGGATCTCGCGCACCCGCGTGGCCAGCGTCGTCACCGTGTCCTCGACGGCGTCGACGGACGCGCTCATCGCGCCGACGCCCTGGGCGAACCGGCCGATCAGCACGCGGCCGGCCTCAGCGCCGTCGCGCACGCGCACCGACACGGCGCGCAGCTCGGCGGCGGCGCCCTCGACCTCGCGCGCCGCGCTGCTGACGCGCGACATCGCCGACGTCACCTCGGTGAGCGACCGCTCGCCCGCCGACACGCGCTCGCTGGTGCGGGCCACCGCGCGCTGCAGCGACTGCACCGAGATCACCGCCTCGCCCGTGCGCTCGCCGAGGCCCTTAAGCGTCGCCGCCGCCTGCTCGCTGGCGTGGGCCGCGGCCACCAGCGTCGTCGCCGCCGACTCGGAGCGCGACAAGAGGTCGCGGACGCGGGCGGCCGCGCTGGCCACTTCGCCGCGCACGCCGTTCACCGAGCTGTTGGCGTCCCGGACGCGCTCGCCGATGTCGACAGCGACGACGCCGATGGTGCGACCGGCATCATCGACGCGGCTGCCGACGGCGCCGAGGTCGTCGATGGCGCGGGCGAGGCTGGCCAGCGACCGGCGCTGCGAGCGGATCATCTCGCGGAACGAGCGCGCGAGCCCGGCGACCTCGTCGTAGCCCAGGACCTCGGGCTCGCTGCGCAGGTCGTTGGTGGACACGATGCGCGTCATCACCTCGGTGAGGCTCGTGACCGGCTCGACGATGCGGCGTGCGACCAGCAGCGCCAGCAGCGCGCCCAGCGCGCCGATCACCGCGGCGACGGTGGCGAGCCCGAGGAGCGCCTGCTTGACCGCGGCGCTCTCGTGGGAGCGCGACAGAACGACGACGACCTCGCCCGGGGACGCCCCCGACCGCCGCGGGATCTTCGCGCGCCGCACCAGCCAGTCGCTCGCCGGCAGCGTCGTCGGGTCGGCGGGGGCGACGAAGCCGGCGGCCACCGTCTGGGCGGCCACGGTGCGTCCGTCGACGACGACCGCCGCCCACGCCGCGTTGTTCGTCACCTGCAGGAGCGCCAGGCTGTCGTTCACCCCGCGCGCGTCGTCGACTTCGAGGGCCGGCGCCACCGAGGCCGCCAGCAGGTTGACGACGTCCTCGGCGCGCTCGTCGGCGAGGCCGGTAGAGATCACGCCCAGCGTGTAGCTGGCGCCGCCCCACATGGCCGCCGCCAACACGCCGATCAAGGCGACGACCTGCAGGGTCAGCCGGGTCCGCAACGAGCTACGCATGCGCGACAGCATTGCTGCGACGCCGCGCGCGCGACAAGCCCCACGACGCGCTTTCGTGCCCATGCCGCCCGACGGTGGCAGACTGCCCTCGTGCCCGCGCTCCGCTCCGATCCCGTCGCCCCCGTCCGCGCGCTCCCGGGCCCCGCCGGTCGCGCGCGCTCCGTCCTCGGCGTCGCACTCGTCGTCGCCGCCGCCGTCGCCGCCGCCGCCGCCGGACCGTCGGGAACGGCGCTGACCGACGTCGGCGGCGCGCTCGCCGCGGCGCGCGCCGCCCTCGACCGACGGGCGTGGCCCGAGGTCGTCGCCGCCCTCGACCGGGGGCTGCGCTTCGCCCGCGCCGAGGCGCCGCTGGTGCTCTCCGAAGTGCGGCTGGTGCGCGACGCCCATGCCGGGCTCGGGGCGTGGACGACGCTGCCCACGACGCTGCCCACGACGGGCAAGGACGGCGCTGCCCTCGTCGAGGGGCGCACGCTGCGCCTGTATGTCGAGGTCGACAACGTCGTCGCCGCGCCCCAGCCCGACGGCCGCCAGCGGCTGGCGCTGGCGGTGCGCGGGCGCTTCGCGCTGCTCGCCGACGACAGCAGCCGCGAGGAGTTGGGCGACAAGGACCTCGGCCGGCAGGAACTGTCGGTGTGGCGGACGACGGGGGTGCACTCGTTCGGGGTCGACGTCGCGCTGTCGGACAAGGCGCCGCCGGGGCGCTACGCGGTGACGGTGATGGTCACTGACGAGGTCGGCCACAAGACCGCCGAGCGCAGCCTCGCGTTCGTGCTGCGTTGACGACGGGCGCGCTCGTCGTCGCCGGCGATGGGGCCTGACGGGCCCGCCAGCCCCTTCGCAGGTCCCGGCGGCAGCGGTAGGCGGCGCGGATGAAGATCGTCAGCTGGAACGTCAACGGTCTGCGCGCGGTGTCGCAGCGCGGCGACCTCGCCTGGGCCTTCGACGGCAGCCTCGACGTCATCGGTCTGCAGGAGACCAAGATCCAGCCCGGCCACGTCACCGAGGCGCTGCGCGCGCCGACGGGCTACTCGTTCTCGACCTGGGACTTCCACGCGACGAAGAAGGGCTACTCGGGCACGGCGCTGTTCGTCAGAGACGGCCTCGCCGCCGCGCCGTTTGCGTTCTCGGTCGGCGGCGACGCAGACCCCGACTTTGACGTCGAGGGCCGCGTCACCGGCGTCGACCTGGGCGCCCTCGTCGTGCTGAACGTATACTTCCCCAATGGCGGCAGCTCCGACGAGCGGCTGCGCTTCAAGCACCGCTGGCACGACGCGTTCCTGACGCGGCTGGTCGCGCTGGCGCGCACCCGTGACGTCGTCGTGATTGGTGACTTCAACGTCGCCCACCGCGCCCTCGACGTCGCGCTGCCCGCGCAGTGGGCGGGGGTGTCGGGCTTCCTGCCCGAGGAGCGCGCGTGGTTCGACCGCCTGCTCGCCGAAGGCTTCGTCGACACGTTCCGGGCCGAGAAGGGTGACCTGCCCCGCCAGTTCACGTTCTGGGAGACGCGGCTGAACGCGCGCGCCGAAAACCAGGGCTGGCGCATCGACTACGCGGTGATCAACCGCGGGCTCGAGGAGCGCCTGCTCGACGCGTGGATCAGCCCCCAGATCCGCGGCAGCGACCACTGCCCCGTCGGCGTCGAGCTCGACGTCCCCGTACCGCGAACCGCCGCGGCGCCCGCTGCGGACGCTGACGACGACCTCGCCGCAGGAGACGTCGATGAGGACGACGACGGCGCCCACCGTCGCCGCCGCTAGACCGAGGAGCCAGCGCCATGGGCAAGAAGACCGTCCCCACCGACCAGCCGCCGTCGTCGCTCGGGCACCACCCGTTCGCCGGCCTGCAGGGCCTGCGCGCGGCGCTGCCGTCGACGCCCCAGAAGGCGACGGCGACGGCGACGGCGACGGCGATGGCGACGACGGCGACGACGACGACCACCTCGAAGGAGTTCCTGGACAAAGTGGTGGTGCGCCACGAGCGCAAGGGCCACGGCGGCAAGACGGTGACGGTGGTGTCGGGCATCGCGCCGGCGGCGCGCGACGCGCTGTGCGGGGCCCTGAAGAAGGCGCTGGGCTGCGGCGCCCGCGTCGAGGGCGACGATGTCGTGCTGCAGGGCGAGCTGGTCGACCGGGCGATCGCGTTCCTGCAGGCGCGGGGCGCAAAGAAGCTCGTCCGCGGCTCGTGACCGTCTGGCTTGATCGGGGCCGCGTGCGCGGGCTCCGTGGACGACGCTATTGTCCGCCCCATGGTGTCGACCCCGATCTTCGAAGCCCTCGAAAAGAACCTCGTCGGCGGCAAGAGCGGCGACTTGCCGCCGGGCAAGGTCATCCAGCTGGCCCGCGCCATCGAAGACGTGCGCGAGAGCAAGCCGTACCGCGTGCGCGGTCGCGTCACCGAGGCGACGGGCCTGATCATCAAGGCCGCCGTCCCCGGCGTCAAAATGGGCGAGATGTGCTTCGTGACGTCGCCCAAGGACGACACGCCGCCTTTGCGCACCGAGGTGGTGGGCTTCAAGGACGGCGCGGTGTTCCTGATGCCGCTCGGCGAGCCGCGCGGTCTCGGCCCCGACTCCGAGGTGATCCCTACGGGCAAGCCCTTCCAGATCAAGTGCGGCTACGGGCTGCTCGGCCGCACGCTGTCGGGCGTGGGCGACCCCATCGACGGCCTCGGCCCGCTCGACGACATCGAGGGCCTGCAGGACTGGTCCGTCGAGCGCGAGTGCCCCGACCCGTACACGCGCCAGCCCGTCGACCGCGTGATCAGCTTCGGCGTGCGCGCCTGGGACGGCCTGCTGACCGTCGGCCGCGGGCAGCGCGTGGGTCTGTTCGCCGGCTCGGGCGTCGGCAAGTCGACGTTGATGGGCCAGATCGCGCGGCAGACGTCGGCGGAGGTCGTCGTCGTCTGCATGGTGGGCGAGCGCGGTCGCGAGGTGCTCGAGTTCATCCACGACTCGCTCGGCGAAGAGGGCCTGAAGCGCAGCGTCGTCGTCTGCGCGACGTCGGACACGCCGAGCCTCGTGCGCCTGAAGTGCTGCTTCGTCGCCACCGCGGTGGCCGAGTGGTTTCGCGACCAGGGCAAGGACGTGCTGTTCATGATGGACAGCTCGACGCGCTTCGCCCGCGCGCAGCGCGAGATCGGTCTGGCGCTCGGCGAGCCGCCGGCGCGGCAGGGCTACCCGCCCAGCGTGTTCGCGCAGATCCCGAAGCTGATGGAGCGCACCGGCAACAACGACAAGGGCTCGATCACCGCGATGTACACGATCCTCGTGCAGGGCGGCGACATGGAGGAGCCCATCGCCGACGAGGTCCGCGGCATCCTCGACGGCCACGTGATCCTGAACCGCGAATTGGGCGCGCGAAACCACTGGCCGGCCATCGACGTGCTGCCGTCGCTGTCGCGCGTGATGAGCGGCATCGCCGGCGAAGACCACAAGCGCGCCGCCGGCAAGATGCGGCAGGTCATGGCCACCTACGAGAAGAACCGTGACCTGATCCTGCTCGGCGCCTACCAGTACGGCACCGACCCCAAGGTCGACGAGGCCATCGACAAGATCGAAGAGATCGAGAGCTTCCTGAAGCAGGGCACCTACGAGGCCAACGGCTTCGAAGAGACCGTGCAGCGCATGCTCGAGATCTTCCCTGAGTAACCCGACCCTGCCCCGCGGAGCTCCCGATGTTCGACGGCCACGACGAAGGTTCTTCCCGGCAGCGCAACGTCTTCGGCGCGCCGCTTGCGACCTGCAGCAACGACCCGCGCACCGGCTTCTTCCGCGACGGCTGCTGCCACACCGGCCCGCAGGATCGCGGCCTGCACATCGTGTGCGCGGTGATGACCGACGAGTTCCTGCGCTACTCGCGCGCGGTGGGCAACGATCTGTCGACGCCAGCGCCGCAGTACGGCTTCGCCGGCCTGAAGCCGGGCGACCGCTGGTGCCTGTGCGGAGCGCGCTGGAAGCAGGCCCTCGACGCCGGCTGCGCGCCGCAGGTCATCCTCGCTGCCACGCACGAGGCGATGCTGCAGCTCGTGACGCTCGACGCGCTGATGGCCCACGCCGTCGACGTCAGCTGAAGCCGCGCTCGCAGCGACGAAGGCAGCGACGACCGCATCGACGTCAGCATCGACGTCAGCATCGACGGCAGCAGCGACGGCAGCAGCGACGGCAGCAGCGACGTCAGCATCGACGGCAGCAGCGACGTCAGCAGGGACGTCAGCAGCGATGCCAAGAGGCGTCGCGGACAGGCGAAGCGACCCGCGCGCCGCAGCCGGTGACGACGACGCGGCGAACGTGATCGCCTGCGGGGCCCGGGTCGCTTTGCCGTGTGAGCACTCTGCGAAGCGCCGGGGGGCCTGGGGGCCGGGCGCGACCGGCCCCCAGGTCGCGCCGAAGGCGAAAGGTCGAAAGGCGACATCGCCGGCAGACCAAAGGAGCCGAAGAGGACGACGATGGCAGCGGGGCGCAGACCGGTCGACCAAGAAGCAAGAAGCGCGAAGCACGAAGCGCGAGAAGGACAGGGCCCTCACCCGCGGCTTCGCCGCAGCCCTCTCCCAATTCTGGGCGAGGGCTTCCTCTCATCCAGGTCGCGCCGAAGGCGAAAGCTCAAAAGGCGACGCCGCTGGCAGACCAAAGAAGTCGAAGAGCCCGCGGGGTCGCCGCAGCCGTCCCCCAGGTCTGGGCGAGGGCTTCCCCAGGCGCGAAGAGAGAAGCGCGAGGCGGGGAGAAGGACGGGTCAGGCGGTTGACAGCCCGGTCCGCGCGGGCGAACGCGACGGCTCAACCCTGAGGGGTGTGTTCGTCGACCGGCCTGAGAGTCAGGCCAGCCGAGGAACCCACCCTCCGCACGCGCCGCGATGGCGCAGGTGTCTCCGCCGGCGCGAACCTGTGTGTTCGTCGACGACGGGGGTGCCGAAAGGACCGAGATGAAGACCGAGTTTGCCCGGCCGGGCGAGGGACGTAAGTGGTACGTCGTCGACGCCAACGGCAAGACCCTGGGCCGCCTGGCCAGCCAGATCGCCAACGTGCTGCGCGGCAAGAACAAGCCGACGTTCACGCCCCACGCCGACGCGGGTGACTTCGTCATCGTGGTCAACGCCGAGAAGATCAAGCTCACCGGCAAGAAGGAAGAGCAGAAGATCTACTGGCGCTACAGCGGCTTCTACGGTGGCGAGAAGGCGACCCCGGCCGTCACGATGCGCGCGACCCATCCCGAGCGCATGATCATCGCCGCCGTGCAGGGCATGCTGCCCAAGGGCCCCCTCGGCCGCGCCCAGCTGAAGAAGCTGAAGGCGTACGCCGGCAGCGACCACCACCACAAGGCGCAAAAGCCCGAGCCGCTCACGCTGGCCGAGTGACCGTCTTCTCTCTTTCCAGAATATAAGGAATTCTCATGTCGAACACGCGTTTCTATGCCACCGGTCGCCGCAAGGAAGCGAGCGCCCGTGTGTGGGTCAAGCCGGGCAGCGGCGCCATCACCATCAACGGCAAGGGCATCGAGCTCTACTTCAAGCGTGAGGTGCTCCGCATGGTGCTCGCGCAGCCGTTCGAGGCCGCCGAGGTCAAGGGTCAGTACGACCTCGTCGCCACCGTCGCCGGCGGCGGCCTGTCGGGCCAGGCGGGCGCCGTGCGCCACGGCCTCGCCCGCGCGCTGTGCGAGGCCAACGCCACGCTGCGCCCGGCCCTGAAGAAGGCCGGCCTGCTGACCCGCGACAGCCGCGCGGTCGAGCGCAAGAAGTACGGTCGGCCCGGCGCCCGCAAGCGCTTCCAGTTCAGCAAGCGCTGAGCTCGCGACGACGCCGGTCTTTCATCCGGTGTCCTGCCGGCGACGAACCCCGCCTTCGGGCGGGGTTCGCCTTTGGGGCGACCGGGTTGCGTGGTGCGTCGTGTTCCGTCGACGATGCGGCATGCGTCGCTCTGCTGCCTGCTTCGCCCTTGCCGTCGCGCTCTCTGGCCCCGCCCGCGCCGACGACGCGCCGGACCCCGTCGCGCCGCCGGCGGCGCCGCAAGCCGTCGCGGCCTCCCCACCCGCACCGACCACGGCGGCGGCGCCGGCCCCGACGACGGTGACCACCGCGACCGCACCGCCGCCGCCGACGGCGACGACGGCGGCGCTGACGGTGACCGCGGCCGAGGCGCCGCCGGCGACCACCGCGACCGCGCCGATGGTGGTGGCGGTGCTCGACCTGAAGGCGGGTGAGGGCGCCACGGCGCAGGCGCAGGCGTTGACGACGATGCTCACCGCCGAGGTCGCGGCGCTGCCGGGCAAGCGGGCCATCAGCCGCAACGAGCTGAAGGCGCTGATGAGCCACCAGGCCGACTCGCAGCTGGCCGGCTGCGCCGAGGTGCAGTGCATGGCCGACGTCGCCCAGCTGGTGAACGCGACGATGGTCGTGTCGGGCACGATGCAGCGCCTGCAGGGCACCCTCGCCCTTGGCGTCACGCTGTTCGACGTCGCCGGCGGCGAGGCCCGCGTCGTCGGCCGGCAGGAGGCCGCGTGGCGCGGCAGCGACCAGGACCTGCTGCTGCTGGCGAGGCCGCTGGTGCAGCGCCTGTTCGACCCCGACAACGCCGGCACCCACAAGGGTCGCGTCGAGCTGATCGCCCCCGCGGGCGCGCAGGTCGTCTTCGACGGCAAGGACCACGGCCTGGCGCCGCTGGCGGGCCCGCTGACCGACGTCGCCAGCGGCGCCCACCGCTTCAGCCTGCGCAAGGACGGCTTCGCGCCCCTCGACCTCGACGTCGTCGTCGCCCGCGGCGAGACCACCATCGCCCGCGGCGAGCTGCGCGAGATCCCGCTCACCGACCAGCCGTGGTTCTGGTGGACCGCCGGCGGCGTCGTGCTCGTCGCCGCCGGCGCCGGTGCCCTCGCGGTCCTGTCGTTGGAGCAGCCCACCACCGTCGTCGTCGGCAAGCCCTGACCCGGCTCTCACCCGCGGCTCCGCCGCTGCCCTGTCCCCACGCTGCGCACTCTGCGAGAGGGCTTCCTCTCGCCCAGCATGGTGGACGGCGTCTCCGCGCGCCGACGGCGGCGCGCGCTCAGCCCACCGTCCACGCCCCGCGCGCAAGCGGCGGCGTCGCCACCAGCAGCAGCACCCGCGCCCGGTCGACGGCGTCGACGACGCCGTCGTGCTCGACCACCACGCCCTGCCGGCCGGCCTCGACGTCGAGCGCGGCGCAGCCCACGGGCAGCGTCAGCCGCGCGCCCGCCGGCACGCCCACGGCGTCCACCGACGCGTCCGGGCCGGCCCACAGGCGCTCGTCGTCGACGACGCCGACCGCCGCACGCCGTCGGGTCAAGGACAGCGCCGGCACGCCGTTGCCGCCAAGGGCGCCTGGCTTCTTCAGCGTCAAGGTCAGCTCGTCGACCACGGGGGCGGCGCGCTGCACGACGGCGCACAGGGCGAGGGCGGCGGTCTCGATCAGGCGAAAGGCGCCGCGCTGCAGCACGAAGCGCAGCTGCCCGAACAGCCGCGCGTAGTCGACGGTGTCGACGAGCTCGCCCGAGCGCGCGGCGCGGCCGGCGTCGAGCGCCAGCGCCAACGACACCCGCAGCGCCTGCGGCGTCGTGCGCTCCTCGGCGTAGACGCCGATCACGCAGTGGACCTCGACGTCGTCGACGCGCAGCAGGTCGGTCACGGGTCCTCCCGGGGGGCAGCGGCCGTCGACTCGTGCCCGCTCGGCGCCGCGCGGTCAAAGCCGGTCGACGCCCACCACCCCGCGATCCGACTCCGGCGTCGACGTTTGACACCGCCCCGGTCGTCGGGAACGCTTCCCTCATGCTCCGTCCCGCCAGCCTCGTCGTCGTCGTCGCTGCCGCCCTCGTCGCGCTCGTCGGATGCGCCCCCGCCGACGACCGCCGACCGCCCCGCGTCGCCGTCGGCGAAGGGGAAGGGGAAGGCGAAGGGGAAGGCGAAGGCGAGGGCGAAGGGGAAGGGGAAGGGGAAGGGGAAGGGGAAGGCGAGGGCGAGGGCGAAGGCGAAGGCGAGGGCGAAGGCGAAGGCGAAGGCGAGGGCCCCGACAGCGACGGCGACGGCGTCGTCGACAGCCTCGACGGCGCGCCCGCCGACCCTTGCCGCCCCAACCTCGCGGCCCTCGCCTGTCCCACCGGCGACAGCGACGGCGACGGCGTCGTCAACCGCAACGACGGCGACCCCGCCGACCCGTGCAACCCGAGCGGCAACGCGCCGGCGTGCCCCACCGGTGACGCCGACGGCGACGGCACGCGCAACGACGGCGACGCGGCGCCGCAGGACGCGTGCGTGCCGACCACGGCGGTGCTCGCCTGCGGCACCGGCGACCTCGACGGCGACGGCGTCCGCAACGGCGTCGATCCCAACTCGTCGAACCCGTGCATCCCGAGCAACGCGTCGCTGGCGTGCCCGTCCAACGACAGCGACGGCGACGGCGTCCGCAACGACGCCGACCTCGCCCCCGCCGACCCGTGCGTACCCGAGGACCAGATCCTCGCCTGCCCCGACGGCGACGTCGACGGCGACGGCGCCCCGAACGGCAGCGACCCGCAGCCGCAGAGCCCCTGCGTGCCCGACACCCGCGCCCTCGCCTGCGGCACCGGCGACACCGACGGCGACGGCCTGACCAACGGCGCCGACGCCGCGCCCACCGACCCGTGCCTGCCCGACCAAACCCCCGACGCGCTGGCCTGCCTCACCGGCGACACCGACGGCGACGGTACGCAGAACCAAGACGACCCGCAGCGCCAGAACCCCTGCGTGCCGCAGGAAGACATCCTCGCCTGCCCCGACGGTGACGCCGACGACGACGGCGTCAACAACGGGACCGACCCCGACGACGACGACCCGTGCGTCCCCGACCAGACCCCCGACAGCCTCGCCTGCCCCGACGGCGACACCGACGGCGACGGCGTCAACAACGGCGACGATCCCCAGCGTGACAACGCCTGCATCCCGTCCACCGCCGTGCTCGCCTGCCCGAGCGGCGACCTCGACGGCGACAAGGTGATCAACAGCCTCGACCGGGTGGGCACCACCAGCACCGCCACCGACCCGTGCCGCCCCCAGCCCGACGCCCTCGCCTGCCCCGGCGGCGACTTCGACGGCGACGCCTTGTTCAACGGCGGCGCCTGCGCCGTCACCGCCGACTGCGGCGCGTCAGGCCCGTGCGTCGCTGGCCGGTGCACGACGAGCATCGACCCTGCGCCCGAGGACGAGTGCGCGCCCGACGCCGACGCGCTGGCGTGCGCCACCGGCGACTTCGACGGCGACGACGTCGCCAACGGCCTCGACCGCGTCGGCGCCCTCAACACCGCCGCCGACCCGTGTCGCCCCGACGGCGACGCCCTGGCCTGCCCCGGCGGCGATCGCGACGGCGACGACGTCAGCAACGCCGACGAGCAGCGCGACGGCTCTGACCCCGAGGACGGCTGCGACCCCGACCCCGACTCGACGGCCTGCGACAGCGGCGACAGCGACGCTGACGGTGTCAGCAACGCCGCCGACGTCGACGACGCCAACCCGTGCGTGCCGAACCCCAACGGCGTCGCCTGCGGCAGCGGCGACTTCGACCGCGACGGTGTGACCAACGCCGCCGACACGCAGAGCCCCACCGCCGCCAGCGACCCGTGCGTGCCCGACGCGACGTCGTCGCGCTGCACCGGGCGCTCGCCGGGCTGCGGGCGCGCGGCGTTCGACCCGACGCTGTTCGTCGACGCGGCGCCCGCCGACGGCCAGCCCGATGCCCTCGTGACGCTGACGGTGGGCGGCATCCCGCGCGAGGCGGCGATCCGCTTCCCCGCCGGCTACAACCACACCATCGCCCACCCGGTGGTCGTCGAGCTGCACGGCGACCAGGACACCGGCGCTCCTCTCGATCCGTCGGCGCGGGCGACGGGCATCTTCGGCGCCGACGAGTACTCGGCCAACGCCATCGTCATCGCGCTGCACGGCCAGAACCGGCTGGCGCCCGAGGTGCGCGATGACTTCAGCACCTTCGTCTCGTGGAACTCGCTGACCCGCTGCGCGAACAACAACGACTGCCAGGCCAACAACGACATCGCCGCCGTGCGCGCGTTCAAGGCCCTGGTCGCCGAGGGCGCCTGCGTCGACCCGGCGAAGACGTTCTTCGCCGGCTTCTCGGGGGGCGCGTTCTTTGCGCAGTCGCTGCGCTGCTTCGACGAGGACATGACCGCGCTGGCGACGTACCAGGGCGGCTTCGAGGGGCAGCCGTCGCCGTCGACGTCGGGCCGCGAGTTCGGCTTCCTGCGCGACGACCGGGGCGAGTTCCTGCGTCTGGATCCGGCCACCTGCACGACCACGCGCGTGCCGCAGCTCGTCGTCCACGGCGCCCTCGACGGCACCTTCGAGCCGACCACGGACCCGCCGACCCAGTGCGCAAGCACTTCCGACTGCGGGGCCCCGGCGATCTGCCTTGGCAGCCCCGGCGAGTGCGTGGTCCAGCTCGGGCCGATCTTCGAGGAGCAGAGCCTCTTCGTCGCCGAGCGCTGGGCGGCGCAGAACGGCTGCGGCGCGCTGTCGGGGACGTCGAGCGCGCTGGACGGCGAGTGCTTCGAGTTCGTCGGCTGCGGCGGCGGCGCCGACGTCGTCTACTGCGAGCCTCTGGGCGTCGCCCACGCGGTGTGGAGCGCGCCGGCGGCGGGGACGAACGTGCTGAAGGCCTTCTTCGCGCGGTTCTTCTGACCGCGGCGCAATCCCAGCCGACGTCGAGCGCCGGTCAGAGCCCGACGTTGCGGCCGCCGTCGACGGCGAGCATCTGCCCGGTGACGTAGCCCTGCGCAGCGAGGAACACGACGGCGGCGGCGATGTCGTCGGGGCTGCCGGTGCGGCCGAGCGGCACGCGCGCGAGGATGCGCGCGACCTTGTCGGCGTCGTAGTCGTCGGGGAAGGCGACGGCGCCGGGGCCTATGGCGTTCACGCGGATCGGGGCGAGCTCGAGGGCGAGGGCCTTCACGAGCATCAGCAGCCCGGCCTTGCTGACGCAGTAGTGGGCGTGCCGCCGGATGGGGCGCTCGCCAGCGACGTCGGCGATGCAGACGACGCTGGCGGCGGGCGACCTTCGCAAGGCCGGCAGCAGCCGCTGGGTCAGAAACGCCGGCGCTTCGAGGTTGACCGCCTGCATCAGCCGCCACTGCGCGGGCGTCAGCTGCGCGAAGGGCACCTCGGCGAACAGCGCGGCGTTGTGGACGACGACGTCGAGGCCAGGCCAGCGGGCCATCACGTCCTCGCCGAGCGCGAACGCGCCCTCGACCGTCGACAGGTCGGCGGCGTGCAGCGAGGCCTGGCGCCCGCGCGCGACCACGGCGGCGGCGACGTCGTCGAGGGCGGCCCGGTGGCTGTGCGCGTGCAGCGCGACATCGTAGCCGGCGTCGGCGAGGGCCAGCGCGACGGCGCGCCCGACGCGCACGCCGGCACCGGTGACGAGAGCGACGGGCATCACCGACCTCCGCAGAGCGAGCAGGAAGACGAAGAAGCAGGCGGCGACGCAGCAACCAACGGCGACGAAGGCACCAGCGACGACGGCACCAGCGACGAAGGCACCAGCGACGACGGCACCAGCGACGACGGCACCAGCGACGCGAAGCGCGTCTGCAGCCGAGCAGAGCGAGCGCTCGCGGCGAGGCACACGGCCCGCTGTCGGCGGCCCGGCTGCATGCTCGTCGTCAATGAGCGACCGCCGCTTGGGCCGTGTGCTGGTGCACGCAGCCCCCAGGGCCCGGGGGTTCTCAGGGGGACGGGGCCAGCCGTCCCCCTGGGTCGCGCCGAAGGCGAAGACAGCCACGCGGCCAGGCGCGCCGACGAGCCCGCTGAAGACGAAAACCTCGACACAGGAGAGGCTGCCGGAAGCGTGGCGCCCGCCGCGCGGTACTGAGCGACTCGCGCCGAAGGCGAAGCCCGCCACGCGGCAGCGTCGAACGACGAGCCCGCCGAAGAAGAAAACCTCGACATCGGCACAGCGGCAGGAAGCGTGGCGCCCGCCGCGCGGCACCGAGCGACTCGCGCCCATGGCGATGACAGCCACGCGGCCAGTCGCGCCGACGAGCCCGCCGAAGACGAAACCCTCGCCACAGGCAAAGCAGCCGGAAGCGTGACGCGCGAAGAGCACCCCCGACGAAGAAGAGGTCTCACCGCTGGTAGTTCTCGAAGGTCAGGTGCACGGGCAGTTCCTTGCCGCGCAGGACGCCCTGCACGGCCTGCAGGTCGTCGATGTTCTTGCTCTCGACGCGCACCTTGCTGTCGCCCGTCTTCTTGTCGTTCTGGATCGACGCCGTCACCTTGAGCTGCTTGTTCTCCTTGATGACCGCCACGATCTTCTTGGCGTTCTCGGTGTCGAGCGATTTCTTCAAAAGAACGCTCATCGTGAAGCGCGCCCCTGATGCCACCGGGTCCTTGCGCTCGAGGAACTTGATGCTGAGCTTGCGCTTGATGAACTTGTCCTCGAGCACGTCGGCGAGCGCCTTGACCTTCTCTTCGGTGTTGGCGGTCAGCTTGTAGCCGCCCTCGACCTCTTCGAGCGCGGCGTCGGTGCCCTTGAAGTCGAAGCGGGTCTTCAGCTCCTTCTGCGCCTGCTCGACGGCGTTGCGCACCTCGTGCTGGTCGGGCTTCGAGACGATGTCCATCGATGGCATGGGGCTTCTCCGTCAGCGACAGTGCGCGGGGTTGATCGTTCAGGGAGCTACGGCCGAGACGTAGTCGCCGTCGCCTGCGACCCCGGCCATGAAGTCGGACAACGTCATGCCGTCGACGACGGTGGCCGCAAGATCCCGGTCGTAGACGTAGACGTGGCGCTCCTCGTCGGTGACGAAGAAGCGCACGTTGGCGCGGTCGCCGCGGGCGTCGACGAAGGCGTCGACGGCGGCCTTCCAGGTGGCGACCGGCAGGCGGTTGCCGTCGGGCGAATAGAACTGGCGCAGCGTCGAGTCGGCGTTGCTCTGGATCAGGCCGATGCGCGCGTCGGGCAGCGCGCTGACGACATGATCGAACATCTCGTCGACGGTGTCGCAGCCGTCGCACAGCGTGGGCTGCCAGGCGGCGACCTGCTCGGCGGCGTAGACTGCGGCGCCGGGGAAGGGCGGCAGCGGGATGCCCGAGTCGATCACCAGCGACAGTGTCGTTGAAAGCGGCAGCAGCGCCCGCAGCCGCTCGGCGTTGTAGACGACGCCGTAGCCGCCCGCCGACGCGCCGGCGAGGACGACCTCGGTGGCGTCGGGCCAGGTGGCGAGGATGCGCGGCAGCATCACGGCGAGGTTCGTGCTGCCGACGTGGCGGACGCCCCACGGCGTCTCGGCGCGCGCGCCGGAGTGCACGTCGCCGGTGCAGTAGGGCACGTAGGCAAACGAGTCGTCGGCGAAGGGGTTGGCGACGGCGTCGCGATCGAAGATCCCTATGGCCAGCGACGTGATCTGGCGGATCACGCTCTGCGGCAGCCCAGTGTCGACGAACACCGCGAAGCCGTTGCTGCAGGTGAACGAGTTCCAACAGGCGCCGCCGCCCTCGAGGTAGACGACAAGCCGCGACGAGCTGCCCCGGTTCGTCGCCACGCCCACCGGGTCACCGTTGCCGCACTCGGCGCCGTCCAAGAGCGTGTACGTCCACGCGGCGTCGTCGGCGGGCAACGGCTCCACCTCTCCTTCTCCTTCTCCTTCTCCTTCTCCTTCTCCTTCTCCTTCGCCGCCGTCGGCGCCGACAACGCACGCCGGAAGCAGCGCGGCGACGATGGCGAAGGCCCCCGCGGCCCAAAGCGCGGAGAAGGAGGTCGGCGAAGACAGGGGGCAGGGAGAGCGGGTCATGCAGGATCTCCGGCGGCCGAAGCGGGCTTCAGATGCCGCGCCGCGATCAAGCGAGGCGCGCGCTCGCTGTCGAAGCGCACCAGACAGTTCAACGCGCGCCCACCGCCGCGCGCTCCCACGACGATGCCGTCGCCGAACAGGCGGTGGAACACCCGCGCCCCCGTCGCGTAGCTGGTGACGTCGCTGACATCGCTGACGTCGCGGACGTCGCTGACGTCGGCGGTCCTCGTCGTCGTGGGCGCCGTCGACGTCCTGGGCGCCGCCGTGACGCGCGGGCCCTGCGTACGCTCGGCGACGATCTTCGCCGTGTTCCCCATCCGGAACCGCCGCGCCGCGCCGCCGAAGCCGCCCACGCCACCGCCGTCGGGCTCGTCGCGCACCACCACCGGCCCCGGGGGCGCGCGGCCACTGTCGCCGTCGTCGCCGTCGTCGCCGTCGGCCGGCAGCGGGAACAGCCGGGTCTTTGGCTCCCTCGGTCGTCGGGGCGCGCCGCCGAAGCCGCCGCCGAAGCCGTCGTCGTCGTCGTAGACCACCCGCGCCCGGCCCGGCTCGCCGCCGCCCTCGTCGTCGTCACGGCGGGCGGCGGCGCGGCGCGCGCGCCACTGCTCGAGCAGCGTCGACGAGCGTGCGCCGTCGCCGCCGCGGCGGGGCACGTCGCCGTCCAGGGCGTCCTGCGGGATCTCGAGCAGGAAGCGCGACGGGTGCCGCTCCATGGTGACGCCCTGCACCATGCGGCGCGACGCGTACGACAAGACGAGCCGTCGCCGCGCGCGGGTGATGCCCACGTAGGCGAGGCGGCGCTCCTCCTCGATGGCCGTGTTGTCGTCGACGGCGCGGCTGTGGGGGAAGCCGTGCTCCTCCAGGCCGACGAGGAAGACGACGTCGAACTCGAGGCCCTTGGCGGCGTGCAGCGTCATCAGCGTGACCTGACCGCGGCCGTCCTCCCGGGGGCTCTCGTCGGCGGAGCCGAGCAGCGCCGCGCTCTCGAGGAAGGCCTCGAGGTCGCCGGCCTCGCCGTTGCGGCGCGCCAGCTCCTCGAAGGTCGCGGCGGCGTTCACCAGCTCGGCGAGGTTCTCGAGCCGCCCTTCGGCCTCGAGCCCGCCCTCGGCGGCGAGCCGCTCGGCGACGCCCGAGGCCTCGACGGCGAGGGCGAGGGCGTCCTTGGCGCCGAGGGCCGACGTCGCGGCGAAGAGCGCGCCCTGCGACGACGGCCGCTGCGGGCGCCCGATCTTGTCGGCGAGCTCGTCGAGCTGCTGCACCACGGCGGCGCACTTCTTCTGCGCGCCGGCGGCGAGGCCGGCCTCGGCGAGCAGCGCCGCGTCGGCGAAGACCTCGAGCAGCGAACGCCTTCGGGCGCGCGCGACGGCGTCGACCTTCTTGACGCTGGCGTCGCCGACGCCGCGCGGCACGGCGGCCAGGAAGCGCAGCGCGTCGACGTCGGAGCGGCGGTTCAGCGCCGCGCGCACGGTGGCGAGGACGTCCTTGACCTCTTTGCGGTCGTAGAAGCGCACGCCGCCCACGACGCGGTAGGGCAGCGCGAGGCGGCGCAGCTCGTCCTCCATCAGCCGCGACTGGGCGTTGGCGCGGTAGAGGATCGCGATCTCGTCGAGCTTCGTGCCGGCCATGACGTGCTCGATGAGGATGCTCCCGACGCGGCGGGCCTCTTCGACGTCGTCGGCGCCGCGCACCACGCGCACCGGCCGGCCGCGCTCGGCGCCCGCGTCGCCGCCGGCGGGGCGCAGCACCTTGCCGAGGCGCACGTCGTTCTTCTCGATGATCCCATTGGCGGCGTGCAGGATCATGGGCGTGCTGCGGTAGTTCTCTTCGAGCTTGATGAGCGTGGCGCTCGGCAAGGCGATCAAGAACTTCTTCAGGTTGTCCGCCGAGGCGCCGCGCCAGCCGTAGATGGCCTGGTCGTCGTCGCCGACGACGGCGACGGTGGCGGCGCGTCGCGCGAGGGCGAGCACGATGTCGGCCTGTACGCGGTTCACGTCCTGGTACTCGTCGACGAGCACGTGGCGCACGTGGCCGAGCGCGGCGGCCGCGTCGTCGTGGCGCACCAGTTCGCGCAGCTTCAGCAGCAGGCCGCCGAAGTCGAGCGCCGAGGCCTCCTTCAGCTTGTCGAGGTAGCGGTCGTAGGCCTTGAGCGCGTCACGGAAGAGCAGCTCATGGCCCTCGGGCACGTCGCGCGGACCGAGGCCCTCGCACTGCCAGCCGTCGATGAGCCGGCCGATGGGGCCCGCGGACTCCTTCGCCATGTTCAGGTCGTTGACAACGAGGCGCTGCAAGAGCCGATCGGCGTCGTCGGCGTCGTAGATGACGAAGCCCGGCGGCACGTCCACGATGCGCCCGTAGCGGCGCAGCAGGCGCGCGGCGAGCCCATGAAAGGTGCCGAGCAGCACGCGCGAGCCGCGACCGGGCACGAGCCGCTCGACGCGCTCGCGCATCTCGCCGGCGGCCTTGTTGGTGAACGTGACGGCGAGGATGCTCTCGGCGGTCTGGCGCTTCTCGGTCATCAGCCAGGCGATGCGGTGCGTGATCACGCGCGTCTTTCCCGAGCCCGCGCCCGCGAGGATGCACACCGGCACGTCGACCCGCGTCGCCGCCTCGTGCTGCGTCGGTGACAGGAGCTTTGCGAGATCCACGGCGTCCTCGTAACCAATCGCACGGCGGGGGCAAACCGCGGGCTCTGGCTCGCGCCGAGGAGGCGGTCTTGCTGCACGGGCAGCAGGCCCGTTGCCGAACGGGCCGCAGGCCCGCCGCCGTGGCGTGCCGGGATCAGGACGCCGCTGGCAGCGTGACGAGAAAGGCGGCGCCGCCCAGGGCGCCGTCAGTGACGATGAGGTCGCCGCCGTGCTCGCGCGCGATCTCGCGGGCGACGACGAGGCCAAGGCCCGTGCCCTCCTTCTTCGTCGTGAAGAACGGGCTGAAAATCTGGTCGCGCGACGCCGCCGGCACGCCGGGGCCGTTGTCTTCGACCACCAGCTCGACGCCTTCGCCGTCGCTGCCGTCGTCCTCGCCTGCGTCGCGCGCGCCGTCAAGCCGTCGCGCCGATACGCGCACGGTGCCGCCCTTGCCCGCGGCCTCGAGCCCGTTGCGCAGCAGGTTCAACAGCGCCTGCCGCAGCCGGTCGGCGTCGATGGCGACGGCGGGCAGGGCGGGCTCGACGTGTAGCTCGACGTTCACGCCGCGGCTGGCGGCGTCGCCTTGCGTGAACGCCACCAGCCCGGCGCACAGGTCGCCGACGTCGGTCTCGGTCTTCTGCGGCGCCGGCAGGCGCGCGAAGCGCAGGTAGCCCTCGGTGATCTCGGCCAGCCGCCGCACCTCGGACAGCACCGCGTCGAGGATCGTCCGCACCTCGGCCTGCCGCGACGCGGGCAGGTGCTCGACGTCGTCGCCGAGCAGCTCGATGTTCAGGCCGATCGACGACAGCGGGTTCCTGATCTCGTGCGTGATCTGCGCCGCCAGCCGCCCGATCGCCGCCAGCCGCTCCGACTGCACCAGGCGGCCGCGGGCGTCCTCGCGGGCCGTGACGTCGTCACCCAGCAGCAGCACGTCGCCCCCCGACGAGCCGGCGCGGTCGCGCAGCGGCACCACGGCGACGTCGACGATCTTGTCGCCCCGCTTCACCAGCGGGAACGACCGCAGGTTGCCGCTCTTCCTGACCGCGGCGACCACGTCGGCCACCGACGACGACGTCTCGGTGCCCGTGCCCAGCGTGACGCTGCCCAGGACCTCGGTGACGCCCTTGCCCTCGACGTCGACGAGCGGCAGCCCGAACACCGAGCGCGCCGCCGGGTTCAGCGAGCGCACCCGGTCGCCGTCGTCCACGACCAAGATGCCCGAGCGCACCGAGCGCACGACGTCCTCGGCGAACGCCGACAGCCGCCACAGCTCGCGCGAGCGCTGCGCCAGCGCGACGTTGCGCTCATCGAGCGCGCGGGCCAGCGCCAGCAGCTCGCGGCCGAGCACGGTCACCTCGTCGTCCATGCCGGTACCCCGGCTGCTGGCGAGGACATCGCCGACGACGTTGGTGCCGGCGCCCTGCTGCAGGGCCCGCGTCGCCTCCACCAGCCCGCGCAGCGGGCGCAGCGCCCGCAGCATCGACCACAGCACGAGCACCCCGACGAAGCCGGCGAAGAGGACGACCGCAAGCACCAGCCAGGCCCCGCGAGCCTCGGCGGCCTCAACGCGCAGCAGGGCGTCGGCGGCGCGGGTGTCGACGCCCAGGGCGATCGCGCGCAGCTCGCGCGAGTAGCTCTCGCTGCGCTTGCGCCACGCGCCGACGACGGCGGCGCGCTCGGCGTCGTCGACGGCCTCGGTGGTGTCGAGCACGCGGTCGACGGAGTCGTCGTAGCGGTCGGCGAGGTCGCGGGCGCGGCGCGTCTGGGCGAAGACCGTCTCGAGGACCAGCGCGTCGGCGGTGGAGGTGCCCTGCAGCTGGCGGGCGAGCAGCTGGATCTCGTCGAGCCGCTCGCGCATGGCCGCGGGGTACAGGTCGCGGGCGAAGCCGACGAGGGGTCGGCGCAGGCGCCCGTCGTCCTCGTTCAAGGCGCGGTCGACGGTGGCGTCCTTCAGCTCCTGCAGCGTGCGCAGCTGCGTGGCGGCGCGGCCAAGGGCCAGATAGCCGCGCGACAGCACGACGAGGTCGCGGCGCGCGGCGCGCAGGGTGACGAAGGCGAAGGCGCTGGCGGCGCCAAAGACCACCAACAGCGCCGCGAATCCGGCGACGATGCGCGCCGACAGTCCCGAGCGGCGCATGGCGGGTCAGCTCACTTCAGGACGAGGGGGATCACAAGATCGGCGGCCTCGGGCGTCGGCGCGAACTTCCACTTCCTCGCGGTGTTCGTCAGGCAGGAGCCGAGCTTGCTTGCGTTGATGACGGCCTGGTTGACGATGGCCCGCTCGACGGTGCCGTTGGTCTGGATCGACAGCGTCACGTGCGCCTTGGGCGGGATGTCCTCGCCGAGCTTCATCGCCGCCTCGACGCACGCCTGGATGCCGGGCTGCCCTTCGCGCACGACCTTGCTGGCGTTCTCGGCGTCGATGGCGGTGCCGGCGACGCTGGGCGCTTCGGCCTTCACCCGCGGGCCCGACGGGCCGCCCTTGTTCGCGAACATCGCCTTGATCTCGTCGTTGGACAGCGACGGGCCGGTGACGTCGATGCCGCCGCTGCTCTCGCCGATGCGGCGCACGATGTCGGCCTCGCCACCGATGCCGTTCTCGAAGCCCTTCTTCAGGTCCTCGTCGGAGACCGAGCCGCCGGCGGCGACGACGGCCTTCTTGCCGGCGCGGCGGGCGCGGCGCTCGGCCTGGGCCGCGACCTCCTTCTTCACGCACTCGGCCGGGTTCGGGTTCAGCCGGCACTTCAGGATCGGGTCGGCCTCGACGTCGTCCCAATCGTTCTTGATCGGCTGGTCCATGATGCCCGTGGACGTCGCGACGCGCTCGACGACGTTTTTCAGGCCCAGGATGTCGAGATGGTAGTCGGCGACGCACAGGCCGACGAAGCCGAGCACGCACAGCACGGCGACGCCGGCGTACATCCGCTGCTTCTTGGCGCGGTTGTGCAGGCCGGCCTGCATGATGAACACGCGCGTCGACTCGCGCGGCGCGTCGTTGGCGTTGCCGGTGGTGACGCCGGCGATGGCGGCGAACGGATCGTTGGTGACGGCCCCCGGCGACGTCGGCGCCGGCGTCGGCGGCACCGAGGCGCCCTGTCGCTGCGCGCGCGCGGCCTCGAAGTTGACGATCTCGGCCCCGCTCTCCTCGGCTGGCGGCGGTGGCGGCGCTATCGTCGGCGCGCGGCGCGGCGCCGGTCCCTCGGCGACGACGGCAGCGAACTCGGGCAGATCCTTCAGCCGGGTCCACGCCGTCAGCTTCTCGTGCCACAGGTGCGTGCGCTCGGTGATCTTGCCGTCGCGGTACAGGCGCACGATCTCGGCGTGCTTGGCCGGGCCGTGCTGCTTGCCCTTGATCGCCATGAACCAGTCGATGTGGCTCGACGACGAGGGCGCGCTCGACGAGGCCGGCGCCGCCGGCGGTGAGGGCGTTGACGACGAGCCGCCTGCCGCCGCCACCGCGACCTCGCCCGCGGCCGCGCCCTCGGACACGGCCTGCTGCTCGCGGACGACGACGATGTTGCCGCACGTCTTGCAGCGGATTTTGAGGACCTTGCCCTTCACCTTGTCGTCGCCGATCGAGTAGCGCGTCTGGCAACGTTCGCAGGAGAACTTCATCGGCACCCCGGGCCCTGCAGTGTAACAAACGAACGGGCGTGGGTCGCGATCTGCCCGACAACGACTTGCCTGTTCAATCGTTGCCATGGCTGGCGCGGCGCGTCATCGGGGATCGACTTTTTTGGGGCGCGCTGTCGGCTTGTTGGTCGTCGCCGAGGCGCTCTGTGGACGTCTTTGCAGCCACATCGCAAGACACTCCGTCGCGGCGACACTGGCCCTCACCCGCGGCTTCGCCGCTGCCCTCCCAATGCAGGGAATTCTGGGAGAGGGCCTGCGCTCGCCCCGCATGACGTCGGGCCGGGGCGCTGCTGCGCTCGAACCTCACGTCTCCCTTCTCCGAGAATTTCCAGAATTGGGAGCAAAGGCCAGAGCATGACGGTCTGGCCCGGCGCGGCGCTTCAGTCGAGGAAGACGGGTCCATTCTCGATCACCACCGACCGCCGCCGGCCGGCGGAGAACGCCGGGAGCGCCTCCGCACGCGCGCGCCGGGCATCCATCAGCGACACCGGTCGGTGGTCGAGAACGTACGAGTCGAGCGCATACAGAAATCCGTCGCGGACGAAGTTGAGTTCCTTGAGCCGCGCAATCTGGAACAGATCGATGCAGCAGGCCTCGGTCTCGTGCACCTTCGTCTTGCAGACCGCGTCCATCCGCAGCCGACGCATGAAGCGGTTGACGTCGCTGGCGTGGAACGACTGCATGAGCTGCCGTACCGCGCATGGTGGGCGCGCAGCGCGATGTCGTCGTTCATGAAGTCGAACATGTCGATGGACCAGGCGCCCCGCGGGTCGCGGAACGCGAACGACGCCGCCCAATGGCCCCGCATGAGCTGCGCCCACTCGGCGCCGTACTTTGCCTTGATGTACGCGCTCCCGACCTGCACCAGCGAGACGCTGGCCAGCTCCTCGCCCTCAGCGGTGAAGCGCGCCGGCAGGGCCTCCACGGCGCGGCGCAGCTCCGCGTAGGCGAAGAGCTTGTGCTCGCCGAGGCCCTGCTCGAGCAGCTCGCGCGCCACGCACCCCTCGCTCGGCAGGTTGCGGAACACCCAGAGCGCGCGCCCCTCGACCGTCACGAACGCTGACACCGGTGGCTTGCCGGGGCGACGCACCTCGATCCCCGACCAGTCCTCGCCCCGCACCGTCGTCGTCACTGCGTGAGTCGTGCACCCCGGGTGCGTCGCGCACATCGTCGTGGCGAGCGTCGCCCGCGCGGCAGCGAGCGTCGATGACACGGCGACGAAGACGAACACGTCGGTCTTGACCGCCGCGATCTGGTCTTGATACCGCGCCACGGCCCCGATGCCCTCGACCTCGGCGAGCGCGGGCAACACCCGATCGACGAGCTCAGCCGCGACCTCTTCTTCTTCGGCCTCGAAGATGCGGCGCAACCCGCGCGGGTGCTCGAAGGGGTTCGACGGGTTCCCGGTCCACAGGAAGCGCAGCGCGAAGCGCCCCGAATTCGGCATCCGTGACAGCGTCGAGCGCAGGTCCGGCGCGACGCGCACCGACGCCGCGGCCTGCGGAATCATCGACTACGTCGTCAACACCGCGGGCCTCTCCAACGTGAGCGAGCACGCCGCCATCTACTGGCCGCGCGTGAAGGTGCTCAACCCGGCTCGCAGCGTGTTCGGGTCGAACGACCAGATCGTCGTAGCGCCGTCGGGCATCCTCGCGGGCGTCTACTCTCGGACCGACAGCGCCCGTCCCGGCGGCGTCTACGACCCGCCGGCCGGCGTCGACACGGGCCGACTGTTCGGCGTGTTCGGCTTCGAGACCGACGAGGTCCTCGAGGAGCGCAAGCGGGACCTCGTGTACCCGAAGCGCATCAACTCGCTGACGACGGGCCCTGGGCTGCCGCGCTACATCGACGGCTCGCGCACGCTCAAGGGCGACGGCAACTTTCCGTACGTCGCCGAGCGACGCGGCGTGAGCTTCATCGAGCGCTCGCTCAAGCAGGGCCTGCAGTTCGCTCGGCACAAGAACAACACCGAGGGGCTGCGCGCCCAGGTGCTCCGGACCATCACGGCGTTCCTGCGGACGCAGATGAACAACGGCGCCTTCCGCAGCCGCGAGCCTGACAAGGCGTTCTTCATCGACGTCTCGGACACGCTCAACACGCCCACCGTCATCTTCGCGGGCAAGCTCATCGCGCGGATCGGCCTCGCCACGAACAAGCCGGCCGAGTTCATCATCCGCCGCATCAGCCAGGACACGCGGGCCCTCGAGGCCGAGCTGGCTGCCGCGGGCGCCCGAGGAGGAGACCCATGCCCGTCATCGGAACCCCACGCAGCTTCCACAAGAAGTTCAAGTTCGTCGTCGAGATCGACGACGTCGGCGACGCCGGCTTTCAGAAGTGCTCCGAGCTCGCCGTCGAGGTGGCGAACGTCCAGTACTTCGAGGGCGGCTCGCTCATCCCGAACAAGAGCCCGGGACGGCTCACCTTCGCCGACGTCACGCTCGAGCGCGGCGCGACGCAGGACCGCGACCTGTTCGACTGGTTTCAGGACGTCGCGATCACCTCGAGCGGCCTCGGCCTCGCTGACGTCAACTACAAGCGCAACCTCGACATCGTGCAGCAGGACCGGGACGGCACGGCGCTGCGTCGCTGGACGCTCTCGCGGGCCTGGCCGGTGAAGTTCGTGGCCGGCGACTGGGACAACGAGAGCGACGAGAACGTCATCGAGTCGGTCACGCTGACCTACGACTTCTTCGAGCTGGTGCAGTAAACCCCGCCGACTTTACGAAACCACGCCGCTTTACTCGGCGTGCAAGTCGGTGGGTTCAGTAAAGCTCGCGACGCACGCTCTCGCGTCCCAACCCCGTCGCCGCCCGGCTCTACTCCGGTGGAGGCGGCGCGCCTGTCCTCCGATGACCGTTTCCTCGGAGGACCGCCATGTCGCAGCTCATCACGTGCCCGTCGGGGCTTACCGGCCGTATCCGCGGCATGAAGGTCCGCGAGGAACGCATCCTCACGGACCGCAAGCTCGCGAAGGGTGGCGGGCAGATCGACGAGCTTCTCGCCGCGTGCTGGGAGGAGACGACCGACGCCGGTCCCTACGACTTCGGCGACAAGGGCATCGACTGGGGTGTCGTCCTGCAGGGCGATCGGTTCTACGCGCTCCTGCAGGTCCGCGCGCTCACCTACGGGCCTGAGTACGCGTTCTCGCTCGGCTGCCAGAACGACGCGTGCCGGGCGCGCTTCGAGTGGGAGCTCGACCTCGGGGGGCTGCCCGTCCGCACGCTGAGCGACGCGAGCCGCTCGGCGTTCACGCAGGGCAACCGATTCGAGACGCGCCTGCCCGATGCAGGCTTGCGCGTGTGGTTCCGGCTGCTCAACGGCGCCGACGAACGCAAGCTCCCGCAGCTTCGCAAGACCGCGGGCGACCGGATGCTCTCGGCGATGCTCGCCTGGCGCGTCCTCGAGATCGAGGGCGTGCCCGACAAGGACAAGCGCCGCTTCCTCGAAGACCTCAGCCTCAGAGACGCCGACTTCCTCGTCGATGAGCTCGACCGGGTCGACTGCGGCGTGGACACGGCCATCGAGGTCGAGTGCCCCGAGTGCCTCACCGTCCAGGAGGTGGAGCTCCCTTTCGACCGGGGGTTCTTCCTGCCTGGGACGGGCCGGACGGCGAGACGCCGGGACCGCACGTCCTCTTCCCGATGCTGAGCCTCGATGACTGGCGCGAGGGCCTATTCCAGCTCTGCTGGCAGCAGCACGGCGGCTCCGGACTCGGGGCGACGCTGAGCGAGGCCCTCGAGCTCCCCACCGCCGACCGGGGCTGGCTGCTCGAACGCATCGGGCGGCAGCGCGAACGCGAGGCACGCGAGATCGAGAAAGCAGGCAAACGAAGGTAGTCGCCCATGGCCCTCAACAACGTCGGACTCGGCTTCGTCTTCACCGCGCGGGACCTCGCGTCGGCGAAGATGGCGCGGTCGTCGCGGGCAGCTTCGCGCTAGCCGACGCGGCTGGGCGCTTCGAGCAGGCGATCGCCGCGGTGGCCGCGGTGTCGGGAGCTTCCGCGGTCGAGCTCCAGCAACTGCGCGACGCCGCGATCGCCGCCGGCATCGCGACCCAGTTCTCGCCGACGGAGGCGACGCTCGGCCTGCGCGAACTCTCCCCGGCAGGCTTCAGCGCGCAGGAGTCGATGCGGCTCCTCATCCCGGTGCTCGACCTCGCCGCGGGCTCGCTCGGCGAGCTCTCTCCGCAACAGGCGGCGGGCCTCGCGTCCCAGGCGATGAAGGCGTTCGGCATCTCCATCGACGAGGCCTTGATCTCCGTCGACCGGATGCTCCAAGCGGTGAACGTGTTCGCCCTCAACGCGAGCGAACTCCCGCTGGCCCTCGGAACAGCCTCCCGCGGTGCCCAGGCGCTGCACCAGTCGTTGTCCGAAACGCTCATCGCGCTTGGCCTCGTGAAGAACGTCATCCCGGGCGTCGACCGCGCCCTCCACGGCCTCGGCCGGTCCCGTCGAATCGCCTACCGCACCCGTTACTTCATCGCTGCCGCGGTCGCAGTCGCGCAGAGCGACCTCGTCCTCACGCTGCCGCGACGGCCCGGGCGGCACCTCGCCCGACAGCTCGACCTCGCCGCCTACGCGCCGCCGCTGGCCCTGCCGGCCAGCGACGTCCTCGCGCCATGGCACGCCAGACTCAACGACGACCCGCTGCACGCGTGGGTGCGGGAGGCCGTCTTCGACGCCGCGAACGCGCCCGAGCGGGCCCTCGTCACGAGCGGGTAGGGTAGAGCCAGCCCGCGAGCCGACGCGTGACGAAGGGCAGCCCGACGTAGGTCATGAAGAGCACCATCGCGAGCCCGACGACCGCGCCGCGCACGGGGGCTGGCAGGGGCGCGAGGGGCGGCCCCAGCACCGCTTGGAGCGTCTGGATCGTCGGGAAGGCCACCGAGACGGTGACGGCCGCCATCTTCCACCGCGGCGGTGGGGCGAGCCCCGGCGACGGGGCCTCGAACCAGCCCTCGAGCCCCGTGAGCTGCTGGACGCGCACGTCGGTGCAGAGCGACGCCGCGCGCTCGACCCAGAGCCTCCGCTCGGGAGAGGCCTCCCAGGCCGCTAGTTGTTCCGCCGTGTCGAAGCGAAACACCAGCGTGTAGACCCGCGAGTCATCGCGCGGACGGACGAGGTGGAGCCCCCGGTGCCCGGGGAAGGCGTGGGCCGCGTCGGCCACCCTGCGCGCCCAGTCTTCGTAGTTGGCCTCGCACCCCGCACGGACGGCACGCGTCACCAGCACCGTCACCGCGGGGTCGAGGGTCATGTCACTCGAACCAGTAGGACAGAGTGTAGTCCGCGTTTTGTCCAAGCTCGGCCTCGAAGCCGCCCTCGCCGCGGAGCCCCGCGAGGTCGCCCGTGGCAGAGCCCGGCACCACGAACCAGGTGCCCTTCACGCGGTTGCCCACGAGGCTCCCCTCGTCCTGCAGCACGAAGCTGCCCGCGCGTCCGTCGAGGGTCGCGGTGACCCGCTCGACGGCGACGAAGTACGCCGACCCGTCGGCGCGGAGGGTCTGGAGCATGCGCGCCGCCCCCTCGCCGGCGAGGTCACCAACGAAGTCCTCAGTCACGCGGAGCTCGTTGAGCGAGGGGCCCACGCTCGTGTCAAAGGGGAGCGACTCTCAGGTCTTCACCTGAATCTTGCCAGCGGCGGTCTTGCGGTTGCTCATGGAATCCTCTCGAACGTAATGGTTGGACGCGGGGACGCGCGCCTTGCGCCGACCGCCGCTTTTCCCCCGGGGGTCGCGCTCGCGATCGTCAAGATCGCGCGCGAGCAACCTGAGCTGCGCGGTCGCTCGCGCTCCACCTGGGACTGTCTGGAGCTCGCGCGTGAGTTGATTCGCACGCCATCCGCGCGAAGACGGTTCGGCGCATGCTCGTGCACCACGAGCTTAAGCCCTGGCGGGTGCGCCGGTGGATGAGCCCCAAGGTGGAGCGCGACAAGGCCTTCCTTGCGCAGGTCGAGACGATCTGCGGTCTCTCCACGCGCCCCCTCCAGCCCCACGAAGCGGTCCTGTGCGTCGACGATAAGACCTCACTCTGGCCGCACCCGCGGGTCTCACCGACCACGCCCGCGGCGCCGGGCCGACCGATGCGCGGTGAGCACGAGTAGCGCCGGGTCGGAGCGCTCAAGCTACTCGCGGCCTTCAACACGCGCACCGGGGCGGTGTCGGGGCGGTGCTACGACCGGAAGCGGCAGGTGGAGTTCAGCGACTTCCTGGAGGCCCTGGAGGCGGCGACGCCAACACCGTGCTCGCATTCCCGACGTCCACCGCGCTTGGCTCGGGCAACGTCGGCCTCGCCGCGGAGGTCACCGCCGCCGAGATCGCGAGCATCGTGATGTCCGCGGCGCCCGGCGTCGTCGCCGCCGTCGTGGATGGCGCTCTGCGGCTTCGCACCGTCGCAACGGGCGCAGGCGCGAGCCTCCAGGTGCTCGCCGCGTCATCGCTCGACGAGCGCCTCGGCCTCGACAACGTCGTGCACACGGGCAGCTCGGGCGGCGTCGTCAACGCGCTCCGCGTCGAGGGCAAGGACCCGGGCAGCTACGCGAACCGGCTGGAGGTCGAGGTCCGCGCGCCGACCAGCGGCGATCCGGGGACCTTCGACCTCGCGGTCATCGAGGACGGTGCCTACCGCGAGGTCTTCGCCGACCTGTCGATGTCACGGACCAGCGCGCGCTTCGTCGAGACCATCGTCAACGCCTCGCGCGGTGGCTCGGCCCTCGTACGCGTGGTCGACCAGGCCGTCCCGGGATCGCCCGGACTCAACGTGCAAACCGTCGGACTCACCGGCGGCAACGATGGGCTGGTCGGACTGCAGGACGGCGACTTCATCGGCTCCGAGATCGCCAAGACCGGCATTCGTGCGCTCGACGCCGTTCAGGACCTGAGCTTGCTGCTCGTCCCGGGGCGCGCCACCGCCGCTGTTCACAACGCGATGGTCACCTACTGCGAGAGCGTTCGAGAGGGGCTCGTCTTCGCGATCCTCGACCCGCCGGCCGGCATGGGGGCAAGGCGCTCCGCGTCCACGCCTTCGCGGAACGGCTCGAGCTCGTGCAGGACCGAGCTCTTGTGCGCGTTGAAGTCGGAGACGCTGCTCATGCTCGGTTTGATGTCCAAAGCGGTGCGTTCGCCAGCGATACCGAGGCGGCGGAGCGCCAACGCGAGGCCGAGCTTGCCGGCGTCGGGCCTCGTCAGCCGATGAGGGCGACGGCGCCGATGGCGGCGTCAGCCGCCGACCACAGCGTGGACAGACCGCGCTGACATCGTCGGCGAGGACCTTGTCGAACGGAAGGTCCTCGACCACCGACCGCGGCTTCGTTCGAGTTCGTCGCGCGCACGCGGACCACCGCGAAACGTCATCCAACAATCACCATAGGAAACAATGAATTACTCTTCGCCCGCAATTTAGGATTATATCCATACGCAGGGCGCTTGAGTCGACGCGCGTCAAACCAACAACGCCCTGCTACCGGCCACGCACGGCGCGCACCGCCGCAAACAGGCGCTCGTGGGTCAGCGGCGACGCGACGTCGACGACGACGCGGTCGCCGTGGGCGAAGGCGGCGACGGCGTCCTTCAGCGCCTCCCGCACGGCCAGCGCCAGCATCAACGGCGGCTCGCCCACCGCCTTGCTGCCGTGCACGACGCCCGGCTGCGCCGCCGCGCCGTCGCCGTCGCGCTGGCCCCACAGACGCACCCGCAGCGCCGCCGGCGCGTCGGAGAACGAGGGGATCTGGTAGGTGCTCGCTGAGTGCGACCGCAGCCTCCCTGCGTCGTCCCACACCAGCTCCTCGCCGGTGAGCCAGCCGATGCCCTGCACCAGCGCGCCTTCAATCTGGCCGCGGTCGACGTGGGCGTTCAACGAGTCGCCGACGTCGTGCAGCACGTCCACGCGGCGCACGCGCTTCATGCCGGTGGTGCCGTCCAGCTCGACCTCCGCCGCGCAGACGCCGTAGGCAAAGTAATGAAACGGCTTGCCGTGGCCGGATTTCTTGTCGTAGCCGATGTCTGGCGTGCGATAGAAGCCCGTCGCCGACAGCGACACTTGCCGCAGGTACGCGGCCTCGCACAGCGCGTCGAAGCCGACCCCCTTGTGCTGGTCCTGGTGGCTGCCGGCCCGCACCTGGCCGTGGGCGAAGTGCACGTCGCCCGGGGCCACCGGCCGGCCCAGCTTCTCCTGGAGCAGCGTCGCCGCCAGCGGCCGCAGCCGCCCCTTCAGCTCGTCGAGCGCCGCCGCCACCGCCGCGCCGTTCAGGTCGGCCCCTGACGACGCCGCCGTCGCCGACGTGTTGGGCACCTTGTCGGTGCGCGTCTGCGTGACGCGGATGGCGGACGCCGGCAGTCCCAACTCGCGGCAGGCGATCCCGAGGATCTTGGTGTATAGCCCCTGCCCCATCTCGGTGCCGCCATGATTCACCTGCACCGAGCCGTCGCGGTACAGGTGCACCAGCGCGCCGGCCTGGTTCAGGAAGCTCGCGGTGAACGAGATGCCGAACTTCACCGGCGTGACGGCGAGGCCGCGCTTCACGTGGGGCGAGCGCGCGTTGAACGCCGCGATGGCGTCGCGGCGCGCCGGCACCTCGGCCTCCTGCAGCAGGCGCGTCCACATCGGCGCGATGCGGAAGTCGTCGACGACCTGGCCGTAGGGCGTCACCCCCGGCGCCTTCGTGCCCGGCGGCGCGTAGAAGTTGCGCGCGCGCACGACGTCAGGCGACAGGCCCAGGTGCTGGGCCACGCGGGTCACCACGTCCTCGATGACGAGCATGCCCTGCGGGCCGCCGAAGCCGCGAAACGCCGTGTGGCTGGTGGTGTTCGTCTTGCAGACGCGGCCCGACAGCTCGACGTGGGCGATGTCGTAGGCGTTGTCGGCGTGGAACAGCGCGCGGTCGTGGATGCTCTCGGACAGGTCGAGGGCGAAGCCGCCGTCGGCGTAGAGCTCGGCGCGCAGCGCGTGGATCCGCCCGTCGTCTCCGAAGCCCACCTCGCCGCGCGCGAAGAACGGGTGGCGCTTGCCCGTCGTCGTCATGTCGATGTCGCGGTCCCACTGCAGGCGCACCGGCTCGCCGAGCAGCGTCGCCGCCAGCGCCACGAGGGCCGCGGGCGCGTTGCCCTGGGTCTCCTTGCCGCCGAAGCCGCCGCCCATCCGCGGCGACACGACGACGACGCGGCTGCGCGGCGCGTGCAGCACGTGGCTGACGACGGCCTGCACCTCGCTCGGGTGCTGCGTCGACGACCACACCGTGACCTCACCGTCGTCGCCGGGCTCGGCGAAGGCGGCGTGGGTCTCGAGGTAGAAGTGCTCCTGCCCGCCGATGTCGAGCGAGAACGACAGCCGGTGGGGCGACGACGACAGGCCCGCGGCGACGTCGCCCTTGCGCATCGTGTGCGGCTCGTCGTGCCCGTCGAGGCGCTTGTGGAAGCTCTGCCGCTCGATGGCCGCCCGGATGCCCAGCACCGGCGGCAGCGGCGTGACCGTCGCGGTCACCGCGGCGGCGGCGGCGCGGGCGCCCTCGATCGTGTCGGCGACCACGACGGCGAGCAGCTGCCCGGCGTACTGAATGACGCCGCCCGCGGGCACGAACAGCGGCTCGTCCTTGCGGACGGCGCCGACGTCGTTGTCGCCGGGGACGTCGCGGGCGGTCAGCACGCGCCGCACGCCCGGCCGCGCGCGGGCGCCCTCGACGTCGAGGGACACCAGCGTGCCGTGGGCCACCGTCGAGAGCACCGGCCAGACGTGCAGCGCCGGCGCCCCGGTCACCGCGCTGGCCACTGCGCCGGTGACGGCGCGCCGCTCGGCGATGTCGTCGACGTAGCGGGCGGCGCCGGTGACGTGCCCGGCGGCGCTCTCGTGGCGCAGCGCGCGGGTGGCGTCGTCGTCGGGCCAGGTGGCGTCGTCGACGGCGTGCCACGACAGGTCGCCGTCGTGGGCCTCGTCGACGACGCCGTCGCAGAAGCGCCCCCACAGCGACGCGAGCAGCCCGGCGCGGAACTCCTTGCCGGCGCGCACGTCGGACAGCGGCTGGAAGCGCGCCGCCAGGCCGGCCGCGACGACGTCGCGGCCGGTGGCGAGGGTCTGGCCGACGCCGGCGTCGCGCACCAGCGCCGGCGTCGCGGCGACGCCGCCGTAGCCGAGGCTCGACCCCGTGACGACCCCAGCGTCGTCGACTTCGACGTGGAAGCTGGCGGCGACGATGGAGATGTCGAGCTCGCGCCGCTTGCTGACCTTGAAGGTGGCGAAGCGCGCGCCGGCGGCGGGGCGGACGACGACGACGCGGGTGACGACCTCGTCGCCTTCGAGCACCGTCCGGCGGTAGCCGGTGAAGAACGCCGACAGCGGCACGCGCCGGGTGCCGCGCGCCGACGCCAGCTCGACGACGGCGCCCAGCGACAGCAGCACCGGGGCCATGTCGCCGATGGGGCTGGCGGTGACGAGGTTGCCGGCCAGCGTGGCGCGGTTCTTCACCTGCCGCGACGCGAACACGCGCAGCATGCGCACCGCGGGGGCCATGGCGTCGTCGTCGCGCCACGCCTCTTCGAGCCGCGCGAGGGTGGCGGCGCCGCCGATGGCCCACGCGCCCCGTGCGCGCCGCGCCGGCGACAGCGACAGCAGCGCGGCCAGCTCGTCGTCGACGTCGACGCGGCCGATGTGGGCGAGCGCGGCGACGGCGGTGGTGTCGACGAGCAGCGGGAAGCGGGCGGCGCGCTTGCGCACGAGCACGCCGAGCTCGGTGGCGCCGCCGGTGAGCACGGCGTCGTTGCCGTGGGTGGCCTTGAGCGCGAGCAGGTCGGGCAGGCTCGTCGGGCGCACGAAGCGGCCGGCGGCGTGGGCGATGTCGAGGGCGGCGGGCGGCGGCAGCGGCGTGGGGGGCGTGGGCGGCGCGCGGCGGGTGCCGAGGGTGACGAGGTCGGCGTCGGCGACGGCGCCGTCGCGCACGGCGAGGGCCTCGGTCATGGCGTCGCGGATCGAGCGATAGCCCGTGCAGCGGCACAGGTTGCCGCAGAGCTGGTCGGCGACGCCGGCGCAGTCATCGCGGCGCAGGTCGGTGCGCTCGTAGCCCTCGAACATCGACGCGACGAAGCCCGGCGTGCAGTAGCCGCACTGCGAGCCGCCGCAGCGCACCATCGCCGCCTGCACGGGGTGCAGGCCCGCGGCGTCGGCGAGGCCTTTGGCGGTGCGCACCTCGCGGCCGACGAGCTGGCCCACGGGGGTCACGCACGACACGATGGCGCGCCAGCGGTGGGCGGGGTCGTCGGCGTCGGCGACGACGACGCTGCAGGCGCCGCAGTCGCCCTCGGCGCAGCCCTCCTTCACGTCGGTGGCGCCTCTGCCGCGCAGGAGCTGCGACAGGGTCGTGTGGTTCAAGTCGACGTCGGCGGGCAGGGCCACGGTGACGCCGTTGACGACGAGAGAGAGCGGTCCGTTCATCGCTGCGGAGCATCCCAGAGGGCGCGGGGGCGTGTCGACTGCGGCGGGCGGGCGACCGGCGGGGGTGCCGGCAGCGGCAGATCGCTTGACAGCGGCGACGACGACGCCAGATTGCCGTGCACGGCGCACGCGCCGTCGACGACGAGGGCCGCGATGACGACGACGAAGACCACCAGCGACACGATGGACGAGGCGACGTTCCGCGCGCTGGCGGGCGAGGCGGTGGCCGCCGTGCGCCGCGCCCTCGACGCGCAGGACCCCGACGTCGTCGAGTGCGTGCCCGAGGCCGACGTCGTGAAGATCGCGTTTCCGACGGGGCTGCCGTTCGTGCTCAACATGCAGCGCCCGGTGCGCGAGGTGTGGCTCGCCGCCGAGCGGCAGGCCTGGCACTTCCGCTACGACGGCGCGCGCTGGCGGGACAAGCGCAACGACGACGAGCTGTTCGCCACCGTCACCCGGCTGGTGCAGGCCCGCGCCGGCGTCACGCTGTCGCTCTGAAGCGTCGCGCCGCGCCCAGCGGCAGCCGCGGCGCGCCGTTCGGTCGACGGCTGGTCGACAGACGGTCGACGGACGGTCGCGGGGCCGCTGGCGCCCACCGCCCCGTCGTCGCTACGTTTCTCCGCATGGACTCCCGCTTCGGCTCCACGACGTTGCGCCGCACCGGCTCGCTCGCCGCTGCGGCCACCGTGCTCGGTCTGCTCGTCCCGCTGCTCCTGGCGCTCGGCGGCTGCCCGCCCGGCGACGACGGCCGCCCGCCCGAACCGCCCCCCCCCGAGCCGCCGACAGCGACGGCACCGTCACCGCTGCGGCGGCTGGCCACCGAGGAGCTGAACCGCACGCTGCGCGATCTGTTCCCTGGCGTCACCGTGCCCGCCGTCGAAATCACCGAGGATCCGGGCAAGAATTTCGTGCAGGACGCCGCCTATCAGGTCGTCACCGATCTGGGCGTCGAAGAGCTGCGCGCCGGCGCCAACGCCGTCGCCGCCGCCGTCGCCCTCGCCGTCGACGACGACCCGCTGGTGCTGTGGCCCCGGGCGCCCGCCGGCGACGGCGACGCCCGCGCCGTCGTCGACGAGTGGCTGCAGTCGTTCCTGCCGCGGGCCTTCCGCCGCCCGGTGACTGAGGACGAGCGCGCCCGCTTCGTCGACTTCTTCGCGGCGCAGGCCGCCACTCACGGCAGCGACGTCGCCCTGCAGCTGGTGTTGCAGGGGATTTTGCAAAGCCCGTCGTTCCTCTATCGACTGGAGCTCGAAGACACCGGCAACGCCGACGACCGCGGCCGGGTGCCGGTGTCGTCGGTGGCGATGGCCACCCGCCTGTCGTACTTCCTGTGGGGCTCGATGCCCGATGACGCGCTGCTGCAGGCCGGCGTCGACGGCGCGCTGGCCACCCCCGAAGGCCTCGCCGCTCAGACCCGCCGGCTGCTCGACGATGCCCGGGCGCTCGACGCCATCCAGTCGTTCCACCGGCAGTGGCTCGACCTCGACCGTGTGTTGCGGACCAACAAAGATCCGTCACGTTTTCCAGAGTACAATGAATTCTTGCGAGGCGCGATGCGGCGCGAGGCCGATCGCTTCCTCGAGCTGGTGTTCTCCACCGACAGCAAGCTGCGCACCCTGCTGACGTCGCGGCAGACGCGCCTGCTGCCCGGCCTGGGTCCGGTCTACGGCGTCAGCGTCGCCGAGGACGACGCGCTGGTGACGCTGCCGCCCGAGCGCTCGGGCATCCTGACCCAGGCACAGTTCCTGGCGTCGCGGTCGCACGCCGTCGAGAGCAGCCCGGTGCTGCGCGGCGTGTTCGTGCTCGAGCGCCTGCTGTGCGCGTCGCCGCCGCCGCCGTCGGGCGACATCGACATCACGCCGCCGTCGGCGGACGACCCGGGGGCGCCGACGACGAACCGCGCGCGCTACGCCGCCCACACCGAGAACCCGTCGTGCAAGAGCTGTCACGCGCCCATCGACGGCATCGGCTTCGGCCTCGAGGCGTTCGACTCGGTCGGACGCTTCCGCACCACCGACGGCGGCCAGCCCGTCGACGCCAGCGGCGACCTCTCGGCCACCGCGGTGGGCGGCACCTTCGACGGCGCCGCGGCGCTCGGCGCGATCCTCGCCGACAGCCCCGTCGTCGCCGACTGCGTGGCGCGGCACTGGTTCCGCTTCGCGCAGGGCCGCCACGAGGACCACCTCTCCGACGACGCCGACCTGCAGCTCTTGAAGGCCGCGCTCGTCGCCAGCGACGGCGACATCCGTGCCCTGCTGGCCTCGATCGTGTTGACCGACGCGTTTCGCACCCGCGTCGCCGGGGGTGCTCCGTGACCCGTTCGTCGTCGTCCCCGTCGACCGCGCCGCTGCGGTCACCGTCGTTGCGGCTGCGCCGTCGACGGTTCCTGCAGGCCGCCGGGCTCGCGTCGGGCACGCTGTTCCTGCCGTCGTTGTGGTCGCCGAAGGCGCGGGCGCAGCCGGCGCCGCCGCGGCGGCTCGTCGTGCTGTTCACGCAGCACGGCTTCGTCTACGACAGCGTCAAGGTGCGGCCGCCGGGCACGCGCGAAGACGCCGACTTCGACGTGTCGCTGGCCGACCTCGACCACGCGTCGCTGTCGCGGGTGCTGCTGCCGCTGGCCGAGATGCGCGACAAGCTGAGCGTCGTCGACGGCCTCGCCATGGTGTCGGCCGAGGGCGACGTCGTCTTCAACGAGCACGACAAGGGCACGCGCCACGCGCTCACCGGCGCCCCGATCCTGCGCACCGACAGCGGCACCTTCGCCGGCGGCCCGTCCATCGACCAGCTCGTGTCCCGCGCCATCGCCGCCGACGGGCGCCTGCCGTCGTTGACCCTCGCTGTCACCGGCGCCACCAACGGCGGCGCCGTCTGGCGCGACGCCGGGCAGCCGCTGCCTCCCGACGGCAACCCGTTGGCCGCCTTCGCCCGGCTGTTCCCGCCCGTCGACGACGGCGGCGGGCTGTCGACGTCGGATCGGGTGCGCGCCGCGCAGGGCTCGGTGCTCGACCTCGTCGCCGACCAATACGACGCGCTGCTGCCGCGGCTGTCGGGCGAGGATCGCGCCAAGCTCGCGCTGCACCGCGATCTCGTGCGGCAGGCCGAGCGGCGCGTGGGCGAGCTGCAGGACCTGCAGTGCCGTCGGCCCAACGAGCCGCGCGTCGTCGACGACTTCTCGCGCCTGGATTTCTACGAGAGCCGCTTCGACGCCTTCGTCGACATCACCGCGGCGGCGCTGGCCTGCGACCTGACCCGCGTCGTCACGCTCCAGCTGTCGCAGCTGCGCAACGACCACTTGGGCATCGCCGGCGACGTCCACGCCGACTTCGCCCACAACTCCGAGACCAATTCGCAGGCCATCGAGGTGATGAGCCGCTACGGCGAGGTCCACGCCGGCCACTTCGCCCGCCTGCTCGAGGCTCTCGACGCCGTGCCCGAGGGCAACGGCACGCTGCTCGACCACTGCGCCGTCCTGTGGTGCAGCGAGCTCGCCACCGGCACGCACAAGTTCAACGTCTGGCCGGCGTTCGTCGCCGGCGGCGCCGGCGGCGCGCTGCGCACGGGGCGCTACCTGCGCTACGTGCCGCAGACGAGAAACCCGAACCCGAACCCGACCTGGCCGGGCGTCACGCGGCTGGTCGGCCGGCCGCACCAGCAGCTGCTGGTCACGCTGGCGCAGGCGGTGGGGGCGCCGTTGTCGTCGGTCGGCGGCCGCGAGCTGTTCACCACCGAGGGCGAGCGGGTCGATCTGACCGGCGGCCTCGACGACCTGCTGGTGTGAGCGTGGTCGGCGCCGTCGCCAGATCCTCGCTTTGCCTCCGCCGCTGCTGGCGGGTCGTGGTGCCGTGTTGCTCGTGACCGCGCCCGCCGACGCCGCCGTCCCTGCCGTCGCCCCGCAGACCGAGGGCGCGGCGCCCGACGATCGCGCGCTGCGGGCGCTGTTCGACCGGGCCCGCGACGGCGACGGAGCGGCGCTGGACGCGCTGTGCCGCGCGATGCGGCCGCGGCTGTTCCGGGTGGCGCTGGCGGTGCTGCGCGACGCCGACGACGCCGACGACGTCGCGCAGGAGGCGCTGGTGCGCGCGGTGACGCGGCGCCTCCTCTTCCTCGGCACCGGCAGCGTCGGCGGCTGGATGACGCGCATCGCGCTGAACCTGGCGAAGAACCGCCGCCGCGACGGTCGTCGACGCGCTGCGATCGTGGCGCAGGCGCCGCCGAGCGACCTGGGCGCCCGCGGCGCCGTCGCCAGCGCGCCGCCCCGGCCCGACGAGCGGCTCCTCGACGACGAGCAGCGTCGTCGCCTGCGGGCGGCGTTGCCGACGCTGCCCGAGCGGCAGCGCGACGTCATGCAGCTGCGGGCGGTGGCCGGGCTCGACTTCGCGGCGGTGGCGGCGACGCTTGAGATCACCGAGGCGAACGCCCGCATGACGTTCTCGCTGGCGAAGAAGAAGCTGCAGGCCCTCGTCGCCGACCCCGTCGACGCCGCTGCCCCCGCGACCGCTGCCCCCGCGACCGCTGCCCCCGCGACCGGAGCGCCCCGATGACCACGCCCGACGACGACCTGCCCGCCCTGCGCGACGACGCCGCGCCGCGCCGCACCGACGCCGCCTTCGCCCGCGCGGTGGCCGCCGACGTCGCGCGTCGCCGTGGCGGTCTGCGCGCCCTCGTGCCGCTGCTGGCGCCGCTCAGCGTCGGCTGCGCGATCTTCGCCTTCGTTTTTTCGCGCTCGCCGAACGCGCCGTCGTCGCTGGTGCCGCGCCCGCCGCCCGCCGCGGTCGTCGTCGCTGCCGACGTCGAGGGCCGCGCCGCTGCCTTCGACCGCGACGCGATCGACGCCGAGGTCGACGATGACCTCGACGCGGTGGGCGGCGACGCCGTGGCCGACGCCTTCGACCTCGACGACGTCGCGCTGCTGGCCTTCGCCGGTCCGGCGGCGGCCGATCCGGCGGGCTTTGCGTTCGACGGGCTCGAGGGGTCGTCGGATCGTGAGCTCGACGACATCGAGCGCGCCTTCGACGCCGCCCTGGCGCAGAAGCTCTGACCTGCTGTCCGCAAGGAGTCCCCATGTCCCGCCGTGTGTCCGTCCTCGCTCGTCACCTGCTGGTCGCCGCCGTCGTGGGCGCCCTCGCCGTCCCCACGCTGGCCGTCGCCGGTGACGACGGCGCCCCCGGTCAGGACCGCGGGCGGCAGCGCCACGGCGACGGCCGGGGCCAGCGCCTCGCCAAGGGCGAAGGGCGCAAGGAGCGCGGCGAGCGCGGCGAGCGCGGCGAGCGCGGGGGCCGGCTGTCCCCCGAGGAGCGCGCCGCGCTGCGCGAGCGCGTGCAGCAGAAGATCCAGACCTACCTGACCGTCGAGCTGTCGTCGCGCGCCGGCCTCGACGAGCAGAAGGCGCTGCAGCTCGGCAGCGCGATCAAGGCCCAGATGGACCGCCGGCAGGCCACGCGCGACAAGAAGCACGCCGAGCTGCAGAAGCTGCGCGACCTCGTGCAGAGCAAGGCCGCCGACGCGGCGCTGAAGGCCCAGGTCAAGGCCGTCGTCGACCAGAGCGACCGCGAGGAGCAGCTGCAGGCCTTGCTCGACGACACCGCGAAGTTCCTGACGCCCCTCGAGCAGGCGAAGCTCGTGGTGGCGTGGCCCGACGTCATGAAGGACGCCCGCCGCCTGATCGCGCAGGCCCGCCGCGAGCAGCGCGGCGGCGGTCGCGGCGCTGGCGACGGCACCGGCGACGGCGACGATCAGGAGTGACGGCGACAGCCGCGCGGGCCGTCCGGCCGCACCGTCGTCGCTCGCGGGCGGGCGCCGTGCCCTGCACGAGCCCGCGCCGACGAGCGCGGCGGCGCGGTTTGCCGGCCCCGGGGTGCGACGGATATCGTCGCACCCCGCATGTCCGAGTCGAGCTTCGCCCGCCTGTTCCGCATCCTGCAGCTGATCCCGCCGTACCCGCGGCGCACCGACACCTCGGCGCTGGTGCGGCAGCTGTCCGCCGAGGGCTTCAACGTCACGCCGCGCACCGTGCAGCGCGACCTGAATAAGCTCGAGGCCGAGGCCCTGGGCCTCGAGCGCATCGGCGACAGCAAGCCCTTTCAGTGGCGCTTCTCGGCGAAGGCCAAGGTCAGCGGCCTGCCCGGCCTCGGCCAGCCCGAGGCGCTCGCGCTGTTGACCCTCGAGAAGCACCTGTCGTCGCTGGTGCCGCAGGCGACGTGGCTCGCGCTGAAGCCGCAGCTCGACGCGGCGCGCAAGCTCGTCGAGGGTGCGCCGGCGCGTCGGTGGCTCGACCGCGTGCGGGTCGTCCAGCGCTCGCAGCCGCAGTCGGCGCCGCGCGTCGACGTCGAGGTGCTCGCCGCCGTGCAGGCCGCCATGATCGAGGACCGCACGCTGCGCGTCCGCTACCGCCGCGCCGCCGGCGACACGGCGAAGGAGTACGCGCTGCACCCGCTCGGCTTCGTCTGGCGCGACTCGGTGGCCTACGTGCTCGCGATGAACGGCGAATTCCACGACGTGCGGCAGTACGCGCTGCACCGCATGACCCACGCGTCCCTCGGCGACGACAAGGCCCGCCGCGCGCCCGACGGCTTCCAGCTCGACGCGCACCTCGCCGCCGGCGAGATCGAGTGGCGCCTCGCCGCCGACCCCATCCGCCTCGAGCTCGTGTTCTTCGGCGCCGCCGGCCGCTCGGTGCTCGAGGCGCCGCTGGCGAAGGATCAGGTGGTCAAGGTCGACGGCGACGCCACCACGGTGACCGCCACCGTGCCCGACACCCGAGTCCTGCGCTCGTGGCTGCTCAGCTTCGGCGAGGCCGTCGAGGTGAAGAGGCCCCGCGCGCTGCGCGACGCCATCGCCGGCAGCGTGCGCGCCGCCGCCCACCGCTATGACCCCTGACCCTCGCTGAACCCCGGTCTCGCGGAGCCCCGATGACGCCGTCGCCGCTGCCTGCGTCCCTGCTCGCGCGCCTCGTCGCCCGCCGCTTCGTCGCCCGCCGCTTCGTCGCCCGCCGCTTCGTCGCCCTCGGGCGCGTCGTCGTTGTCGCTGTGGTCGCCGTCGTCGCCCCGCTCGTCACCCCGCTCGTCACCCCGCTCGTCGCCTGCACGTCGGACGTGGCGCCCATCGAGCGCACCGCCCAGGTGCTCCACGTCGAGGGCACCGTCACCGTCGACCGCGGCGGTCGAGGCGCCGAGCCCCTCGTCGCCGAGGTGACCCTCGGCGCGATGGACACCGTGCACGTCGGGCCGGCGTCGTTCGTGCTCTTGCACCTGTCCAATGGCTGGCTGACGCGGCTCGACGCCGACAACCACCCGCGGGTCGCCGAGCTGGTCGCGTTCGCAAAGCCCCCGACGACGACGTCGGTGGCCGAGCAGCTCGAGCTCTACTTCACCGCTGGCGAGCGCGATCGCCTGCCGACCGAGCAGGTCCTGCTCCAGCGCGTCGCCGGTGTGCAGGCGCGCCTGCGCCCGGCGCAGACCACGTCCGCCGCGCAGGACACCCTCGTCGCTGTGCCGGCGGCGGCTTCGTCGCTGTCGGCGCCGCTCGCTTCGCCCGGGTCGTCCTCCTCGTCAGCGGGGGCGGTGGCGTCGGCGCCGGCACCGGCACTGGAGCGCGCCGACGGCGTGGCCGCCCCCGTCGGCGACGTCGACAGCGTCGGCGGAGGTGGCGGCGGCTTCGGCCGCGGCGCCGCGCGCGGGGCGCTCGCGGGCGACGCGGACGCGAGCGTCGCGTCGCGCCGTGACGAGGCGGTCGCCAGCGAGGAGGCGAAGGGCGCGCCGCCGGCGGCCGCGACGCCGTCGCCCCCGTCCTCGGCGAAGCGCGCGCGCGATGAGGCCGCCGTCGACGCCGGCGTGCGGGTCGAGCTGCGCCTCGTCGACGCCGCGGCGGGCGAGGCGCCGGCGGGGACGGCGACGATGGACGCGCTGCGGAGCGCGCGGGGCGCGCTCGGCTCCTGCGGTGGGCCGGCGGGCACGGGATTGAAGGTCCGCCTCCGCGTCGATGTCCACGGCGCCGTGTCGGGCGCCCGCGTCGACGGCCCCGGCACCACGGTAGCCGCCGTCGACGCCTGCGTCGTCCGCACGATCGCCCGCAGCAAGCTGCCGCCCCGCGACGGAGCGGTGGAGCTGGTCGTCGCCGTCCGCTTCGTCGGCGCGGCCGCTCCGTGACGACGCCGGCATTGACGCCGGGGCGCGCCGCGCTGGCGCCGGCGCTCTGGGCGGTGGTGCTGGCCGTGCCCGGCGGTCTGGTCGAACCCACGGCGCGCGGGCACGGGCCCTTGACGCGTCTGGAGAAGGCGATTGCGGACGCGCGCTTCGCGTGGCGCGGGCCGGCAGGCAACCGCTGACCACCGCCTGTGGCTGAACCACCGCGGCCCCGCCGACGTGTTCTGCGCGGTGTCGGCGGCCGCCGTGCTCGACGGCACGGCGGGGCCGCGCCTGAAGGACAGGATCGCGGTGGTGGCCTTCAGCAAGCTCGGCGCCGACACCGTGGCGACGCCGTTCTCGCCGCAGCTGCCCGGCGCGGCGCTGCACGTCACGTTGGCGAGCGACGTGCTTCGCGGCGATCCGCGGCGATCCGCTGCGCCCCACCCCCGCCCGCGTCGCCCTCGCCCTCGTCGTGCTGTTCGGCGCGCTGGGCGCGCTGACGTCCTCGTCGCGCTGGCGGGTCCGCGCCGCCGCGCTGTGGTGGGTCGTCGCCGCCGCGCTGTGGTGGGTCGTCGCTGTCGTCGTGCTCGCGCGTAAGCAGCTCGTGCTGCCCGTGGCCAGGGGTGGCGGCGGCGGCGGCGCGGGGGGCGCCGCGGGCGCCCGGGGCGCCGACGGCGGCAACGGCAACGCCGGCCAGCGGCGCGGCGGCGGCGGCGGCGGCGGCGACCTCGTCGTCTTCAACTACCTGTAGGCGGCGCGGCGACGAAGGCCTCGTGGCCGGCGCGGCGCAGCCCGCACGCCGGGCACCGCCCGCAGCCGTAGCCCCACGGGTGCAGCGTCGCGCGGTCGCCCTCGTAGCAGGTGTGCGTCTGCTCGACGACGAGGCGGGTGAAGGCGTCGCCGCCGAGCGCCTGGCCGAGCGCCCACGTCGCCTGCTTGTCGAGCCACATCAGCGGCGTGTGCACGACGAAGCGCGCGTCCATGCCGAGGTTCAGCGTCACCTGCAGCGCCTTCATCGTGTCGTCGCGACAATCGGGGTAGCCCGAGAAGTCAGTCTCGCAGACGCCGGTGACGAGGTGGGCGATGCCTTGTCGGTACGCGCACGCCGCGGCGGCCGTCAAGAACAGCAGGTTGCGCCCGGGCACGAACGTGTTGGGCAGCCCCGCTTGCGCGTGGTGGATGGCGACGGCGTCGGTGAGCGCGGTGCCGCCGATCGCCTTGAGCAGGCCAAGGTCGAGCACGACGTCGTCGCCGAGCCGCGCGCGCCACGCGGGCTTGACCCCAACGATGGCGCGCCGCACGGCCTGGCGGCAGTCGAGCTCGACGCGGTGGCGCTGGCGGTAGTCGAAGCCGACGGTGGCCACGCGCTCGTACCGCTCGAGCGCCCAGGCGAGGCACGTCGTCGAGTCCTGCCCGCCCGAGAACACCACCAGCGCCGCGCGCGGATCGAGCATGGTCACCTCCGTCGTCGACCACCCTGCGCCGGCGGGCCGTCGCCTTCAACGCCCTCGCGCGCGGGGTTGTCCGCGCGCCCGGACGTCGCCCGGCGTGCTTGTCGACGACGCCGCGCGCTGTTAGCGACGACGACGTGGGCTACGCCGTCAAGGAGATCTTCTTCACGCTGCAGGGCGAGGGCGCCCACACCGGCCGCGCCGCCGTGTTCCTGCGCTTCGCCGGCTGCAACCTGTGGAGCGGCCGACAAGCCGATCGCGGCCGCGGCGCCGGGGGCTGCTCGGCGTGGTGCGACACCGACTTCGTCGGCATCGACGGCGAAGGCGGCGGCCGCTTCGACGACGCCGCGACCCTCGCCGCCGCCGTCGCCCGCGCCTGGACACCGGCCAAAGACGCCCGCGGCCAGCGCTTCGTCGTCTGCACCGGCGGCGAGCCGCTGCTGCAGCTCGACGAGCCCCTGATCGACGCGCTGCACGCCCACGCCTTCATCGTCGCCGCCGAGACCAACGGCACGCAGCCGGCGCCGCGCGGGCTCGACTGGGTGTGCGTCAGCCCCAAGGCCCGCGCGCCCCTCGTGCTGACGACCGGGGACGAGCTGAAGCTCGTGCAGCCGCAGGAGGGCCTCGTCCCCGAGCAGGTGGCGCACCTGTCGTTCACGCACTTCTTCCTGCAGCCCAAAGACGGCCCCGACGTCGCCGACAACACCCGCCTCGTCGTCGACTACTGCCGGCAGCACCCGCAGTGGCGCGTGTCGCTGCAGACGCACAAGCTGCTGCAGATCCCCTGACGGCGCACCGGCCGCCACCGCCCCCCCTCGCCGCCGTCGTCCACCGGGGCTATCCGGACCGCGTGGACCCCGCGCCCGCCCACCTCCGTACCGACGCCGACGCCGACGCCGACGCTGCGCCGAGCCACGCCACGAGCGCCGCACACACCGGGCGCCTGGCGCGCGCGGCGTTCGTGGCGTGGCTCGGCGCTCTCGTCGTCTGCTGGGTCGACGTGCACAGCTGGGAGTCGTCGCTGTACGCCGCCTCCGCCGAGGGCTTCGTGCAGCTGGCCGAGCTGTTCGGCGAGCCCGGCGGCCACGCGCTGCCCGACCTGTCGCTGTTCCACCCGTACCACCCGCTCTTCCACGCGACGGCGCGCGCGCTCTTCGTCGCCCTCGGCGCCCCCACGGGGGCCGGCGCGCTGACGCTGACCGTGGCCGTGAACAAGCTCGCCGCCGCCGTCGCGCTCGTGCTCGCGTTCCGCGTCCTGCGCCACGCCGGCGCGAGCCCGGCCGCCGCCCTCGTCGGCGTCGTGTTCGTCGCCGCCACCAAGGCCTTCCTGTTCGCCGCCTTCGCCGGCGAGGCCCACGTCATCTCGTGGGCCTTCCTGCTCGCCGCCCTCGAGCGCACCTTCGTCGCCGTCGCGCGCCCGGGGGCGACGACGACGCCGACCGCGCTGCGGGTCGCGCTGCTGCCGACCCTCCTGTGGTGCACCGGCGCCGCCTTCAACGTCGCCGTCGTCTTCTACGGACTCGTGCCCGGCGCGGTGCTCGTGCGCGCCCGGCGGTGGCGCGAGCTGCTCGCCGCCGCCCTGATCGGCGCGGTGGCGCTCGTCGGCGTCTTCGTCGTCCTGCCGGTGCTGCTGTTCGAGCTGCCCGACCTCGACGCCTACCGTCGCCTCGTCGCGCTCTACGCCGATCTGCCGCGCGCCGCTCCGCCGCTCGCCGAGCGCTTCGTCGACGCCGCGCGGGCCATCGGCGCCGGACTCGTCGCCGGCATCGCCGACCCGCCCCGGCTCGCCGCCCGCATCGTCGTCGCCGTCGTCCTTGGGGCCGGGGCAGTGACCGCCCTCGCCCGCGGGCTCGCGTCGCGCTGGTTCTTCGCGGCGCTCTGGGCCATCGGCTTCGTCGTCGGCGAGGTGCTGATGAACACCGCGCGCTCGGTGAACGGCACGCTGTACGTCGTGCTGGCGCTCGCGTCCTTCGTCGTCGTCGCCGTCGACCACGGGCCGCGCGCGCTGCGCGGGGCGCTCGCCGGCGCCGTCGTCGTCCTGTTCGTCCACAATTTCGTCGCCGTCGTCGTCGCTAAGTGCTTCACCGGCGGCCGGTACGCCTCGCCGCTCGCGGCGCTGGCGGGCACGCCCACGCAGGCGGCGCTGCGCGACCGGCCCGTCGCCGTCTACGTCGACCACATGGCGGTCTTCGACGACGTCTATGCGCTTGGCCACGACCTCGGCGTCCGCGACGTCACGGTGTTCGTCTCCAAGCTGCACAGGAGCGGCGACGCCTTCGGCGCCTACCTGCAGGACAAAGGCCCGGCGCCGGTGTGCGTGCTGTCGTCGCGGCCGCTGCGGCTGCCCCTCGACGTCGTCGTCGAGCAACGCGTCACGCTGCCGCCCGAGGTCTACCACTTCTCGGTGGACCACCCCGAGGCGCAGCGGCCGGTGCACAAGGTCACGTGGCTTGGCTGCCGGGGCCTGCCGCGCGGTCGACGCTGACGTCGCGGGCGGCCGCCTGGGCGTCCTTTGTCGCCGCAAACACGCGGTGGTAGTCGGGGTGGTTGGTGCCCATCAGCCGATCCCAGACGTTGAAGTACAGGCTGTAGTTCCCGCCGACGTGGGAGTGGTGCATGTTGTGGTGCGTCGCGGTGTTGTGCAGCCCGAAGAGCGGGTGTGCGGTGAAGCCGCGGGGGAAGAACTCGAAGCCCATGTGGCCAAGGATGGCCAGCGTGAAGGCGTGCAGCCCGACGAGGCCGAAGGCCACCGGGTGGATGGGCACGACCAGCACGAACAGCAGGAAGTACAGGTCCTCGGCGAAGGTCTCGACGGGGTGGTGGGCGAAGCCGGCGAACGCCGTGGGGTTCGTCGGGCGGTGGTGGATGGCGTGCACGTGGCGGAACAGCCACGGCGTGTGCAGCGCCCGGTGCTGCCAGTAGAACCACGTGTCGAAGCCGAGCGTGCCGAGGGCGACACTCGCCACGAACCAGGGCCAGCCGTGGTCGTCGACGTCGGCGTACATCGCCGTGCGGCCGTCGGCGATCAGCCAGGCGAGCAGCATCGAGAACAGGCCGGTGCACAGCGTGTTGCTCGCCGACCAGAGGATCTCGTGGCGCACCATCTTCGCCGACGGGTCCGCCTGCTGGATCTTGAAGTGTCGCCACAGGCGCAGGCGGTGGAACACGAAGAAGGCCCCGCCGCAGAACAGCGCGTAGCGCGCGGCGAAGCCGACGCAGTAGTGGACGAACGTCGTCACCGGGTCGCTGGCGCGCGCGAGGCTCTCGCCGTGCAGCACGCGGTGCACGACGGCAGGCACCGAGTCGACGGCGTCGACGACGCTGGCGGCGAAGGCGTCGATCATCCGCGCCGCCCGAGGCGCAGCGGCGGCGCCGGGCAGGCCACGGGCGGCGCGACCGCGTCGACCGCGTCGTCATCGTCGACGTGGCCGCGGCCCTGCACGACGAAGTGCTGGAACGCGTGCACGCGCTCTTCGCGCGCGCCGAGCACGCCGGCGTGCTCGCTGCTCTGCAGGCCGCGCTGCACGTGGGGCCACAGCCGCATGTCCTCGGCCACGATCCGCCGGCCGAGCTGCGAGAACACCCGCCCGAAGGCCCACTGCAAGGGCCGCAGCAGCGACGACGACAGCGCGTCGGGCAGGAACGACGCCACCGTGACCCGGCTCGTCCCGTCGGCGCGGGGCATCACGGCAAACGCCGTCGACACCAGCTCGTTGGCGTAGGTCATCGTCGTGGGGAAGTAGTGGGTGTGCACGAAGCGGCTCACCGCGCCCGCGCCAAAGAGCGCGCCGAGCAGACGAGCGGCGAGCCCCATGGGCTCGCGACCCCACGGCTTGCGGTCGGCGTAGCGCGTGCCGCCCGGCCACAGGCGGTGGTCGTGCAGCTCGGGCGGGCGGAACGCGCGGAACGTCGCCGGGTGCACCAGCGGCACGTGGTAGCTCTCGACGGCGTTCTCGACGATCACCTTCCAGTCGACGGCGTGCGACGTCGTCCAGCGGTCCACCGGCCGGTGGGCGCCGAAGCGCGCGCGCAGCTCGGCGCCGCCGTCGGGCACCCCGTCGACGAAGGGCGGCGCGTCGACGTTGAGGTTCACGAACACGAGGGCGCCGCAGCGCTCCACCGCGACCCGGCGCAGACGCACCGCGCTCCCGTCGAGGCCGACGAAGCTCGGCCCGTCGGGCAGCCGGCACAGCGCGCCGGCGTCGTCGAAGGTCCAGCCGTGCACCATGCAGCGCAGCGTCGCGGCGTGCGTGGCCCCCGGGCCGACGAGCAGCGAGTGGCGGTGCGGACAGACGTTGACGAAGCCGACCAGCCGGCCGCCGTCGTTGCGGACGACGACGGGGACGCCGGCGACCTCGTCGGCGACCTGGTCGCCGTCGCGCTGCAGATCGCACGCGAGCGCGTGCAGGTGCCAGTGCCCGCGCAGCCACGCGAGGTCGCGCGCCCGCGCCGCCGCCGCCGTGTAGTCGGCCGGGCGCAGCAGGTGCTCGAGCGCTCCCCGGGCAGAAAACAACGCGGACCCTCCTGCGTGGCGCGAACGTGGACCCTACTGTATTCGTGCCGTCGATGCTGACGACACCGCCCCCCGGCGCCGACCCGCCGCACCGTCCGCTCGCTGCCGGCGCGCTTGACGACGGCTCGCTCGAGCACGACACGCTCGCGCACGACACGCTCGCGCACGACACGCTCGCGCACGACACGCTCGCGCACGACACGCTCGC
>Ga0194129_10000476_pt1 | contig 77582 bp, 77 predicted proteins | sample TA2KigCa35mmetaG_FD_150862 | JGI IMG/M metagenome (GOLD analysis project Ga0194129, IMG submission 150862) | Freshwater microbial communities from Lake Tanganyika, Tanzania - TA2015038 Kigoma Deep Cast 35m | ecosystem: Environmental > Aquatic > Freshwater > Lake | place: Tanzania: Lake... | reverse complement strand
CCGCGCGCGACGGCCGCGTCCCGAACATGGTCGCGCTCGGCACCGCCGTGCGCACGCTCTCAGCCAGCGGTCCCGTGATCGAGGTGCCCGTCAAGCCGGTGTCCCCGGCGATCTCCACCGAGCAGGCGGAGGCGCAGGCGGCCAAGGCCCGCACCTTCGTGGCCAGGCGGCACGACGTGGACCTCAAGGGCGACGTCAACCGCGTGCCCCAGGACGTGATCCGCCGCGCCGCCGGCTTCAAGGTCGGCAAGCGCACGATAACGTTCCGGATCAGCCAGGGGCCGCTGCGGGCGTGGTTCTCGCAGCTCTACGGCTCGCGCGAGCGCGCGCCGCGCGACGCCCGCTTCACGATCAACAAGGACGGCTTCGTGCGCATCATCGGCGGCCGCCGCGGGCGCGGGGTGGACGTCGGCGGGCTCGTCGCCGCCTGGCAGGTCGATCCGTCCCAGACCCTGACTCCGATCACGTTCGGGCCGCGCGAGCCGGCCCTGACCACGGACGAGGCGCGCACGCTCGGCATCAAGCAGGTCGTCGGCGAGTTCTTCACGCAGTACTCGGGCGGCGCGCGCGTCACGAACATCAAGCGCGCGGCCGAGATCCTCGACCAGATGATCATCCCCGCCGGCGGCACCTTCTCGCTCAACGAGGCGCTCGGGGAGCGCACCGAGGCGCGCGGGTTCGTCGAGGCGCCGATGATCGGCGAGGGCAACATCCTCAAGGACGCCGTCGGCGGCGGCGTCTCGCAGGTCGCCGCGACGGTCTTCAACGCCGCGTTCTTCTCCGGGCTGAAGCTGATCGAGCACACGCCGCACTCGTTCTGGATCGACCGCTACCCGAAGGGCCGCGAGGCGACCGTCTCGTGGGGCGGCCCCGAGCTGATCTTCGAGAACGACTGGAAGGCGCCGATCGTGATCCTCACGAAGACGACCGCGGAGGGGATCACGGTGCGCTTCCTCTCGGACCCGCTCGGCCGCAAGGTCGAGGCGATCGAGGGCGAGCCGTACTCGATGTCGAAGCCGAAGGTCATCCGCCAGCGCGACCTGTCCCTGCCGGCCGGCACGAAGAAGATCGTGCAGCCGCTCGGGTATCCGGGGTTCTGGATCAAGTACGGCCGGCGCGTCTACGAGAACGGCAAGCTGCGCTCCGAGCAGAACTGGACCTGGCGCTACTTCCCCGAGAACAAGGTGATCGTCTTCGGGCCGAAGCTGCCGCGCCAGCCGGAGGAGGAGGGCGTCCAGGAGGATCCTGCGGCGACGACCGAGGGCGGGGGAGGGGCGGACGGCGGCGGGGCCGCGGACCCGGCGGCCGAGACCATTCCCGAGGGCGCGACCTAGGCGCCGAGCGGCTGCGTCTGCGGCAGCGCGATGCCGTCGCCGGTCTGGCTGATGCGGCGGTTCATGGCGCGCTCGGCGGCGCGCTGCAGCGACTCGGACATCGACGGGGTGACGACGCCGGTGTTGGCGAGGGTCTCGACGTTGAGGCCCTCGTTCACGGCGAGCGCGACGGTGGCGATCATCTCCGACGCCCGGTAGCCGACGATCGACCCGCCGAGCAGGGTGCCGGTGGCGGGGTCCGTGAGCAGCTTGATCATGCCCTCGCGCCAACCGGAGATGACGCCGCGCGGGTTGGCGCCGAGGTAGTGCTTCGTGACGTCCACGGTGCGCGCCTCGCGCGCCGCGGTCGTCTCGGTCAGGCCGACGGTGGCGACCTCGGGCCGCGTGAAGATCGTCCAGGCGACGTTCTCGAGCCGCAGCGGCGCCTCGACGGCGCCGAAGGCGTGGAGCGCGGCGTGGCGGCCCTGCATGGCACCGGTGGAGGCGAGCATCATCCCGCCGGCCACGTCGCCCGCGGCGTACACGCCGGGCGCGCTGGTGCGCAGGTGGCCGTCGACGACGATGGCGCCGCGGTCGTCCAGCTCGACCCCGACGGCGTCGAGGCCGAGGGCAGCGGTGTTCGCGCGCTGGCCCATGCAGATGATCGCGTGGGTGCCGCGGAAGACGCGGCCATCCTCGGCGCGCACGGCGACGCCGTCCTCGTGCGCGTCGATCTCCACGATCCGCGCGTGCATCTGGATCTCGATCCCGCGCGCGAGGAAGGCCTCCTGCACGAGCTCGGCGACGTCCTCGTCCTCGGCGGGGAGGACCTGGCCGCGGGCCGAGAGCAGGGTCACCTGGCTGCCCGAGGAGGCGTAGAACTCGGCGTACTCGCAGCCCGTGGCGCCGGCGCCGACGACGATCAGGTGGTCGGGCGTTTCGCGGCGATCGAGGACCTCGCGCGTCGTGAAGACGCGCTCGTGGTCGATCTCGGCGAACGAGGGCTGCCAGGGGCTCGCGCCGGTGGAGACGAGCAGCGTGTCGTACTCGACCTCCTGGTCGTACCCGTCGCACGCGACCATGACCCGACCCGGCGCGGCGATGCGGCCGCGGCCGTGGATCGTGCGCACGCTGGTCTCCGCGAGGCGGTCGCGGATCCCGCGCGACTGGTGCGTGGCCACCCAGCGCGCGTGTGCGATGGTCCGCAGCATGTCGACGTGGGGCTTGCCGTGGTCGAACGAGACGCCGGACTGGTCGGCGCGGTCGATGGCGGCGAGCACCGTGGCGGTGCTGAGCAGCGTCTTCGACGGGATCGCGTCGGTCAGCGTGCACGAGCCGCCGAGCCCGCGGTCCTCGATCAGGGTGACCTCGCCGCCGAGCGCGTGCGCCGCGGTCGCGGCGGCGTAGCCGGAGGGTCCGCCGCCGAGGATCACGTAGCGCATGCCCTAAGGGTACCGCGCTGGGGGTGGGGGCTCGCCGCTGCCGGTGGCGAGGTCGGTAGGCACCTGGTGGCACTTCCCATAATCATGATTATCAGGCGTGGGGATTCCGACGGGGAGGCCGACTCAGGCGCCGAAGCCCACCGAGCCGCCCGGTGCCGGCAGCGGACTCGCCGCTGGCCCACGCGGCTACGGCGCGTTAGACGCCCCGGAGCGACGTCGTTCGGGCCGTCGGGGCATCACAGGGACGCGAGCTCCTGGATTTGCGTGCGTCCCGGGCCGAGCATGAACAAGCCGCGGGAAAGATGCACGCAACCGTGGGCGCACCCCGCCGCCGCGGGCCACCTGTACCATGCGGGAACCCCGTCCCTGGAGGCTCGGTGTTCGGACTCTCGCTCTGGCAGATCCTGATCGTCGTCGCGATCGGGTTCCTTGTGTTCGGCGTCGGCGGCAGTAAGAAGCTGTTCCGCCGCGGCGCCAACCGAGTCAAGGACACCGGCGACGCCGTCAAGGGCGCGGCCGCGGAGCTCCAGTCGAGCTACTCGGCCCCGGTCGACGAGAGTTCCGCCGCATACCGCGCCGCCCGCATGGGACGCGAGAAGGCGACTGAGGGCGCCGCGGCGGCGATCGAGGCCGCCCAGGAGGCGCGCGAGGAGATCGCCGGGCTCGCCGACGACGCGAAGGCGTCGGCCGGCGGGGCTGAACCGCAGACCGCCATCGGCCGTGCTGCCAAGAGCGTCGGCGACACCGCCCGCGACGTCCGCGCGGGCGTGGCCGCCGGCGAGGACGACGGCGAGGCCTACGAGCCGCAGACGACGATTGGCAAGGCTGCGCAGTCGGCCAAGCAGGCGGCCTCCCAGCGCGTCGGCATGCTCGGCGAGACCGCGCAGGAGTTCCGCGCGGGGATCGAGGGTGAGCCCGCGCCGGAGGCCGCACCCGCCGCCGAGGAGCCCGCGTCCCTGCCGGCCGCGGACGAGCCCCCGCCGAGCGCGCGTAGCTGATCGCCGTGGCGGAGACGCTCGAGCAGGACCGGCGGGCGCTCTACGAGATCGCGGTCGTGTTGGCGGTCGCCTTGGGGGTGATCGTCGGGGCGCTCGTGATCGCGACCTCGCTCCCCCTCGCAGCGATCGCCGTCGGGGCGGCCGTCGTCTGGGTGGTCGGGTTCCTCGTGGTCGCGCTGGTCGCCGGCTGACGCCGGCGGCGTCAGCCCATCTTCAGGGAAAGCGGGCTGGTGCCCGTGAACACCGCGATGATCGAGCCGGCCAGCCAGCCGACGGCGGCGATGATGAGAGCGATCTTCGCGAACCGGTCGCGGTCGCCCGCGATGGCGAGGCCGAGGATTGCGGCGCCGATGGCGACGAAGCCGAGGATCATCGGTGCGAAGTAGACCGACAGCACGCCGAGCCCTGCGCCCAGGCCGCTGAGGAGCGCGGATGCCGAGGCGACGCCGCTGTCGCGCTCCTCAAGCCGCTCCGAGGCGTAGTCCAGCTGGGTCATCGGCTCGGCGATCTCGCCGCCAGTGGAGTTCTCTGCGCTCATCGCTTTCGGGGGACCTCCGTCGCGTCGCGCCCTGATCGGCGCACCTCCAGCATAGCGCTCCGCCCCCGCGTGTCGAATCGCGGGATACCAGCAGCACGTAGCGATTGATGCGATGTTGCGGTGCGTCCGGGGAGGCAGTTAGACTGACGGCGTAAATCGCCCGCTCTATGTGCGCGCGCGCCCGAAAGGCCCTGGATCGTTGAAAAACATGAAGGTCCTCCCGCTCGCGATCATCGGGACCGTCATCGGCGTCGTCATCAGCGTCCTCCTGATCGTCACCCGCACGCTGCCGGTCCGGGCCTCGGAGCAGGCGGCAAACATCGACTACCTGTATATCTTCTTCCTCGCCTTCTCAGGGATCATCTTTGCGATTGTTACGCTTTTCCTGCTGGTTGCCGTCTACCGCTTCCGGGCCCGGCCGAACGACCAGCGCGAGGGCAAGAACGTCCACGGCATCACCTGGCTCGAGATCCTCTGGACCGCGATCCCCTTCGTGATCGTCCTCGCCTGCGGCATCGGCGGCTGGTACGTCCTGGCCAAGGACGACGTCTACGCGGCCGGCCAGAAGGACGGCCAGAAGATCCACATCGTCGGCTACCAGTTCGGCTGGAAGTTCGACTACCTCAACGCGGACATCGCCCTCATGGAGCAGGACGAGCTCGTGGTCCCGGTCGGCGAGCCGATCGCCTTCGACCTGACCTCGAACGACGTGATGCACGCCTTCTGGGTGCCCGCCTGGCGCTTCCAGATGTCGACCCTTCCCACGCAGACCAACTACGCCTCGGTGACGCCGAGTAAGATCGGCACCTACGACGTCGTCTGCGCCTACCTCTGCGGCGTCGGCCACACCGGCATGAACAGCGCCGTCGAGGGGTCGATCATCCCGAAGGTCCGGGTCGTGTCCGCAGCCGACTTCGAGACCTGGGTCGCCGAGCGCAAGGCCGAGGCCGAGCAGGCCGACCAGACGACGACGGCGGAGGCCGCCTGATGACCGCCGCTACCATGATCAGCACGATTCCGGGAGATAGCCGATGACCACCGCCCTCAAGCCGAACCTCGCGCGCTGCGTCTGGACGTCGGCGCTGTTCGCCGTCATCGCGATGCTGGTGGCCGCCTCCGTGCGCCAGATCTTGGGCATGGACCCCGTCATGCAGTGGTCCACCCTCGTCACCGTCGCCTACATCTTCGGGGCCGTCGGCTTCGTCGTCGGCATCGGCGGCTTCGACTACTGGTGGCCGTGGATCATCGGCAAGGACATCGATCCGCACGATCATTCGCAGCACGGCGCGTACTCGTGGCGCGACTACTTCAAGTTCAACACCGACCACAAGGTGATCGGCGTCCAGTACATCGTCTTCACGTTCATGATGTTTCTGGTCGGCGGCATGTTCGCGGAGATCTTCCGCTCGGAGCTGGCCAGTCCCGGACGGCAGCTGCTCTCGGACGAGCAGTACAACGCGCTGATCTCGCAGCACGGGACCATCATGATCTTTGTGTTCATGGTCCCGGTCTTCGCGGGCATCGGCAACTACGTGATCCCGCTGATGATCGGCGCCCCGGACATGGCCTTCCCCCGCGTCAACGCGGTGTCCTTCTGGCTCCTGCCGATCGCCGGGTTCACGCTGCTCTCGTCCTTCGCCTTCGGCTCGTTCGACACCGGCTGGACCGGCTACCCCACGCTGTCCGAGCAGAGCCCGTTCGGCGGCACCCTGTTCCAGATCGGTGTCATCATCGCGGGCAGCTCATCGATCGCGACCGCGGTCAACTTCCTGGTCACGATCGTGGCCATGCGCGCACCGGGCATGACCCTGTTCCGCATGCCGCTCCTCGTGTGGGCCAACCTCGCGACGTCCGCCCTCGTCGTCGCCGCCACCCCGTTCGTGGCGGGCGCGATGTTCATGGCGATGTTCGACCGCGAGATGGGCACGAACTTCTTCACGATTGCCGGCGGCGGTAGTGCGATCGCCTACCAGCATATCTTCTGGTTCTACTCGCACCCGGCGGTCTACATCATGGTGCTGCCCGGCTTCGGGATCATCAGCGAGGTGATCGCGACCCACTCGCGCAAGCCGGTCTTCGGCTACCGCGCGGTCGCCTTCTCCTCCGCCGGCATCGCGGTGCTCGGCTTCTCGGTCTGGGCGCACCACATGTTCGCGTCCGGCATGGCCAGCTGGCTGCGCGTGCCGATCATGGTCTCGACGCTCCTGATCGCGATCCCGACCGGCATCAAGATCTTCTCCTGGCTCGGCACCCTCTGGGACGGCGTCGTGCGCCTGACCACGGCGAACCTGTTCGCGCTCGGCTTCATCGTCGCCTTCACGATCGGCGGCCTGTCCGGCGTGATGCTCGCGGTCGTGCCGTTCGACGTCTCGATCACGAATTCGTACTTCATCGTCGCCCACTTCCACTACGTGCTGTTCGGCGGCTCGATCCTGACCATCTTCGCCGGCTTCTACCACTGGTTCCCGAAGGTCACGGGCCGGATGTATAACGAGAAGCTCGGGCGCTGGCACTTCTGGGTCACCTTCATCGCCCTCAACCTGACCTTCTTCCCGATGCACTACCAGGGCCTGATGGGCATGCCGCGCCGCGTCGCCGACTACGCGCCCGAGTTCGGCTGGTCGAACACGCTGATCACGATCGCGTCGTTCATCCTCGCCGCCGGCACGCTGATCTTCGTCTACAACATGATCCACTCCGCCCGGCACGGGAAGCCGGCCGGTGCGAACCCGTGGGGCGGGCTCACGCTCGAGTGGATGCTGTCCTCCCCGCCTCCGGTCTTCAACTTCCCGGTCACGCCGCGCGTCATCGGCGGCCCCTACCGCTTCGGCGAGGAGGGCGCCCGCCACGCCATCATCCCGGAGGCGCAGCCCGCCGAGACGGAGAAGGTCAGCGCGTAGCGCCGGTCAGGGAGGAGGGAGAGCCGCATGAGCGCAGCCGTCCAGCACAACGCCCCGGAGGTCCAGCCGTACCGGACCGGGCTCAACACGAACCTGATGGGCCTCATCATCTTTCTGATCTCGGAGATTGCGCTGTTCGGCGCGTTCTTCATGTACTACGGCCACATGCGCTTCATCGGCAAGGTCGACTACCCGGGCGCGTTCCACATCCCCGCGAACGAGACGTCGATCAACACCCTGATCCTCGTGCTGTCCTCGTTCACGGCTGAGTTCGCCCTGCTCGCGCTGCTCCGGCGCCACAACGCCGGCGTCTTCTTCTCGCTGCTCGCCACGTTCATCCTGGGCTCGATCTTCCTCGGCCTGCAGGTCCACGAGTACATGATCCTCGGCTTCACCCCGCAGGACACCGCCGTCGGCTCGATCTTCTTCTCGCTGACCGGCCTGCACGGCCTCCACGTCTTCGTCGGCCTCGTGCTCCTGCTCCTGGCCATGGTCCGGACCTGTACGCACAAGTGGAGTCCCGAGAAGCACACGGGCCTGCTCGGGATCAGCGTCTACTGGCACTTCGTGGACATCGTGTGGGTGATCCTCTTCACGGTCGTCTACTGCCTGCCGGGCACCGTCACCGCGCCGGCCTAGGCCGGGGTTAGGGGATCGCGCGATGGCCCGCTGGATCGCGGTCCACCTCCCCCACATCGTCCCGCCGATCCTCGCGCTGCTCTTCCTCGCGCGGATGGCCGTGTGGGCCGCCGCGCAGCCGCCGTCGCACTTCACAGACGAGGAAATCGCGGAGTGGAACCGCGTGCGCGCGGAGCAGCACCGCCTGCGCAACCAGCCGGTGCGCCGGCGCACGGCGCTCTACGGGCTCGTCGCCCTGGGACCGCTCGTCCTGTCGTTCCTGACGGGGCTCGCGATCTACACCCTGAGCCTGCGCGGTGAGGCCTCCCCCGGCTGGCTGATCTGGAGCCACGTCGCCACGGGGGCCTTCGGGCTCGCGGTGGTCAGCCTCAAGAGCGCCGAGCTGGGCTGGCGCCGCATCCTGTCCCGCGTCCAGGCCACTCGGCCGCAGGACGCGATCGCCTCGATCACGATGCTGGCCCTCGGGGTCCCGATCGCGATCACGGGCGTCCTGATGCTGTTCCGGCCGTCAGGCGGCGACTTCACCCCGACCGACTACCTGCACGTGATCGTCGGCGTCTGGTGGGTCCTGATCGTGCAGTGGCACCTGTTCCGCTACCTGGGCCGCGCGCTTAAGGCCGTCGGCTCGGAGCCGGCGGCGTCGGGCCCCGCGGCCTGATCGTCGCGGCGTGCGAGCGCCTCGACGACGAGCCGGTGCGTGATCGCGCGGGCGGCCTCGGCGTCCCCGCTGCGAGCGAGGATCGACGCCCACAGCTCGTCGAAGAGCGCGGGCACGCCCACGATCGCGACGGAGGAGCGCAGGAGCTCCTCGCCGCTCTCGGCGCCGAGCTCGCGGGCGGCGAGCGTCAGGAGGCAGCCGTCGCCGTCGTCCACGCCCCAGCCGCCCCCGACGAGGCGGTCGCGATCGCGCTCGAGCGCGGCGGCCATGCCGTGCAGGATCGGCGCGTCGACCTCGGCGAGGGCGCTGCGCAACTCGGCGCGCAGGACGGCCTCGCGGCGTTCCACGTCCCGGTCCATGCGCCCATCGTAGACGGCGACGGGCCTCTGCGGCGCGGGCCTCGGATACGATGCCGCGTGTGAAGCCGTGCCGTCCGTGGGGCCATCGCGATGGCCGCTGAGCCTGTCGTCGCGCCCCGACGGCCATCCGTCGCGCTCGACTACTTCGAGCTGACGAAGCCGCGGATCATGATCCTGCTCCTGATCACGATGGTCGGGGCGATGGTGTGGGCCGCCGACGGGCTGCCGCCGCTTTGGCTGGTGGCCTCCGCGCTGCTCGGCATGGGTCTCTGCTCCGGCGGGGCGAGCGCGATCAACCACGCCCTCGATCGCGATCTCGACGTGCAGATGGAGCGCACCCGGGACCGCCCCGTCGCCGCGGGGCGCGTCGCGCCGCAGCCGGCGATCGCGTTCGGGATCGCGCTGGTCGCGCTCGGCAGCGTCGCCCTGTACGTGCTGACCACGCCGCTCGCCGCCGCCTTCGGGCTCGGTGGCGCCGTCTTCTACGTGCTCATCTACACGATGGTGCTGAAGCGCCGCACCCCGCAGAACATCGTGATCGGCGGGGCCGCCGGGGCGATGCCGCCCCTCGTCGGCTGGGCGGCCGTGACCGGCTCGATCGCCTGGGCCCCCGTGATCCTGTTCGGGGTGATCTTCCTCTGGACTCCGCCCCACTTCTGGGCGCTGGCCCTCCTCAAGCAGGACGAGTACGGCACGGCCGGCGTGCCGATGCTGCCCAACGTGCGCGGGGTCCGCGCGACGACGGTCCAGATCGTCGTCTACACGGCGATCCTCGTCGCCTTCTCCTTGATCCCGGTGCCGCTGGCCTGGGTCGGGGCGACGGCGGAGGTGCTCGGCCTGCTCTACGGGGTGATCGCCCTGGTGCTCGGCCTGCGCTTCCTGCAGCTGGCCGTGCGCCTCCACCGCGCCGATGGCGATCTCGAGGTGGCGCGCGAGGTGTTCAAGTACTCGCTTCTGTACCTCGCCGGCATCTTCTTCGCGATGGCCCTCGACCGCGTGCTGCTCGGCTAACGCCGGTGGCGGACCGGGTGGTGTCGCCGCGCCGGCTGACGGCGCTGATCTCGTCCCTGATCTTCCTGGACATGATCACGTGGCTGGCGGCGATCCCGCTGATCCCGTACTGGCAGCGCGAGCTCGGCCTCTCCGACGACCAGGCGGGCGTGGTGCTCGCGATCTACAGCCTCACGGTCCTGATCCTCGCGATCCCGTCGGGGCACATCGCCGACCGGCTCGGTGCCCGCCGGCTGACCCTGATCGGGGCGGCGCTGTTCGTGGTGGCGGCGCCCCTGATCGCGTTCGCGGACTCCTTCGAGGCGCTCCTGGCCGTCCGCGTCTTCCAGGGCGCGTGCTCGGCCATCACCTGGTCCGCCGGCCTCGCCTGGCTGGCGGCGTCCGTGGGGCCCGAGTACCGCATGCGCGGGCTCTCGATCGCCAACGCCTCCGCGACCATCGCGACGATCGCCGGGCCGCTCTTCGGCGGCCCGATCGTGGCCTTCGCGGGCATCGAGGTCGCGTTCCTCGGGCTCGCCGTGCTCGTCCTCGCGGTGATCGCCTGGGCCCTCGTCGAGCCCGGCGGGAACGCCGGGCCGCAGGCCCACGAGGACCGGCAAGGGCCCTTCGTGGCACTGATCGCCGCGCGGCGTCCGGGCGCTCTGCAGGTCGCGTTTGTGTCGATCGCCTTCGTATCCCTGATGATGGCGGCGCTGCAGCTGTTGGCCCCCCTCCACTACGACGACGGCGGCTGGTCGTCGTCCGCCATCGGCTGGGTGTTCACCGCGGGCAGCGTGCTCAGCGTGCTCGCCATCGTCATCGTCGGCCGCCTCGGCTCCCGTATCGACGGCATCCGGTCGCTCGTGCTCCTGCCCGTGGGCTGCGCGGTCGTGGTCGCCGCGCTGCTCGTGCCGCTGGGCCTCTGGTGGTACTCCGCCGCGCTCGTGATCGTGATCGGCATCGCGGCCCCCGTCTTCACTATCAGCTACGCCGTCTGCGCCGAGGGCGCGCGGGCGGGCGGGATCGGCGAGGGCTCGGCCTTCGGGATGCTCAACGCCGTCTGGGCGGTCGGGGCCGTGATCTCCCCCGTGATCAGCGGCATCGTGGCCGAGGGTGGCGTCTCATGGGTCGCCTACGTCGTCGTCGCGGTCCTCGCCATCGCGACCGCGGTGTTCCTCGCGGGTGCGCGCCGCCGGATGGCGGCCGCGGCCTGAGCGGCGGGTAGGATCCGCCTGTGACAGCGCGCGTGCGAGCAGCGGCCGGTGCCGCGAGGGCGGCCGGCGCGCTGTCGCGCCTGACGGGGCGCGGCGGCGGCACCACGATGCCCGGGCACGTCCTCCTGCGGCTCGCCCCGGAGGCCCTCGGTGAGCTCGCGGGCGGATTGCCCGATGGGACGGCGCTGATCAGCGCCACCAACGGCAAGACGACCACCGCGGCGATGCTGGCCACGATCGTCGGCGGCGATCGCGCGGTGTGCCGCAACGTGGGCGGTGCCAACCTCGTCTCCGGCGTCGCCTCGGCGCTCGTCGCACGGCCCCCGGACGCCGCGGTCGGGGTGCTCGAGGTCGACGAGGCCGCGCTGCCGGCCGTCGCCCGTGCGGTGGTCCCGCGGGTGGTCGCGCTGGGCAACCTCTTCCGCGACCAGCTCGACCGCCACGGTGAGCTGGAGATGGTCGCCGACCGCTGGCGGCGGATGGTGGACGGGCTCCCGGCCGCCACGACGCTCGTCCTCGGCGCCGATGATCCGGTTGTCGACGCCCTCGGCGATGGGCGCGACTTGGTCGTCCGCTACGGGATTGACGATCCGGCCGTCGCCCGCCCGACGCGGGACGACGCCGCGGACTCCACGCACTGCGTCCGCTGTGGCGCCCCGTACGCCTACCGGGCCGTCTACCTCGGCCACCTCGGCGACTACGCCTGCCCGCAGGGCGACCACGCGCGCGGCGGCCTCGACTTCGCGGCCCGCGACGTGCGGATGGACGGTGTGGCGGGGACGGCGTTCCGGCTCGACGCGCCCGACGGCGCCCACGAGCTGCGGCTGCCCCTCCCGGGCCTCTACAACGTCGAGAACGCCCTCGCGGCGATCGCCACGGCGCACGTCCTCGGCGTGCCGGTGGCGCGCGCCGTGGAGCGGCTCGGGGGCTTCACGGCCGCCTTCGGGCGCTTCGAGCGCCTCCAGGTCGACGGACGCGAGGCCGTCCTGCTCCTGTTCAAGAACCCGACGGGCGCGAACGAGGCGCTGCGCGCGATCGCCGGGGACCTCGCGGACAGCCGCGTCGTCCTCGCGCTCAACGACCGCATCGCGGACGGCCGCGACGTCAGCTGGATCTGGGACATCGACCTCGAGGGGGCGCTCGACGCCGCCGCGGGCGTCGTCTGCACGGGCACGCGGGCGGCTGACCTCGCCGTCCGGCTCCGCTACGCCGACCTGGTGGCGGACCGCATCGACATCCGCACCCCGCCCGAGGCGGCGTTCGACGCGGCGGTGCGTGACGCGCCGCCCGGCGGTCGCGTCTACGTGCTCGCGACGTACACGGCGATGCTCGACCTGCACCGCGTCCTGGCGGAGCGTGGCCTGACCCGCAGCTTCTGGGAGGAGGCGCGATGACCCTGCGCATCGTGCCTCTCTACCCGGAGCTGCTCTCGATCTACGCCGATCGCGGCAACGTGCGGGTGCTCGAGCAGCGGGCGCGCTGGCGCGGAATCCCCGTCGAGGTCTCCCCCCTCCCCCTCGGTGCGGACCTCGACCCCGCGGCGGCGGACGCGATCCTGATCGGCGGTGGCCAGGACCGCGATCAGGCGCTCGTCGCGGAGGCGCTGTTGGCGCAGACGCCCGCGCTGCGCTCCGCGATCGCCGACGGCGTGCCGGTGCTCGCCGTCTGCGGCGGGTACCAGCTCCTGGGCCACGGCTACGTCGACCAGGGCGGGCAGCGCACGCCCGGCAGCGGCCTCGTCGACCTCGAGACCCAGGCCGGACCGGACCGGCTGATCGGCAACGTGCTGGTCGAGGTCGACCTCGACGGGCACCGCGAGCGCATGGTCGGGTTCGAGAACCACGCGGGGCGCACCACGCTCGGCAGCGGCGTCGAGCCGCTCGGGCGCGTGCTCGCCGGTGCGGGCAACGACGGCGTCAGCGGGCACGAGGGCTGTCGCGTCGGGCGCGTGATCGGCACCTACGTGCACGGGCCGCTCCTGCCCAAGAACCCGTGGCTCGCCGATCTCGTCCTCGGCTGGGCCTGCGAGCGCCGCGGGCTGGACGGCGCGCTCGAGCCGCTCGACGACCGGCTGGAGTCCGTCGCCGCCGACGCCGCCGCGGCGATCGCGCTCGCGGAGCGCCGCTAGGAGACCCACATGCGCCCGAGGGCGACGAACGGGTCGCCGCTGCGGTACGCACGCAGGTAGTCGTGGATCGGCGGACGCAGGTCGATCTCGGCGAGCGACCCCTGGTCGACGAGGGCGTGCCCGAGGACCGCGTCGTCGGATGATGCGAGGCGCTCCAGCGATCCCGGCTCGACCTCCACGGCGAAGATCATGTGCAGGATGTGGCGTCCACCGGCCGCCTCCGCCGGCGGAATCGTCTCCACGAGCGCCACGGGGCCCGTGATCGCGGTCGGCTCCCAGCCGCACTCCTCCGCGAGCTCGCGGCGCAGCGCGTCGACCAGCTCCTCGCCCTCCTCCACGCCGCCCCCGGGCAGGAGCCAGTAGGCCTGTCCGTCCTTCTCCTGCCGCACGAGCAGTACGCGGCCGCCGTTCACGAGCAGTCCGGCGACGCGGATGCGGGGTCCCGGGCTCACCCGGCCACCCCGGTCGAGCCGAACCCGCCCTCCCCGCGCTGGGACTCGGGCAGCTCCGCGACCTCGACGAAGGCGACGGCCGGCAGGTCGACGATGACGAGCTGCGCGATGCGGTCGCCCGGGGACACGGTGAAGGCTTCGTCGGGATCGTGATTGACGAGGATCGCGATCACCTCCCCGCGGTACCCGCTGTCGATGAGGCCGGGCGCGTTGAGGACAGTAACGCCGGACCGGAGCGCGAGGCCCGAGCGCGGCAGCACGAGGCCCGCCGTGCCCTCCGGCAGCGCCATGGCGAACCCGCAGGGCACCGCGGCGCGGTCCCCCGATGGCACCGTCACGGCCTCCGTGGCGTGCAGGTCGAAGCCGGCGTCGCCCGGGTGGGCGCGCTCGGGCAGCCGCGCGTCCGGATGCAGGCGCCGGAAGCCGACCTCCCTCATCGGCCACTCGCCACGGTCGCGTCGGTCCGGAAGCGCGCGTAGCGCTCCCGCTCGCCGGCCGGCAGGCGGGCGCGGATGCGCACGCCCTCGGGGGTGTCCTCGCGGTGTGAGATCGGCGCGCCGAGCGCGTACAAGGACGACAGCGCACCGCCCTCGCTGTAGGGCACGAGCAGGTCGACGGGCTCGAAGCGCCCCGCGAAGTGCTCGGCGATCTTGCTTTCGAGCCCGTCGAGGCCCTCGCGCGTGTGCGCCGACACCTGGATCGCATTCGGGAGGCGGTTGCGCAGCCGCGCGCGGTCCTCGGGTGACACGAGGTCGACCTTGTTAAGGACGATGATCCGCGGGATCTCGATCGCGCCGATCTGCAGGAGGACGTCGTCGACACTGCGCATCTGGTCGTACCGCTCCTCCTCGTCGAGCGCCGCGTCCACGACGTGCAGGACGAGGTCGCCGGCGAGGGTCTCCTCGAGGGTGGAGGCGAAGGCCTCGACGAGGCCATGCGGCAGCTTGCGGATGAAACCGACGGTGTCGGTGACCGTGTAGTCGCGACCGACGTGCGTGAAGCGCCGGGTGGTCGGATCGAGGGTCTCGAAGAGGCGGTTGCGGCTCGACACCTCGGCGCCCGTGAGGGCGTTCAGGAGGCTCGACTTGCCGACGTTGGTGTACCCCGCGAGGGCGACGGTGGGCACGAGGCTCTCAACGCGCTGCTTGCGTTGCAGGCGCCGGCGCTTGCCCGTCTCGCGCAGGCGGCGGCGCAGGAGCGTAATGCGGTCGCGGGCGAGACGACGGTCGGTCTCGAGCTGCGACTCGCCCGGTCCGCGGGTGCCGACCCCGCCGCCGAGGCGCTCGAGGTGCTGCCACATCCCGCGCATGCGCGGCAGCTGGTAGTCGAGCTGGGCCAGCTCGACCTGGAGCTTGCCCTCGGCGGTGTGGGCGTGGGCCGCGAAGATGTCGAGGATCAGGGCCGTGCGGTCGATCACGCGGATCTTGAAGCGGTTCTCGAGGAAGCGCTGCTGCGCCGGGGTGATCTCGTCGTCGATGACGAGGACCTCGGCCTTCGCCTCCTCGAGGGCGGCGCCGAGCTCCTCGACCTTGCCCGAGCCAAGGTAGGTGCGCTGCACGGGCTGGTCGCGTCGCTGGACCAGCTCGCCGACCGTGGCGCACTGCGCCGTGGCGAGGAGCTCACGCAGCTCGGCGAGGTCGGCATCGACCCGCTGGCCGGGTCGGGCCACGGCCGCCACGAAGGCGCGCTCGGGCTCATCGTCCACGATGTGATGGAACCCGTCGCCCACGTGGCCGGAGTCTACTCCGCGACCGCGCTCAGAGGATCGCGCCGATCCGCTGCACGGCCTCGGCGATGCGCTCCTCGGGGATGGTCAGGGCCATTCGCGCGAACCCCTCCCCCGCCTCGCCGTAGGCGGTCCCCGGGGTCACGATCACCCCCGCCTCGTCGAAGACGCGCTCGGCGAAGGCGAGGGACGTCTCCCCCGTCGGGATCGGCACCCACAGGTACATGCCACCCGGGGGCGGGTCGACGGGCATCCCGATCGCGGCGAGGGCGGCGCAGGCCGCGTCGCGACGAGCGCGGTACACGCCGACCGGCGGCCCCTCGAGGTCGTCACAGGTCAGCATCCAGGTCGCCGTGCGCTGGAGAGCGATGAACATCCCGGCGTCGATCTGGGTCTTCAGCCGCGCGAGCAGCGCGATCGCCGGCGCGTGGCCGACGGCGAAGGCGATCCGCCAGCCCGGGATCGAGAAGCTCTTGGAGAGCGACAGGATCTCGATCCCGTTCGCCCGGAACGCCGGGGAGGCGAGCGCGCTCGGCGCCTGCACTACGTCATACGCGATCTCGGCGTAGGCATGGTCGTGACAGGCGAGGAGGTCGTGCGCGTCTGCGAAGGCCCCGAGACGGTCGAAGAAGGCGGCGTCGGCGATCGCCCCGGTCGGGTTGTTCGGGTAGCCGCAGACGGCGAGGCGCGCCCGCTCGGCGATCTCCGCGGGGACGCGGTCGAGGTCGGGCAGGAAGCCGTTGGCGGGCGTGAGGGGCAGCGGGTGGCTCGCGGCGCCCGCGACGAGGGGACCACCGGCGTAGACCGGGTAGCTGGGGTCGGTGATCAGGGAGACCGTGCCCGGATCGAGCACGGCGAGGGCGAGGTGCGCGATGCCCTCCTTGGCGCCGAGCAGTGGCAGGACCTCGGTTTGCGGATCGACCTCGACCCCGAAGCGCGCGGCGTAATGGGCTGCCACCGCTTCGCGCAGCTCGGGCAGGCCCGTGTTCGTCGGGTAGCGGGCGGCGTCGTCGCGCTGCACCTCCTCCGCGAGCCGGGCGCGGATCCGCAGGTCCGGGGGCAGGTCCGGATCGCCGATCCCGAGGGAGATCAGGTCCTCGCCGGCCGCGCGCGCGGCGGCGATGCGGCGGTTCATCTCGGCCGTCACGTACTCCGGCACCCGCGCCATCCGCTCACCCGCGCGCATCAGCCCGTCGTGCTCCGCCGCAGATCGGCGTCGAGCACGATCGTCTCGACGTGGCGGGCGGGGCCCGTCAGCGCGACCTCGCCCTCCTCCCCCACCTCGACGACGAGCTCGCCGCCTGGCAGCTCCACGGTGACCGGCGATTCCGCGATGCCGTCGGCGATGGCGGCCACGGCGACCGCGCAGGCGCCGCTGCCGCAGGCCGCGGTCTCGCCGACGCCGCGCTCCCAGACGCGCACGCGCACGCGATGGGCGTCGACCGGGGCCATCACCTCGACGTTCGTCCGCTCGGGGAACCACGGATGGTGCTCCAGGGCGGGGCCCTCGTACTCGAGCGGGAAGCCGTCGACGTCGGCGACGGGGATCACCACGTGCGGGTTGCCGATGCTCACGAAGCGGTGCGGATGCGGGAACGGGACGTCGTCGGGGCGGTACTGGTGCCCCTCGAGCCGCGCCCTGGACAGCTCCGCGCGCACCTGCTCGCCGGCGATGTCGCAGTGCAGGGGCCCGGCCTCCGTCCCGACGATCACGCGATCGGCGCCGGAGCGGGCCGCGGCCCAGCGGGCCACCATGCGGGTGCCGTTGCCGCAGGCCTCGGTCGTGGAGCCGTCCGGGTTCCAGATCACCATCGCCACGTCGACGTGGCCCGCGCCGGGCAGCAGCTCGAGGACACCATCGGAGCCGAGGCCATCGACGACGTCGCAGAGGGCGATCGCGTCGTCGGCGGTCAACGGACGCCCCACGGCCTCCCGCGCGACGAGCAGGTAGACGTTGCCGCAGGCCTCCCAGCGCTCGACGGGGACGCTCACGGCAGTCCGAGCTCCGCCGCGAGCACCCGCTCGCACTCCTCGAGGCGGTCGATCGCCACCCACTCGCCGGGCTGGTGGGCCTGCGACGACTCGCCGGGTCCGTAGTTGAACGCGGGCACGCCCCACGCGTGCATCGTGGCCACGTCCGTCCAGGCCTGCTTGGGCAGCACGGGCAGGCCGCTGCGCTCCAGGAAGTCGCGGACGGGCGGCTCGTGGAGGCTCGGCATCGCCGGCGGGGCGACGTCGCTCCAGGTGACCTCGGCCGTCGGCCCGGCGAGCTCCACCACCTCGGCCTTCGCCCGCTCGACGGAACCGCCGGGGGCGACCCGGGCGTTGATCCACAGCTCGACGAGGTCGGGGACGACGTTGTGCACCACCCCGCCGTTGAGCATCGTGACGGTGACCGTGTCGTGGTAGGTGAGGCCGTCGACCTCGACCGCGACCGGCGTGCGACGGGCGAAGCGCCCGAGCGCGTCCGCGAACTCGACGGAGATGGCGTTCTCGCCCTCCCAGGGCCGCGCGGCGTGCGCCGCGCGGCCGCGGTAGGCGATCTGGGCGTTGATCGATCCGACCGCGCCGGCGTGGACCGTGCCGCCCGAGGGCTCGAGAACGACCGCGAGCGAGGGGCGCGGTTCGAGGAGCGAGGACTCGGCGAGGATGCGGTGGATCCCGTTGTCCTCGTGGGGTCCCTCCTCGTGGTCGTAGAGGATCAGCACGGCGTCCCGCGGGGTGGCGGCCAGCCGCTCGAGCAGCGCCAGCATCACGGCGACGCCGCCCTTCATGTCCGCGGCGCCCCGGCCGACGATGCGGTCGGCCGTGCGCTCGACCTTCCCGTCGGGCCAGTTCGGGACGGTGTCGAAGTGCCCGACCAGCGCGACGGGCGCGCCGCCCGACCCCGTACGGGCCACGATCGAGTCGCCGATCCGCTCGTGCTCGACGTCGAGCTCGGCGACGCGCCGCTCGATCAGATCCGCGAGGGCGCCCTCCTCGCCGTAGACGGAGGGCGTCGCGACGAGGTCGAGGCAGATGTCGGCGACGGAGCCGCCGAGGAAGGGCCTAGACATCGACGTCGAGGTCGCGCAGCGCGTCGTTGAGGGAGGTCTTGCGGTCGGTGGACTCGGTCCGCTCGCCGATGATCAGCGCGCAGGGAACGTCGTACTGACCGGCCGGGAAACTGCGGGGGCGCGTCCCGGGGATGACGACCTTGCGCGGCGGCACGTAGCCGGTCGTCTCCACGGGAGTCGAGTCGCTGACGTCGATGATCCGCGTCGAGGCGGTCAGCACGACGCCGGCGCCGAGCACCGCCTCCGCGCCGACGTGCACGCCCTCGACGACGATGGCGCGCGAGCCGACGAAGGCGCCGTCCTCGATGATCACGGGACGCGCGCCGGGCGGCTCGAGGACGCCACCGATGCCGACGCCGCCCGAGAGGTGGACGTCGCGGCCGATCCACGCACCCGATCCGACCGTCGCCCACGTGTCGACCATCGTCCCCGAGCCGATGCGGGAGCCGATGTTGACGTACGACGGCATCAGGACCGCTCCGGGCTCCACGAAGGCGCCGTAGCGCACGGTGGCCGGCGGGACGATGCGCACGCCATCCACGGCGGTCTTGAGGGGCACCTTGTCGTGATAGGTGAAGGGGCCGTGCTCGATGACCGCCATCTGCTGCTGGCGGAAGAACAGGAGGATCGCCTGCTGCACCCAGCCGTTGACGGACCAGCCGCCCGCCCCGTCGGGCTGGGCGAGGCTCGCCTCGCCGCGGTTGAGAAGCGCGATTGCCTCGCGCACCGCGTCGGCCGCCTCGGCGGCGTCGATGTCGCCGCAGAAGGCGGCCTCGATCGTCTCGATCATCTGCATGCCCTAATCGTATCGGGGCTGCATGGCCAGCCTCGCCGCGATGTCCCGCGCGACGGCATCGGCGCTCCCGTCGGCGGGGACCTCCTCCAGCCCCGGCAGCCGCCGTCGCCAGGTGTCCTGCCGCTTGGCGTACTGGCGCGTGCGGGCGGCGAGCCGTCGTTCGCATTCCGCACGGTCGATCCGCCCGGCGAGGTGCTCGCGGATGTCGTCGACGCCATGGGCGCGCATGGCCGTGGCGGAGAGGCCGCCGGGGGTCCCCAGGAGCTCGCGCACCTGCTCGGCGCCCGCGGCGAGGAGCTGCGGCGTGCGGGCGTCGATCCGCTCCCGCAGGACCGCGCGGTCCAGCACCAGCCCGAACAGCCGGGTGGGGTGGCGCGTCTCCCCACTCCACAGCGCATCGGCGTCGGCCGGGGCGAGCGAGGCGCCCGCCTCGGCCAGCTCGAGCGCCCGCACGATCCGCCGCGTGTCGGCGGGAGCGATGCGGGCGGCCGCGTCGGGATCGGCCCGGGCGAGCCGTGCGTGGGCCGAGCCGGGTCCGGCCGCCTCGACCTCGGCGCGCAGCTCAGCGCGCCGTCCACCTTCGCCGCGCGGCGGGAACGCGATGTCGGCGAGCGCAGCCCGCAGGTAGAGCCCCGAGCCACCCGCCACGATCGGCGTGGCGCCGCGCGCGAGGATCCCGTCGATGGCCGCGTGGGCGGCCGCCGCGTAGCGGACCACGTCGTACGGCTCGTCCGGGTCGACGCTGCCAACGAGGTGGTGCGGCACATCGCGGCGCTCCGCCTCCGCCGGCTGGTTGGTGATGCGCTCGAGGCCCCGGTAGATCTGCATCGAGTCGGCCGACACGACCTCGGCGGTGCCGAGGAGCAGGGCCAGCTCGACCGCGACCGCGGTCTTGCCGGAGGCCGTCGGGCCGAAGATGGCGACGACGCCGGCCACTGCGCTCAGGCGGGGACGGGGCTGAGGATGCGCCCGCGCAGGGTCTGCGACGTGCTCTCCTCCACGACCATCGAGACCACGCTGCCGGCGGGTGCCGCGGGCGTGAAGAGCGCCGTCTTGTTGCCGCGGGTCTTGCCCCGGAACACGTCCGGGTCGGTGCGGCTCGGCCCCTCGGAGAGCACCTCCTGCGTCGTGCCGACGAGCGCCGCGTTGCGCCGTGCCGCGTGGCCCTGCACGACGTCGACGAGCCGCTCGAGGCGCTCGTGCTTGACCGCGTCGGGCACCTGGTCCTCGAATTCCGCAGCCTCGGTCCCCCGCCGGGGCGAGTAGATGAACGTGAAGGCGTGGTCGAACCCGACCTGCTCGTAGACGTCGAGCGTGTCCTCGAAGTCGCGGTCGTTCTCCCCCGGGAAGCCGACGATGACGTCCGTCGTCAGGGCGATGTCCGGCATGGCCTCGCGCAGGCGCCCGACGAGGTCGAGGTAGCGGCCCTGGTCGTACGTGCGGCGCATCCGCTTGAGGACGCGGGTCGAGCCAGACTGCAGCGGCAGGTGCAGCTGGTGGCAGACCGCCTCGCTCTCGGCCATCGCGCTGATCACGTCGCCGCGCATGTCCTTCGGATGCGGGCTCATGAAGCGGATCCGACCGATCCCGTCGATCGCGTCGACGGCGCGCAGCATCTCCGCGAACGTGCAGCGCTCGTCCGGCGGCAGGTCGCGGCCGTACGAGTTGACGTTCTGGCCGAGCAGCATCACCTCGACCACGCCCTCCGCGGCCAGCTGGCGGGCCTCCGCGAGCACCTCGCGGGGGTGGCGCGAGCGCTCGCGGCCGCGGACGCTCGGCACGATGCAGTAGCTGCAGACGCTGTTGCAGCCCATCGAGAGCTGCAGCCAGGCCTGGAAGTCGCGCTCGCGGCGCCGCGGCAGGTCGGCCGCGAAGTCGTCGAAGCTCCCGAAGGCCCCGCGCTCCGCCCCCTCTGCCCGCATCGCATCGCCGAGGGAGCCGATGCGGCCCGGGCCGACGGCCGCGTCGACCCACGGGTACTCCCGGAAGATCTCCTCGCGCTGCGACTCCGCCCAGCAGCCGGCGACCACGATCTGGAGGCCGGGATCGCGCTCCTTGCGTCCGCGTGCGTCGTGGAGGTGCTGGACGAGGCGGTCGTCGGCCTTCTCGCGGATCGTGCAGGTGTTGAAGACGAGCACGTCGGCCTCGTCGCGGTCCGCGGCCTCCCCCATTCCCGCACCCTCGAGCATGCCCTTGATGCGCTCGGAGTCGTGGACGTTCATCTGGCAGCCGAACGTCGTGACGTGGTAGCGGCGCATCGGGCTTCTAGCGGGCCAGCTCGCTCGTGCGCGACTCGCGGATCACCGTCACCTTGATCTGGCCCGGGTACTCGAGGCTGTCCTCAATCTCCTGCGCGATCTCGCGGGCGAGCAACGCCGCCATGTCGTCGTCGACCTCGCCCGGCTTGACCATCACGCGCACGTCGCGTCCCGCCTGCATGGCGAAGCAGCGCTCGACACCGTCGCGGCGCATCGCGATCTCCTCGAGTGCCTCGAGGCGCTTGATGTACTGCTCGAGGCTCTCGCCGCGGGCGCCCGGGCGGGCGGCGGAGATCGCGTCGGCGGCGATGACGAGGACGGCCTCGACGGAATCCGGCTCGACGTCGTAGTGGTGCGCCTCGACGGCGTGGCAGACGGCTTCGCTTTCGCCGTGCTTGCGGCAGAACTGCGCCGAGATGACGGCGTGCGGCCCCTCGACCTCGTGGGTGACGGCCTTGCCGATGTCGTGGAGGAGCGCGGCACGTCGGGCGACGCGCTCGTCAGCGCCGAGCTCGACGGCCATGATCGCGGCCAGGTGCGAGCACTCGAGCGAGTGCCGCAGGACGTTCTGCCCGTACGAGGTGCGGTAGTTGAGTCGGCCGAGGATCGCCATCAGCTCCGGGTCGAGCCCGGGCACGTTGCCCTCGAAGGAGGCCTGCTCGCCCGCCTCGCGGATCCGCTCGTCGATCTCCTCCTTGGCCTGGTAGTAGCTCTCCTCGATCCGGGCCGGGTGGATGCGGCCGTCGGCGATGAGCTTCTCCAGCGTCATCCGCGCCACCTCGCGGCGCACGCCGTCGAAGGCGCTGAGGATCACGGCGCCGGGCGTGTCGTCGATGATCACGTCGACGCCCGTGATGGCCTCGAGCGCGCGGATGTTGCGGCCCTCACGGCCGATGATCCGGCCCTTGAGGTCGTCGGAGGGCAGCGCGACCGACGACACGGTGGTGGCAGCCGCGTAGCTCGAGGCCGTGCGCTGGATGCCCGTCGCGATGATCGTGCGCGCGCGGCGCTCGGCGTCCTGCTTGGCCTCCTCCTCGATCCGCCGCACGAGCTGGGCGGAGGCGTGGCGGGTCGTCTCCTCGACCCGGGCGAGGACCTGGGCGCGCGCCTCATCGGCGGTCATGCTCCCGACGCGCTCGAGCTCCCGGTCGACCCGCGAGCGGGCCTCCGCGAGCAGCGCCTCGCCGTCGGCGAGGGTCAGCTCGCGCTGCGCCAGCTCGGTCTCGCGCTCGGCGACGGCGGCCTCGCCGCGGCCGAGCGCGTCCTCGCGGGCCACGGCCCGCTCCTCCTGGCGCGACAGCTCGACGCGCCGATCGTCGAGGGACTGCTCGAGGTCGCGTCGCATTTCGTGCAGCCGTTCCTTGGTATCGATCTCGGCCTCCTTGCGGATGGCGTTGGCCTCCCGCTGCGCGCTCGTCAGCGCGCTCTGCGCCTCGGCGCGCAGGGCATCCGCCTCGACGCGGCGCAGCTCGACTTCGCGCAGCGCCTCCTCCTCGGCGGCGCGGTTGCGCGAGCCCATTACGAGGCGGACGGCGAGGGCGCCGACGGCGAGGCCTACGACCAGCGCGGCGATCGCCGCGATCACGGTCCCGAGCACGGTGGTCTCCTGGTTGTCGTGGAACGAACCGCCTCCTGTCCGGAAGGCGGTGGAATGATCTGCCCGGAAGGGTAGCGCGATGCGGGAGCCGGTCCGCCGGGTCAGGCGTCGGGCGGCAGGCCGAGCAGGCGTTCGGTGGCATCCTCGTCGAACCCGCGGGCCACGAGCCGGCGCCACGCCTCGGCGCCGGAGCGCGAGCCGACGGCGCGGGCCGCCGCGGCATCGACCTCCGCGGGGTCGAGATCCTGGAGCGCGGCCTCGACCAGCCCGGGTTCCACGCCCGCCGCCTCGAGGTCGTGGCGGATCCGGAGCGGCCCCCACCCGTCCGCCAGGCGCTGGCGGGCCACCTGCGCGGCGTGCCGCTCGTCGTCGACGGCGCCGAGTTCGGCGAGCCGCTCGACGGCGGCCCGGGCCGCGTCGGGGCCGTCGGCCCGCGTGATCTTGCCCTCGAGCTCGCCGGTGGCGTGCGAGCGACGCCCGAGGAGGCGCGCGGCGCGGCGCAGCGCGCGCTCCTCGGTCGCGATCCGCTCGGCCTCCGCTTGGGTCGCCGCATCGATCGCCGCGTCCACGTCGAGCCCGAGCCGCAGCGCGGTGACCGCGTCGAGGACCACCCACGGCTCGCCGTCCAGCTCGACGGCGAGCCGCTGGTCCGCGCGCAGCGCGACCGCGGTCACGACGCGCGCGGGCACTCGGGGCTAGCCCTCGGCGGCTACGGCCTCGTCGGCCGGGGCCTCTGCGACGGCCTCGGCGGCCTCCGCGATCTCGCCGGCGACGGGCGCCTCAGCGGCCTGGCCGGTCGGTCCGCCGGTGATCTGGACGCCCTCCTTCTCCTCGATGCGGCGGCAGATCGTCGCGAGGATGTCGGGATGCTCGTCAAGGAACGCGCGCACGTTGGCGCGGCCCTGGCCGAGGCGCTCGCCCTCGAAGGAGAAGTAGGAGCCCGACTTCTCGATGATGTCGTCCTCGAGGGCGACGTCGAGGACGCTGCCCGCCCAGGAGATGCCGGTGCCGTAGATGATGTCGAACTCCGACTGGCGGAACGGCGGCGCGACCTTGTTCTTGACGACCTTGACGCGCACCCGGTTGCCGATCGCGTCCTGTCCCTCCTTGAGGGTCTCGATGCGGCGGATATCGAGGCGCACCGACGAGTAGAACTTGAGCGCGCGGCCGCCGGTCGTGGTCTCCGGCGAGCCGAACATCACGCCGATCTTCTCGCGCAGCTGGTTGGTGAAGATCGCCACGGTGCCGGTGCGGTTGAGGACGCCGGTCAACTTGCGCAGGGCCTGGCTCATCAGGCGGGCCTGGAGGCCGACGAAGGAGTCGCCCATCTCGCCCTCGATCTCGGCCTTCGGCACAAGCGCCGCGACCGAGTCGATCGCGACGACGTCAAGGCCGCCGGAGCGAATCAGCATCTCCGCGATCTCGAGCGCCTGCTCGCCGTTGTCCGGCTGGGAGACCAGCAGGTTGTCGATGTCGACGCCGATGTTGCGGGCGTAGGTCGGATCCATCGCGTGCTCCGCGTCGATGAACGCGCAGACGCCGCCGCGGCGCTGGGCCTCGGCGATGACGTGGTAGACGAGGGTCGTCTTGCCCGACGACTCGGGGCCGAAGATCTCGCAGACGCGCCCGCGCGGCAGGCCGCCGACGCCGAGCGCCAGGTCGAGGCCCAGGCAGCCCGTGGAGATCGTCGCGACGGGCGCGCGCGTCTCGTCGCCGAGGCGCATGACCGCGCCCTTGCCGTGCTGCTTCTCGATCTGCTGGAGGGCCGACTCGATGGCCTTCTGACGTTCGCTCATGGTTGACCCCCTGCCGGCCCGCGCCGGGTGGAAAGACTGCGAGTGCGTAGGGAGAGTATGCCCGCCGAGCCGGACGCTTACGCACACGGAAGCGCCGGATTCAGGCCGCGTCGAGGACGAGCCGCACGAGGTGCAGCGCCGCCGTCGCGGAGTTCGTGCGCACCGCGTCGCGATCGCCCGGGAAGCGGCGCTCAAGGGTCTCGCGGGCGTCCGGCCCGACGACCGCGATGTGGACGAGGCCGACCGGCTTCGCGTCGCTGCCGCCGTCCGGGCCCGCCACGCCGGTGATGCCGACCCCGACGTCGCAGGCGAGCCGCGCCCGGACCCCCTCGGCGAGCGCCACCGCGACCTCGGCGGAGACGGCGCCGTGCTCGGCGATCAGGGCCTCGGGGACGCCGAGCAGGTCGGTCTTGACCGCGTTGGCGTAGGCGGCGATCCCGCCGAGGAGCGCCGCCGAGGCCCCGGGGACGGAGGCGAGGCGCGCGGAGACGAGGCCCGCGGTGCAGGACTCGGCCGTGCCGATCGTCCAGCCGCGTCCGACGAGGCCCCGCACCACCCGCTCCTCGAGGGGGGCGTCGTCCTGCGCGTAGACCGCATCGCCGAGCTCCGCGGCAATCCCGTCCGCCAGGGCATCCGCGGCCGCGGCCGCGTCGGCGCCGTGGCGGATCACCACCTCGACCTCGAGCCGGGACGCACAGATCGACGTCTCGGTGCCGTTCGCGTCGCCGCCGAGGGCCTCGAAGCGCCGGGCGACGGTCGACTCCGGCACGTTCCAGATCCGCAGGATGCGCCGCTCCGGGCGCTCCCCGAGCAGGTCGGCGAGGGCCGGGTGCGCCAGCGCCCTCCCCCACACCGCCTGCAGCTCCGTCGGCGGGCCCGGGAGCACGACGACCGTCGTCGCGCCGGGCACGATCACGCCCGGCGCCGTGCCGGCGGGCGACAGGACGTGGGCGCCCTCCGGCACCATCGCCTGCTTGCGGGCACCGGGCAGGAGCGGCTCCACGGGCGTCCCGCGCGCGGCGGCGTAGCCCGTCACGATCTCCGTGATCTCCGCGAGCGCGGCCGCGTCGAGCACGAGCGGCCGCCCCGTCGCCTCCGCCACCATCGCCACCGTGCGGTCGTCGTGCGTCGGCCCGAGCCCCCCGGAGGTCACGACGAGGTCGTGGCCCGTGTCGAGGAGCTCGCGCAGCGCTGCCCGCAGGTGCTCCTCACGGTCGTCGACGGCGACGACGCGCTCCAGCCGCACGCCGTGCAGATCGAGCGAGCGGGCGAGCGTGCCGCTGTTGCGGTCCTGCGTCCGTCCGAGCAGGATCTCGGACCCCGTGACGAGGACGGCGGCGGTGCGGCGGCTCATTCGGCGGCCGCCACACGGCCGTCCGGGTCGACCGTCAGCAGGGTGTCGGACTCGCCGGGCACGACCTGCCTGCCGTTGACCTCGAGGACGAGGGTGCCCGGCCGGTCGAGGCGCACGGAGTAGCCCGTGGTGGAGCGCGGCACGAGGATCCCCTGGGGGGCGTTCTCGTCCGGCTCGATCTCTCTTTGGAAGATCGGCGGGATCGCGTCGGGCTCGTCGAGCGCGCGCACGGTCACGGTGACCTGCGCAAGCGGCTTGAGGCGCAGCGTCACGGGTGCCTGGGCGATCGTGGTCTGCGGCTCGGTGGCGGCCGTCACGGCCGTGGCGACCGGGTTGACCGCGGCCTCCGTGACCGTGACCACCGTGGTGCCCTGGTCGATGGCGGGCAGGGGGGTCTCGCGCGTCGACGGGTACGTCGACGCGATCACGACGAGGACGGCGACGGCGACGATGCCGGCGATCGCCACGATGACGATCCCGGAGGCCCGGCTGGCGCGGGCCTCTGCGCGCGGGCCGCGGCGGCGCGGGAACATGACGTCCTCGTCGATCTCCCACGGAGCGCTCGCGAAGCGCTCGGAGAACTCCCCGATCAGGGGTTGCGGGTCGAGGCCGACGACCTCGGCGTAGGCCCGCAGGAAGCCGCGCGCGTAGGTCGGGCCGGGTAGGCGCTCGAAGGCCTCGTCCTCGATCGCCGCGAGGTATGCGGGGCGGATCTTGGTGGCCTCGGCGGCGTCGTCGAGAGTCAGGCCGCGCTGCTCGCGGGCCGTGCGTAGGGAGCTGCCGATCTCGAGCATCGGCCCAGTGTATCGCCGGACCGGGCCGGCTCAGGACGGTTCGGCGGCGAAGCGGTAGCCGACCCCGTAGTGCGTGTGCACGTAGTCGTGGGTCGGGCTGCGCCGGTCAACCTTCTCGCGGATCTTGCGGACGCAGACGTCGACCGTCCGGTCGCGGTAGCGGTACGGGGTCCCCCACACGCGCCGCTGGAGCTCGTCGCGGCTGAGGGCGACGCCCTCCTCGCGCGCGAGGGCCACGATCAGCCGGAACTCGGTGGGCGTCAGCTGCGCGTCCTCCCAGTCGTCCTCCGGCTGGCCCGGCCCGGTGCGGACGTACGCGCGCTGGAGGTCGGGATCGATGCGCAGGCCGTCGACCACGATCACCTCGCCGCGCGGCGCGCTCGTGGCGATCAGCTTCGAGCGGCGCATCAGCGCCTCGATTCGGGCCACGAGCTCGCGCATGCCGAACGGCTTCGAGAGGTAGTCATCGGCCCCGATCTCGAGCGTGTGCACCTTGTCGTGCTCCGAGCCGCGGGCCGAGACGACGATCACGGGGACGCCGCCGTGCTCGCGGCGGATGGTCTCCGTGACCGCCCACCCGTCGACGCCCGGCAGCATCAGGTCGACGACCGCGACGTCGGGCCGGTGGTGCTGGATGCGGCGGAGCCCGCGTTCGCCGTCCTCGGCGAGGTCGACGTCGTAGCCCGCGTGCCGCAGGTGCGTCACCATCGCCTTTCCGAGGACGGGGTCGTCCTCGATCACGAGGATGCTCGGCATACGGTCACGCTACGGGAGTCCGGGGCCCACTTGGGTGTAGCTGCGGTGGTGGTGCGGTATCGATGCGGTGTACGTGCCTTACCGCCGGGCCGCGGGCCTATGCTGGACTCGTGTCCGCCGAGACCGCCCTGATCGTCGCGGCCGCGGTCCTCGTGGCCGTCCTCCTCGTCGTCGACATTCGCCGGCGGCGAGCCGCCCTTCCGGCCGTCGCGGCCCCGTCGCCGCAGGCGCCCGTCACGGAGGCCCTCGCGGAGGTCCTACCCGTCGCGCTCCTCGTCCTCGACGAGCAGGGGCGCACGGCGCTTCTGAACGACGCCGCCCGCCGCCTCCTCCCCGGCCTTCAGGTCGGCGACGCCCTGCGCAGCGCGTCCGACTCCCTCGCCGACATCCTCGCGGCCGTCCGCCCCGGCGCCGCCGTCCGGGAGACCGTCGTCCTCGGCGAGCCGCCGCGCTCCCTGCGCGTCGCGGCCACGGTCTGGGACGGCCGGGTCGTCGCGTCGCTCGAGGACGTCAGTGAGGACGTCGACTTCGAGGAGTCCCGGCGTACCTTCTCGGCCGCCGTCTCCCACGAGCTGCGCACGCCGCTGGCCCGGATCCTCGGCCTCGCGGAGACCCTCGCCCTGCCCGACCTCGACGACGAGCGGGCGGAGCTCGTCGTCCAGATCGAGAACGAGGTCGACGGCATGCGCCGGCTGATCGACGAGATGCTGCTCCTGGCCGCCCTCGACCGGGGCCGGCTCGCCGTTGCGGACGGCGTCGCCGACCTGGCCGGCGTCGTGCGGGGCGTCGTCGACGATGCGCGGGGCCGCCGGCTCGGGCGCGGCCGGGTGATCCGGATCAGCGTCCCCGACGTCGTCGAGGTGCCGGTCGCGGTGCGCCTGTGCGAGGTCGTCGTGCAGAACCTCGTCGACAACGCCCTGATCCACGGTGGGCAGGGCGCCGCCGTCGACGTCGCCCTGACGGGTGCGGACGGGATGGCCGTCCTGACCGTGCGCGACGACGGGATCGGGATCCCGGCGCAGCACCTGCCGTACGTGTTCCAGCGCTTCTACCGGGGCGACGCGTCGCGCACGGGGCCCGGCTCGGGTCTCGGCCTCGCGCTGGTCAAGCACATCGTCGAGGCCCACGGCGGCGTCGTCGTGGCGGACTCGGACGGGCAGTCCGGCACGGAGCTGCGGGTTCGGCTGCCCCTCGCGGTCTAGCCCGCGGCCTTCGGCTCGGGCTCGAAGCGGTAGCCGACGCCATAGTGCGTGTGAACGAAGTCGCGGGTCGGGGAGCGGTGGTCGACCTTCTCGCGGATCTTGCGGATGCAGACGTCGACGATCCGGTCGCGCGGCCGGTGCGGCGTGCCCCAGACCCGCTGCTGCAGCTCGTCGCGGCTCAGCACCCGCCCCTGCTCGCGGGCCAGAGTCGTCAGGAGCCGGAACTCGCGCACGGTCAGCCGGCAGTCGGTCCACTCCCCCGCCGCGGTCTCCACGAGCACGCGGTGCGTGCGGAAGTCGATGCGGATCCCGTCCGCCTCGATCGCCTCCTCCTCGCGCGGCGCGGCCGGGACGGTGGTCCGCCCCGAGCGGCGCAGGGCGGCACCGACGCGGGCGACGAGCTCCTTCATCGAGGCGGGCTTGACGAGGTAGTCGTCGGCGCCGATCCCGAGCGTGTGGACCTTGTCGTGCTCCGACGAGCGCGCCGAGAGCACGATCACGGGGATGTCGAGGCCCTCCGCGCGCATCTGCTCGATCACGCCCCAGCCGTCGGTGCCGGGCATCATTAGGTCGACGACGCAGACGTCGGGGCGCTCGAAGCGGAGCTTCTTGAGCCCGCGCTCGCCATCGGCGGCCCACTCGACGTCGTGCCCCGCCTGCGTCAGGTGGCGGCGCATCACGCCCGCCAGCACCTCGTCGTCCTCGACGATCAGAACCGTGGCCACAGCCGGATCCTAGTCCGCGGCACCCGCCGTCGGGATCGGTGTATGCTCCGCGCGTCCGCCGACGGCGGGCCGTGGTGGGCGTAGCTCAGCTGGTGGTAGCTCCGGGTTGTGGTCCCGGCGGTCGTGGGTTCGAGTCCCACCGCTCACCCCTCGAACCGGGTCAGCCGGTGTGCTCCACGGTCGGGGCCTCGCCGGTGACCATGTACGTCACGCGCTCCCCGACGTTGACCGCGTGGTCCCCAACGCGCTCGAGCCAGCGGCCCGCGAACAGCATCCGCGACGCCCACTGGCGCAGCTCGGGGTCGTTGATGTCGATCGACAGGATCGTCTCGGCGATCTTCTCGTTCTCGCGGTCGACCAGCTCGTCGAAGGCGGCCAGCAGGCGGTCCGCCCCGGGGTCGCGGCGGTCGAACGCGTCGACCGAGGTGCGCAGCATCTCGGCCCCGCGCTCGCCCATCGCGCGCAGCGCGTCCGTGATCACGGCCTCCTCAACCAGCGCCCGTCGGGGCGGCGGCGTGGCGAGGTGCGCGACGCGGGCCGCGTTGTGGGCGGCGCGCTCGAGGCTGCGGTTGATGTGGAGGACGGCGAGGACCATGCGCAGGTCGCTGGCCACCGGCGCCTGGCGGGCCAGCACTGTCTCGACTTGGGCCTCGGTCTCGACGTAGCGGCGCTTGAGGTCGGCCTCGGCCGCGAGCGTCGCGTCGAACGCGTCGACGCTCCAGTCGACGAGGGCGCGGGTGGCCTCGGAGACCGCGTGGGCCGCGACGCGCCCCTCCTCGAGCACGGCCCCGCACAGCGCGTCGAGCTCCTCCTGGAAGCCCTCCCTCATCCGAACCGCCCCGTCACGTAGGCCTCGGTGCGCTCGTGCGCCGGGTTCGTGAAGATCTTGTCGGTGCGGTCGACCTCGACCAGGACCCCGCAGCGCGCGCCGGTCTCGCCCTGATCGACCGAGAAGAACGCCGTCATGTCGGCGACCCGGGCCGCCTGCTGCATGTTGTGGGTCACGATCACCACGGTGTACTCGTTCGTCAGGGACAGCATCAGGTCCTCGATCGCCGACGTGGAGATCGGGTCGAGGGCCGAGCAGGGCTCGTCCATCAGGATCACGTCCGGCTCGACCGCCAGCGCTCGGGCGATGCAGAGGCGCTGCTGCTGGCCGCCGGAGAGGCCGAGCGCACCCTCTTTGAGGCGGTCCTTGACCTCGTCCCAGAGGACGGCGCGGCGCAGCGCCTGCTCGACCCGGTCGTCGAGCTGGTCCTTCATCCCCAGCACGCGCGGTCCGAAGGCGACGTTGTCGTAGATCGACTTCGGAAATGGGTTTGGCTTCTGGAAGACCATGCCGATCCGCTTGCGCACCTCGATCGGGTCGACCTGGGGGTGGTAGAGGTTCTCGCCGTGGTAGGCCACCGCCCCGTCGACGGACGCGCCGGGGATGAGGTCGTTCATCCGGTTGAGGCAGCGGATGAACGTGCTCTTCCCGCAGCCGGAGGGCCCGATCAGGGCGGTCACCGCGTTCGCGTGGATGCGCAGGTCGACGTCGCGCAGGGCGCGCTTGCCGTCGTAGCGGACGCCGACGCCCTCGCAGTCGAAGACCACCTCGCGCTGGTCGAGGGGCAGCGCGTCGGCCGCGGGGCGGTCCTCGACGCTGAGCGTGGCGAGCCCGCCACCCGTGGCGACCGGGCTCGATGGGGCAGCCGGAGGGGTCTCGGACGTCGGGTCCACCGTCACCACTTCCTCTCGTAGCGGTTGCGCATCCAGATGGCGAAGCCGTTCATGGCGACCAGGATCACGAGGAGCACGATGATAGCGGCCGCGGCGAGGCCCTGGAACATCTCCTGCGGCAGCTTGATCCACTGGAAGATCAGGATCGGGAGCACCGTGTACTGCGTCAGGAGGCCCGGGTTGAACGACACGAACGTGGCCGCCCCGACCATCAGCAGCGGGGCCGTCTCTCCGATCGCGCGGCTCATCCCGAGGATGGAGCCCGTGGCGATGCCGGGGATCGCCGCGGGCAGCACCTCGCGCCACACGACCTGCCAGCGGGTGGCGCCCAGCGCCATGCCGCCCTGCCGGACGGAGTCGGGGACGGCGCGCAGGGCCTCGCGCGAGGCGATGATCACGGTCGGCAGCATCTGCAGCCCGAGGATCAGGGCCCCCGCGAGCAGCACGGGCCCGAGGTCGATACCGCGGACGAGGAAGGCAAGGCCGAGGATGCCGAAGATGATCGACGGGACGGCGGCCAGGTTCTGGATGTTCAGCTCGATCAGATCGATCAGCCGGTTGCCCTTCGGCGCGAACTCCTCGAGGTAGACGGCCGTCCCGACGGCGATCGGCAGCGCCGTGGCGATCAGGACGACGGCGACGAGGATGCTGGCGATGATCGCCGGGCGTGCGCCCGCGCGCTCCGGGTCGGCCGACGGCGAGTTCGTGAACAGCATCGCGTCGACGTACGGCAGGCCGTCGTGGAGGATCGTGGCCAGGAGGACGGCGAGGGCCACGAGCCCCACGACCGTGGACAGGAGCAGGTAGCCCAGGAACACTCCCGCCGCGACTGAGCGGTTGCGGCGCCCGGCGAGGGACTCGCGCACGGCGACCCCGGCGCGCTCGCCGGCGATGCGACCGGCGGTGTTCACTCGTAGATCTCCCGGAAGCGCCGCACCATCCGGATCGAGATGATGTTGAGGATGAAGGTCAGCACGAACAGGGTCAGGCCGACCGCGAAGATCGTCTTGTACTCGATCGAGCCCGTGGGGACGTCCCCGGAGCCCGTTCCGGCGATGAAGGCGGTCATCGTCATGACGGACTCGCCGGGCCAGAACGAGACGCGCGCCAGCTGCCCGGCGGCGAGCAGCACGATCGTGGTCTCACCGATCGCCCGCGAGATCGCGAGCACGAACGAGGCGATGATCCCCGAGATCGCGGCCGGCACGACCACGCGGGTCGAGACCTGGAAGCGGTTGGCGCCCAGGCCGAATGAGCCCTCGCGCAGGCTGCTCGGGACGGCGGTCATCGCGTCCTCCGACAGGGAGGTGACGGTCGGCAGGAGCAGGATGCCGATGATGACGCCGGCGGAGAAGGCGTTGAAGATCTCGACCTGCCAGCCCAGGGCGCGCAGGAATGGCGTCAGCACCGTCAGCGCGAAGTACCCCAAGACGACGGTCGGGATGCCGGCAAGGACCTCGAGCACCGGCTTGACGGTGCTGCGCACGCGCGGGCGGGCGTACTCGCTCAGGTAGATCGCCGTACCGAGCCCCAGCGGCAGGGCGACCAGGCAGGCCCAGAACGTCGTCGAGAGCGTGCCGACGATCAGGGGCGGGACGCCGAAGGCGGGCGGCTCGAACAAGGGCGCCCACTCGCTGGTGCCGAAGAACTCCGCGAACGGGATTTCGGAGAAGAACTCGACGCTCGGGATCAGGAGCGCCACCACGATGCCGACGGTGACGAGCACCGAGATCACCGCCGCCAGGGCGAGCGCGCCGATGATGGCGCGCTCGCCGAGGCGGCGGCTGGTGGCGGCCAGCTGGGGCCGGCCACCACCGTTTGTCGTCGAGGACGTGATCGCCACGTCGTCAGACTAGCCCCTGAGGCTCGCCACCTCGCTCTGGAGCGTGGCCATCTGCTCCTCGGACAGCGGGACGAAGAGCGCCTCGCCGTTGAGGTCGGCGTCGTTCTGGGCGATGAAGTCGGCGAAGCCGATCACCTCGGGCCGCTCCGCGGCCGCCGCCGAGACGTACATGAAGAGCGGGCGCGACAGCGGCGCGTACTCGCCGGCCTGCACGGTCTCCGCGTTCGGGGCGACGCAGCCGGCGCCGTTGTCGACCTCGATCAGCTTCAGCTTGTCCTGGTTCTCCTCGTAGTAGGAGAGGCCGAAGTAGCCGAGGCCGCCCTGCTCGCCGTTGACGCCCTGAATGGTGACGTTGTCGTCCTCGGACGGGGAGTAGTCGGTGCGGCTCGCGCCCTCCTCGCCGTTGATCACCTTCGTGAAGAAGTCGAAGGTGCCCGAGTCGGTGCCCGGCCCGTACAGCTTCAGCGGCTCATCGGGGAACGAGGGGTCGACGTCCTTCCAGCTGGTGGCCGTCGAGTCCGGGCCCCAGATGGTGGCGAGCTGGTCGACGGTCAGACAGGTCGCCCAGTCGTTCTCCGGGTTGGCCACGATCGCAATGCCGTCGTTGGCCACCAGCATCTCGGAGTACTCGATGCCGCCGTCGCCGCAGAGCGCCGCCTCCTCGTCCTTGATCGCGCGGGACGCCGTGGCGATGTCGGTCTCGCCGGCGCAGAACTTCTCGAACCCGCCGCCCGTGCCGGACGTGCCCACCGTGACGGAGACGCCCGGGTTGGCGCCCTCGAACTTCTCCGCGGCGATGATGGCCAGGGGAGCGACGGTGCTCGAGCCGTCGATCACGATGGCGCCGGAGAGGTCGCTCGCGGCGGCCGAGCCGTCGTCTGCGGCCGTGTCGGCCTCGCGGCCGCCGCCGCAGCCCGCGATCAGCGCGCCGAAGGCGCCGATGGCGAGGATCGTGGTGAGGGTCTTGCGGGTCTTCACGTGGTGGTCCTCCAGTGGGGAGCGGGTCCTGCACCGGCAGCGTCGCCCGGACCGGGCGCGGCGTGGGTTCTGCGTCGGTGAGCCGCTGGTGACAAACCGGTGTCGCGGACGGCCCGGGGCCCACGGCCGCGCCGGCCCGGTACCCTTTTCCGCGTGGAGGTCAGCCGCGCCATGCCGAACCCGCACCCGATCGGCCGCCTGAGCGCTCCCGAGGGGATCGAGCGGCTGTTCAACCGCGAGCTCTCGTGGCTCGACTTCAACCGCCGCGTGCTCGAGCTCGCCGCCGATCCGATGATGCCGCTACTTGAGCGGGTCCGCTACTGCTCGATCTACGCGAGCAACTTCGACGAGTTCTTCATGGTGCGTGTCGCGGGCCTCGTCGACCACGTCCAGCAGGGCACGATGCCCACCGACGGCACCCCGCCCCATGCAACGCTCGACGCGATCGCCGCCCGCTACCGCGACCTGCAGGCTCAGCTCGAGGACACGGTCCATGGGCAGCTCCTGCCTGCGCTGCGCGAGCACGGCATCGAGGTCGTGCCCCTCGCGGACTGCACGGCGGAGGAGCAGGCCGAGATCGCCGGCGTCTTCGACCAGCAGCTCTACCCCGTCCTGACCCCGCTCGCGGTCGGACCGGGCCAGCCCTTCCCGTACATCTCGAACCTCTCGCTGTCCGTCGGCGTGACCGTGCGCGACCCCTCGACCGGCGAGACGCGCTTCGCCCGCGTGAAGGTCCCGGAGGTGCTGCCGCGGCTCGTGCGCGTCGGCGACCGGAACCGCTTCGTGCGCATCGAGGAGATCATCGCGGCGGGCCTGCCGATGCTGTTCCCGGGCATGGACATCGTCGCCTCCAGCACGTTCCGCGTCACCCGCGACGCCGACTTCGAGATCCAGGAGGGCGCGGACGACCTGCTTGAGGCCGTCGAGCGCGAGCTCTCGCGGCGGCGCTTCGGCGACGTCGTGCGGCTCGAGATCGACGAGGCGATGCCGGCCGACATGCGGGCGACCCTGATCGACGCGCTCGCCGTCGACCTGCGGCAGGTCTTCGCGACCCGCCCACCGCTCGACACCGGTGGCCTCAGCGTGCTCGCCCGCCTCCCCCGCCCCGACCTGCGCTTCCGACCGTGGCAGCCGCAGATGCCGGCCCGACTTGCGGGCGACGGCGATGGGGCCGTCGACCTGTTCGCCGAGATCCGGCGCGGCGACATCCTCGTCCACCACCCCTACGAGTCGTTCGCCGGCACCGTCGAGCGCTTCATCGAGCAGGCCGTCCAGGACCCCGACGTGCTCGCCATCAAGCACACGATCTACCGCACGAGCGGCGACTCGCCAATCGTCCCCGCGCTCGCCCTCGCCGCCGAGGAGGGCAAGCAGGCCGTCGCCCTCGTCGAGGTGACGGCGCGCTTCGACGAGGAGCGCAACATCCGCTGGGCTCGCGCCCTCGAGCGCGCCGGCGTCCACGTCGTCCACGGCCAGGTCGGCTACAAGACGCACTGCAAGTTGGCGCTCGTGGTGCGGCGCGAGGACGGCGGCACCCGCCGCTACGTCCACATCGGCACGGGTAACTACAACCCCTCCACCGCCCGCAGCTACACCGACTTCGGCCTCTTCACCTGCGACGAGGCGATCACCGCCGACGTCGCGGACCTCTTCAACCAGATGACGGGCTTCGCGCGGCCCCAGGGGTTCCAGGCGATCTGGGTCGCCCCGATGCACCTGCGCGGGCACGTGGTGGCCGAGATCCGCCGCTGCGCGGTCGAGCACACGCCCGCCCGCCCGGCCCGCATCACGATGAAGATGAACTCGCTGGTCGACCCGGTCGTGATCGAGGAGCTCTACCGGGCCTCCCAGGCGGGCGTCGCCGTCGACCTGATCGTGCGCGGTATCTGCTGCCTGCGTCCCGGCGTCCCCGGCCTGTCGGAGAACATCCGCGTCGTCTCGCTCCTCGGCCGCTTCCTCGAGCACAGCCGCGCGTTCCGCTTCGCCTCGGGCGTCCAGACGACCACCTACATGGGCAGTGCGGACATGATGCAGCGCAACCTCGACTCGCGTATCGAGGTGATCACGCCGGTGCATGACACGGAGACGCGTAACCGGCTTCACGCGATCCTCGACCTCGAACTCGCCGACACCGGCGGCTCCTGGGAGTTGACCGCGGACGGCACGTGGATGCGGCGGGTGCCGCAGCGCGGCGATGACCCCGTGGTGGCGCAGGACGAGCTGATGCGTCAGGCGGCCTCCGCGGCCGGCCGTGACGCGGGCGCGCGGCTCACGCGTCGCGAGGAGACCGCTGAGCGGCTGCGGCCGTTCGACCGCTCCGAGCGCCGCTAGCGGGTGCGGGCGGCGCGCTCACGCACGATCGCGCGGGCGGTCTGCTGGGCCGCGGCGACGGAACCGCCGTAGCGGGCCGCCCCGAGGTCGATCGCCTCGGATCCGCTGATGCCGCTGCCGCCGACCAGAACGGGGAAGCCGGCCGCGCTGACGGCGTCGATCGTCTCGATCAGGCCCTCGCGCTCCGCGATAGAGCACGACAGAGCGACGAGGTCCGCGTTCTCGCGACGCGCCATGTCGACAATCTCCTCCGCCGGAAGGTCGGCGCCGAGGTGGTGCACGACGAAGCCGTCGGCGCGAAGGCCGACGGCGACCATCAGGCCCGGCAGGGAGTGGCGGTCGCCGCGCGCGGCGGCGACGACGACGGAGCCCAGCTTGGGGCCTGGCTTGGGACGGGCGGACAGGACCCGCTCGAGCAGCGCCTCGACGGTGCGTGATGCGCGGTGCTCGTCGGCGATCGAGACGTCGCCCTTGCGCCACAGGCCGCCGATCCGAAACAGAATCGGTCCGAACAGGCAGTCGCAGAACTCGGCCACGCTCACCCCGCCGCCGAGCAGGCGGTCGATCTGCTGGCGGGCGGCGTCCGAGTCGCCGGTGATCAGGTGCGAGAAGAGGCGGTCGGCCTGCGCGGGCCAGTCGCGCTGACCGCGGTCGGGCACGGCGCCGGAGCGCTGGTCGCGCTCCTCGAGCCAGGCGTCGAGGTCCTCGCGGCGGATGCGGTACGAGCCCCCGGCGACGAGTGTGGGGATGTCCCCGCTGCGGACGCGGCGGTAGAGCGTCTGGTAGTGGCAGCCGACGACGTCGGCGGCCTCCTGCAGCGTCAGCAGGGTGACCTCGGTGCTCCCCATCGATTCTGTTATCGCAAAGGAGCCCCCGACGGCCTACATCCTGCCGTCTGTGACCTGCGCCGCCGCGGGATGCAGTCCACGGTGACGGAGTACGACGGCCAACACGGCCGCTCCTCCCCCGACAATCGCGAGTGCGAAGGCGCTCTGGGGGCCGTACAGGTCCGAGACCACCCCCGACAGGGCGGCGCCCGTGCTGATCCCGGCCAGGAACGTCGTCGAGACCCAGGTGAAGGCCTCGGTGACGGTGCCACGCGGCGAGAGCTCTTCGATCAGCGTGTAGAGGGTCGCGATCACGGGTGCGTTGACGATGCCGGTGACGGCGAGTAGGACGCCGAGCTGGACGGCGTCCCGGGCGAGCGGCAGGACGAGGAAGCCCGCCAGATTGAGGATCATCAGGATCGCCAGCATGCGCTGGGGGCTGCCGCCGCCGCGCCGCGCTGCGAAGCCGAGCCCGCCGACCACGCTGCCCACCGCCCAGATCGAGAGCAGGAGGCCCGGGTTCTCGCCGCGCGAGTCGGCCAGCGCGGCGATCGCGATCTCGAGCGCGCCCCACGCGAAGGCGAGGCCGAGCACGGCCAGCAGCACGCGCCGCACGGGCACGGTGGTGAGCGGGCCGAGCAGGTGGCGGTCGTCGCGGCGCACGGCCCGCCACGCGCGGCTGCGCGCCGACGTCGTGAACCAGACGACCCCGACGGCGACGCTCGCCGCCATCACGACCAGGGGCACGCGGGCGTCGAGCCAGCCCGCGAGGGTCGCCGCGAGCACGGGGCCGAGCACCCAGATCGTCTCCTGCGCCGTCGAGTCGAGCGAGTACGCCCGCTGCAGCTGCGAGCGCTCCGGCAGGAGCTCCGCCCACATCGCGCGCAGGGATGCGGCCAGCGGCGGCGCGAAGAAGCCGTAGAGCGCGCAAAGCCCGAACAGGATCAGGCCCCCCGACGGCCGCAGGGCGACGAGCAGGCCGAGCGCCGCGACCTGCATCAGCATCGCGGGCACGAGGATGCGGGTCTGGCCGTGGCGGTCGACGAGGCGCCCCAGCGTGGGGCCGCCGAAGCAGCCCGCGATGGTCGAGGCCGCCAGTGCGAAGCCGGCCGTCGCGTACGAGCCCCCGCCCTCCCGCACGAAGAGAAACAGCGCGATCGCGCCCATCCCGACGGGCAGCCGCCCGACGACGGCGGCGGTCAGGAGGCGCGGGACGTTCGGGCGGCCGAGCAGGTCCGAGTACGGGTAGCGCACCCGGCCAGTGTGCTGCGTATCGCCGTACGACCGCGCCGGGTACCGTTCGGGGTGCGCCCGTAGCTCAGGGGATAGAGCGAGAGACTTCTAATCTCGAGGCCGCAGGTTCGAATCCTGCCGGGCGCATCAGCGCAGCACGAGCAGCACCCGCGCCGTGGCGATCGCGAGTGACGCCAGGGTCACCGGCAGCCTGTGGGCGAGGAAGCGCAGGAACGAGATCGGGTGCCCCCTCGCGCTTCTCGGAGCCGGTGGCCGCCACGTTGGCCGCCGCGGCCACGAGCGTGGCGTTGCCGCCGAAGCAGGCGCCGAGGGCCAACGCCCACCACAGGACCGGCACGATCTCCGGCCCGTCGAGCTGGTCGACGACCGGGATCATCGCCGCCGTGAACGGGATGTTTTCGACGAGCGCGCTGCCGAGCGCGGCGCCCCAGAGGATCACGACGGCCTCGACGGTGGTGCTGCCGCCGGTCAGCCCCTCCACCCCGTCGGGGATCCGCCCGATCACGCCCTGCTGCTCGAGCGCCCGGACCATCACGAACAGCCCGATGGAGAAGAACAGGGTCGCCCACTCGACCCGCTCGAGCGCCTTCTCGATCTGGACGTCGGCGACGAGCAGCATCGCCGTCGCCCCGCACAGCGCGACCACGACAGGCTCCCCGTGCAGGGCGCTGGGGGCGAAGACGGTGAGCAGGGTCAGGCCGAGCACGTCGAGGACCACAGTGCGGCGGGTCGCCGATCAGGGTCGCGGTGCCACCGAGGTTGCTGGCCAGGATCTGCGTGATCGCGAGCGGGATCGGCGAGATCCCCAGCTGGCACGAGACGGCGAAGGCCATCGGCAGGACGTGCGGGATCGCCGTCAGGTTGTCCAGGGAGGCCGACATCACTCCGCTCAGGAGGCCGATCAGGAGCAGGAGCCGCAGCGGCCGCCCGCGCGAGAGGCGCGCGGCGCCGTCCGCCGAGACCGCGCCGACCAGCATCACGGCCGCCGCGCCGAGCAGCGCGGTCGTGGTGCGGTCGATCCAGTCGGCCACGATCGCGATCAGGGCGGCCGCGAAGATCGCGGAGACGAGTAGGGCTACGCGGAGCACCTCCTGCACCGTGCCCCGCGGGCGCGGAACCTCGAGGTGTGCCGACCGGGCTCCCCGGCGTTCCGTCCCGCTGTATACGGCGCTCAGGCGCGCCAGAAGGTGCGGCTCAGCACGACGAGCACCGGGAAGATCTCGAGCCTCCCCAGCACCATCAGGAGCGCGAGGAAGACCTTCGATTCGGACGAGAAGGGCGCGTAGGAGCCCATCGGCCCGAGGAAGCCGAAGCCCGGCCCGACGTTGCCGATCGAGGCCGCCGACGCGCTCAGCGCATCCTCGAAGTTGAGGCCCTCGGGGCGGTTCGGGTCGAGCAGGAGCAGCACGCCGCTGAGCATCACGAGGATCACGTAGAGCAGGACGAAGACCAGGACGCCGTGGATGATGCGCGGATTGACCGGACGCCGGTTGATGCGGATCAGGCGCACCTGCTCGGGATGGATCGTGGCCCGGATCTCGCGCAGAATCATGCGGCCGAAGAGGACGACCCGCATCACCTTGAGGGCGCCGGTGGGGCTGCCCGTGCAGCCGCCGACGAACATCAGGAGGAACAGCGTCCCGATCGCGAGCTCGCCCCACCGCGCGAAGTTCGCGGTCGCGTAGCCCGTCCCGGTGGTGATCGAGGCGACCTGGAAGAAGGCCTGGCGGATCCCCTCGCCGAGCCCGTACGTGCCGGACGCGACGAGCTCGATCAGGACGATCACGGCCCCCACGCCGATGATGCCGAGGTACCAGCGCAGCTCGTCGTCCTTGAAGCTCGAGATGCGGCCGAGGACGATCGCCCGAAACCACAGCGCGAGGTTGGTGCCCGCGATCACGATGGCGATCGCGATCAGCCACTGCGCCCACGGCCCGAACGGCTCGATCGAGCGCGGGTCGGGCGAGAAGCCGCCGGCCGACACCGTGGTGAAGGCGTGCGTGATCGCCTCGAAGGGGCCCATCCCGGGCGCGAGCCCCGCGGCCCCGAGGGTGGCGAGGCCGACGACGACGAGGATCGTGAGCACGACGTAGACGCCGACGATCCGGAACGTCGAGGCGCGCAGGTGCGGCGCGAGCTTCTCGAGCTGCGGCCCGGCCGTCTCCGTCTCGATCAGCTGGCGGCCGCCGACCGCGAGGCGCGGCAGGAAGATCACCGCGAGTACGATCAGGCCGATGCCGCCGATCCACTGCGTCTGGGAGCGCCACAAGAGCAGCGCGCGCGGCTGCGCCGTCAGGTCCGTGATCACCGTGGAGCCGGTGGCCGTGAACCCGGCGGTGCTCTCGAAGAAGGCGTCGACGACACCCTGTGGGCCGCCCGGCGCGCTGCCGAGCACGTAGGGCAGGATGCCGAGCAGCGACAGGCCCAGCCAGGTCAGGACGGCCGCGAGCAGCGCCTCGCGCCGGTTCGGCGACTCCATGCGGCGGCCGGCAACGTAGGCGCCGAGGAAGACGGCCCCCGATAGGACGAGCGGCACGAGGAAGGGCAGGAGGGCCTCGCCCAGATAGGCGGCGTAGGCGAGCGGCGCGGCGAGCGTGATGCCCGCCCCGCCGACCACAAGGCCGACGACGCGCAGGGCCGGCGCGAGGCGGACGGTGGTCGGCCGGTGGGCGACTGAGCTCATCGCAGCCAGTAGGCCCGTGTCGCGAGGACGAGGATGGGGATCAGCTCCAGACGGCCGATCCACATCAGGAAGGTCATAACCGCCTTCGCCTCCCATGGGTAGGCCGCGAAGCTGCCCATCGGCCCGGCCTCCCCCACGCCCGGGCCGACGTTGCCGATCGTGGTCGCCGCGGCGACCATGGCGTCGAAGGCGCCGAGTTCGAACCCGTGCAGGGCGGTGATCAGCAGGATCAGTGCCGCCCCGACCGCGAACGTGACGAGGTAGAGGCCGATGAAGGCGGTAGCGCCTTGGAGCGCCGCCTCGCGCACGGGACGGCCGTTCTGGCGCACGGGCAGAACGGCCTCCGGGTGGACGGCGGTCTCGACGTCGCGGCGGGCGCTGCCGAGGGCGAGGCGGATCCGGATCACCTTGATCGCGCCGGAGGTTGAGCCCGCGCAGCCCCCGATGAACATCGCCGCGAACAGGATCAGGAGCGCGAACGCCGTCCAGACCGCGAAGTCCTGCGAGGCGAAGCCGGTCGTGGTCATCAGCGAGATGACCTGGAAGGCGGCCTGCCCGAAGGCGCCGAGGACGCCGGCCTCCGTGGTGGCGAGAAGTGCGATCCCGACGAGCGCGGAGAGGACGACGAGGATGGCGATGTAGCCGCGGAACTCGCCGTCTCGCGGCGCCGCGCGCAGGTCGCCGTGCACCGTCCGGTACCAGAGCGCGAAGTTCGCGCCGGCGATGACCATGAACACGGCGACGAGCAGCTGCGCGACCCAGCCGAACGCCTCCATGGAGCCCGGCTCCGGCGAGAAGCCGCCGGTCGACATCGTCGTGAAGGTGTGCGCGATCGCGTTGTAGAGGTTCATCCCCTGGTCCGGGTCCATCAAGCCGACGATCCAGAGCGCCGCCGCCAAGGCGACGCTGAGGCCGACGTAGACGAGCCAGAGGCGGATCGCGGTGTCGCGCAGCCGCGGCGTCAGCTTCTCGGCCTCGGGCCCGGGCGCCTCCTGCTGGAGCAGCGCCTTGCCCCCCGGCCCCGACTGGTTGAGCACCGCGATTGCGAGCACGATGATGCCCATCCCGCCGAGCCACTGGGTCAGGGAGCGCCAGAACAGGATCGCCTCCGAGTGGGAGGTGATGTCCGCCATCACGCTCGCCCCCGTGGTGGTGAAGCCGCTCATCGCCTCGAAATAGGCGTCGACGAAGGCGCTGATGTCGCCGCCGTCGAGCATGTAGGGGGCCGCCCCGATCAGCGCGGCCGCGAGCCAGGTCAGCGCGACCCCGGCGAAGGCCTCGCGCACCCCGACGTCGTTCGCGCGCCGGCCCGCGAGCCGCTCGACGGCGAAGCCGGCGACGATGCCGACGACGAGGGGGATCAGGAACGGCCGCAGGCTGTCGCCGTAGATCAGAGCCACCACGACGGGCGCGAGCAAGGCGAGGCTGAGCCACTTCACGATCAGCCCGACGAGGCTGAGGGTGGCGCGCAGGTCGACCCGGAGGCGGCCGTGTCGCGGCGGCGCGACGGCCGCCGCGCTCACAGCGCCAGCTCCAGGCCCTGCACGCGGTGCGCCTCGGCGAGGATGATCGCCGAGTCGCCGGCCTGGAGCGCGTCGTCGCCGCGCGGGAAGAGGACCTGCGGCCCGCGCACGATGGCCCCGACGATCGCGCCCTCGAGGGGACGGTCGCGGAACGGCCTCCCGATCACCTCGCTGGTCGGCCGGATCTCGAGCTCGAGGACCTCGACGCGGTCGTTCTCGAGCATCGCGAAGCCGCGGGTGCGTGGGTCGTGCGTGAAGCGCACGATCTCCTCCGCGACGACGAGGCGCTGGTTGAGGGCGAAGTCGACGCCGACCCGCTCGAAGATCGGCACGTAGTCGGGGTCGCCGACCACGGCGACGGCGATGCGCACGCCGAGCGACTTCGCGAGCAGGCTGATCAGGAGGTCGCGCTCGTCGCGCTCGGTGCAGCAGATGACGGCGTCGGCCCGGCCGACGTTCTCACGCTGCAAGAAGCCGGTGTCCGTGGCGTCCGCGCAGAAGACGTCGGCCCCCGCGATCTCCTCGGCGCAGAGGCGGGCGACGACCTCGTTGGCGTCGATGATCCGGACGCGCAGGCCCTGGCCGCAGAGGGTGCGGGCGATCGTGCGCCCCGTGGCGCCGCCGCCGACCAGGACGACCTCTTGGATGTCCTGCACGTCGCGGCGCGCCAGCCGCAGCGCCCACTCACGGCTGGCCGCCGGCGAGGCGATCAGGACGATCCGGTCGCCCTCCTCCACCACGTCGTTGCCGCCGGGGATCAGGACGCGGTCGGCGCGGATCAGGGACGCGATCACGCTCTCGTCGGGGATCCGCAGCTCGGCGATCCGGCGGCCGACGATGTTCTCGGCGGCGTCGGCGTGCACCTCGAACTCGACCATCTCCGCCCTGCCGTCGGCGAACATGTCGGTCTGGAGTGCACCCGGCATGCCGAGCGCGCGCGAGACCGCCTGCGCGATCTCGTTCTCGGCGGAGATCATCACGTCGACGGGCAGCTCGCCCGCGCGCCACGCCGACAGGTACTCGGCGCTCGATGTACGCACGAGGATGCGGCCCTGGCAGAGCGCCCGCGCCTGCAGCGCCGCGACGATGTTGATCTCGTCGCGGTCCGTCGCGGCGATGACGAGGTCCTGGGCGGCGACGTTCGCGCTCTGCATCGCGGCCCGCGAGGTGCCGTTGCCGGCCACCGTGAGGACGTCGTAACGCGCCCCGATCGTGTTGAGGTGCTCGGCGTCGACGTCGAGCACCGTGACGTCGTGCTGCGCGTGCAGCGCGGCCACCACGCTCGTCCCCACCCGACCGGCTCCGATCACCAGGATGCGCACGGGGACACCATACCGCTCGGTTTACGGGTAGGCGCTGTCCTTCGCGGGCTCAATGCGTCGATCACCTTCAGCTTCCTGCCATGCCCCGCATCCGCCGACCCCGGCTCCCCGCTGCGTCCGTGACGGCTCCCGCCGCCCTGGAGCCGCGCGTGAGCGTGCTCGAGCAGAGCGGCCTGCGCTGGATCCAGATCGAGTCGCCCGGGCCCGCTGAGATCGCCTGGCTCGAGGAGGAGTTCTCCTTCCACGAGCTCGACCTCGAGGACGTCCGCTCCCGCCGCCAGCGGCCGAAGGTCGACGACTACCAGGACTACCTCTTCCTGGTCCTCCACTTCCCCTGGTACGACAAGGCCTCGGGGCGCCTGTTCCCGGCGGAGGTCAACGTCTTCATCGGCCGTGACTTCCTGATCACGATCCCGAACGTCCCGCTGAAGCCGGTCCGCAACGTCTTCCGCCGGCTTGAGGCGAACGAGGAGGAGCGCGCCGAGTGGTTCGTCAAGGGCTCGGGCTTCCTCTTCTACGAGGTGCTCGACTCCCTCTACGGCTACTGCTTCCCGATCCTCGACCAGATCGGGCGCAAGCTCGAGGAGATCGAGGACCGCATGTTCGAGCGCGACCCCGACGAGTCGATCGTGCGCCAGATCTCGAACGTCAAGCAGGAGATCATCTCGTACCGCAAGATCACGAAGCCCCAGCGCCCGGTGCTGCGCCAGCTCGAGCGCGCCGGCGAGCGCTTCCTCGCCAGCGAAGATCTCGACATCTACTACGACGACCTGATCGACTCCGCGGAGCGCATCTGGGACCTCCTCGAGAACTACAAGGAGGTCGTCGAGGCCCTCGAGACGACGAACGAGACGGCGATCTCGCACCGCCAGAACCGGGTGCTGCGCGTCCTCACCGTGCTGACCGTGGTCTTCCTGCCGGTCACCTTCATGACCAACCTGTTCGGCATGAACGTGCCCGTCCCGTTCGACCACACGGTCGGCGCGTTCTTCGCGATCGCTGGCGTCCTCGTCGCCGCCGTCCTGGTCCTGCTCGGCGTGTTCCGCTGGTTCCGCTGGCTATGACGTTCTAGCCGCGCGGCGACCGGATCGACGTGCCCGCCGCCGTCTCCGCGATGCGGGTCACGGCCAGCTCGCCCGTCTCCGGCCCGAACCGCTCGAGCGCCCGGTCGAAGCGGGCGCGGGCGGCGGCGGCGGCGAAGTCGCTCGCGTAGCCGGCCTCGGCCCCGAGCTCGCCGATCAGGCGCAGGTCCTTCACGCAGAGGGCGAGCGTGAGCGAGGGGTCGTCGTCGTCCGCGAGGATGTTGGGGGGTCGTGGCGCGCCACCCACGAGCTGGCGGCGCAGTCGATGCCCCGCACGAGCTCCGCGTAGCGGTCGATGTCGACGCCGCAGCGGGTCGCGAGGCTGAGGGAGTCCGACAGCGCGGCGACGTGGATGAACCACAGCATGGTGGTCAGGGGCTTCGCGGCGGTGCCGGCGGGCGGCGGGCCGACGTGCGCGATCTCCTGCCCCACCGCCTCGAGCTGCGGGCGCACGGCCGCCAGCGCAGCGTCGGACGCGCCACACATGAAGGCCAGCGTGCCGAGGGCGGCGCCGTCCGCGGCGCCGGTCACGGGGCCGTCGACGTCCAGGATGCCGGCCTCCGCGCAGGCCGCGTCGAGGTGCCGTGCCAGCTCGAGGTCCACCGTCGAGGCGTTCACGAGCGCGACACCCGCGCGCATGCGCGCGAGCAGGCCGTCTTTGCCGAGGCAGACGGCCTCCACGTGCTGGGGTGCGGGCAGAGACAGCACGACGAGGTTCTCGGCCACGGGGCCAGGGACGGCCGCGTGCGCGCCCGCCGCGACGAGCGCCTCCACGTGGGCCGCGTCGATGTCGTCGACGACGAGGTCGAAGCCGTGCTGAAGCAGGTTGCGGGCCATGCCGGATCCCATGGATCCGAGGCCGACGAGGCGGGTGGCGGTCATAGAGCGACCCCATCCCATCCCGCTTGCGCGGCCCAAGCCCGGGGACCGGCGCGTCTCACCCGGTGGAATCCGCGCCCCGCGGCGTGCCGGGTCGCGGAACCGCTAGTCCTTGCCGTCGAGCGAGAGCACGCTCAGGAAGGCCTCCTGGGGCACCTCGATCGCGCCGACGTACTTCATGCGGTTCTTCTTGCCCTTCTTCTGCTTCTCGAGCAGCTTGCGCTTGCGCGTGATGTCGCCGCCGTAGCACTTCGACAGCACGTCCTTGCGCTTCGCCTTGATCGTCTCGCGCGCGATCACGCGGCTGCCGATCGCGGCCTGCACCGGCACGTCGAAGAACTGGCGCGGGATCAGCGTGCGCAGCCGCTCGACGAGGGCGCGGCCGGCCTCGTAGGCCTTGTCGCGATGCACGATGATGCTGAGGGCGTCGACGGGCTCGCCGTTGAGGAGGATGTCGACCTTGGCCAGGTTCGAGGTGCGGTAGCCGATCATCTCGTAGTCGAACGATGCGTAGCCCTTCGTGCGGCTCTTGAGCTGATCGTAGAAGTCGAGCACGATCTCCGCGAGCGGCAGCGCGTACGCGAGCTGGACGCGGGTCGGCGACAGGTAGTCCATCCTCTCGAAGTCGCCGCGGCGGTCCTGGCAGAGCTCCATGATCGTGCCAACGAACTCCTTCGGCATGATCACGGTGGCGCGCACGTACGGCTCCTCGACGCTCTCGATCGTCGTCGCCGGGGGCATGTCGGACGGGTTGCGCACCTCGACGGCCTCGCCGGCAGTGGTGAGGACGTCGTAGAGGACGTTCGGGGTGGTGGCGATCAGGTCGAGGTCCGACTCGCGCTCGAGCCGCTCGCGCACGACGTCCATGTGCAGGAGGCCGAGGAACCCGCAGCGGAAGCCGAACCCGAGCGCCTGCGATGACTCGGGCTCGTAGACCAGCGAGGCGTCGTTGAGGCGCAGCTTGGCGAGCGCGTCGCGGAGGTCCTCGTACTGCTCGCCGTCGGACGGGAACAGCCCGGCGAACACCATCGGCTTGACGTCGACGTACCCCTCCAGGGCCTCGCTCGCCGGGCGGTTGGCGTCCGTGAAGGTGTCGCCCACGCGCACCTCGGCGACGTCCTTGATGCCGGTGATGACGTAGCCGACCTCGCCCGCGCCGAGCCGGCCGGTCGGCGTCATCTGCGGCGCCATCACCCCCACCTCCTCGATCGACTGCGTCTGGCCGGTCGCCATCGAGCGGATCGTCATCCGGGAGGTCAGCTCGCCGTCGATCACGCGGACGTACGCGACGACGCCGCGGTACTGGTCGTAGACGGAGTCGAAGACGAGCGCGCGGGCCGGCGCCGCCGGGTCGCCCGCGGGCGGCGGCACGCGCTTGACGATCGCGTCGAGGACGTCGCCGACGTTGAGGCCGCTCTTGGCCGAGATGCGTACGACCTGCGCGGCGTCGTCGCCGAGGAACTCCGCCGTCTCCTGCGCGACCTCGTCCGGGTAGGCGGCCGGGAGGTCGACCTTGTTGACGACGGGCACGATCTCGAGGCCGTTGTCGATCGCCAGGTGCGCGTTGGCGACGGTCTGCGCCTCGATGCCCTGCGAGGCGTCGACGACGAGCAGGGCGCCCTCGCAGGCCGCGAGCGAGCGCGAGACCTCGTACGTGAAGTCGACGTGGCCCGGGGTGTCGATCAAGTTGAGCTGGTACGTACGGCCGTCGTGCTCCCAGGGGACGCGCACGGCCTGCGCCTTGATGGTGATGCCGCGCTCGCGCTCGATCTCCATCGAGTCGAGCAGCTGGTCCTGCATCTCGCGCTCCTGTACGGCGCCCGTGATCTCGAGGATCCGGTCGGCGAGCGTGGACTTGCCGTGATCGATATGCGCGACGATCGAGAAGTTCCGGATCAGGTTCTGGTCCACCCCGTAAGGGTAGCCGTCATCACACCCTCGGCCGTCCGGGCTGCGTAGCGAGGACTCGCCACGTCGTGTGGACGCGCCGGATCGCGGCACCGAGCTCGGCGCCGAGCAGCGTGATGATCGAGCCGACGTAGACGAAGGCGAGGAAGGCGATGATCGATCCGATCGAGCCGTAGACGATGTCGTACGTGGCGACGTCGGTCACGTAGACCGCGAACAGGATCCGCGCCCCCTCGAAGAGGAGCGCCGCGGGCAGCGCCCCGAGCATCGGGTAGCGCAGGGCCGGGCGCGGCGTCGGCAGGAACTTGTAGGCCATGACGAGGATGACCCAGGTCGCGAGCACCGACACGACCGGCGCGACCGAGGAGCGGATCACGTCCGCGTACGCCTCGAACGGCGTGCCGGCGAAGACGTCGGACGAGATCCGCGGCAGCACGCTGACCAGCAGGCCCGCGAGGAACGAGGCGAGGATCACCGCCACCACCACGGTCAGGAAGACGGCGTCGACGAGCTTGCCCCGCACGAAGGGGCGTGTCCCGAGGCGCCCCTCCCACGCCAGCTCCATCGCCCCGCGCACGCTGCCGAGCATCCCGCTCGCCGACCAGACCAGCGCGAGGAGGCCGATCAGGCCGATCGCCGCCAGGTTGCGGGTCGCCTGCTCGAGCAGGCGGTCGATCTGCGCCTTGGCGGTCTCGTCGAGGGGCAGCGCCGCCATCAGCCCGTCGGAGATCTGGCCGCGCACGCCCTCGTTGCGGATGTCGCTGCCGATCAGGGCGGCCACGATCAGGATCAGCGGGAACAGGGAGAACAGGACGTGGAAGGCGATCGCGGCCGCCGCGGTGGTGCAGCGGTGCCGCTGGAAGCGCGCGACGGCGTCGCGCAGGACGAGGAAGGCGAACAGGGCCGGCGCGGGCACGCGCGGGCGCTCGCGGCTCACGCCTCGGCCCCGCGGCGGCGCAGGAGCGCGACGATCCGGTCGGCCTCCGCGAACCCGAGGGCGCGCGTGCCGACCAGGTAGGCGAGCGCGCTGAGCCCGACCGCCGCCCCGACCCCGACGATCAGGGCGAGGAGGTCGTCGCCGAGCAGGGCCTCGACCCCGCGCCAGATGCCGTAGGCGATCAGCGCGGCCACCAGCGCCGCGGCGAGCATGCGCAGGCCGGCCAGCACGACCGGCCACGTGGGCAGGGCCCCGATCCGCCGGCGCAGGACGACCCACATCAGCGGCACGACGACGAGGTTGGCGATCGAGTTGGCGAGCGGGATGCCCCAGACGCCGAATGGGCGGTACAGGACGAGGCTGAGGCCGATCGCGACGACGAGGTTGACGAGCGCGATCAGCGTCGCGACCCAGACGTGCTGCAGCGCGAACAGGCAGCGCGTGAAGAGCAGGATCAGCCCGTTGAGCGCGAGGCCCAGCGAGAAGGCGACCACGGCGTGCGCGACGCCGGGGGTGTCCGTGGCGGTCCACTCGCCGCGCTGGAACAGGAGCTGGACGATCGGGGTGGCGAGGACGGCGATCACGGCGCTCGCGGGCAGGAGCAGGTACAGGATCAGCCGCGTGCCGTCGGCGAGGGCGCCGCGCAGCCGCTCGAGGTCGCGCGCGGCCACCGCCCGCGCCATCAGCGGGAACATCACCGTCGAGACCGCGACCGAGAAGATGCCCTGCGGCAGCATGTAGACCCGGAAGGCGGCGTCGATCGCGCGCGGCGCGTAGTCGGGGTCGACGTAGGTGGCGATGTAGGTCGAGGCCGTGAGGTTGACGTTGGCGAGTCCGAGCCCGAGCGCGACCGGCACGAGCAGGACGAGGATCCGCCGCACGGCCGGGTCGCGCAGGTCGACGAGGGGGCGCAGCGTGGCGCCCTTGCCGCGCAGGCCCGGCAGCGGCACCAGCGTCTGGATCACCGTGCCCACCAGGGTCCCGACCGCGAGGATCAGCGCGCGGCGGTCGAGGTCGTCGGCGGTGAAGGCGTAGAGCAGGAACCCGATGATGACCGCGTTCCAGAAGACGGGGGCGATCGCCGGCAGGACGAACTCGTCGAACGAGTTGAGGATCGCCTGCACGAGTCCCGAGATCCCGAGCAGGATCAGGATCGGGAACAGGATCCGCGTCATCGTGACCGTCAGCTCCAGCTGCTCACCGGAGAGGTTCGCGAAGGACAGGAGCGGCCGCGTGAAGACGATCCCGAGGATCGTCAGCGCGCTCAACGCCAAAAAGGCGAGCGTGAGAGCGCTCGAGGCGACGCGCCACGCGCGCTCGCGCTCGCCCTGGACGAGGAGCTCGTTGAAGACCGGGACGAACGAGGCGCCGAGCGCCGAGTCGGCGACCAGGGAGCGGGTCGTGTTCGGCACGTTGTTGGCGATCACGAACGAGCTGGCCGGCCCGGACACGCCGAGGAGCTGCGCCGAGATGATCTCCCGCACCAGCCCGAGCACCCGCGAGACGCCGGTGGCCGCGCTGAAGAGGGCCGCGGACACGGAGCGGCTGCGCGCCCCCTCCGCGGGCGCATCCACCGGACTGCCCATGCCCCGATGATGGCACGCCTCCCGGTTGCGCGGCCGAATCGGCGCCCCTGCTACGCTCCGCCGCGGTCGTCGGGGTCCCCCCCGGCCCGCACACGAGGCTCATGGCGAACATCAAGCAGCAGAAGAAGCGGATCCGCGTGGCCGAGCGCCAGCGCCTGGAGAACATCCGCTACCGCTCGTCGATCAAGACCGCGTTCCGGCGGGTGGTCGAGGCCGTCCAGTCCGGCGACGCCGAGGCCGTGGCCTCCGCGCACGCCACGTTTGTCGCCCTGATCGACCGGGGCGCCGCCAAGCGCGCGCTGCACCCGAACACCGCCGCCCGCAAGAAGGCTCGCGTCTCCCGCGTGATCGCCCGCGGCCCCCAGGCCGAGGAGTCGAAGAAGCGCCGCGTGAGCAAGAAGGCCGCTCCGGCCCAGCAGGCCGCACCCGGCGCAGAGGCCGCGGCCGACGAGCCCGCCGCCGACGCGGTCGTCGAGGAGGCCGCCGAGGCCCCCACGGGCGAGCCCGAGGCCGCTGCGGACGCGTCCGCCGACGCGCCCGAGGCCGAGGCCGGCGACGACGCCGACCCGGCCGACGACGAGTCCTAGGCCGCCTGCGGCCCGAGGATCGCGATCGCCACGGCCGCGCTGGTCATGCGCGAGTGCGTGATCGATACGTCGATCGCCACGACGCCCCTGCGCTCGGCCACCTCGCGCGTCCAGCCGCTGAGCGTGACCTGCGGCTTGCCGCGGCCGGCCACCTCGATCTCGGTCCACGTGAAGTGGACGCCGGTGCCGAGCGCCTTGCCGACCGCCTCCTTCGCCGCGAAGCGGCCCGCGTAGCTCTCCGACGGGCGCGGCTTGCGGTCGAGCTCCTCGACCTCCCGGGCGGTGAAGCAGCGACTGCGGAAGCGCTCGGGGTGGCGCTCGAGAACCCGCTCGACGCGCTCGATCTCGATCAGGTCCATCCCGACGAGCAGCCGCGGCGGCTCGAGGCCGCTCATTCGACCGTGACCGTCTTCGCCAGGTTGCGGGGCCGGTCGACGTCGAGGCCGAGGCGGCCCGCGATCTTGTAGGCGAGGATCTGCAGCGGCACCACTGCGAGGATGGGCTGCAGCTCGGGTCGCGTCGCGGGGATCCGGATCACGTGCTCGGCGTGGCGCTCGATGTGCTCGTTGCCCTCCGTGGCCACCGCGATCACGTGGGCGCCGCGGGCGCGCACCTCCTCGAGGTTCGAGGCCATCTTCTCGAACACGTGGCTGTCGGTCGCGACGGCCACCACCGGGGTGTCCTCGCCGAGCAGCGCGATCGGGCCGTGCTTCATCTCGCCCGCGGCGTAGGCGTCGGTCGGGATGTAGGAGATCTCCTTCAGCTTGAGCGCGCCCTCCTGGCAGATCGGCAGGCCCAGGTGGCGGCCGAGGTAGAGGAAGAAGCGGTCGTGCGCGAAGCGGTCGGCGAGCAGGTCGAGCTGGCGGTCCATCGCCGCGTCGTCGAGCTCGCGCTGGATCAGACCGGGCAGCGCGCTCAGCTCCTCGCCGATCCGCGTCACCTCCTCGGGGGTCAGCGTCCCGCGGACGGCGGCCAGGTGCAGGGCCAGCAGGGTCATCAGCGTGACCTGCGACGTGAAGGTCTTCGTGGCGGCGACGCCGATCTCGAGCCCGGCCCGGGTGTAGAGGACGCCATCGGCCGCGCGCGCGATCGCCGAGCCCATGATGTTGGTGATGGCGACGACGCGGGCGCCGCGCTCCTTGGCGATCTGCATCGCGGCGAGCGTGTCCGCGGTCTCGCCGGACTGGGAGATCGTGAGGACGAGGGTGCGCGGGTCGAAGACGCCGTTGCGGTAGCGCCACTCCGAGGCCACGTCGGCCTCCGTGGCGACCCCGGCCCACTCCTCGATCAGGTAGCGGCCGGCCAGCCCGGCGTGCAGGGCGGTGCCGCAGCCTACGACCAGCACGCGGTTGATCTCGCGCAGCTCGTCGTCCGTCAGGCCGATCCCGTCGAGGTTGAGCTCGCCGTGGTGGAAGCGCTCGGCGATCGTGTCGGCGACCGCCGTGGGCTGCTCGTGGATCTCCTTGAGCATGAACGTCTCGTAGCCGCCCTTGGCGGCGACCTCGAGCGACTCGTCGGCCTGCTCGACCGGGTGCTCGCGCGCGGACCAGTCGTCGATCGCCCGGAACTCGGCGCCGGCGGCCGTGGCGATCACGACCTCGCCCTCGTCCACGACCTGGATCGAGCGCGTCTCCTCCAAAAACGCCGGCGTGAACGAGGCGAGGAAGGTCTCCCCTTTCCCGCGCCCGACGACGAGCGGCGGCCAGGCGAGGCGCGCCCCCACGATCCGGTCCGGCTCGTCGACGCAGACGGCGAGGAAGGCGAAGTGGCCCTCGAGGCGCGGGTAGATCCGGCGCACCGTCTGGGCGAGGTCGCCGTCGTAGTCCTCCTCGAGCAGGTGGACGAGGGCCTCGGTGTCCGTGTCGGACGAGAGCTCGTGCCCGTGCTCGGCCACCTCGGCGCGGAGGTCGACGTAGTTCTCGAAGATGCCGTTCATCAGGACCGCGAAGCGCCCGTCCTCGCTCAGGAAGGGGTGGGCGTTGCGCTCCTCCACCCCGCCGTGCGTGGCCCAGCGCGTGTGGCCCATGCCGACCGTCGCCGCGCGGGTCAGGCCCGTGGCGGCCTCGCGCAGCGCGGCCACGGGGCCGACAGCCCGGGCGCGCTCGAGCCCGGCCGCGTCGGCGAGCACCAGCCCCGCGGAGTCGTAGCCGCGGTACTCGAGGTGCTCGAGGCCGGTCAGCACGAGCTCCTTGCAGGGCCGCGCCCCGACGTACCCGATGATCCCGCACACGCGGGGCATCCTAGCCGTCGGGGCGCAGGGGTCAGCCGGTGACGGGCAGTTCGCGCTCGACGAGGGTCGCGAGATCGACGGCGATCCGCTCGCAGACCGCCGCGTCGCGGGCCTCCACCATCACCCGCACGAGCGACTCGGTGCCCGAGGCGCGCAGCACCACGCGGCCCTCGTCGCCGAGCTCCGCCTCCGCCTCCCGGACCGCGGCGTGCACGGCCGCCGCGTCCCCGAGGCCCGTGCGGTCGGCGCGCACGCTGATCAACCGCTGCGGGTACTTCTCGACCAGCGCGGTGGCCTCCGCGAGGCTCTGCCCGGAGCGCGCGAGGGCGGCGAGGACGAGCACCGCGGTCAGCGGACCGTCGCCGGTCGTCTGGTGGTCGAGCGCGATCACGTGGCCGCTCTGCTCGCCGCCGAGCGCCGCGCCGTCCCGGAGCATCGCCTCCAGCACGTAGCGGTCCCCCACGTCCGTCACCTCGACGACGCAGCCGAGCTCGGCGAGGGCACGGTGGGCGCCGAGGTTGGCCATGCTGGTGACCACAACCCGGTTGCCGGGCAGCGCGCCGCGCGCGAGGAGGTCGCGGGCGAGGATCGCGAGCACGTGGTCGCCGTCGACCGGGTCGCCCGCGCCCGTGCAGAAGAGGACGCGGTCGGCGTCGCCGTCGAACGCGATGCCGAGGTCGGCGCCCGCGGCGCGCACGGCGGTCGCGACGTGGTCGAGATGGGTCGAGCCGCAGTCGACGTTGATGTTGGCGCCGTCGGGTGCGCAGGCGATCAGCTCCGCGTCTGCGCCGAGGGCCGCGAAGAGCGCGGGCGCGACGCCCACGGCGGCGCCGTTCGCGCAGTCCACGACGACGCGCAGGCCGCGTAGATCCACGCCGGCGCGGCCGGCGACCCACTGCGCGTAGGCCTCCCCGGCGCCCGGGGCGGCCTCGCTCCAGCCCACGTCCGCGCCGGTCGGTCCGGGCCCCGCATGGTCGAGGAGGGCCTCGACCTCCTCCTCGGCCGCGTCGAGCAGCTTGTGGCCGTCGGGGCCGAACAGCTTGATGCCGTTGTCGGGGAACGGGTTGTGCGACGCGGACACGACGATGCCGCCGTCGGCGCTGTGCTCGCGGACGGCCCAGGCCACGGCGGGCGTCGGCACGACGCCGAGCCGCACGGCGCGGCCGCCGGCCGCGGCGATGCCGGCCGCGAGGGCGTCCTCGAGCATCGGGCCGGAGCGGCGCGTGTCGCGGCCGATCAGGATCGTCGGGGCGCCGCCGATCCGCAGCGCGGCCGCGCGGCCCACGCGCAGCGCGAGATCGGCGGACAGGCGCTCGTTCGCCGTCCCCCGGATGCCGTCCGTGCCGAACCAGGCGCGGGCCACCGCGCGTCGTCCTAGCGCTTCGAGAACTGCGGACGCTTGCGGGCCTTCTTCAGGCCCGCCTTCTTGCGCTCCACCGCGCGCGCATCGCGCGCCAGGTAGCCGGCGCGCTTGAGCTCGCCGCGCAGGTTCGGGTCGGCCTCGACGAGGGCGCGCGCGATGCCGTGGCGCGAGGCCCCGGCCTGCCCGCTGATCCCGCCTCCGTGGAGGCGGATCGCGACGTCGAAGCGGTCGGCGAGGCCGACGGCCTCGAGGGGGCTGAGGGCCATCGTGCGCAGCGGGGCGCGGTCGAAGTACTGCTCGACCGGGCGGCCGTTGCACGTGACCTGACCGGTGCCCGGGCGCAGGATCACGCGGGCCACGGACGTCTTGCGCTTGCCGGTCGCGCGGTAGCTGGCCTGATCGCTCACGTCTCGTCGTCCCCCTACGCCAGCGGCCTCGGCTGCTGGGCCTCGTGCGGATGCTCGGCGCCCTTGTAGAGCTTCAGCTTGCGCAGCTGCGCGGCGCCGAGCTTGCTCTTCGGGAGCATCCCCTTGACCGCGTGGCGCACGACCTCGGTCGAGTCGCGGTCGAGCTGTTCGGCGAGGGTGCGCTCGCGGAGCCCGCCCGGGTAGCCCGAGTGCCGGTAGTACCTCTTCTGCTCGAGCTTCTGCCCGGTCACGCGGATGCGGTCGCAGTGGATCACGACGACGTAGTCGCCGGTGTCGACGTGCGGGGTGAAGTTCGTCTTGCCCTTGCCGCGCAGCGCGTCCGCGATGCGGGTCGCGAGCCGACCCAGGATCTCGCCGTCGGCGTCGACGATTACCCAGTCGTGCTGGACGTCGGCGGGCTTGGCGCTGAGGGTCTTCTGCGGCATGGGATCGGGACGCGGTGGGTGACCGCACCGGCGCGGAACCGTAGCATGGGCGGCATGGACGACGTTGCAGCGGACACCCGTGGCGTCGCGGACCGCCTGACGGGCGCGCTCGGGCCCCTCGACGAGGCCGTCAACGCGCTCCACGACGACCTCAACACGCGCCTGCCGTGGCTCTGGTGGCCACTGACCGCCCCCGCCCCCGCGGAGCGGCTCGGGGGCCCGCAGCACGCCCTCTACGCGGCGCACGCCGGGCTCGGGCTGGCCGTGGCGGCCCTGGCCGCGCCGCGGCGCCTGCGGCCCGGGGTGCTGGTCGTCGGCGCCGCGATCGGGCTCGCCTCGTGGGCGCTCTTCACGGGCGCCTGGGACCGGCGCGCCGACCGCTGGCGCGACGAGGGCTGGGACGCCTACGACGCCGACGGCGGCGCGAGCGCCTGACGGCGGGCCCGGAAGGCCTCCGCGAGCTCCTCGCGCGAGCCGACGCGCAGCGCCATCCGCCGCATCAGGGCGCCCGCGGTCTCGAGGTCGGCGGCCGAGGCGGCGTTGGCGATCATCGTGCGCGCCGCGTCGGCCTCGTCGGGATGGCGGTCGGCGCCGAAGCGCACGGACGCGGCGGCGCGTCGCGTGCAGGCCATGGACGCGATGCGGGCCTGCTCCGCGCAGCCGAGCCGCGTGGCGATGCCCGCGAGCGTCGCGGCGAGCGGCACGAGCACCGCGGCGTCGAGCCCGGCGTACTCGAGCTGGCCGGCCGACAGCTCCTCGAGGGACCAGTCGGATGTCTGGAAGCTTTTGTCGAGCTCGAGCCCGAGGAAGCGCTCCACGAGCGTCACGAGCCGGGCGTCCTCCACCCCGCTGTCGGCCCCCGCCGCGGCCAGGTGCCCGGCGATCACCGACCACCAGGCCATCGTGTCCACGACGGCCCCGAACTCGATCCCCCAGCGGTACGCGATCCAGCTCTGCTCGAACTTCGCGTTGTGCGCGATCACCTGCCGCCCCGGCTCGCCGAGCAGGCGCAGCACGGGCAGGGGGTCGGCCTCCCAGCAGTCGATCACGACCGCGGCGAGGCCGCCGTCGGGGGCCGCGGCGGCGACCTGCACGAGCCGCACGGTGCCGTTCCACGGCTCGAAGGCGTCGCGGTTGTCCCGCTCCTCGGGCGGCAGCCGCGTGCAGGCGGTCTCGATGTCGACCGCGAGCACGGGCAGCCCGCTGAGGAGCTCAGCGGCCTCCCGCACCCGCGCGGCGTCGGCGATCACCTGGACGCGCGCCGCGGGCGGTGCGGCGGGCCGGTCGGGCAGGAGGTCCGCAGGCACGTCGGGGGGCACCGGCCCCGCGGGCTCGGGCACGGGCAGCTCCGGCGCGAGGTCGAGGATCTTGCGCACCTCGAGGTCGCCGAACGGGCTGGTCTCGAGCCGGCAGCGCAGCGTGGTCGCGGCGAGGCGCTCGGCGAGCCCCTCGAGGTCGTCGACGGCGGCGAGCGGCCCGAGCGTGCGCTCAAGGTCGCCCGGGCGGCGCGGCGGCCAGATCAGGAGCCCCGCGTGGCGCCCCGTCAGGGGGCCCTCGGCGACCCGCAGCGTGACCACGTCGAGCTCCGCGCCCGACTGCGTCTGCGCGTGGCGGATCATCGAGCCGTCGGCCTGCGGCACCGCACGGCACGCGACCTCGACCCGTTCGACCGCCCCCTCGCGGTCGAACCAGCGGGGATCGGAGAAGGCGGCCACCGCCGAGGTATATCGCCCGCTGCGGACGGCGCTAGGATCGCGGCATGGCCGACTGCCTGTTCTGCGGGATCGCCGCCGGCGCGATCCCTGCCACCCTCGTGGCGGAGGACGAGCGCGCCCTCGCGTTCATGGACATCTTCCCCGCCGTGGAGGGGCACGTCCTCGTGATCCCGCGCGAGCACCACGACGACGCGCTCGCCGCGAGCGACGACGCGCTCGCCGCCTGCATGGCCCTCGCGGGCCGGGTCGCGCGGGCGCAGGAGGCCGCGCTCGGGGCCACCGGCGCGACGCTCCTGTCCTGCGCGCGGGCCGACGGCTGGCAGACCGTCCTCCACCTGCACGTGCACGTGCTCCCGCGCCGTCCGGACGACGGCCTGACGATCCCGTGGCCGACCGCGCCCGGCGCTCCCGACGCCCTCACCCGCACCGCCGAGCGGCTGCGGGGCGCACTCTAGCCCTGGTCCGCGGTGGCGCCCTCGGCGTAGCTGCTCGGGGCGAAGGTGCCGGGGCCGATCGTCTCGGGCGGGCCCTGGCGCAGGAGCTCGGGGATCGTCACGGAGCGCAGGCCGCGCCTGCGCAGCCCGTCCATGATCGCCGGCAGCGCGTTGACGGTCATCGAGCGGTCCTCGCCGCCGTCGTGCAGGAGGATGATCGCGCCGGGGCCGAGGTTCGGGGCGTTGAGGACGTTGTCGACGACGGTGCGGGGGTCCTGGAGCTGCCAGTCGTTCGAGTCCACGTTCCAGAGGATGGGTAGCATGCCGTTGGCGCGTGACCAGCGGTTCGTGCGCCCGTCGAAGTCGCCGAAGGGCGGCCGCTGAATGGCCGCCACGCGGCCGGTGGCCTCGCGGATCACGGCGTTGGTGCGGTCGAACTCCGCGCGCAGTCCCTTGGCGTTGAGGGTCACCATGCTCGCGTGGCTCCAGGAGTGCGCGGCCACCACGTGGCCCTCGCGCACCATCTGCCGCAGCGCGGCCGGGTCCTGCTCGGCCTTCGACCCGAGCACGAAGAACGTGGCCTTCATCCGGTGGCGCTTGAGAAGCGCCAGCACGTCGTAGGTGTAGCGGCCCGGGCCGTCGTCGAAGGTCAGGGCCACGAGCCCCTTGACGGGCGCGCCGGCGGCGACGCCGTCCTCTTTCGGCACCTCCTCGGCGTAGGGCCCCGTCGACCACGTGCGCTCCTCGATCTCGCGCGCGGCCTTGGCCGCCTCCTGCGCGCTCGCGGCCGCCTCCTCGGCGGCGCGGTCGACCGCGCTCTGTGAGGCGTAGCTCGCCGGTGCGGCCGGCTCGTCCGGGCGCAGCGCGAGGGCGGCCGCGGCGACCGCGAGCAGGACGAGCGCGGCGACGCCGAGGACGAGCAGGCGCCGCCGTCGGACCTGCGCGCGGCGGGCGGAGGCGGATGCGGCCACGTCTCTAGGGTACCGCGCGGCCACCGCGTTCCGCGGTGCGGCGGCCTACTCCCATTCGATCGTGCCGGGCGGCTTCGACGAGATGTCGAGCGCGACCCGGTTGACGCCCTGGACCTCGTTGATGATCCGGGTCGAGATGCGCTCGAGGAGGTCGTAGGGCAGCCGCGCCCAGTCGGCCGTCATCGCGTCCTCCGAGGTGACGGCGCGGAGCACGATCGGGTACTCGTAGGTGCGCGCGTCGCCCATCACGCCGACCGACTTGACGGTCGGCAGGACCGCGAAGGACTGCCACAGGCGGCGGTACCAGTCGGCAGCGCGGATCTCCTCCTGCAGGACGGCGTCCGCGTGGCGCAGGATGCGCAGGCGCTCCTCGGTCACGTCGCCGATGATCCGGATCGCGAGGCCCGGCCCCGGGAACGGCTGGCGCCAGACCATCCGCTCCGGCATCCCGAGCTCGATCCCGACCTGGCGCACCTCGTCCTTGAAGAGCAGCCGCAGGGGCTCGCACAGTTCGAGGTCCATGTCGTCGGGGAGCCCGCCGACGTTGTGGTGCGACTTGATCGTGGCCGCCGTCTTCGAGCCGGACTCGATCACGTCCGAGTAGAGCGTCCCCTGGACGAGGTAGCGCACGCCCTCGAGCCGGCGTGACTCCTCCTCGAACACGCGGATGAAGGTCTCGCCGATGATCTTGCGCTTGGCCTCCGGGTCCGTGACGCCGGCGAGGAGGCCGAGGAAGCGCTCCTGCGCCTGCACGTGCACGAGCGGCACCTTGTAGTGCCCCCCGAAGGTCTCGACGACCTGCTCGGCCTCGCCCTCGCGCAGGAAGCCGTGGTCGACGAACACGCAGGTCAGCTGGTCGCCCACGGCACGGTGCACGAGCAGCGCGGCGACGGCGGAGTCGACGCCGCCGGACAGGGCGCACAGCACCCGCTCGTCGCCGACCTGGGCGCGGATCCGCTCGACCTGCTCGTCGATCACGCGCTGCGGCGTCCACGAGCCGTCCTGGCCGCAGACGTCGTAGGCGAAGCGCTCCAGCATCTCCGTGCCCTGCGGCGTGTGCACCACCTCGGGGTGGAACTGGACGGCGTGCAGGCGCCGCTCGGGGTGCTCCATCGCCGCCACCGGTGCGCCCGGCGTCGAGGCCGTCGCGCGGAACCCGTCCGGCAGCCGCGTGACCGAGTCGTTGTGGCTCATCCAGCAGGAGTGCGCGGGCGGGATCCCGCGGAACAGGACCGCGTCGGTCTCCAGCGCGAGCTCCGTCTTGCCGAACTCCCCCGCCCCGGTCCGCCCCACCTCGCCGCCGAGGGCCTGCGCCATCGCCTGCATCCCGTAGCAGATGCCGAGCACCGGCACCCCGAGGTCGAAGATCGCGGGGTCGAGAACCGGGGCGTCCGGCTCGTTGACGGAGGCGGGCCCGCCCGACAGGACGATCCCAGCCGGGTTGCGCGCCGCCAGCTCCGCCGCGGTCAGGTCGTGCGGGACCAGCTCCGACAGGACCCGCCGCTCACGGATCCGGCGGGCGATCAGCTGCGCGTACTGCGCGCCGAAGTCGAGGACGAGGATCGGCTGGTCGGAGGCCATCCGGCTAGCGCGACATCCCGATGCCCTGCTCGCGCTGGAGCTTCTTGCCCTCGGTCTGCAGGGACGGCGCGACCATGATCTCGGCCTTCTGGAACTCGTGGATCGTCTCGTAGCCGCAGGTGGCCATCGACGTGCGCAGCGCGCCCATCAGGTTGAGGGTGCCGTCGTTCTCGTTGGCGGGCCCGAGCAGGACCTGCTCGAGGGTCGCCACCTGCTGCGTGCGCACGCGGGCGCCGCGCGGCAGGGTCGGGTGGAACGTGGCCATTCCCCAGTGGGTGCCGCGGCCGGGCGCCTCGTGGGCGCGGGCCAGGGGCGAGCCGATCATCACGGCGTCCGACCCGCAGGCGATCGCCTTCGCGATGTCGCCGCCGGTGCGCATGCCGCCGTCGGCGATCACGTTGACGTACTGGCCGGTCTCGAGGAGGTGCTGGACGCGGGCCGCGGCCGCGTCGGCGATCGCGGTCGCCTGCGGCACGCCGACGCCGAGGACGCCGCGGGTCGTGCAGGCCGCGCCCGGCCCGACGCCGACGAGGACGCCGGCGGCGCCCGTCCGCATCAGGTGCAGCGCCGTCTGGTAGCTGGCGCAGCCGCCGACGACGCACGGGATGCCGACGCCGGCGATGAACTCCTTCAGGTTGAGCGGCTCGACGCTGCGCGACACGTGCTCCGCAGAGACGACGGTGCCCTGGATCACGAGCACGTCGAGGCCGGCGGCGACGAGGCCCTCCCAGTGGTCGCGGACGCGCTGCGGGGTTAGGCTGGCGGCCGTGATCACGCCCGCCGCGTTGATCTCCCGGACGCGCTGCGCCATCAGGTCGGCGTCGATCGGCGCGCTGTAGATCTCCTGCATGCGCTGGGTGGCGGTCTCCGGCGGCAGCCCGGCGATCTCCTCGAGAATCGCGTCGGCGTCCGCGTAGCGGGCCCACAGCCCCTCCAGGTTGAGGACGCCGAGCGCGCCGAGGCGGCCGAGCTGGATCGCCGTCGCGGGCGAGACGACGCCGTCCATGGCCGACGCGACGAGTGGCAGCTCGATCAGGTACGGACCGAGCTTCCAGCCGATGTCGACGTCCTCGGCGTCGCGCGTGCGCCGGCTCGGCACGATCGCGATGTCGTCAAAGCCGTAGGCGCGTCGCGCCTTCTTCCCCCGTCCGATTTCGATCTCCACCGCGCTCCGCCGGTCCTTTCCGCGGGTGGCGCCCCGGCTCCGGGGCCCGGCCCAGCCGTCCGTCGTTCTGTGCCCCTGACACTAGTCGGGGTTCCGGACGGCGCCGGGGCTTAGAGCGGCGTCGGCTCGAGCAGCTCGGTCTGGGCCAGCAGGCGCTTAACGTCGCGCGGGTCGAGGCGGCCCGCGCCGGGCGTCAGCGTGCTGGCGGTGCCGCAGGCGACCGCGTGGCGGAGCGCCGGCTCGACGTCCTGGTCGCGGCACAGGGCGGTCAAGTAGCCCGCGAGCAGGGCGTCTCCCGCGCCGACGGTCCCGAGGATCTCGACGCGCGGGGCGCGCACCAGAAAGCGCCGCGTCTGCTGGCCGTCGCGCACGAGCGCGGCGAGGCCGCCCTCGAACGTGATCAGGACGTTGCGCGGGCCCATCTCCACGATCTCGTCCAGCGCGGCGACGATGTCGTCCTCGCTCGCGAACTCGTGCCCGACGAGCGCCTCGGCCTCGCGCTGGTTTGGCGAGACCAGGTGCGGCTCGGCGGCGACGCCGTGGCGCAGCGGCTCCCCCTCGGAGTCGAGCACGATCATCGCCCCGGTGCGACGCAGGCGCTTGATCGCGTCGGCGTACCAGTCCTCGGCGACGTCGCGGGGCAGGGAGCCGGCGAGGACGACCCAGCGGGCGTCGCGGGCCACGTATTCGAGCCGCTCGAGGAGCCGGTCGAGCTCCCCGGTCGTCACCTCGGGGCCGTTCTCGATGATCTCGGTCTGGCCGCCGCTCGTCGGGTCGATCAGCACCGTGGTGCTGCGCGACTCGCCGCCGATCGGCGTGAAGTCGTTGAGGATGCCCTCGGCGGTCAGCTCGCGGACGATGCGCGCCCCGGTCTCGCCGCCGGCGAGGCCCGTGGCGATCACGGGCTCCTGCAGCACCAAGAGGGCGCGGGCGACGTTGATGCCCTTGCCGCCGGGCGCCACGATGCTCTGGGCGCCGCGGTGGCGCATGCCGATCTGCATGCTGGACACCTGGATCGTCTTGTCCAGAGCGGCGTTGGGCGTGACGGTGACGATCATGGGCGGGGTTTCAGGCGGAGTCGCGAAGCTTGATGCGCTCGCCCGGGATCAGGGCGAGGGGGTCGAGGCCGGGGTTGAGCCCGCGGATGTAGTCCTCGGTGAGGCCGTAGCGCTCGGCGACCGCGCTAAGCGTATCGCCTTTTCGGATCGTGTACGACGGCGGCACGTCCGCCCCGACGGTGACGGGCTCCGCGGCCTCCGCGTCCTCAACCACGGCGGTCTCCGCCGCCGCCGGCGCGGGAGCCGCGGGCCGGTCGAGGGCGTCGCGGACGAGCATGACGCTGAGCCCGAACACGCCGACGAGGGCGAGCGGGGCGACGATGGTCCAGACGGAGTAGCGATTGCGGCCGCGCACGGCCGCAATCGTACCCCCGCTGCGCGTTCCGTCAGGCGCCGAGGCGGCGGATGTCCTCGGCGTGGCGCCGCGCGGCCTCCGCGACGGCGCTCCGCCAGTCGGCATCCGTGTCGCGCCAGGCCTCGATGACGCTGCGCGCCGCCACCACCAGGCCCCCGGCCGGATGGCGCTCGAAGGCGGGCGCGAGGTCCTCCATGCGTCCGCCCTGGGCGCCGACGCCGGGCAAGAGCAGCGGCGCGTCGGGCATCAGGTCGCGCGCCGTCCGCACCGCGGCGGGCGCGGTCGCCCCGACCACGGCCCCGATGGACGCGAGCCCGCTCGTGCCCTTGCGCTCCCCGCCCCAGTCCGCGATCCAGCCGGCGACCGCCTCCCAGACCTGGCCGCCGTCCTCGAGTCGGCGCTCCTCGAGCTCGGAGGCGCCGGGGTTCGAGGTGCGCGCGAGGACGAACAGCCCCGCGCCGTGGCGGTCGGCGACGGCGAGGAACGGCTCGACGGTGTCGGGGCCCATGTAGGCGTTGACGGTGACGGCGTCCGCGAGGGGCGCGGTCTCGCCCGGGCGCAGGCCGATCCAGGCCTCCGCGTAGGCGGTCGCCGTGGAGGCGATGTCGCCGCGCTTGGCGTCGGCGATGATCAGGAGCCCGTGCTCGCGGGCCGTCTCGCAGACCCGGTCGAGGGCGTGCAGCCCGTAGCCGCCGAGCAGCTCGAACAGGGCGACCTGCGGCTTGACCGCGGCGCAGAACGGCGCCGCGGCCTCGACGAGGCCGACGGCGTAGCGCTCCACGGCGCGGGCCTGGCCGGAGCGCGAGTCGGCGAGGCCCCGCAGGACCTCGTCCGGGAAGGGGCCGCGCGGGTCGATCCCGACGCAGAGCGCGCTCCCGCAGGCCTCGACGCGCGCCGCGAGGCGGTCGCCGAACGGGATCACGCGGACGCCCCCGAACGCGCCGCGGCCGCCCCCCGGGTGGGAGACGGCCGCTTCGCGCGCATGGGAGCCGCAGGACGCGGCACCCGGCCTAGCCCTTGACGGCGGCCTTGAGCTGCGACCCCGCCGAGAACTTCGGCACCTTGGTCGCCGCGATCTGCACCCTGGCGCCCGTGCGGGGGTTGACCCCCATGCGGGCGGCACGGTGCTGCACCGTGAACTTCCCGAAGCCGGTGAAGGTCACGTCACCGCCCCGACTGAGCGTGCCGGAGATGGTGTCGAGCATCGCCTCGACGGCCTCCCCAGCGTCCTTCTTGCTGAGGCCCGTCTTCTCGGCGATCTGATCGATGAACTCCGCTTTCGTCACTGTTCCCTCCAGGACGGTTGTGAACGGGCGGAACGTACCACCCCCATCGGACGGACTTCCGCTCAACGATGCGGGTTTGCCGGAACGGCGCCGTGTAGCAAAGCCAAATCCGCCGGAAAACCGCTTGCCTATGCGGATCCCGCGCCGTCGGCCGGCATCGGCTCCGCGTGGCTATGCGGTTCTCAGCGGCCGAGCCGGAGGGCCTCGGCGTCGAGCAGCTGCTCGAGCCGCACGCCGGCCTCGGCCATCGCCTCGGCGCCGCCCTCACCGCGGTCCACGACGCAGATCACGGTGTCGCAGACGAGCCCCGTCTGGCGCAGGGCGCGCACGGCGTCGAGGGCCGCGCCGCCGCTCGTGACGACGTCCTCGACGACGACGACCCGCTCCCCCTCCTCGCAGACCCCCTCGAGGCGGTTGGAGGTGCCGTAGTCCTTGGCGGCACTGCGCACGATCAGGAACGGCAGGCCCGACGCCATGCTCGCCGATGCGGCGAGGGCCACGGCGCCCAGCTCGGGCCCCGCGATCCGGACGGCGTCCGGCTCCACCTCGGCGATCCGGGCCGCCAGGAGTTCGCCGATCTCGCGCAGGAGGTCGGGCTGCGTCTCGAAGCGGTACTTGTCGAGGTAGAAGCTGCTGCGGCGCCCCGAGCGCAGCACGAAGTCGCCCTCGAGGTACGCGACGGCCCGGATCCGCTCCGCGAGGTCGCTCACGCGGTCCCCGCCCCGGCCACGCTACGCGCGGCACGCAGGAGCTGGTCGATCTCGGGCGCCGCCACGTCGAGCGACAGCATCGAGCCGTCCGCGAAATAGAGGTCGGCGCGGGGTTGGCCCGCGCTCGAGCGGCGCCGCACGAGGATGACCGCGGCCGCGGCGGTGCCGAGGGCCAGGGCGGCGCCGACGAGGCGTCCGGCGCGCATCAGGCGGCCTCCCCGCGCAGCGCCTGGCGCAGGTCGTAGAAGACGAGCCCGGCGGTGGCCTCGGCCCCGGTCACGGCGACCGCGGCGCGATCGCCCTCGCGGACCGCGAAGACGAGCCGGTCGCCAAGGCCGACCTCGCACTGGGCGACCGCGGGTCGGCCGAGGAGGCGCGCGGCTTCGTCGGCGGCGCGCAGGAGCGCGGCCGCGCCGTCGCCGACCCCGCCGATCGAGGCGAGGACGGCGCCCTCCGCGTCGAGGATCGCCGCGCCCTCGATCTGCGCCGAGACGTCGATCAGCTCCGCGAGCGCCTGGTCGGGGTTCACTCCTGCCGCCATGGCGCGGACCCTAGCACCTCGCCGTGGCCCGGCTCATCGCCCGCCGGCGCGGCCTCCAGGGGCTGCGTGGCGTCGTCAAGGAGCTCGGTCGCGTCCCCGTAGGAGCGGGTCGGGTCGAGCGCGGGCCGGACGGCCGCGTCGGGGTCGAGCACGGGCCGGACATCGACAACGAGGTCGGGCAGGATCTGCCGGATCCGGTGCTCCAGCTCGGCGCGGATCGCCAGCGCGCGGGCCGGCTGGACGGCGCGGCGCAGGAGCACCTCGACGGACAGGTACTGGGCGCCGCCCGTGCTGCGCACCACGAGGCGCCGATGCCCGGCGACCTCGGGCGGACCGTGGATGATCGCGTCCTCCACCGCCCGAACCTCGGCGGGCGTGGGCACGCGCCGCAGGCCCGCCCCGCCCGGCCGGGCGAGGGCGACGCCCTCGAGGACGGCCAGGAGACCGAAGCCGACGCCGACGACGGCGTCGACCGCGGGCAGGACGTAGGCCGCGACGAGGACGCCGAGCGCGAGGGCGATGCCGACGGCGGCGCAGCGCAGGAGCGCCGAGCGCTCGGAGGCGAGGACGGGCTGATCGAGCTCAGCCCGGCGGAGCACGAGGACCGCGACGGCCGGGACGAGCGCACCGAGCGCCCCCGCGGCGGCCACCAGCGGCCAGTCCGGGTTGAGGCCGAAGCCCTGTGCGAGCGCGGCCACCACCCCGACCGTGCCGAGGACGAGGGCCAGTGCGGCGCCCGCGAGTCGGCCGGCGGCGCGCCGGCGGGGATCGCGGGCGGAGACGGGCGGGTCGGCCACGAGCGCCAGGAGCAGCGCGCCGGCGAGTCCCGCCGCCGCGAGCGCGCTGCCGGAGCCGCTCGCGACCGCGGCCGCGACCCAGAGGGCGCCGGCGACCGCGAAGGCCGCGGCGAGCGCGCCGCCCGCGCGCCGCCTCACAGCCCGAGCGCCTCGCGCAGCCGCCGGGCGGCCGCGCCGCGGTGCGAGATCGCGTCCTTCTCGTGCGGCGCGAGCTCGGCGCAGGTGCGCGTCTCGCCGGCCGGGATCAGGATCGGGTCGTAGCCGAAGCCGTTCGCGCCGCGGGGCGCCTCGGCGAGCGCCCCCTCGAGCGTGCCCTCCGTCGCCAGCTCCGTCCCGTCGGGGGTGATCGCCACGAGCGCGCAGGCGAAGCGGGCGGAGCGGTCCGGGGCGCCCTCGACGGCGGTCAGGAGTGCCTGCACGCGCCCCGCGTCGTCGAGTCCGGGCCCGCCGTAGCGGGCGCTGAGGACGCCGGGGGCGCCGCCCAGCGCGTCGACGCAGAGCCCGGAGTCGTCGGCCACCACCCAGGCGCCGGGGCACTGCCGCGCACCCGCGCGGGCCTTGATGCGAGCGTTGTCGAGGAAGCTGGCGCCGTTCTCGTCGGGCGGGTCCCAGCCGTCGATCGGCAGGACGGGCGCCCCGAGCAGCCGCGCGAACTCCGCCGCCTTGCCGGGGTTGCCGGTCGCGAGGCGGATCGGGTCGCTCACGCCGCCTGCACGGCCGCCTCCTGCGCGGCCTTGAGGCCCTCGATGCCGCCCGCCGCGAGGTCGAGCAGGCCGTTCAGGTCGGCGCGCGGGAAGGGCGTGCCCTCGGCGGTGCCCTGCACCTCCACGAGGCCGCCCGCGCCCGTCATCACGACGTTCATGTCCACGTCTGCCGTGGAGTCCTCGACGTAGGGCAGGTCGAGGACGGAGTGGCCGGCGACGATGCCGACGCTGACGGCGGCGATCGAGTCGCGCAGGGCGTGCGCCATGCCGATCCGGTCGAGCGCGATCCGGAGCGCCACCCAGGCGCCCGTGATCGAGGCGCAGCGGGTGCCGCCGTCCGCCTCGAGGACGTCGCAGTCGACCCACAGCGTGCGCTCGCCGAGCCGGTCGAGGTCGACCACGGCGCGCAGCGAGCGGCCGATCAGGCGCTGGATCTCAACCGTGCGGCCGTCGAGCTTGCCGCGCGTCGCGTCGCGGGCCTTGCGCTGGCCCGTGGAGGCCGGCAGCATCCCGTACTCGGCGGTCAGCCAGCCGCGGCCCTGGCCGCGCAGCCACGGCGGCACGCCCTCCTCGCAGATGGCGGTGCAGAGGACGCGCGTGGCGCCGACCTCGATCAGGGCGGACGGGGCGCAGGCGAGGAAGCCCGGGGTGATAACGACGGGCCGGAGCTCGTCCGGGCGGCGACCGTCGGGGCGGCTCACGCCCCCTCCGCGCCCTTGGGCGCCGGCGGCGGGGGCACCGGCAGGCCGAGGTCGCGCCACTGCTCGGGGCTGGCCGGCGAGGGCGCGTCCGTGAGCGGGTCGAAGCCGCCCGCGATCTTCGGGAAGGCGATGACGTCGCGGATCGAGTCCGTGCCGACGAGCAGCATCACGGTGCGGTCGATGCCGGGCGCGATGCCCCCGTGCGGGGGCGCCCCGTAGCGGAGCGCGCGCAGGAGGAAGCCGAAGCGCTCCTCGGCCTCCTCGGCCGAGAACCCGACCGTGCGGAAGACGCGCTCCTGCAGGTCGGGGCGGTTGATCCTGATCGAGCCCGATGCGATCTCGGAGCCGTTGATCACGAGGTCGTAGGCCTCCGACAGGACGGAGCCCGGATCGGACTCGATGCGGTCCTCGTCCTCGCGCCGCGGCGCCGTGAACATGTGGTGCTCCGCGACCCAGCGGCCCGCCTCCGCGTCCCAGCCGAACAGCGGGAAGTCGACGACGTAGAGGAAAGCCCAGGCGTCGGGGTCGGCGAGCTCGAAGCGCTCTGCGAGGTGCGGGCGCAGGGCGCCGAGGACGCGCTGCACGATGGCGACCTCGTCCGCGGCGAGGAAGACGGCGTCGCCCTCCCCCGCGCCCGTGGCGGCGACGATCGCGGCGATCTCCGCCTCCGACAGGAACTTCGCGATCGGCGAGCGGATCTCCCCACCGGGGTCGAGCAGGAGGTAGGCGAGGCCCTTGCCGCCCCACTCCTTGGCGAACTCCGCGAGCTCGTCGAGGTCCTTGCGGCTGAGGGACGCGGCGCCCGGGCAGGCCAGGGCCCGCACGCAGCCGCCGCCCTCGAGCGCGCCCTTGAAGACCGCGAACTCGGAGCCCCGCAGGGCGTCGGAGACGTCGCTGATCTCCAGGTCGTAGCGGAGGTCCGGCTTGTCGGTCCCGTAGCGGAGCATGGCCTCGGCGTGCGTGAGCCGCGGGAACGGCCGCGGCAGGTCGATCCCGGCGATCTCGCGCCAGAGCTCGCAGTAGAGGTCCTCGGCGAGGTCGAGCACGTCGTCGCGCTCGACGAAGGACATCTCGACGTCGAGCTGCGTGAACTCCAGCTGGCGGTCGGCGCGCTGCGCCTCGTCCCGGAAGCAGCGGGCGATCTGGTAGTAGCGCTCGTAGCCGGCCATCATGTAGAGCTGCTTGAAGAGCTGGGGCGACTGCGGCAGCGCGTAGACGGAGCCCGGATTGAGGCGGGCCGGCACGACGAAGTCGCGGGCGCCCTCCGGGGTCGACTTGGTCAGGATCGGCGTCTCCAGCTCCCAGAAGCCGCGCTCCTCGAGGTGGCGGCGGATCAGCTGGGTGACGCGGAAGCGCACGTGCAGGTTGCGCTGCAGCTCGTCGCGGCGCAGGTCGAGCGCGCGGTGGCGGATGCGCAGCGACTCGTCGACGCCCTCGTCGTCGAGCTGGAACGGCAGCGGGTCGGACGGCGCGAGCTCGGACAGCGCGGAGACCATGATCTCCACCGCGCCCGTGGCCAGGTTCGGGTTGACGGTCTCGGGGGAGCGCGCCACCACGGTGCCCTCGGCCCGCAGCACCGACTCGACGCGCGCGGCCTGGGCGACCGCGAGGGCGTCGGGCGCCACGTCGGGGTCGATCACGAGCTGGACCATGCCCGAGCGGTCGCGCAGGTCGATGAAGACGAGCCCGCCGTGGTCGCGCTTGCGCGCCGTCCAGCCGGACGCCGTCACCGCGCTGCCGATCGCCGCCGGGGAGAACTCCCCGCACTGCTGGGTCCTGTAGCTCATACCTGTGCCCCTCCGGCCAGGTCCGCGAGATGGCCGACGAGGTCGTCGAGGGCCACCTCGATTTGCTCGCCGCTCGTCATGTCGCGCACCAGGCAGACCCGGCGCGCCCACTGATCGTCGCCGCAGACGACCGTGCGTGCGGCACCGACGCGGTCCGCCTGCTTGATCTGGCCCTTGGCGGCACGCCCGGCGAGGTCCGCCTCGCAGGCCAGTCCCCGGTCCCGCGCCGCCTCCATCAGGGCGTGCAGGGTCGGTCGCGCCGCATCCGCGAGCACCATGAAGAAGGCGTCGCAGCGGGGCGCCACGCCGGGCAGCCGCTCCTGCGCCGCGAGGGCGAGCAGGACGCGCTCGACGCCGCAGGCGAAGCCGACGCCGGGCGTCGGCGGGCCGCCGATCAGCTCGGCGAGGCCGTCGTAGCGCCCGCCGCCGCCGATGCCCGACTGCGCGCCGAGCTCGGGCCACGCCACCTCCCAGGTGGTGCGGCTGTAGTAGTCGAGCCCGCGCACGAGGGTCGGGTCGAGGACGTACGCGATGCCGCGCGCGTCGAGGAACCCCCGCACCCGATCGAAGTGGGCGGCGGCCTCCGCGCCGACGTGGTCGGCGATCACCGGCGCCTGCGCCATCACCGCCTGCGAGGCGGGGTCCTTCGTGTCGAAGGCGCGCAGCGGGTTGAGGTCGCGCTGGCGGCGCACGTCGTCCGCTACGTCCCCGAGGTGCTTGTCGAGGAAGGCGCGCAGAAGCGCGAGGTACGGCTCGCGGTCGGCGCGGTCGCCGATCGTGTTGAGGCGCACCGCGAGGCCCTCGAGCCCGAGCTCCCGGAACCAGCCGACCTGCAGCGCGATCAGCTCGGCGTCGACGGCCGGGTCGTCGGAGCCGATCGCCTCGGCGTTGACCTGCGTGAACTCGCGGTAGCGCCCGCGCTGCACGGCGGCGTAGCGGTAGCAGGAGCCGGCCGACCACAGGCGCACGGGTTGGGCCTCGCGCGAGAGGCCGTGCTCGAGGTAGGCGCGCACGATCCCGGCCGTGAACTCGGGCCGCAAAGCGAGCTCGCGGTCGCCCTGGTCCGTGAAGACGTACATCTCCTTGCCGACGACCTCCGACGACGCGCCGGCCGTGCGGGCGAAGAGGCCCTGCTCTTCGAAGACGGGGGTCTGCGCCTCGCGGAAGCCGGCCCGCTCGGCCCGCGCTGCGAAGGCGCCGATCATCGCGCGCCGCGCCCCGCTGCGGGGCGGCAGCCAGTCGAGAGTGCCCCGCGGCGCCTGGAAGGAGTCGGTCACCGGGCGATCCCCGTCAGGAAGGGGTTGGTGGCGAGCTCGTGGCGCAGCGTCGTGACGGGGCCGTGGCCGGGCAGGACCGGCACGTCGGGGTCGACCGCGTCGACGAGCAGGGCGATGGAGGCGGCGAGCACGTCCCAGTCGCCGCCCTCGAGGTCGGTGCGGCCGACCGAGCCCGCGAAGAGGACGTCGCCCGCGGCCAGGACCTGGTCGCCGTCGGGGCCCGTGATGAGGAGCGAGACGGCGTGCGGGTGGTGGCCCGGCGTCGCGAGGACGTCGATCGCGAGCCCGGCGAGCCCGAGCCGCTCGCCCGGGACGAGCCGCCCCTCGGGGGCGTGCTCGACGTAAGGGCCGAAGCCGGGCCAGAGGTGGTCGTTGACGTGCGCGACCACGTCGGCGTCGCCCGCCGAGGTGTAAACTGGGCATGTCGCCGCCCGGGCGACCGCGCCGACGCCCCCGACATGGTCGAGGTGCGAGTGCGTCACCAGGACGGCGACGCAGCTCAGGCCCCGCTCCTCGAGCGCGGCCAGCACGCGCTCCGGCTCCTCGCCGGGGTCGACCACGACGCAGTCGGCCACGCCGTCCGGGTGGACGATGTAGCAGTTAGTCCCGTAGGGGCCGAGCATCAGCGAGATGGCCTGCAGGGGAATAGGGGCTCTCCGTCGTACGTTGGGGACAGCGCGGCGGTGCGCGAAGTGGGAAGTCTACCGGCGCCCGGCGCCGGACCATCGGAAAGGGACGCGGAAGCGATGATCGTCGAACAGCCGAACGAGATCCACGAGCTCGCCGAGTTCCAGCAGTTGCTGGAGCTGGGGCACGACCGCGGCACGCTCAACTTCTCCGAGATCGTGGACCGGCTCGCCGAGCACGAGCTCGAGCCGGAGCAGATGGACGAGGTCCGCCGCGCGTTCGAGGCCGAGGGCATCGAGATCGTCGACGAGATCGACCGCCCCGCCGAGCCGACCGCGCTCGAGAAGCGCCTCGCCTACGAGGGCACGACGGACTCGCTGCAGCTCTTCCTGCACGAGGTCGGCCGCTATCCCCTGCTCACGAAGGCCGACGAGATCCGCCTCGCCAAGCGCGTCGAGAAGGGCGACATGGCGGCCAAGCAGCAGATGGTCGAGTCCAACCTGCGCCTCGTCGTCTCCATCGCGAAGAACTACCGCGGCCAGGGCCTCGGCTTCCTGGACCTGATCCAGGAGGGCATCCTCGGCCTGATCCGCGCCGTCGAGAAGTTCGACTGGCGCCGCGACCTCAAGTTCTCGACGTACGCGACCTGGTGGATCCGCCAGGCGGTGGCCCGCGCCCTCGCCGACAAGTCGCGCACGATCCGCCTCCCCGTCCACGTCGTGGAGCGCCTCCAGAAGATCAACCGCGCGGAGCGCACCCTGATGCTGCGCCTCGGCCGCGAGCCCTCCAACGAGGAGATCGCGGAGGAGGCCAAGCTGCCGCTCTACCAGGTGCTCGACGTGCGCAAGGCGGCCCGCTCCCCGATCTCCCTCGAGGAGCCGGTGGGCGACGAGGGCGAGTCCTCCTTCTCCGACTTCCTGGCCGACGCCGAGGCGATCGACCCGATGGACGCCGTCTCCGATCAGCTGCGCCACGAGGCGCTGCAGGAGGGCCTCAACGCCCTGCCGGAGCGCCACCGCCGGGTCCTTGAGCTCCGCTACGGCCTCGACGGCCTCGACCCGCGCACGCTCGACGAGATCGGGCGCGAGTTCGGCCTGACCCGCGAGCGCATCCGCCAGATCGAGGTCGAGGCGCTGCGCGAGCTCGCCGCGATCCGGGAGATCCAGGGCCTGCGCGCCGTCCCAGGGGCGTAACCGCCACGGCATCCCCCGACCCGCATCGGGACGTGGCGCAGCCTGGTAGCGCACGCGCTTTGGGAGCGCGGGGTCGTCAGTTCGAATCTGACCGTCCCGACTCTGCGGATCGGACCCTCTACGAGCTGGCCGGCGGTGCGCCCGGCCTGGAGCGGCTGTGCGTGCGCTTCTACGAGCGCGCTCTCGCCGACCCGCTGCTCCTGCCACTCTTCCGCGACCCGGGCGAGGAGCACGCCGAGCGCCTCAGCCTCTGGCTGACCGAGCTCCTCGGCGGCCCCAAGGCGCACACGGAGGCCCGGGGCGGCTTCGCGGTCATGAAGGGCGCCCACCACGGCCTGCGCATCACGGAGGCGCAGCGCAGCGCCTGGGCGGCCCACATGCGGGCGGCCTGCGAGGACGTCGGCCTGGACGAGGAGTTCCGCCGGCGCTTCATGCCGCACATCGAGGGCGGCAGCACCTTCGCGATGCGGGTCTCCTGGCCGCGCGACCAGCGCGGGCCGCGCTAGGCGGCGACGGCCTCGACGCGGGTGGGCAGCGAGCGGTTCGCCCACTCCATGCCGGCGCCGAGCACGATCAGGCCGACCAGCTGGCCCCCGTAGAGGAGCTCCTCCCCGCCGAAGCGCGTGAGGGTGCCGGCCAGCGCGATCACGATCACGCCGGCGAGGATGGCGGCGTTCGGGCCCGGCTTGCGCCGGCGCGCGATCGAGACCACGGCGCCGGCGACGAGCAGCGCCGTGCCCACCGAGTTCATCGCGATCGCCCATAGGAACGCATGCCCGACGAGGGCCTCGTTCGGGGGCGCCCCGAGGCCCTCGGAGGCGGCGAGGAGCGCCTCGTCGACGGACGCGAGGATCACGCTCACCGCGGCGCCGAGGCACGCCGTCACGAGCGCCCCGAGCATCACGAGCGCGAACGACCGCGGCAGCGCCAGAAACGCCGACCCGGCGCCGAGAAGCGCCACGCAGAGGCAGGCGCCGGCCAGGTAGTAGACCGTGAACGAGGCCTCGCCCCAGCCGTCGGCGGTGCCGTAGGCGGCGGCGCCGTTCGCCGCCGCGAAGAGCAGCAGCCCGAGGGCCCAGAGCGGCTTCTGGGGCGCGAAGCGGCGGACGGCGCTGCCCGCCATCCGCGCCGCGAGCGCCCCCGCCACGAGCGCCGTCAAGAGCGGCAGGAGCGCGGAGTCGTGCAGCACGCCCCGTAGGCTACCGGCGATGGCGTTGTCGCGAACCGCATCGGGCACTCTGCTCGTGGCCGGCGCGGCGGCGCTGTGGGGCTTCAACGGCACCGTCTCGGCCCTGGTCATGGAGGCCGGCGTGCCGCCCTCGCGGCTGGCTGAGGCGCGCATCGTCCTCGCCGCACTGCTCCTGCTCGGGTGGCTGGCCTGGCGGGACCGCGCCGCCCTGCGCCTGACCCGCCGCGAGGCGCTCGCCTTCGCGAGCTTCGGCATCATTGGCCTCGTCGGGGTGCAGTGGCTGTACTTCGAAGCGATCAGCCGCATCCCGATCTCGATCTCCCTGGTGATCGAGTACTCGGCGCCCCTGCTCGTGGCCCTCTGGGTGCGCTTCGCCTGGGGCCGGCGGCTGCCGGGGGCCGTGTGGGCCGCGATCCCGCTCGCCCTCGTCGGCCTCGCGCTCGTCCTCGACCTCCAGGGCGGCGTCGACGGGCGCCTCTCCGCGCTCGGCGTCGCGCTCAGCCTCGGCGCCGCCTGCTGCTACGCCTACTACGCGCTGCACGCCGAGCGGCTCGCCCAGCACCGCTCGGCCACCGCCGTGCTCGCCATCGGGCTCGGCTTCGGGGCCGTCGCCCTGCTCGTGGCGCAGCCGCCGTGGTCGTTCCCCTTCGCCGCGGCGGCCGGCTGGTCGGACGGGCTCGGCGTCGACCTGCCGGTCTGGCTGATGCTGCTGTGGGTGTCGGTGCTCGGGACGATTGCGCCGTTTGCGATGCTGATCGCCGGCGTGCGGCTGATCGGCGCCGACGGGGCCAGCGTGACGGCGATGATCGAGCCCCTGATCGCGGGCGCCGTGGCCTGGGTCCTGCTCGGGCAGTCCCTCTCCCCCCTGCAGATCCTCGGCGGCCTCGTCGTTCTCGTGGCCGTGGCCTGGGCGCAGGTCAGCCGCGCCCGCGCCGAGACCGTCGCGCCCTGAGCGCCCGGCTCAGCCGTGGAGGATCAGGTCGGCGCACTTCTCGCCGATCATGTGCACGCCGACCACCGGGTTGACGGTGGTCAGGGCCGGGAAGATCGCGCCGTCCGCGACGCGCAGGCCCTCGACGCCCTTCACGCGCAGGTCCGGGCCGACCACGGTGGTCGGGTCGTCGACGGCGCCGATCTTGCAGCCGCCGAGAGGGTGGTAGACCGTGTGGTGCACGGCCCGGCCGTAGGTCGAAAGGTCCTTGCGCGACGTGATCTTCGGCCCGGGCGCCACCTCGCGCTTGATCCAGTCCTTGAAGGGGCCGGTGGCCGCGACCTCGCGGGCGATCTCGAGGCCGTCGACGATCGTCTGCTCGTCGTAGCCGTCGGGATCCGTGAAGTAGCCGAAGTCGATCGCCGGCTGGATGTCGGGGTTCTTCGAGAGCAGCCAGAGGCGTCCGCGCGACTTGGTGCGCGGGATGTTCGGGGTCATGCAGATGCAGTAGCGGTCGTCCGGCACCGGGTAGCCGTGCCGCTCCGTGTTAAACGTGAACGGCAGCTGGTACGTGTGGTACATCAGGTCCGGCCGGTCGTCCTCCTGGAGCCGGTTGACGAACAGCGCGCAGTCCGCGCCCATCACCGTCTGCGGGCCGAGCGGCTTCTTCAGCTCCCAGATGATGATCGACTCGGGGTGGTCGAGGATCTCGCCGCCGACGCTCGGCAGGTCGTGCTGGACGTCGATGCCGAGCCCGCGCAGCTCGTCCGCCGGGCCGATGCCGCTGAGGAGGAGCAGGCGCGGCGAGTCGATCGCCCCGGCGCAGAGGACGATCTCCTCGCGCGCCGTGTAGGTGACGGGGCCGTCGGGGCCGACGCAGTCGACGCTGCGGGCCCGCGTGCCCTCCAGGTCGATGCGCAGGCAGCGCGTGTCGCAGATCACGTGCAGGTTCGCGCGCGTGTCCATGATCGGGTGCAGGTAGGAGACGCTCGAGGACGAGCGCACGCCCGTGGCGGGGTCGTAGGCGACGTCGAGGAAGCCCGCGCCGTCCAAGAACGGCTTCGCGTTCCAGTCGGGCTGGCGCTCGACGCCGGTCGCGGCGACGGCGGACTCGATCCAGTCCGGCAGGATCGGGTCGCGGTCCTGCTCGGGCACGATCTGGTGCTTGTTCGGGAGCTTGGCGTACCACTGCTCCATGCCCGCGCCCTCCCAGCCGGTGGCGCCCTGCGCGGCCCAGTCGTTCCAGTCGCCGGGCAGCGGCTTGAACCAGATCATCGTGTTGTGCGACGAGCAGCCGCCGAGGACGCGTGCGCGGCTGTGCACGATGTGCGAGTTGCCGCGGGGCTGGTGCTGCGTCGTGTACGCGTAGTCGAGCGGACCCTCGAGCAGCTCGAGCCAGCGCTTGATCTTGAGCACCTCGTCGTACGGGCGATCGTCGGGTCCGGCCTCGATGATCGCGACCTGCAGGTCCGGGTTCTCGCTCAGCCGCGCGCCGATCACGGCGCCCGCCGTGCCGCCGCCGACGACGATGTAGTCGAACTCCGTGGCCATCTCTTTCCCCTTCACGTGCGTACGCGACAATCGTAGCCCCTGCGGGCCGCCCTGTCAGGAAGGAGTCAGGCCGCGGTGCGCCGGCCGGACGGCCGCACCCGCAGGAGGCGCGCGAACCGGACGGGCAGGTACCAGTTCGCATCGCCCGCGATCTGCATGAAGGCGGGCACGAGGATCATCCGGATCAGGGTCGCGTCGATCAGGATCCCGGCCGCGAGGCCGAGCCCGAACTGCTGGAAGGCAGACAGGGAGCCGAGCAGGAAGCCGCCGAAGGCGGCCACGAGGATGATCGCGGCGGCCGAGACGATCCGCCCGGTGCGCTGCAGGCCCTGGGCGACCGCGTCCGCGTTCGAGAGCCCGCGGTCGTAGAGCTCGCGCATGCGGGTGACGAGGAACACCTCGTAGTCCATCGAGAGCCCGAACAGCATCGCGAACAGGAAGATCGGGATCCAGGCCTCGATCTGCCCGACCGGCTCGATCCCCGCCCACGCGCCCCAGCCGTCCTGGAAGACCAGCACCAGGAGGCCGTAGGCCGCGGCCACGCTGAGCACGTTGAGGATCACGGCCTTGAGGGGCAGAAGCAGCGACCGGAACGCCCGCACGAGCAGGATGTAGCTGGTCACGAGCACGAACAGGACGAGCCACGGGAAGGCCCCGTAGGCGCGGTCGATGAAGTCGATGCCGGCCGCGGGGCCGCCGCCGACCTGGACGGTCGCCGCGGCGGGGAAGCCCGCCGCGGGGACGATCTCGGCGCGGATCCGCCGGGCCAGCGCCTGGCTCGACTCGGCACCGTACTGGTCGCGCGAGGCCGCGGTCACGAGGGCGTAGCGACCCGTCGGGTCGACGAGGCCGGCGGCGATGGCCTGCCCCCGCGCCGCGGGGGTGTCGCCCTCAGCGAGCAGGTCGGTCGGTGCGGCGACGGCTGTCGGCTGATCGCCGACCTCGGGGTCGTCGCGCAGGAGCCCGGCGAGCCGCCCGATCGCGGCGGCCTGGTCGGCGGACCAGACGCCGTCGGGCGCGCCCGTGTCGACGACGACCTGGGACGGGGCGAGCGGCCCCGCCCCCACCTCGCGCTCGAGCTTGAGCATGCCCTGGACGCTCTCGACCTGGGCGGGCAGCCCGTCGTTCGAGCCCGGGGTCAGCGAGATCCCGAACGTGGGGACCGCCAGAGCGAGCAGGATCGCGCTCCCCGTCACGAGGAACGGCCACGGCCGGCGCATGATGGCGCCGCTCAGGCGCACCCAGAAGCCGCGCTCGCCCTCCTCCTCCATGCGCTCGCGCAGGACGCGCCTGGGGACCACGCGCAGGTGGCCGAGCCGGTGCCCGAGGATGCTGAGGAGCGCGGGCAGGAGCGTGACGGCGGCGAAGATCGAGATCAGCGGGATCACCAGGCCGCCGACGCCCATCGAG
>Ga0194129_10000473_pt1 | contig 77685 bp, 63 predicted proteins | sample TA2KigCa35mmetaG_FD_150862 | JGI IMG/M metagenome (GOLD analysis project Ga0194129, IMG submission 150862) | Freshwater microbial communities from Lake Tanganyika, Tanzania - TA2015038 Kigoma Deep Cast 35m | ecosystem: Environmental > Aquatic > Freshwater > Lake | place: Tanzania: Lake... | reverse complement strand
CGCAGTTCGACGCGTCGCAACCACCGCCGCCGCCGGACGCCGCGCCCGAGCCGGAGCCCGAGGCGACCGCGCTCGCGACGGTCGATCCCGCAGCGTTTGTGCTGGCCGTGGTGCCGGTCGCACCCGTCTGCGCCGTCGAAGCGCCCGTCGAGGTGGTGCCGGTGCCCGCGTTGGTGGTCGCCGCGGTGGCGCCCCCGTTGCCGCAGTCGTACGGGTTCGGATTCGAGTCCGACTCCTTCGAGCTGCAGGCGATCACGAGGACGGTACCGACCGAGACGATTGCGACGGAGTGCCAAAACTTCAGGGACATGGTCTCTCGAAGGTACACTAACGGCGGTCTTCTCGGCCAGAAAATCTCGCGGCCCTCCGCCTGACATGCCACCGCCGGCTCACACGCGAGACGCCTTTCCCCCGAGAACAACCGAGCCGGCTCTCCCCAAACAACCGAGCCGGCTCTCCCCAAAACAACCGAGCCGGCTCTCGCCCAAAAAACCGAGCCGGCTCTCCCCAAAAAAACCGAGCCGGCTCTCCCCAAAACAACCGAGCCGGCTCTCCCCAAAACAACCGAGCCGGCTCTCCCCAAAACAACCGAGCCGGCTCTCCCCAAAATAACCGAGCCGGCTCAGGCGCTCGGGACCGGCTTCGGCTGCCCGAAGATCGACGCCGCGCGGCGCTTCTCCTTCTGCTTCTGGGCGCGCTCGCGGTAGGTCGGGATGTTGACCTTCTCGCGCGCCGGGAGCTCCCTGCCCTCGACGATCGCGTCGATCTCCTCGCCGTCGATGGTTTCGCGCTCGAGCAACGCCTCGGCCATCCGGTCGAGGATCTCGCGCTTCTCGTTCAGCATGACGCGCGCGGAGTCCTCGGCCGTGCGCACGAGGGTCTGCACTTCCTCGTCGATGAGCTGTGCCGTGGTCTCCGAGTAGTTGCGCGACTGCGAGGTGAAGTCACGGCCGAGGAAGACCTGCTCGTCCTCGCCGCCGTAAGCCACCGGGCCGAGCTTCTCGCTCATGCCAAACTCGGTGACCATCCGTCGCGCGAGGTCGGACGCCTGCTTGATGTCGTTCACCGCGCCGGTCGTGTAGTGACCGAAGACGATCTCCTCGGCGACGCGCCCCCCCATGAGCACCGCCAACCGCGCCTTCGCGAACTCCTTCGTGAGGCTCAGGCGATCTTGCTTCGGGAGCTGCTGCGTCAACCCGAGCGCCGGACCTCGCGGGATGATCGTCACCTTGTGGACCGGATCGGTGTGCTTCGCCAGCAGCCTCGCGACGAGCGCGTGCCCCGACTCATGCCAGGCCGTCGTGCGCTTCTCCTCGTCGCCGATCACCATGCTCTTTCGCTCGGTGCCCATCAGCACCTTGTCCTTCGCCATCTCGAAGTCGACCATCGAGACGAACTCCTTGTCTTGCCGAGCCGCGAGCAGCGCGGCCTCGTTGACGAGGTTCTCGAGATCCGCCCCGACGAAGCCAGGCGTCCCGCGGGCGATCACCTCGAGGTCGACGTCGTTGCCGAGCGGCGAGCGGCGGGTGTGGATCGCGAGGATCGCCTCGCGACCGCGCACGTCGGGGCGGCTTACCAGGATGCGACGGTCGAAGCGCCCCGGGCGCAGGATCGCGGGGTCGAGGACGTCGGGCCGGTTGGTCGCCGCGATGATGATCACGCCTTCGTTCGACTCGAAGCCATCCATCTCGACGAGCAGCTGGTTCAGGGTCTGCTCTCGCTCGTCGTGACCACCGCCGAGGCCGGCGCCGCGGTGGCGACCGACGGCGTCAATCTCGTCGATGAAGATGATGCAGGGCGCGTGCTTCTTGCCTTGCTCGAACAGGTCACGAACGCGGCTCGCGCCAACGCCGACGAACATCTCGACGAAGTCGGAGCCCGAGATGGAGAAGAACGGCACCCCCGCCTCGCCTGCAATCGCGCGTGCGAGGAGGGTCTTGCCCGTGCCCGGCGGGCCCACCATGAGGACGCCCTTCGGGATGCGGCCGCCGAGGCGCTGGAACTTCTTCGGATCCTTCAGAAACTCGATGATCTCCTCGACCTCGTCCTTCGCCTCGTCGACGCCAGCGACGTCCTCGAAGGTGATCTTGTTGGCCGACTCGTTCAGCATCCGCGCGCGCGACTTGCCGAAGCTCATCGCTTTGCCGCCGCCTGCCTGGAGCTGGCGCATGAAGAGGTAAAACATGCCGAGCAAGAGCAGCATCGGCACCACGGTGACGATCGCGCCCGACCACATCGAGGACCCCTCGTCACGCTCGAAGGTGACCGAGACGCCGTGCGAACGCAGCTTCTCGACGAGGTCGTGGTCGACCTTCATCGGCCCCTCCGTCACCTTGCGCGACTTGGTGTCCGACTGCGGGTCGCGCGTCACGAAGAGGTACTCGCCCTCCTTGATCGTCACGGACTCGACGAACTGTTCCTTCTCCTTGTTCGCCTCCACCATCGCGAGGAAGTCGGTGTAGTTGACCTTCTTCGCCGAGGGGTGTTCCGGGTTCATGACGGTCCAGAACCCCAGAAAGATGAGGATGAGCAGCACCCAGAGGAGGAGCGTCTTGTGCGATTGCTTCACGGTCGGACCGGGAGGTGTTTGCGCCCGCGGCAGTCAGCCGACGGGCGGAGCCAGGGGACGAATCGACGCGCTGCACGCGCGACGCGGACAGCACGCGAAAGCATGATCATGGATCGTCGGGAAGAACAGGGGTTTTTTCCGAAAACGTCAGTGTGACGTCGCGGCCACCGCTCACTCGTACAGTGATGGAGCGGCGCCCATCACGTAGGGCCCTCTCCGCCTCGCGACGCTGCGCGCGGCCGAAGCCATGAAGGACATCGGACGCGTCGAGGGTGGGGAGTCGCAGCATGTCGACGAGGTGGCAGAGGTGATCGGTGGCGCCCGGGGAGAGGTTCTCGAGCAGCGGCAGAAGCTCCGCGCGAACGCGAGCCCGCAAGAACCGCCCGTCGCGGTTCGTGGGGTCGCAGGCAGAGGCTAGCTCGTGCCGCTCGAGGTGCAAGCGCACCGCCTCGCGCCGAGCGCCGACGATGGGACGGACGAGGTCGACGCCACCGAACGGTGAGGTCGCGCGCGGGGGCATGACGGCGAGCCCGCGCGGCCCCGCGCCGCGGAGCAGCCGCAGCAGGAAGGTCTCGGCGCGATCGTCCGCGGTATGACCGAGCGCGATGCACGCAGCCCCGTGCAAGGCGGCCTGCGCCTGGAGCGCGCGGTGACGAGCCTCCCTCGCGCGCGCCATGAGGTTTCCGCCTGGCGAGACCGCGAGCTCGCTGACGTGAAACGGGATCCCAAGCTGGGCCGCGACCGCCGCCGCGTGCTCGAGCTCGCGTCGCGCTTCAGGCCGCAAGCCATGGTCGACACCGACCGCGACGAGGTCGTGGCCAAGCCTGCGCCTCAAGAGGCCGAGCGCGTGCAGGAGCGCGGTGGAGTCGGGGCCACCCGAGCAAGCGCAGACGACGAGGTCTCCGCGAGCGAAGAGGCGCTCGTCGACGATCGCGCGGCAAGCGAGGGTCGTCAGCGAAGGCGGGTGTGAGCGCGGCATCGCCTCACTTGACGAGCGACGCGACCACCTCGACGTGACTCGTCTGCGGGAACACGTCGAAGAGATCGAGCGCCTCGACGCGGTAGCGCGCACCGACGAGGGTCGCGAGATCGCGCGCGAGGGTGAGCGCGTTGCAGGAGACGTAGACCACCCGCTTCGGCCGCATCTCGACGATGCGCGCGGAGGCGCCGGGAGCACCGCCGCGCGGCGGGTCCAGCACGACGAGGTCGGCTTTCGGGAGCGCGAGGGTGTTGGCGTCTTCATGCCGCACCTTCACGTTGAGCCCGCGTCGCTCGACGTTCTCCCGCAGCGCCTTCACCGAGGGCTCGTCTTGCTCGACGGCGACGAGCGCGCCGACCACCGGCGCGAGCGCGACCGTCAGCGTGCCGCAGCCCGCGAAGAGCTCGACCGCCTTGCCGCCTGCGGACGACGCAGCCCGAGCGGCCACGTGACGAGCGAGGGCCATGGCCGCGTCGTCGGAGGCCTGCGCGAATCCGCCCGGAGCGACGACGAGATCGAGCCCATCGGCCGCGCGCACGAAGGGTCTCGGATCGCCGAAGACGAGCGGCTCCTTGGCACGCTCGAGAAGCACCCGGCACCCGGCGAGGCGCTGGCCGTCAACCGCCTGTTCGAAGGCGCGAAGCGCAGCGTCCGACAAGGTGCCGGCGAAGCGGAGGTCGAACACCGGCCGGCGCGCGCACCCGAGCGCGAGGATCGCCTCGCCGTCTCCGCGGGAGCCCTGCAGCATTCCTGGAAGCTCGGCGAGCAGCGGCGACAGTGCGTCGTCGAGCACGGCGCAGGTCGCGACGGAGACCAGCTCGTGGCTCCGGGCGCCGCGGTAGCCGACCTTGACGTGACGGCCGTTCGCGGCGACGTGGAGGCGCGCGCGCGTGCGGTAGCCGAGCGCCTTCGGCGCGGGGTGATAGCCGAGCTCGGGAGCCGAGACGCCGAGCTTGCCGAGCGCTCCCTGAACCGCCCTTGCCGCGTGATCGCGATGCCAGGCGGCCTGGCCCTCGGACGACAGGTGCATGAAGTCGCAGCCACCGCAGCGCGCGACGTCGGGACAAGGTGGTTCGACGCGCGTCGGTGCCGCGGCGAGCAGTTCGAGCAGGGCCCCGCGACGCGGTCGACCACCACCGATATCCGCGAGGATGCGCTCGCCGGCGATGGTGGACGGGACGAAGACGGCGTCACCGTTCGGCAGATGGGCGACCCCCTCGCCGGTCATCGCGACGTCGTCGACGAGCAACTCGCGTGGCTCGCGAGCGGTGCGACGGTCTCGGAGGGTCACCGGCTCTCGACGCTCAGTTCATCGCCACGGTCTGCGACGTGAGCAGTCCGGACTCGACGTTGACGACGATGGTCTTTTCCTGCGCACCGCGCTTCACGGTGACGCGCTGCGAGCCCGGGGGCAACGAGGCCGCGACCACCGGAGACGGGCCGAGCGAGCGGCCCGCGGCCACCACGGAATCGCACGCCGGCGTGCACTCGACCGTGAGCCGCCCGGCGGAGGCCGATGGCGAGGTTCCCGGCGCCGCACCCGTCACCCGCGAATCGCTGGCTGCGGTCCCCTTCTCGGACTCGGCGCGACGGCCGGACTCGTCACGACCGCCACCGGTCGCCGTGGGGTGGTTGGCCTTGGCCACGCCATCGCCGATCACGCCATCGCCGATCGGGAGAGAACCGGCAACCTGGCCCGCGGTGAGGGCGGCCACCGCCGTGGGCGATTGCGGCCGGTGCTGGAGCTTGTAGATGACGAGGGCCCCGATGCCGATGACGCACAAGGTCGCGAGCAGCGCGATCGCGACGAGCACCCCGGTGGTGCGAGGCAGCGGGATCGCAATGTCACCTTGCTCGACGAGAAAATCGGCGAGCGCGGCGGGCCGCGGCAGGCTCATCTTCGTCTCGATGGCACCCTGCAGGCCTTGGGGCGCCGGCGGCGCGACCGACGCGAAGAGCTGGGCGGCCTGGTTCGGAGGTGCCTGGTTCAGCGGAGCTGGGTTGAACGGCGCTGGGTTCAGAGGTGCCTGAGGCATGGACGCCGTCTGCGGGGACCGACCGGCCGCGCGCTGCGGCGGCGGGGGCGCAAGACCGGCCGAACCTGGGTCGACCATCGCGATCGTCGACTCGAAGTCGACCTCGCCTCCGGGTTTAGCGCCCCACGATTGAGCCTGGTGGGGTGAGTCTGGTCTCGGCATCAGCGCCTCCGTCGCCACCTGAGTTGGGATGTCCTCGTCCTCGTCCATCAGCGAGGTCGCCGCGAGATCCATGGCTGGTGCCAGAGGGGCCCGCGGCGCCGAGGTCACGACCGCGAACGCGGCGGCTTGATCGCTGCCGCCCGAGACGTAGCCCCGCGAGGCGGCGTCCTGCGGCTGAGGTGCCGATCGGCCAGGCTGAGGCGCCGCGAGGAGGCTGACGCTCGCATCGGCCTGCGCCTGGAGCTGACCGATGTCGACGGCTCCGGTGAACTCGGCGGCCCACTCGAGGTAGCGTTCGCGTTTGTTCAAGCGGTCGGCGAACATCTGCTTCAGGTAGTCGCCGACATCCTCGGGCGCGACGAACAAACCCTGGCGCATCAGCGAAGCCTGGAGCGCACGCGAGAACTCGCGCGCCGTCTGGAACCGGTCCTCGCGCCGCTGAGCGAGCGCCCGCATGACGACCTGCTCGAGCTCCGCGGGATAGCCGGGTACGATCGTCGACGGCAGCGGCACGACGCACGCCTGGACCTTCTCGAGGGTGTCGAGATCGGTCTCCATCCGGAAGAGTCGGCGGTTCGTCGTCAGCTCCCAGAGCACGACACCGAGGGCGAAGATGTCCGTGCGGCGGTCGATCTCCTGGCCGCGAACCTGCTCGGGCGACATGTACGCGAGCTTGCCCTTCAGCGTTCCCGCGCGCGTGGAGGCGAGGCGGTCGACGACCTTGGCGATGCCGAAATCAACGACTTTGGTGTAGCCGTCGTAGGTGACGAACAGGTTGTGCGGCGTGACGTCGCGGTGGACGAGGTTCAGCAGCTGGCCGTTCCGCCCGCGCAGCTCGTGGGCGCCATGGAGCCCCTCGGCAGCATCCGCGCAGATGCGGGCCGCGATGTGGAACGGGACCGTGGCGCCGTGGTCCTCGACGCGCCGCATGACCTCGCGGAGCGGCTCGCCGTGGAGATACTCCATCGCGATCCAGTAGGTGTTGTCGTCCTTGCCGAGATCGAACACCTGCGCGACGTTCGCGTGATTGATGCCCGCCGCGATGCGGGCCTCGTCGAGGAACATGTCGACGAACTGGTCGTCCTCGACGAGGTGGGGATGGATGCGCTTGATCGCGACCCATTTCTGGAAACCTCCCGGACCATCGACGCGCGCGAGGTGGACGCTCGCCATGCCACCGTTGCCGATCTCGTCGACGACGCGGTAGCGCCCGACGAAGAACGTCTGAGGCAGGGCGTGGTCGTCGGCTCGTGCCGGCGCGACCGGGGGCGCGGCGGGCTGCGCGTGGGGCGCGGGCTGCGCGTGAGACGGAGGCGCACCCGCCTCGGGCCGCATGGTGGGACGCGGCGGAGGGGGGCGGCGGGGAGGCGGCGGACGAGCCGTCATCGGGCCGAGGACATTAGCGCGAATGGCGAGCCGGGTGCTACTTGCGCGTTCGACGGCTATGCTTCAAGGCGTGAGCACCTCGGGGTGGCAAGGCGATCCGCGGATCGCGTCCGGTTCACGCGTGCTCGTCGCGATGTCGGGCGGCGTCGACTCGGGCGTGGCGGCCGCCCGTCTCGTCGACGCAGGCTTCGAGGTGGTGGGTGTGACGCTGCATCTCTGGGACTACCCCGACGACGCGCCGGAAAAGTCGCGCTGCTGCGCCCCCGAGGACGCGCACGACGCGCGCCTCGTCGCCGATCACCTCGGGATCCCGCACTACACGTTCGATCGGCGTGAACTCTTCGCGCGCGACGTGGTGGCGCCATTCGTGTCGGCGTACCTCGAGGGGACGACCCCAAGCCCCTGCGTGTGGTGCAACCGCACCGTGAAGATGCACGAGCTGTTCGGCCTCGCGGCGCGCCTCGGCGCGGTCGCGATCGCCACCGGTCACTACGCGCGCGTCGTGCGCGACGCTGGGGGGACGCCGCGCCTCCACGCGGGGCGCGATCCGCGCAAGGACCAGAGCTACTTTCTGCACACCCTCGGTCGGAGCGAGCTCGAGCGGCTGCTGCTGCCGCTTGGTGACGCGACGAAGGACGAGGTGCGCAGCGAGGCGCTGCGACGCGACCTGCCCGGCGCCGACAAGGGCGAGAGCCAGGAGCTCTGCTTCGTCCCGACCGGCGAGTACGCGGCCTTCGTCGAGGAGCGCGCGGGCGGACGGGTCCGGCCCGGGCCCATCGTCGATGGAACCGGCCGCGTCGTGGGCTCGCACGCCGGCCTGCATCGCTACACCGTCGGGCAGCGTCGTGGGCTTGGCGTCGCGCTCGGGAAGCCCGCGTTCGTGACGGCGATCGATCCGACCCGCGATGCCGTCGTCGTCGGCGACGAGGCGTGCTCGTCGCGCGCCAGCCTCGTCGACGGGATCTGGAGCGACGACGTCCGGTTCCCGCTGCGCGCCGAAGTGAAGGTCCGCTCCCACCATCGGCCGCAGTCCGCGACCATCGCCGAGGAGGGCCCCCCCGGCTCGGGCCGGTGGACCGTGGCGTTCGATGAGCCCGCGCGCGCCGTCGCTCCGGGGCAGGTCGCGGTGGCCTACGTCGGCGATCGGGTGCTCGGCGGTGCGACGATCGCCCTGTTCGAGGGCACCGGCTCGTGAGTGTGCGCACGGCGCGGGCGGTTGGCGCCCTCGTCTCGGTGGCGCTCGCGGCGACCGGCTGCGCGGTCCTCGGCCAAGGCGAGGGCCGCGTGCACAGCGACGACCTGGTCGCGCCCGACTGCTGGCAGGGCCCGTTCGACCTGAAGCCCGATTTCTTCGCCGCCGTCCCGTTCCGCGACACCCTGCAGATCCGCGTGCAGCGCGGCAGCGACCTGCAGGAGCTGTCCGATGGACTGCAAGTGCTCGTCAACGACGTGTCGGGGATCCGCGAGCTCGAGCTGGGCAAGCCGGTCGAGGTGGGGCTCGCGCCTCAGCTCCTCAGCGCGATCGCGCCCGGCATCGAGCAGGGACCCGCCCCGCGCGTCGCGATGTCGCTCGGCCTGCAGTACTCCTGCCACAACCAGAACCTCGTGCTCTACGCGCTGAGCGGGAGCGTCACCTTCGACGCGCTCTTCAGCGCAGATCCCAACGAGTCGGTCGGCTCCGAGAAGCTCACGCGCGCGCGCTTCGACGTGCTCATGGCGGATCCGCGGGACGCCATCCCTGGCACCGTCGACGTGCCGGCATCGCTGACCTCACGGGTGTCGGGGGACTTCAAGTTCTACTTCCAGCGCGGGCAACCCGGTCAACCGTTTCCCTGAAACCCGTCCCAGGCGGGCGCCACGGACGACCCTGCGCGCGGGCGCCATCCGTGACTATACTCCGGCCACCATGCGCGCCGCCGTCGTCGTGTTCCCGGGCTCCAACTCCGACGCGGAGATGGTGCGCACGCTCCGCGACGTCATGGGGTTCGCGACGACCATCGTCTGGCACCGGGACGCGGAACTGCCTCTCGGCACCGACCTCGTCGCCCTGCCCGGAGGCTTCTCCTTCGGCGATTACCTGCGGTGCGGCGCGATCGCGCGCACGAGCCCCGTCCTCGCCGCCGTGCGACGCCACGCCGAACGGGGCGGCTTCGTGCTGGGCGTCTGCAACGGGTTTCAGATCCTCACGGAAGCGGGGCTGCTCCCGGGCGCGCTGCTCCGGAACGCCCACCTGCGGTTCGAGTGCCGCGAGGTGCACCTGCGCGTCGAGAGCGAGGGCCCGTTCACCGGTCATCGAGGGGCGCTCCTGCGCCTCCCGATTGCTCACGCGGAGGGCCGCTACCACACGGACGCGACCACCCTTCGGCGGCTCGAAGCCGAGGGCATGATCGCGCTGCGCTACGCGACGGCCGAGGGTCGGATCACCGAGGAGGCCAACCCCAACGGGTCGCTCGCGAACGTCGCGGGCCTCTACGGCGGACCGCGCCGCAACGTGCTCGGCTTGATGCCTCACCCGGAGCGCATGAGCGAGCCGACCCACGGCGGCACCGATGGCCGAGCGCTCTTCGAGCGGCTGCTCCGCGAGGCCGGCGGCCCACCCTCTTGACAACGATCACGACCGAGGCGCGATGAACCCTTCGACCTGCCCCCACGGAAACCACGTCGCGACGACCAACCCCCACCCGGAGCTCCGTCAGATCTGCGGGGTCTGCGGCGGCCCGCGCGTCGCCTCGGGGGCGCCGACCTCCGGCGGCGAGGTGGCTGCTCTCGAGGCCGCAAAGGACGCCTACACCCGGCGGACGTCGTGGCGCTTCGGCGCCGGCTGCAGCGCCGCGATCGCGGCCTTCAGTGGCGTCGTCGGGCTCGCGCTGCTGCGGCTCGACCACGGCTGGGCCACGACCGTGGCAGTCCCCTTCCTGCTGCTCGCGGCGCCGTTCGCGCTGGTGTTCATCACTGGCTTGTTGAAGAGCGCCCGCCACTCGAAGGAGCTCGCCCAGCAGATCGCCTCGGCGTGGAGCCGCGCGGCGCGCGACGTCGCGCTCGCTGCAGGCCGACCGATCGACGCCGCGACCCTCGCGCACACCCTCGGCTCGACCGAGGAAGAGGCCGACCGCTGGCTCGCCGAGCTCTCCGTGAGCGGCGTGGTGCGCTCGGAGGTCACCGACGACGGCCAGATCGTGTACCAGCCGCCGGCGCGCTTGCGCGTCGACACCGAGGGGTCGAGGCCGGCGACGGCTCGGCCGACCACCGGTTCCGCGGAGGGCATGAGCGACGCCGACGCGGAGCTCGAGGCGCGGTTCGCGGAGCTCGCGCGACGCGAGGCCGAGCGCAAGGCGTGAACGCGCCCCCACGCGCGACGAGTCCGCGGTGGGCGTGGCGGTGGGCATGGCGATGGCCGCCGCGAACCGTGCTCGTGGCGGCGGGCGCGGTCCTCGGCTGCGGAGCCGCGCGGCCGCCCGAGGGCTCGATCGCCGCGGTGCTCGTTCGCGATCCGGAGAGCGGTCGCGTCGTCGTCCGCGAGGTACCGGCTGGCCGGGCCGCCGCGGTCGCCGGGCTCGCACCGGACGACCAGCTGAAGATGGTCGACGGCGTCCACGTCGACGACCTCGACGCGGCCTCGCTCGTGCGCGCCCTGCGCGGGCCGGTCGGCAGTGCGGTCACCCTCACGGTGGTTCGTGGGCCGGCGGTGCGCGAGGTCGAGGTCCGGCGCGAACCGCGGGGCCGCCGCGTCGAAGCCGTGCCCGAACGCGGCCGGCTCGAATGAGGCGTGGTACGAGCGCGTCTGAGGTTTGAAGATTCCACGCGGGGGGGCGTGCATGCTAGAACCCAGCTCCCTCTCCGGTGGCACCGCCCACACGCCGCTGCGACCGGACGACACGCATTCACCGGAGGACCATGACGATGTCTCTCAGCAAAACCCTCGGGCCGCTCCTCGGAGCGCTGCTCGCCACGGCAGGTTTGACGGCTACCCTCGACGCCAGCGCGAAGGAGCTGTCCCTGGGCACGCTCGCCCCCAAGAAGAGCCCCTGGGGCAAGGTATTCAGCAAGTGGGCGGACAAGGTCTCGAAGAAGACCAACGGCGCCGTCACCCTGAACTGGTACTACAACGGTCAGCAGGGCGACGAGAAGGCGATGGTCGCGAAGATGCGCGCCGGGCAGCTCGATGGCGCCGCGGTCACCTCGGTCGGCCTCAGCGCGATCCACAAGCCGATTCTCGCGTTCCAGATGCCAGGCCTCTTCGGCGACTGGGGCAAGCTGGACGCAGCGCGCGAGCAGCTGATGCCCGAGCTGAAGGACGCGTTCAAGAAGGAGGGCTTCGCGCTGCTCGGCTCGGGTGACGTCGGGCTTGCCCACACGATGTCCAAGGGCAAGCCGATCAGGTCGCCGAACGATCTGAAGAGCATGAAGGTCTACGCGTGGTCCGACGATCCGGTCGCGCCGGTGACCGCCTCGGTGATCGGGTACACCCCCGTGCCCTCGAGCGTGCCTGAGCTTCTGCCAAAGCTCTCGTCCGGCGCGATCAACGTCGCAACGGTGCCGTCGCTGCCCGCGGTGACGCTGCAGTGGCAGCAGCACCTCGACCACATCAACGAGGACGTCGTCGGTGTCGGCGTCGGAGGCCTCGTGATGTCGCAGAAGGCCCTCGACTCGCTCAACGCCGACGAGGCCGAGGTCGTGCGGAAGTCGGGCAAGAAGGCCGGCAAGAAGCTCACCAAGAAGATTCGCGAAGAGGACGCGGCCGCGTTCGCGAAGATCAAGGAGCGCATGACGCTGGTCAAGCTCTCCGACGACGAGCGAAAGGTGTGGATGGACACTTTCAAGAAGATCCGCAGCCAGCTGGCGCAGGGGACCTTCTCGCCGGATCTGGTCCGCCGACTCGAGGACATGGCGGGTCGCTGACGCTCGAAGGCGCGGCCCGCGAACGGCTGCGTTCTCCGGGCCGCCCAGGTTCTCCGGTCCGCCCAGGGCGGGCTTCTCGTCGCTCTGACGGACCGTGGCGACGACGCAGGCCGGCACCTCGATCGAGGGCGCCGGCCTCGTCGTTTTGTGCATCCGCGCTCGTTGACGCGCGGGGGGACCACAGGCTAAGTGACGCGCTCTATGCGTTCCTATCAGTTCACGTCCGAGTCCGTCACCGAAGGCCATCCCGACAAGATGTGCGACCAGATCTCGGACGCCATCCTGGACGCGTACCTCGCGCAGGATCCGCGTTCGCGCGTCGCGGTCGAGAGCTTCACCAAGACGGGCATGGTGATCGTCGGCGGCGAGGTGACCACCAACGCGATCATCAACGTCACCGATCTCGTCCGCGCGACGGTCCGGGAGATCGGCTACTCGAGCTCGGCGATGGGCTTCGACTGGCAGACCTGCGCCGTGATGAGCGCAATCGAGAAGCAGTCGCCAGACATCGCGCAGGGCGTCGACGAGGGCGCGGGCAAGTACAAGGAGCAGGGCGCGGGCGACCAGGGCCTGATGTTCGGCTACGCGACGAGCGAGACCCCCGACCTGATGCCCGCCCCGATCTGGTACGCGCACAAGCTCGCGCGTCAACTCACCAAGGTACGGAAGAACGGCAAGCTGCCGTGGCTGCGCCCCGATGGGAAGACGCAGGTCACCTTCGAGTACGAGAACGACAAGCCCACCCGCATCACCGCGCTCGTCATCTCGACGCAGCACGGCCCCGAGGTCAAGCAGAAGGACCTCGAGGCGGCGCTGCGAGCCGAGGTCATCGAGAAGATCGTCCCCGCGAAGCTGCTCGACAAGAAGGTGAAGGTCTACCTGAACCCGACCGGTCGCTTCGTCATCGGTGGTCCCCAGGGTGACGCGGGCCTCACCGGCCGAAAGATCATCGTCGACACCTACGGCGGCATGGGCCGTCACGGCGGCGGCGCGTTCAGCGGCAAGGACCCGACGAAGGTCGACCGCTCGGCTTGCTACTACGCGCGCTACGTCGCGAAGAACGTGGTCAAGGCCGGAATCGCCGAGCGCTGCGAGGTTCAGATCGCCTACGCCATTGGCGTCGCCCAGCCGGTCGGCGTGCACGTCAACACGTTCGGCACCTCGAAGGTCGACGAGCAGAAGCTCGAGGGCTACATCCAGGCGAAGTTCGACATGCGCCCGAAGGCGATCATCGAGCAGCTGAACCTGCTTCGACCGATCTACCGCGAGACGGCGGCCTACGGTCACTTCGGCCGCAGCGAGTTCCCGTGGGAGAGCACCGATCGCGCCGAGGAGCTCGCCGCCGATTTCCTCGGGGGCAAGGCTTCCGGGGGCAAGGCTTCCGGAAGCAAGGCATCCGGAAGCAAGGCCACCTCGAAGAAGGCGGGGAAGGGCGCGAAGGCGTGACGCGCTGACCCTCGGGGTGGCGGGCCCGCGAAGGACCGTCACCTCACCCGAGGTCTTGCACCGAGCAGGCGGAGTCCCGACGAGGGGCTCCGCCTTCATGCATTTCGCCTCGAGGGAGCGGTGCATCGGCGAGCCCGGGCCCCAGCCGACGCCGCACCGGATCGTGTTCAGCTGATTCGTGATCGATCCAGCCCGACCCTCCTGGCACACCCCGGGATCGTCCTGTCGTGGTGCGCGACACGGGAGCGCTGGTCAAGCCGAGTCGAATCATGCGAACCTGAGAGAATCGGCCGGCAGGCCGATTCGGGTGCCCGCGTGGCGCGGTTGTTGCTGACCGCGACAGAGGCAGGCGCCGCCTGCGAAGGAGTCGACACGATGCGAACGAAGACGACCAGGTGGACGCTGACGGCACTCGGGCTGGTGGCAGCCTGCTCCTCGAACGCGGACTCGCGCTTCAGCAAGGGCACGACGACCAGCGGCGACGACGCGGGCGGCGGCGGCGCGTCCTCGACGACGTCGACGGACAGCTCCGGGACTTTTGACCCGATCGGCTCGGGTGGCGGCTCCGGCAACAACTGCGAGACCACGCCCAGCATCGATTTCGACAAGGACGGCTTCACCGGCAACAACGGCGACTGCAACGACTGCGACGCCAACGTGAACCCGGCCGCGGTCGAGGTCCCCACCGATCCGAACGATCCAAAGGCCGACCCCGTCGACGAGAACTGCGACGGGAACGTCGACGAGGCGGCCGCCGCCTGCGACATGGGTCTCACGCTCGACGACGTCACGCCGATGAACGGCGCGCGCGCGATCGGCCTCTGCAACGAGGTGAAGCCCGGCGACAAGTCCTGGGGCGTGCTCCAGGCCGCCTACACGCGCTCGGACGGTTCGCCCGCGTCGCCCGGTCTCTCGGTGGGGTTGCTCCCGAAGTTCGGCAGCATGGTGAAGCCGCGCGCCGGCGCCTCGATGCTCGGGCTCTCCTCGGGTCGCGCGCGCGACGCCTCGATGACCGGCAACTGCGCCAGCAACTCATGCCAGACGCTCGGCGTCGGGACCGCGCCCGCGGGGTTCCCCCAGGACGTGCCCGCGTGCCCAGGCGACACCGAGGTCAACGACGACATCGCGCTCAGCCTCAAGGTGAAGGCGCCGTCGAACGCGACCGGCTACTCGTTCGAGTTCAACTTCTACTCCTTCGAGTACCCGGAGTTCGTCTGCACGCTGTTCAACGATCAGTTCATCGCGCTCGTCAACCCGCCGCCGGCGGGCTCGGTCAACGGCAACATCTCCTTCGACTCGATGAAGAACCCGGTCAGCGTCAACATCGCGTTCTTCCAGGTGTGCGCCGATGCCGGCTGCAGCCTCGGAGACTCGGAGTTGCTCGGCACCGGCTTCGACACCTGGGACGATGCGGGCGCGACGAGCTGGCTGACGACCCAGGCTCCGGTGAAGGGCGGCGAGACCTTCGACATCCGCTTCGCGATCTGGGACACCGGCGATCAGTCGTGGGACTCGACGGTCCTCGTCGACAACTTCACGTGGGTCGCGACCCCCGGCGTCGCCGTCACCACCGTCCCGACCCCGAAGTGAGCGCCCCTCGAGATGCGGCGTCGCGCTCGCGCGAACCTCGGCGCGGCGCCCCGCTCGATGGCGCGGCACGCGACGTCGTGTTAGGTCTCGCGAAGCCGTGGTCAAGATCTGCCTCGACTGCCACTACGTGAACGCGGGCGGAGCGCGCTGCACCGAGTGCGGCGGCCGGCTCGTCATGGTGTCGGATCCGGAGGCGAAGAACCTCCCCGACACGGTGTGGAAGAACCAGCGCGTCGACTACGGCGCTCGGCGCGGCATGATCCTCCGCTTCATCGCGATCTTCGCCGGCTCGCTCGTGGGCCTCTACGGCCTCCGTGAGTCGTTCGGGATGGAGCCGCCGTGGTCGCGCGTCACGGCGGTGGGCGCGGTGACGCTGGGCCTCGTGATCTGGTGGATCCTGCATCGCGCCGCCGCGCGCGGGGTTCGGGTGTGGGTGCTCGCGAAGGGGCGGGTGCACAACGCTCGGCTCGCCCGCGCGATCTTCCTCGCGATGATGCCGTTCAAGCGCTCGCGCCGCTCGAGCTGAGCGCACCGGCCGCCACTCGATTCGACCGACCGATTGGACCGCGCGATGAGCCCCGAGGACGCCCTCGCCACGCTCCGCGATCCCGCGACGAGCCTCGACGAGCGGCTCGCCGCGGCCAGCCTGCTCGCGAGGAACGGCGACCCGCGACTCCGAGAGGCGACGCCCATCGTGGTGGCGGCTGGCACGCTCCTGCACAAGCCAACGAACGAGAGCCCGGTCACCCCGGTCGCCGTCGCGGCCTTCGCGATCGCGCGCTACCCCGTCACGGTGGGTGAGTACGGCGAGTTCGTCGACGCGGGAGGGTACGACGACCCGGCGCTGTGGTCACCCGAGGGCTGGGCGTACCGGCTCGACGAAGATCTCGAGGCGCCGCGATTCTGGGCCGAGGACGCGTGGGCCGCGTACCTCGTGCCGAACCACCCGGTGGTCGGCGTCAGCGCCTTCGAGGCCGAAGCCTACGCGGCCTTCCGCGAGGCGCGCTTGCCGAGCGAGGTCGAGTGGGAGCGCGCCGCCCGGGGCGACGACGCGCGCGACTACCCATGGGGCGACGCCTGGGAGCCCGACGCGTGCGGACATCGCGAGCACGGGCCTCGCTCGACCGTGCCGGTGGGCGTCTATCCCCGCGGCGTGAGCCCGCTCGGCGTCCATGACCTATGCGGCTCGGTCTGGCAGTGGACCGGGGACGAGCGCCCCGCGACGAGCCCGCACGGCCGGCACCGCGTGGTGCGCGGCGGCGCCTGGAACAACCTCCCCTGGAGCATCGGGTGCGCCGGGCGCAACGCGTACCCACCCGAGGCGCGCTTCTCGAACCTCGGCTTCCGACTCGCGTACGACGTCCGCTGAATTCCCCGACGCTCGCCGCACCGAAGGCGCTGTTGTAGAGGAGACCGCGATGGCGAGCGCAGTGGCACAGGAGCTGTTGACGCGGATCGAAGAGCGGCGCGCGCGCGTCGGCGTGGTGGGTCTCGGCTACGTCGGCCTGCCGCTCGGCCTCACGTTCTGTGAGAAGGGCTTCGACGTCCTTGGATTTGATATCGATCAAAAGAAGGTGGACCTGCTCGCGAGCGGAGGCACCTACATCGTGCATCTCGGCGCCGAGCGCGTGAAGGCCGCCACCGAGACCGGTCGCTTCGCGGCGACCACGGACTTCGCTCGGCTCGCGGAGTGCGACGCCATCCTCATCGCCGTGCCGACGCCGCTGACTTCGCAGCGCGAGCCCGACATGCGCTTCGTCGTGGAGACGGCCCACGCGGTCCGCGCGACCCTCCGGCCGGGCCAGCTCGTCGTCCTCGAGTCGACCACCTACCCCGGCACGACCGACGAGCTCGTGCGCGGGATCCTCGAAGAGGGCGGGCTGCGCGCGGGGCTCGAGTTCTTCCTCGCGTTCTCCCCCGAACGCGAAGATCCGGGCAATGCGCGCTTCAACACACGCACGATCCCGAAGGTCGTCGGCGGGCTCGACGAAGCCTCGGCGCGGCTTGCCGTGGCGCTCTACCAGGGCGCGATCGAGCGGGTCGTCGCGGTGTCGTCGGCGCGCGCAGCGGAGGCGACGAAGCTCACCGAGAACATCTTCCGCGCCGTCAACATCGCGCTCGTGAACGAGCTGAAGATCATCTACGACCGGATGGGCATCGACATCTGGGAGGTGCTCGACGCTGCCGAGACCAAGCCGTTCGGCTTCATGCGCTTCAACCCGGGGCCGGGCCTCGGCGGGCACTGCATCCCGCTCGATCCGTTCTACCTGACCTGGAAGGCGCGCGAGTACGGCGTCACGACGCGCTTCGTCGAGCTCGCCGGCGAGGTCAACGTCGCGATGCCTCGCTACGTGACGGACAAGCTCTCGCGCGCCCTGAACGCCCGGAAGAAGCCCGTCAACGGCAGCCGGATCCTGCTCCTCGGCCTCGCCTACAAGAAGGACGTCGATGACACGCGCGAGGCTCCTTCCTTCGAGCTGATGCACCTGCTGCGCGAGGCGGGCGCGGTGGTCGACTACCACGACCCGCACGTCCCCGAGACCCCGGAAAAGCGCAGCTTTCCCGACCTCGAGAAGCAGCGCTCGGTCGCGCTGACGCCGGCGAACGTGGCGAGCTACGACGCCGTCTTGATCGCGACCGATCACAGCGCCGTCGACTACGCGCTCGTGGCCGAACACGCCCAGCTCATCGTCGACTCGCGCGGCGTGTACCGAGCCCCACGTGCGAACGTGGTGAAGGCTTGACGGAGGCGCTCGCCGGCAAGCGCGTCCTCGTCACCGGTGGAGCGGGCTTCATCGGCTCGCACCTCGTCGAGGGGCTCGTCGCGGCGGGCGCCGTCGTCCGGGTGCTCGACGATCTGTCGACCGGCAGTCGGGAAAACCTCGAGCACCCGGAGGTCGACTTCGTCGTCGGCGACGTGCGCTGTCCCGCGACGTGCGAGCGGGCGTGCGAGGGCGTCGAGGTCGTGTTTCACGAGGCGGCGATCTGGTCGGTTGCGCGCTCGATGGAGGATCCGGCATCGACGATCGCGATCAACGTGACCGGCACCGCGAACGTGTTCGCGGCGGCCCGGAACAAGCGCGTCGCGAGGGTCGTCTACGCGAGCTCGTCGAGCGTCTTCGGGGACGCCTCGGGGCTGCCCCAGCGCGAGGGCGAGGAGGGCTCCCCCTTGTCGATCTACGCGCTCTCGAAGCGCATGAACGAACAGCTCGCCGAGAGCCACGCGCGCGCCTTCGGGATGACCCTCGTCGGCCTGCGCTACTTCAACGTCTTCGGACCGCGGCAAGCTCCGAACGGCAGCTACGCCGCGGTCGTCCCGCGCTTCATCGAGGCCTGTCGCCGCGGCGAACGTCCCGTGATCTTCGGGAGCGGCGAGCAGACCCGCGACTTCATCGACGTGCGGGACGTGGTGCGGGCGAACCTGCTGGCGGCGCTCGCGCCGATCCGGGGTGCCCACGCACTCAACGTCGCCTCGGGGATCCCGACCTCGGTCGCGCTCCTCGCCCGCCGCATCGCCGAGCTCTGCGGTCGCCCCGACCTCGCCGCGGTCCACGCGCCGGCCCGGGCCGGAGACATCCTGCACTCGGTCGCCGGGACCGACCTCGCGCGGGAGCGGCTCGGCTTCGAGGTCGCCCACCCCCTGGACGAGGGGCTCGCAGCCCTCGTTCATGATGCCGGTCGGCGCTGAGCCGACGGATTGCGGTTGACTCGCCGACCCCACGGGCTACAAGTCTCGTAACGTCACCCTAACGCATGCGTGAGGGTTGTGGTTTGACAGGTTCCCTTGCTGGAACTAGACCGCCGACCCTGACGCGCGCGTGTGGGGGGCACGCAGCACGCCGGATCCCGGTCATGGCCAACGTCCACCGCCTCCCCATCCTCGGCTCGAACGCCGCCCCGTCGCTCTGGGGTCCGGCGCACGAGCCGCTGGTCGACGAGGACGCGGAGGGCCTGCTCCAGGTCGGTGACCTCGCGCGCGAGGTGGGCAAGACCGTGCGGGCGATCCACCATTACGAGAGCGTCGGGCTCCTCAAGCCGCATCGCCGCTCGAAGGGGCGGTACCGGCTCTACGCGAAGGACGCCGTCGCGCGCGTGCGCTGGATCGGCAAGCTCCACGAGCTCGGCATGAGCCTCGGCCAGATCCAGCAGATCCTGGCGCTCTGGGAGCAAGCGCCGAGCGCCCCGGAGGCGATGCGTCAGATCCGCGCGATCTATGAGCAGAAGCGCGCCGAGGTGCGAGCCCAGGTCGCCCGCCTCTCGACCCTCGAGCGCGAGCTCGACGCGAGCCTCGACTACCTGACCACCTGCAACACCTGCGACCCGACCGAGCTGGTCGCGGCCTGCAGCGACTGCACCATCCACGACGACGCCGAGCCGGAGCTCGTCGCCGGGATCTACGCCACCGCGGAGCCAATCAAGCCATGACCCTGCAGCTTCCGATCTACATGGACTACCACGCGACGACGCCGGCCGACCCGCGCGTCGTCGAGGCGATGTTGCCTTACTTCACGCAGGTCTTCGGCAACGCGGCGAGCCGCAGCCACGCCTTCGGCTGGACCGCCGAGGAGGCCGTGTCCACCGCGCGCGACCACGTGGCGAAGCTCATCGGCGCGTCGAAGGCGAAGGAGATCGTCTTCACGTCCGGCGCGACCGAGAGCAACAACCTCGCGATCAAGGGCGTCGCCCACTTCTACCGCGAGAAGGGAAACCACATCGTCACCACGAAGATCGAGCACAAGGCGGTGCTCGACACCTGCAAGCGTCTCGAGAAGGAGGGCTTCGAGGTCACCTACCTCCCGGTCGACAAGACCGGTCGCGTCAGCGTCGACGCGGTGCGCGAGGCGCTCACCGAGCGGACCATCCTCGTCAGCGTGATGCTCGCGAACAACGAGGTCGGCGCGATCCAGCCCATCAAGGAGATCGGCGCCCTCACCCGCGCGCGCGGCATCCTGCTCCACTGCGACGCGGTGCAGGGCATCGGCAAGACGCCCTTCGACGTCGAGGACATGAACGTCGATCTCGCGTCGCTGACCGCGCACAAGATCTACGGGCCCAAGGGCGTCGGCGCGCTCTACGTGCGGCGCACGAAGCCACGCGTGCGCCTCGCCGCCGAGATGGACGGCGGTGGTCACGAGTTCGGCCTGCGGTCGGGCACGCTCAACGTCGCGGGCATCGTCGGCTTCGGCAAGGCCTGCGCGATCTTGACCGAAGAGTGGCGCGCCGAGGCCGAGCGCCTGCGCACGCTGCGCGATCGGCTCCTCACGACCATCACCGCCGAGCTCGAGGAGGTGCACATCAACGGCTCGCTCGAGCACCGGCTGCCGAACAACCTCAACCTGTCGTTCGCCTTCGTCGAAGGCGAGTCGATGATCATGGCGATCCGCGACGTCGCGGTGTCGAGCGGCTCCGCGTGCACCAGCGCGAGCCTCGAGCCCTCATACGTTCTGCACGCGATGGGCGTCACCGACGACGCCGCGCACTCGTCGATCCGCTTCGGGCTCGGTCGCTTCACGACCGAGGAGGAGGTCGACTACGTCGCTCGCCTCGTCATCGACAAGGTGAAGAAGCTCCGCAACATGTCGCCGCTCTGGGAGATGCACAAGGAAGGCATCGACCTGACCACCGTCCAGTGGACGGCGCACTGAGCGGCACGAGCGATCCCAAGAACCCCGCACGAACACGCACGCGAAGGAACGAGAACATGGCGTACAGCGACAAGGTCATCGACCACTACGAGAACCCGCGCAACGTCGGCACGCTCGACAAGGACGACACCACGGTCGGCACCGGCCTCGTCGGTGCGCCGGCCTGCGGCGACGTGATGCGGCTGCAGATCAAGGTGAACGACGCCGGCATCATCGAGGACGCAAAATTCAAGACCTTCGGCTGCGGGTCGGCGATCGCTTCGTCATCCCTCGCGACCGAGTGGATCAAGGGCAAGAGCCTCGACGAGGCCGAGACGATCAAGAACACGCAGATCGTCGAGGAGCTGAACCTCCCGCCGGTGAAGATCCACTGCTCGGTGCTCGCCGAGGACGCGATCAAGAGCGCGATCGCGGACTTTCGAGCCAAGCAGGCGGCGAAGCGCGCGCTCGAGCAGGGTTGAGTGGGGCCATGAACGCCGAGACCGTGACGAGCGCCGCGACGAGCGACGCGCCCGAGACGAAGGCCGAGCGCCACTACGATCTCTTCGTGTCGCCCGAGGCGGCGCGGAAGATCAAAGAGGCGCTCGCCAAGCGCAAGACCCCGAACGCGAGCTTGCGCGTCGGGGTGCGCGGCGGCGGCTGCTCGGGGTTCAGCTACGTGCTCGAGTTCGCCGATGCGGCGCCGCGCGAGGGGCGTGATCTCGTCTACACGGTGCCCGTCGACGACGGCGAGGTGCGCGTGATCTGCGACAAGAAGAGCATCCTTTACCTCGCCGGCTCGACGCTCGAGTGGGAAAAGACGCTGAAGTGGCAGGGGTTCAAGTTCACGAACCCGAAGGCGGAGAGCGCCTGCGGCTGCAAGGAGTCGTTCTCCATTTGAGCGACGCCTACGCCGTCCTCGGCCTCGAGCCGCGCTTCGATCTCGAGCCCGCCGCGCTCGACGCTCGCCACCGCGCACTGTCGGCCACCCTGCACCCCGACCGGTTCGCAGGCGCCGCCACGTCGGAGCGTCGGCTGGCGCTCGGCAAGGCGATCGAGGTCAACGAGGCGTACCGCGCGCTCCGTGATCCCGTGAAGCGCGCCGAGTGCCTGCTCTCGCGCCGCGGCGTGCGCGTCGGGGACGGGGTCGAGCCGAAGCCACCCGCCGATCTCTTGATGGAAATCATGGAGGTTCGCGAAGCGCTGTCGGTGGCACGGCGTGCGAAGGATGTCCCTGCGCTCGAGCGGCTCGAGCGTGCCATGCGCTCGCAGGAGACGCGGACCCTCGCCACGCTGACGGAGGGCTTCGCCGCGGCGGGTGACGACGTCGCGAAGCTCGAGGCGCTGCTCCCCGAGCTCGCCAAGTTGCGCTATCAACGCCGCTTCTTCGAGGAGCTCGAGGCCACCCTCGACGAGCTCACCGGTTGAGACATGTCCCTGCTCGAGATCTTCGACCCCGCCGCTTCACCCCGCCCGATCGGCATCGATCTGGGTACGACCAACTCGATCGTCGCGAGGCTGCGCGATGGCGAGCCGCACGCGATCCGCGACTGCGACGGCGAGGCGCTCGTCCCCTCGGCGGTGTTCTACGACCGCACCGGCCGCGTGATCGTCGGGCGCGAGGCGCTGCGCATGGCGGCGGCGCACCCGACCGACACGGTCGTCAGCGTGAAGCGCTTCATGGGCAAGGGGGCGGAGGACCCCGAGACGAAGCGGCTCGGCACCTACGCGTTCGCCGAGCCGAAGACCGCCGACGAGGCTCGCTCGGTGCGCTTTCGCGTCGCGCCCGAGCGCGTCGTCTCCCCCGTGGAGGTGAGCGCCGAGATCCTGAAGGCGCTCCACCAGCTCGCCGAGGACGAGCTGCGCTCGGTCGGACCCGCCGTGATCACGGTGCCCGCGTACTTCGACGACGCCCAGCGCCAGGCGACGAAGGACGCCGGGAAGCTCGCGGGCCTCGAGGTCCTTCGCCTCTTGAACGAGCCGACCGCGGCCGCGCTCGCGTACGGCCTCGAGCAGAAGCAGAACGGCCTCTTCGCGGTCTACGATCTCGGTGGCGGCACCTTCGACGTCACGGTGCTGCGGCTCGAGGATGGCGTATTTCAGGTCAAATCGACGGGCGGCGACAGCGCGCTCGGCGGCGACGACATGGACCGCGCGCTCGCCGAGGTGCTGCTCCGAGCGATGCAGATCTCCCCAGACGACAGCGTCGCGGCGCGCGAGCTCGTCCGCCTGGCCCTCGATGCGGCGCGGCAAGCGAAGCACGCGTTGACCGAGCGCGACGCGGTCGAGCTGACCTTGCCGGTCAAGGGCGGCGGCGCGACGACGGTGACGGTGACGCGGGCCGAGTTCGACGCGCTCGTCGCCCCGATCGTCGGCCGAACTGGCGTCGCGAGCCGGCGCGCGCTCCGGGATGCGGGAGTCCGGGCCGAGGAGCTCGATGGCGTGATCCTCGTCGGCGGCTCGACGCGCGTGCCGTACGTGCGACGTTACGTCGCCGAGCTGTTCGGCAAGGAGCCGCTCGCGAACATCGACCCCGACCTCGTCGTCGCCTACGGCGCGGCGATCCAGGCCGATCTGCTCGCCGGCGACACCCGCGACGCCGACGAGATCCTCCTGCTCGACGTGCTCCCGCTGTCGCTCGGTCTCGAGACGATGGGCGGCGTCGCCGAGAAGGTCCTGCCGCGCAACACGACGATCCCGGCGGGCGCGAAGCAGGTGTTCACGACCTACGCCGACCACCAGACCGGCTTCGAGCTCCACATCGTGCAGGGCGAGCGCGAGCTCGCCGCCGACTGCCGATCGCTCGCGCGCTTCACGCTCCGCGGGATCCCTCCGATGGCGGCGGGCATGGCGCGGCTCGAGGTGACCTTCAAGGTCGACGCGGACGGGCTGCTCACCGTCGGCGCGAAGGAGCTGACCACCGGCATCGAGCAGCACGTCGAGGTCACGCCGAGCTACGGGCTCACCGACGCGGAGGTCGAGCAGATGCTCCTCGACGCGCTCGACCACGGCGAAGAGGACATGCAGAAGCGGCAGCTCGCCGAGCGGAAGGTCGAGGGGGAGCGCCTCGCGCAGGCGACCCTGGGCGCGCTCGAGCGAGACGGCGACCTCCTGCAAGGCGACGAGCGGGCGGTGGTCCTCGCGGGGCTCGAGGAGCTGCAGCAGTCGCTCGCGGAAAGCCAGTCGACCCGGATCCAGGCTTGCATCGACGCGCTCGACGGGGCGACGAAATCCTGGGCGGGTCGCCGGATGGATCGCGCGATCGGCAAGGCGATCGCAGGCAAGGTGATCGACGAGGTCGACGCGAGCGTCGCGCACGCGCGCGGCGTGGACGCGCACGTCGACGAGCATGCGCGACGGAGGTGAACGACGATGCCAATCGTGAGGTTGAAGGCGCTGGGGCGTGAGTGGGTGCACGAGGTGTCGCTCGGAGCGAGCCTCCTCGAGGCGGCGCAAGCGTGCGACGCGCCCGAAGGGTCGGCCTGCGGCGGCGTGTGCGGATGCTCGACGTGCCACGTCTACGTGCTGCGTGGAGCGGAGCTGCTCTCGCCCGCCGAGGAGAAGGAAGAGGACATCCTGGACAAGGCCTTCGACGTCGGATGTCGAGCCGCCTCGGCTGCCAGGCGCGCGTCGTGAGCGAGGGCGAGGTCGAGGTCGAGATCACGCGCGAGAGCCTGGACGCCTTCTACAACGAGCACCCCGACCACGACGATCCGCGCGGAAGCTGAGCGGCGCTCGCCCCCCCGCACACGCCTCGTCGTCCGGCCCTGCTCCCGCGTACGCGAGGAGCCGACGGACGAGGTCCCGGAGCCGCCTACGCGCTACTGCAACGCCACGCGAAGGTAGTACGGGCCGTACGGGTACGCGGAGTAAGTGTTGCCGTCGACCACGATGAAGTAGGTCCGGTCCTTCTCGACCGGGAAGGAGACTTCCTCGACGCTGAGGAGGCCCTTCTGCGAGCACGCGAGCTGGGCACCGAGCTGCTTGCCGTTCTTCGAATCGCCCGGAATCGTCATCCCGCTGTCGCAGGTGCAGTTCGCGCCGCACGTGTCCGGTTCGATGGCGGCGACGGCGTACAACACGCGATCCCAGCAGAACGGGCTGAACGGCTCGATCTCGCAGATCGGCATCGTACCGGCGAGGTCGAGACCCACGGTGGCCGTCACCGTGCCATTGGCCTTCGCCTTGAGCTGGTAGACGCGGTCGCGCGCGGTCGACAGGTACGCGGAGGGCGTGCAGCCAGGCGCTTGCACGGGATGGTAGGAGTGGACGCCGTCACCGTCGTTGTAGGGCGCCGTGTTGCCGAAGAACGTGAGCGTCTGGTTCAGCGTGATCGGGAAGGGTTCGCCGGGGCACGCATCGAAGGCCACCGCCTTCTCGAGCTTGCAGTCCTTGTCGCAGCCGTCGCCGCTCACCGCGTTGCCGTCGTCGCACTCCTCCATCAGCGAGGGGCTCACCACGCCGTCGCCGCAGACGGGCGCGTTGTACGACAGCTCGAGCCGATACTTCCCGCCAGGGGAGGTGGCGCTGTCGAGGAAGAAGTACATGTCCGGCGTCTTGGCCGGATCGATCTCGCTCGCAAAGCCTTCGACCGTCGGCAGGAAGTACGCGCAGGACGCCTCCTGGTTCGCGTCGTTGCAGTCGGCCGGCACGCCCGAGCCCAGGCGGTAGTGCAGGGTGGGGTCGAAGTCCTTGTCGAGGGCGCGGTAGAGGAGCTTCAGGGTACCGACGCCCGTGAACGTGAGGTGGTAGACGTGATCCGGACCGGACGAGTTCGAGGCCGTCTTGCAGTACTTCGCGCCGTAGTCGTTCTTCGCGCCGACGAGGGTCCCCTCGTAGCAGGCGACAGTCCCCAGCGTCAGCGGGATCGTGTCGCCGGGGCAGGTGTCCCCGCCCGTGTCGGGGACGCAGGCCGGCGGCGCACCGCCGGAGCCCCCCGCACCACCGGCTCCCCCGGAACCGAGGCCGCCCCCGGCGCCGCCCGCACCCACGGCGCCCCCCGCGCCGCCGGCGCCCGCGGTGCCGCCCGCGCCACCGACGCCCGCGGTGCCGCCCGCGCCACCGACGCCCGACGCTCCGCCTTGACCGGTCCCGCCCTGCCCGCCGCCGCTCGACGCGGACGCGCCGCCGACGTTGGCCCCGCCTTGTCCGGAGCTGGCGACGCTCGACGCCGAGGCGACGTCGGTCCCCTCGATCTCGACGGTGGTGCAGCCGATGGTCGACGGGGCCGCGAGCGACGCGGCCGCTAGCACGGCGACGAGGGCGGGCAAGGAGCGAAGGAGGTGGTTCATGGGACGTGGCGGTTCGGATCGAAGCGATGGCGCGGACGCGCGCGTTTCCGAGCGCGGCCTGCTTGGCCAAGCTTACCACGAGCAGGTACCCTAAACGTCAACGGCAGTTCTGACAGCGCGCGCGGAGGAACCCCTCGGGGACGACCGTGTCGTCGTGGGCCACCAGGATCACCGCCGCCGCGGAGGCACGTTCTTCGAGGAGATCCCGGACGCGGCGCCGGCCCTCGGCGTCGAGGCCGGCCTCGGGCTCGTCGACGACGATCAGCTCGGCGGGCTGCCCGGCGCGCGGGAGGACGATGCGTGCGAGGTGCATGCGCGCGAGCTCGCCGCCGGAGAGCTCGCCCGCCGGCACATCGAGGACCGCGCCGGGCGCGCGCACCTCGAGCCGCGCGCGGAGATCGAGCGCCTCGAGCGCCGCGAGCAGCTCCGCTTCGGTGGCGTCCGGAGAGAAGAGCCGGAGGTGCCAGCGGATGCTCCGCGACGGCACCGTGTAAGGCCGCTGCGGGACGAGGACGGTTCGCTCACGGAGCGCCGCCACGAGGTCGTCGGACCAGGGCGCGTCCCCGAAGCGGAGCGCGCCTGCGCGAACCGGCACGAGGCCGAGCAGCGCCGCGACGAGCGTGCTCTTGCCGGCGCCATTCGGGCCGACGAGCGCGAGCCCGCCCGTCGTGTTCCAGCGCCACGAGAAGGCGTGCGGTGAGTCGACCGGGTTGCCCTCGTGGCGGACGGAGACCGCGTCGAACCAGAGCGGCGCCTGCCGGAGCCAGCCGCGCTCGAGCTGGGGCCGCGCGCGGGGAGGCGCCGCCGCCGCGCCCGCGAGGGCGAGGAAGCGCCCGAGGTGCTCGCGCTGCGGCTCGGAGGCCGCCAGCTCGTCCTGCGCCCCGAGCAGCGAGGACGCGAACGCGAGGGCGCTCCCGCCGAGCAGCGCCACCGTCGCGAGCGGCACGTCGGCTTGCAGCAGCCGCGCGACCGGCGGCGAGGTCGCGGCGACCACGCCGAGGGCCACCGGCAGCAGGCCGAGCAGCGAGCGGTGCCGGGTCGCGCTGCGCCTTGCCGCCGCGGCGCGGGAGGCCTCCTCGTCGGCCCGACGGCGCGCGGCGGTGGCGGCCGCGTGCGCGCGGACCTCGAGGGCGCCGTCGACCAGCAAGCCCGCGTCGCCGATCAGCGCCTCCAGTGCCTCGAAGCCGGCGCGCTCGACCCGCCGGACCCGCCGCGAGGCGCGCAGGGCGAGCGGCAGCACGGCGAGCCCGCCCAGCGCGCCGAGGGCGAACACGCGCGGCCCGAGCAGGACCAGCACCGCGAGGCCGACCAGCCCCAGGCCGACGAGATCCGCGAGGAGCCGTGGCGCGACGCTGGCGCGCACCAGCGCGCATCGCAGCGCGGCGTACATCAGCCTCGGGGACTCCCGCCCCGTGGCGCGGAGGCGCAGGAAAGCGAGCGGCTGCCGAGCGGCCGCGTCGAGCACCGCCGACCACGACCGGACGAGCTCGGCCTCGAGGCGGCGACCGGCGAGGGCGCCCCGCGTGACGACGAGCAGCTGCGTGACGAGCGCCAGCCGCCACCCGGCTTCGGGGGCCCCGCGGGTGACGAGGAGCAGGGCCGCCGGGAGCAGGCCGCGCGCGCTCAGGTCGAGCGCCGCCGCGGCGAGCCCGCTCGCGTCGAGCGCAGCGAGGGCACGAACGAGCTCGGGGCGGCGACGGGCCGGGGGCGTCATCGGGGCGAGCAGAGCCTACCGGAAGCGCGCGCGCGGCGGTGGTCGGACCGGGCGTCCCGACGTAGACTCCGGGGCGGAATGCGGACGACGAGGTGGAAGAGGCTCCGTCGGGCGGTGGCGGCCGCCCGACACGAGAAGCTCGCCTTCGTCGCGCGCGCGATGCTGCTCGCGCCGGTCGCGGAGGCCGCGCTCCGGGTGCTCGAGCTCGACCGGACGCTGCGCGAGGTCGAGCGCTGGATCCCGGTGGGGGCGAGCGCAGCGCCCGTCGTGGGCGGGGAGGCCGAGCGGGCGATCGCCCGCGCGTTCCGCCTCCAGCCCTGGCTGCCGGGGCGCTGCCTCGCGCGGGCGCTCGTTCAGCTCGTGCTCCACCGGCGCGACGGGGTGCATGCGACGCTGGTCGTCGGCGTGCGGCGCCCCGGAGAAGGCGAGGTGGAGGCGCACGCCTGGGTCGAGCCGGGCCCGCAGGCGGGTGGCGGGGGCTTCGAGCCAATTTTCCAGAGGGCCTCGCGATGACCGCGGTCGCCGGCGTCATCGAGCTCGGCTTCGAAGCCGGCGCGCCCCACGACGCGCTCGTCGCGCGGATGCTCGAGCACATGCTCGGGCGGGCGCCGCGCGCTCGGTTCACGGCCACGTCCGGCCGGAGCCTGCTCGCGCGAGGCACGCTCGCGCGGAGCGTCGAGTGCCGGGAACGGGGGCCACGGCGGCCCCATCCGAGCGGGATCCTGGTCGTCGCCGACGCGCGCCTCGACGACGACGCGGCGATCGATCGTGCTTACGACGCCGGCGTCGACGCGGGGGACGAGAGCCCGGACGAAGCTGCGATCCGCGAGGCGTACCTTCGCTACGGCGAGCGCTGCGCCGCGCACCTCGTCGGCGACTTCGCCTTCGTCATCGTCGATCGCGACCGCCGACGCGTGCTGCTCGCGCGCGACGTGCTCGGCAACCGCAGCCTCTGCTACGCCGTGCAGCGCTCGACCCTCACGATCGCGACCGAGGCCGATGCCGTCCTCGCGGGCGCGAGCCGACCGGCCGAGCCCGACGTGGAGGCCCTGGCGCGGCAGGTCGCTTTCCTCGAGAGCCCTCCCGGTCGCACGCTGTGGCGCGGCGTTCACCGGCTCCGTCCCGGGTACACCGTCGTCTTCGAGGGCGGGCGCGAGTGCGCGTTCCGTCATGCGAGGCTCGAGCCACGCGTGACGCTCCCGGCGATGGCCGACGAGGACTACGCCGCGCTGCTGCGAGAGCACCTCGAGCGCGCCGTGCGTCTCCGAATGCGGCGCTCGAGGGCGGTCGGCGTGGCCGTGTCGGGGGGCACCGATTCGGCGTCGGTCGCGTGCGTCGCCGAGCAGCAGCGTCGTCGCGAGCGCCGCCTTGGCGTGCCGGTGCTCGCGTTGCATTCGCGCTACCCCGGGCTTGCTTGCGACGAGGCGAGCGCGTTTCGCGCCGTCGTCTCGTTCGCCGGCCTCGGGAGCGCCGAGCGCGACATGGTCGCCGAGCCGGCTTGGAGCTCGCCGCGTCGGGCCCTCCGACCGGGAGCGCCGCTCTATTACCCGAGCGCGTACGCCTTCGATGCGCACTTCGCCGACGCTGCGGCGTCGGGAGTCGACACGGTGCTCACCGGCGAAGGCAGCGACGCCTGTCTCGTTCGGACGCCCTACGACCACCTCGAGCGTGCACGCCAGGGAGGGCTCTACGCGACGTTGCGCCAAGCCGCCGGCGAGGGGCCGAGCCTCGAGCGTCTTCGTCGCCTCTTCGATCGGACCGCGCGGCAGGCGATCCCGTGGCGCTTGCGCCAGGTCCTGCTCCCGTGGCGTCGTCTCGGGCCGCATCCGATCCTGGCGACGCGCTGGCATCGTGCGATGACGGCCGCGTACCTCGACGAGCTGGCCGAGTGGGACGCCCGTCGCGACGCCGATCCGGCGACCTCCTGGATTCTGCTTCACCTCGAGCACGGCCGGCTCGATGACTCGAGGAGCCGCCTCGACCACTTCGCGCGTCGACGCGGCATCCTCCTCGAGCATCCGTTCCTCGACCCGGAGCTCGTCCGCTTGCTCGTCGCCATGCCCCATGCTCAGCGTCACGCCTCGGCTCCGGGGAAGCCCAAGCCCGTGCTCCGGCGCGCGATGCGTGGGCTCGTGCCCGAGGTCGTGTTGCGCCGCCTCCGCGCCGCGGAGTATTCGAGCTTCGTGCGCGCGTGCATGGGTGAGCTCCACGCCGACGCCTTCGCCGAGCTTCGGCTGCCGTCGCGCCTCCTCGAGCTCGGCCTCGTGCGTGACGACCTTCGCCTCGAGTTTCGCGGCGCTGGTCCGCTCGCGGTGCTTTATCGTAGACTGGAAGCGGCCGCGCTGGAGCTGTGGTTGCGACAGCGACGCCCCTGAGGACACCATGTCGACCCAACAACAAGCGACCCCCATCACCGATCGCGACTCGAACCATGGCGCCTCGTCGAAGCAGGCCCTGAAGCGTCCGTACCGCCGCCCGGGGGTCTCCGAGCTCGGCTCCGTGCGCGAGCTCACCTTGGCGGGTGGCAGCGCCTTCGGTGATGGGCCGAGTACGCGAGGGATCGAGTGACGTCGCGGCTCTCGAGTTCTTCGAGGTGAATCGCTACCGCGTCGGAGCGGCCTCGATCGCAAGCCGTGAGCCGCTCCCCTCGCTCGCCGAAGACCCCGCTGGGCCGCCGGTGACGCTCGTCGTCGAGCGGCTCGAGCTGCCCGATGAGGGCGCGGGCGAACCCCTCTTCGTGGTCCCGCAGCGCCACCGTCCCGATCGCGCCTTCCTCCGTGTGTCGCGAGCGTCCGGCGCTTACCGGCTCGTCCTCGCGGGCGTCGGCCTCTTCGTCGTTTCCGCCGGTCGCATCGCCTACGCGCTGGACGAGGGCGTTTCTCGCCGCGCCCTCGAGCAGGCGCTCGTCGACCAGATCGTTCCGCGCGCGCTGCACCTGCTCGGGAAGCCCAGCCTGCATGCGAGCGCCGCCTCGCTCGACGGTTTGGGCGCCGTCGCGCTGACCGGGGCGTCCGGCGCCGGGAAGTCCACCCTTGGCGCCGCGCTCGCGGCGCACGGTCGCATCGTCTCGGACGACAGCCTCTCGCTCGAGCCGAGCGGAGAGGACCTCCTCGCGTTGCCCGGCTACCCCTCGCTGCGGCTCTGGCCGGACGCCGCCGCGGCGCTCGCTCCCGACGCGGTGGGTCAACTCGAGCGAGCCACGCCGCGGGTTCCGAAGGTCCGCTACCCCGCGCCGCTCGTCGACGGGCCCGTCCCCTTGCGCCTCGTGGTGGTGCTCGAGCCGTCGGACGACGCGCATCCCCAGCTCGAGCGGCTCGGCGGGCGCGCGGCCTTTGCGGCCCTCGACCCACAGGTGCACCGGCTCGCGATCGATGACCGCTCGGCGCTCGCCGCGGAGTTTCGCTTGCTCTCGACGGTGATCGAGCGCGTTCCCGTCGTGCAGCTTCGCTACCGCCCGGATTTGTCTCGGCTCTCGAGCTTGACGGAAATCATTCTGTCGCGGCTGCGAGGATGAGGCCGCGGCGGAGCAGCTCGTCGAGCAGCGCTTCCACGTCGCGGCGGGCCGTCGCCTCGTCGACCTCGAACGCCGCGGTGACACGGGTGCACGCCTCGGCCAACGTCAAGCCTTCGCCGAGCGCGCCCCACACCACGGTGCCGACGTCGTTCAACCCGAGGTAGGCGCCCCCCTCGAGGTCGAGCAGGACCGCCTCGCCGTCGAGGATGCGGGACAGCACCTGGGCCGACTGCAGGAAGCGAGCGTCGTCGGAGCGCGGCATCTCAGGAGAACTTACCACGCGCGAGGGGCTGGCGTGCGGGGTGCGTGCGCGACCGCGCGGCGGCGGTGGCCACCCCGACCCTTGGCCGCGATCACGGGTCGAGCCCGGTCTCGACGGCAGGACGACCCGAGACGGGCGCCCGCTCGCCCGCGGACGCGCGCGGCGCCGGCTGCGGGACGACGCGCGGCGCGAAGCGGCTGCCGACGCGCGCGAGGTTCTGGACCAGCAGGTCGACGAAGAGCTGGAGCAAGATCTCGGTCTGCGGCGGCATCTCGGCGTCCTCGAACTCGGTCACGACGGCGATCTCGACCTCGTGATCGGCGAGGGAATCACGACCGAGCGGGTAGGTCATCGTCGCGACGACCCGGCGCGCGTCCGAGGTGCGCGGCGCCCACCGGAACGTCGCCTCCTCGAGACCGCGCGGGCGCACCTCGAGCGAGGCGAGCTCGGCGCGCTCCGCCACGGCTTCGAGCGCCTCGAGGAGCTGCTCCTCGGTGTGCGCCGCCGCAAGCTCCGTGAAGGCCGAGAGCACCGCGTGGCGGAGGAGCTCGGCGTCGCGACTCCGCATGCGCGACCGTTGCCGGCGCGCGAACATCGCGATCGAGAAGTAGCCGACGAACCGCACGAGGCCTGCCATGACGACCGTCGCCCCGAGCAGAGCAACCCCGATCTGCCACGCGCGGCCGAGGTAGATGGCGATCGAGGCGACGGTGAGGAGGACCGACACGCCGTAGAGGAACAAGACGGCGCGTCGGTGCGTCAGCCCGAGATCGAGGAGGCGATGATGGATGTGCCCACGATCGGGCGAGAAGATCGGCCGGCGCTCGAGGGCTCGCCGCACCATCGCGAAGAGCGTGTCGAAGATCGGCACACCGAGCGCCACGATCGGCACGAGCAGCGAGACGGCGGTGGTCGCCTTTCCGGTCGGCCCGACGAGCGCCGTCGTCGCGAGCACGTACCCGAGCAAGTAGCTCCCGGAGTCGCCCATGAAGATGCGGGCCGGGTTGAAGTTGTAGAACAGGAACGCGAGCACCGCGCCGAGCAGGGCGGCCATGGCGAGCGCGGTGAACTGCCGTCCGAGGCTGTGGGCGACGACGAAATTGGTCACGCCGGCGAAGAACACGACGCCGGCGGCGAGCCCGTCGAGGCCATCGATCAGGTTGACCGCGTTCGTGATGCCGACGACCCAGAGCACCGTCACGGGGAGGCTGAAGATCCCCATCGGCAACACGCCGAAGACGGGCAACATGATCTCGTCGATGCGAAAGCCGCAGCCCCAGGCCAAGGTCGCCACGAGGATCTGCGCGAGCAGCTTCGAGAGCGCGCGCACCCCGCGGATGTCGTCGAGCGCGCCGACGAGGCAGAGCAGCGCGCCGCCTCCGCACAGTCCCACGACGCGGAGCGCGTTCTCGCGGATGTGCTGGGCGACCACGCCGTCGACCACGAACAGCGACAGGATCGGGAGGAACAGCGCAATCGCGATGGCGACGCCGCCGAGCCGCGGGATCTTGCGCGCGTGCATGTGGCGACCGCCCGTCGCCGACATGGCTTGGAGCCGGATGGCGATCAGCCGCACGAGCGGGGTGAGCGCGGCCGACGCGAGTGCCGCGAGCAGGAAGGCTGCGAGGTAGGTGCGCATGGCGACGTCGGTGGCGGGATCGGTTGCGGGCCAAGCGACGAACGTTCATCTCGGGGGCCGCCCCCCGACGCGGGCCTCGCGGCGAGGTTACACCGAGGCTCGCGTTCCTCCAACGACGCGCCGAGCCTCGCGCAGCACGTCGCGCCAGCGGCCCACCGCGCGCGGTCGGTCGAAGTCGGCTTCGAAGAGCCGCCGAGCGCGCTCGCCCATCGCGAGGGACTGTCCCGGATCACGGGCGGCCTCGAGCAACGCGTGGGCGACGCCCTCGACGTCGCCGGGGCGAACGGTCCAGCCGACCCCCGCGGAGCGGACGACACGAGCGAGCTCGCACGCCGGCGGCCCGAGGTAGAGCAGCGGGCGCCCGGCGGCGAGCACACCGTAGAGCTTGCTCGGTACGAGGAGCCCCTCGAGACCCTCCTGCAGCGCGGCGAGGTGAACGTCGGCCGCGGCGAGGCTGTCGGCGAGTCGTTCACGAGGCTGGTACGGGAAAAACCGGACGTTGCTGAGCCCGCGGGCCTGCCGTTCGAGGTCGGCCCGCCGCACGCCATCGCCGACGAACACGAGGACGAGCTCGGGACAGCGCGCCTCGAGTCGACGGGCGGCCTCGACGAAGGGCCCCAGATCGTGACCGGCACCCAGGTTTCCGCTGTACATGGCGACGCAGCGTCCCTCGAAGCCGTGCGCGCGCCGGAACTCGCTGGCCTCGCGCGGCCGCGGACGCAGGACCGCGCCGTCCGCCCAGTTCGGGATGACGCGGATCCGGTCCGGGTGCTGACCCTGGCGGACGACCCGCTCGGCCATCCCCTCGGAGAGCACGACGGTGCGGGCCGCCGCTCGATGGCTCGCGCGCGCGGTGAGCTCGAGGCCGCGCACGACGGGGTGCCGCGCGGGCATGAGCCCGAAGGCGACGACGATCTCCGGGTAGACGTCCTGGATCCAGGTCACGAGCGGGATCCGGCGCGCGGTCGCGACGAGCGCCGCGCCGGCGGCGATCATCGGTGGTGTGGTCAGGACCAGCATGACGTCGGGGCGGGACGCGGTGACGAGCTCCGCGAGCGCGGATGCGCCGAAGGTCGCGTAGTCGGTCAGCCGTCGTGCCACGCTGCCCTTGCCCAGGCTCGTCGCGAACGGTCGGACGACCTCGACTCCGGCGATGCGCTCTCGTGCGGCGAGGCGCTGCCCGCCGAGGTAGTTTCCCCGGCTCGCCACGACGGTGACGCGGTCACCCGAGCGCACCAGATCCTCGCAGAGCTCGGTGAGGAGCTGCGACGTGGGCGAGAGGTCGGGGGCGTAGAACTGATTGACCGCGAGGACGTGCACGCGGGCGCAGTCTTAGCCAGAATCGGCGCGCGCGTCTCTCGCTCGATCCGACACTAAACGGACGTGGAGGGGGTGCCCGCGCCGACAGCGAACCGCGCCGGAACCTTGAGATCTCCGCCCGAACACATTAATGTCTCGTCGCATGGCAAGTGGCCCTCCGACAGGCGAGGCCTCTGCCGACTTGGACTCCCTCAGCGTCAGGCTGGCGCTGCGGAGCGGTCCGATCGCGGGGGAAGTCGTAACGCTGGACATCACGCAGACGGTGCTGGATTTTCCAGCGCCCAATCCACCTGCGTTGCCGATCGGCGTGCTCGTGCCGCTCGAATTCACGACGCCGACCTTGAAAAAAACGGTGCGCTTGAACGCCATCGTCGTCGGTCGCGCCGAGGAAGGTGCGACTCGCCGCTACACCTTCCAGTTCAAGCTGAAGGACGGCCAGGATCCGGGCGATCTCTTCCGTCTGTTCAACCGCAGGACCTCGTTCCGCGCGTCGGCGAACAAGCCGGTGCTCGTCCACATCTTCCCCGGTGACGAGGCCGCTCGGAAGGACGCGAAGCCCGTCGCGTCCGACCTGCACGACATCTCTGCCACCGGCATCTCGCTGGTCGTGTCGCCCGAGCAAGACATGAAGATCAGCTCCGACAGCGTCTTCATCGAGTTCGAGCTGCCGACGAGCGTGCAGCCGATCAAGCTGCTCACCACGATCCGTTACCGCGTGCTGATGCACTCGAAGGCCGTGCGCTACGGTTGCGCGTTCAACCCGAACTCGCCCGGCTTCATGGTCATGGAAGACCTCGTGATGAAGTACCTGATGAAGCACCAGCAGCAGCTCCTCATGTACCGCGGGGACGCCGACTGAAGTCACGACGAACGGGGGGAACTGCGACGGATGACGGCATCATGAGCGCCTCCCCCATCGAACCTTCGAGCCCCCGCGACCACGACGAGCGTCGCGTCGAGGGCGGCGGTGGCAAGCCACGGCGCGCGCGCAGAGCGTCCTGGGCCGCGCGCGTCAACGCGGGCCTCGAGGACTTCCCGCTCGAGATGGTGACGTCGGTGCTCTGCGCGCTCCTCGTCGTCGGGTCGATGCTCGCGATCGGCGCCGTCCACCCGACGACGCTGCTCGCGCTCGCTGCGGGCGCAACGGCGCTGGTGTTCTTCGCGTTCGCGCTGCGGGGCACCGAGCGGCGGCTCCCCGTCGCGGGACCCCTCTACGTCTTGTGGGGGCTCTCGCTGGTCTGCCTGCTGCAGCTCGTCCCGCTGCCGATCGCCGTGACCCGCGTGGTGAGCCCGACCGCCGCCGACATCTGGACGCGAGCGCTCGGTCCCTTCGGAGAGCCCGGCCCGAGCCTCGCCCCGCTCTCGCTCGATCCGGGTGCCACCTGGGTGGAGGCGTTGCGGTGGTACGTCTACGGGGCGCTGTTCGCGGGGAGCGCGACGGTCTCGACCCGGCTCGGGATGCGCTGGGCCTCGGGCACGGTGTTCGGCTCGGCCTGCCTCGCGGGGCTCGTGACGATCGTGCACGGCCTCGTCGGCCTCGAGAAGGTCTACGGACTCTACGAGCCGAGCTTCCGACAGGTGGCGTGGCACGTCGGCGCGCTCCTCAACCCGAACAACCTCGCGGGGTACCTGAACCTCGGGTCGCTCGCCGGCCTCGGCTTGCTCTTCGAGGAGCGGCCGCTCCTGCCACGGTGGATGAACGCCGTCGGCGTGGCCATGCTGGTGGGCGTCAACGTCGTCTCGGCTTCCCGCGGCGGCGTGCTGACCCTCCTCGTCGGGCTCGTCTTGCTCGTCATCGTGCAGGAGGTGAGCCGCGGTCGCCGCGCCGAATCGCGCTCGACCTCGCGACGCTCGCGCTCGACGCTGTTTGGGACCGTCGCCTTCGGCGCGGTGCTCGCGGTGCTCGGCAGCCACGCCAAGACCTGGGCGGAGCTCTTCGACGAGAACCTCGGGAAGCTCGCGATGATTTCCTGGGTCCGACCTGTGCTGGGCGACTTTCCGTTCACCGGGGTCGGGCGCGGCGCGTTCGAGTCGGTGTTTCCAGCCTATCAGCCGGAGTCGGGCGGCGTCGTGTTCACCCACATCGAGAACTTCCCCGCCCACTGGCTCGTCGAGTGGGGGATCCCGGTCGGCGTGGCAGCCCTGGCCGCGTTCGCGTGGTACCTCCGGCCGGCGCGTCTCGGCGTGCCGCGCTCGAGCGCGGCGGCTGGCGCGTACTGCGGCATGCTGGCCCTGCTCATCCAGAACCTGGCCGATCTCGGCCTCGAGATCCCGGCCACCGGTGCCGCGTTCGTCCTGCTCTTCGGCGCGATGTGGGGAGCGGCCGCGCAGCGCGACGCCGGCATGCTCGGCCCCGCGGTCCACGCACCCCGCGCGATCCGACTCGGCACCGGCCTCGCGATCGCGGGGCTGCTCGTCGCGGCGGGCGTCTGGCGCAACGGCATGCGGCTCCTCGATGCGGAGCGGCGCGAGCTGCGCGCGTCGCTGACCGCGACCCGGCCTCCACGCGTCGCCGGTGAACGACGCGAGCTGCGCGCGAAGCTGCGTGCCGCCATGCTGCGTCACCCCGCCGAGCCGTACTTTGCGCTGCTCGGTGCGGCGCTCGCCCACGAGGAGCGGGACGAGAACCCGATCGTCTGGCTGCAACGCGCCCTCGAGCGCTCGCGGACCAACGGGCGCGCTCACGTGCTGCTCGCGCAGGTGCTCGAGCGCCTCGGCGCGAAGGGCCAGGCGCTGATGGAGCTGCGGCTCGCCATCGCGGCGGACCCGACGCTCGTCGACACCGCCGCGCAGGTGGCGGTCGACTTCGGCGTCGACGAGGCAGACCTGGCTCGGATGGTCCCGGCGGGAGAGCACGCCGGCAAGACGTGGGCCGCGCTCGGTGCGCGGCTCAAGGATCAGCCCGCTGCCCGCCGCTGCGACGAGCGCGCGCTCGCGGCCGATCCTTCCCTCGTCGGACCGCTGTCGCGTCTCGGCATGGTCCTCGTGGAGCAGCGCGCCCACAGCCGCGGCTGCGTCGCCGACGAAGCGAAGTGCGCCCGGGCCGTCGAGGACTACGCGCGCCGGCTCGAGGACGGCGCACCGCGAAGCTCTCACGCGGGCCAGCTGCGTGCACGCTGGCTCGCCGCGACCGGCAAGACGGACGAGGCGGCGGCGCTGTTGGCGGACGTCTGCGATTCGGTCGAGGACCGCGTGCCCTGCCTCTACGCGCGAACCTCGATCGCAGCGACGACGCGCTCTCCGGAGCCGCTGGCGGCGGCGGAACGCTCGCTCGTGACGACCGTCTGCGCCGAGGAGAGTCAATGCGCGTCGGTGACCGACTGGCTGGGCAACCTGCACGCCGGACGCGGCGAGTGGGGGACGGCCGCGAACTTCTACTCGCGCTCCTTGCAGCACGAGGAGACGACCGAGGTGTTGCTCAAGCTCGCCGATGCCTCGAGCCGCTCGGGCCTCGCAGGTCAGGCGCTCCGCTCCTACGAGCGTGCGCTCACGCGGCGAGGCGGGCGTGACGAGGCCATCGAGGTGCGAACCCGGGACCTCCGCAAACAACTGATGAGCGGCGTCGTACGCTGAGCGCCGTTCGGGGCGACCGACATCACGACGAAGGAAGCGAGCCACGGCGCTAACCGGTTGCCTCGTCTCCGACGACCGTGCAGGCTCCGGGGCGACCATGAAGCGCGCACTCATCACCGGGATCACCGGTCAGGACGGGTCTTACCTCGCCGAGCTGCTGCTGGCGAAGGGCTACGAAGTTCACGGGGTGATTCGCCGCTCGAGCAGCTTCAACACCGGACGGATCGACCACATCTACGCCGATCCTCACCAGGAGTCGCGGCGCCTCGTTCTCCACTACGGCGACCTAAGCGATGCCTCGGGCCTGCAGCAGATCGTGAGCGAAGCGAAGCCCGACGAGGTCTACAACCTCGGCGCTCAGAGCCACGTGCGCGTGAGCTTCGACACCCCGGAGTACACCGGCGAAGTCACGGGACTCGGCACGGTGCGCGTCCTCGAGGCCGTGCGTCGAAGCGGTCTCGCCGCCAAGGTCTATCAGGCAAGCTCGAGCGAACTCTATGGCAAGGTCGTCGAGACCCCGCAGCGCGAGACGACGCCGTTCCACCCGCGGAGCCCGTATGCCTGCGCGAAGGCCTACGCCTTCTACATCGGGCAGAACTACCGCGAGGCCTACGGCATGTTCGTGTGCAACGGGATCCTCTTCAACCACGAGAGTCCGCGGCGCGGCGAGACCTTCGTCACGCGCAAGATCACGCGCGCGGCCGGCCGCATCAAGCACGGGCTGCAGGACAAACTCTATCTCGGGAACCTCGACGCGAAACGCGACTGGGGCCACGCACGCGACTACGTCGAGGCGATGTGGCTCATGCTGCAGGCGCCGGAGGCGGACGACTACGTCGTCGGCACCGGTGAGACCTACGCGGTCCGGGACTTCCTGAACCTCGCGTTCGAGCTCGCCGGCCTCGATCCGACCAAGCACGTCGCCATCGACCCCAAGTACTTCCGACCCGCCGAGGTCGATCTGCTGCTCGCGGATCCGACGAAGGCGAAGGAGAAGCTCGGCTGGCGACCGAAGACCTCGTTCACCGCGCTCGTTCGCGAGATGGTCGAGAGCGACCTCGAGCTCGCCGCACGCGAAAAGCGCGCGCTCGGCGGCTGAGCGTCGCCGTGTGCGGCATCGCCGGCATCCACGCGTACGACCCGCGCGCCGAGAGCGTCGATCGGGCGGAGCTCGACGCGCTCCGCGACGCCATGCGCACGCGCGGTCCGGACGGCTTCGGCTCGTTCGTCGACGAGCGCGCGCGGGTCGGCCTCGCCCATCGCCGGCTGTCGATCATCGATCTCAGCCCAGGGGGTGCTCAGCCGATGGCGAACTCGGCGCGCGAGACGGTGATCGTCTTCAACGGCGAAATTTACAACCACCGGGCCCTCCGCGCCGAGCTCGAGGCCGAGGGTCGGCACTTTCGCTCGAGCTCCGACACCGAGGTGCTCCTCGCCCTCTACGAACGCGACGGCGAGCGAATGTTCGAGCGGCTCCGCGGCATGTACGCCTTCGCGATCTGGGACGCGCGACGCGGCGCGCTGCTCCTCGCGCGCGATCCGCATGGCATCAAGCCGCTCTACCTCGCCGACGATGGCCGGACCTTGCGCTTCGCCTCGCAGGTGAAGGCCCTGCTCGCGGGCCGGGTGAGCCCCGAGCGCTGCCTCGGCGGTACCGCCGGGTTCTACGTGTTCGGCAGCGTGCCGGAGCCCCTCACGTTCCACCGCGCGATCCGCGCGCTCGAGGCGGGCAGCTTCGCGTGGTTCGACGAGCGAGGGCCACAGCCCGTCACGCGGCATTTCCGGGTGGCGTCGCACCACCTCGCGCACGACGCGCCGGAGACGAGGCCCGACGCGCTCCCGGCTCGGGTGGCGGAGGCGCTCGCCGACAGCGTCCGTCACCACCTCGTCGCGGACGTCCCGGTCGGCGCTTTTTTGTCGGCGGGGGTCGACTCCACAGCGCTGGTCGGGTTGATGCGCGACGCCGGCGCGCGCGCGATCCAGACGCTGACGCTCGGCTTCGAGGCGCTCCGCGGGACACCGGCCGACGAGGTGCCGCTCGCCGAAGCGATGGCGCGTCGGTACGGCACCACCCACACGACGGTCCACCTCGGCGCGAGCGACCTGCTCGCCGCGCGCGACGCTTACCTCGCGTCGATGGATCAGCCCTCGATCGACGGCCTCAACTCGTGGCTCGTCTGCCGAGCCGCCCACGACGCGGGGCTCAAGGTGGCCCTGAGCGGCCTCGGTGCCGACGAGCTCTTCGGCGGTTACTCGTCGTTTCGCACGATCCCGCGGGCGGTCTCCTGGCTTGGACCGCTCGCGGGGTTTGCCGCGCTCGGTCGCGTGGTCGAGCGCGCCCTCGACGCCATCGGACCCCATCGCTTCGGGCTCTCACCGAAGCACGCGAGCGTGCTCGCTTACGGGGGGACGTTCGCAGGCGCGTACCTCCTGCAGCGCGGACTCTTCATGCCGCACGAGCTCCCGATGCTGATGGGCCGCGAGCAAGCCGAGGAGGGGCTCGCGACGCTCCGCCCACTCGAGCGCATCGACGCCGCGCTCCAGCCCACGCCCGGGAGCCCGTTCGCCTGCGTATCGGTGCTCGAGTCGTCGCTCTACATGCGAAATCAGCTGCTCCGCGATGCCGATTGGACGAGCATGGCGCACGGGCTCGAGGTGCGCGTGCCGTTCGTCGACGCGACGCTGACCCGAACGCTGGGCCCGGCCTTCGCCGCGCCGGGGCTCGCCGTGCAAGGCAAAGCCTGGACCGCGGCGGCGCCTCGCTTGCCGGTCCCGCGCGCGCTCGTCACGCGAAAAAAGACCGGGTTTTTCGTGCCGATCGAGCCGCTGCTCGACGCGCCCGGGCTCGACCTGTGGCGGCGCGTTCCGGCCCTCGCGCGGCCTGGCTGCCACTGGGCGCGGCGGCTCGCGCATGCGCTCGTCGCGCGGGAGCGGCCGTAGCGCGATCGCGCGTCGCCGTGGCACGGTCGCGGCCAGCCCTCCTCACCGCGCGCCGGCGGGGACGGCCCACAGAGACCAGTCCCCCGCACTCGCGACGGGAGGACCGAGCCAGGCGGTCGCGGGTGCGGCCTGACCCACCACGTGACGAGCCCCGACCGCGCCGATGCGAGCGCGCAACGCCGCCTCCTCGGTGAAGCTCGAGCCCGCCATGGGCGCTCGAGGATCGATCTCGCGATCGGGCAGAAGCCGCCACGGCGCGCCGCTGCCGGCTTGCACCGCGAAGAACCCGAAGTCGCGGACCTCGAGCAACACGGGCCCGTCGACGCGCGCCGCCGCAGCACCGATCCGCGCCTCGGCCTCGCGCGCCGACATCGAGTCCAGGCGCGCGTACCACGGCCGCAAGATCGCAACACCGAGAGCCACGCTCGCGAGGCTCGCCGCCACGACGAGGGTTCGCGAGCGGCCGGGGCTCCATGGCGCTCCGGCGAGCCTCGCCCCGACCGCGACCGCGAGGGCGAGCCAGACGACGAGGATCGCGCGGCCGTTGTGGTGCGTCGGCGCCCCGCCGCGGAGCGCCGCGAGCGAGAGGGCACCGACCATCGCGACGAGGGAAACGACGGGACCGCGCCAGCGCGCGGCGAACTCGGCCCGCGGCAGCATGATCCAAGTCAATCCGCCGAGGAGCCACAGCTCCGGCTCCTCGCGGACGAGCGCGAGCGGATAGGCGAGCGCCGCGAGCGGATCTTCGCCGCCGAGCGCGCGCTTGTAGGCAGAGACGCGCGCGAGGAAGTGCAGCGCCTCGCCGTGCGCGAGCGCGTTGTGAAGAATCCACGCCAGCGGGCCGGCGAGGGCGAGCACCGCCGAGACGAGGCGCGCGCGGAGCGAGGTCGGGGCGGAGAGGCGCCCCGGGAACAGCTGCATGAAGACGAACGCGCCGGCGAGCGACCAAGGCTCGTAGCGCGACAGGGAGGCCGCGAGCAGCGCCGCCCCGCCCACCACGCGGAGTTTCCCCGACGAGGCGGCGAGCGTCGCCACGGCGAAGAGCGCGAGCGCCGCGGTCGGCAGCTCGGGGACGGTCGCCACGCCGAGGCGTGCGCTCCATGGAAAGAGCGACGCGGCGAGCGCGCCGACGAGGACGGCGCGCCGCTCGACGACGAGGAGCCGAGCCGCGAGGAGGATCAGCGCGGACGACGCGAGTCCCACCGCGAACGCGACCACCCGGGCGCAGCCGAGGCTCGTGTCGCCGACGAGGCGCATCGCCCCGCCCGTGAGCCAGAACGGGAACGGCAGCCAGCTCGTGCCGGTCGGATCGAGGCGGGGCGCGTGCGCGAAGCTCTGCGCGAGCACCACACGCGCGTAGTCGTCGTCGCTGACCGCGCGAAACCCGGTCGCGAGGACGGTCGCGCCGATCAGCGCCTTGGCGCCGAGGACGATCGCGAAGTCACGACGAGGGCCGTCGAGCTCCGCCTCAAGGTCCACGCGGTGGCTCCTGCGGAGCGGCTGCGGTCGAGCTCGCGGGCGCCGAGGCCGACGGGCGCGGCGGGAGCGGCGCATCGATGCCGGCAAGCAGCGCGCGGCCTGGCTCGTTCGCAGGGTGAATCGACGGGCCGTTGATGTCGACGGTGAACGCGTAGAGCATCGGCTCGGCCCCCGGCTCCTCGACGACCGCGTGCACGCGCACGTGCTGGAAGCACGCCGACTCGGTGGCGGTGCTCCAGGCGATGGGCCGACCCGGATGCTTGACGGAAATCATGTCCGGAATGCTCGCCTGCGTCGGGCGGTATCCCTGGACCAACGCCAGCGCGTTGCGCTCGTCACCGGCCTCGAACTTGCGCTGCATCCACAGGATGGAGCCCGCCGCGAACAGGCTCGTCAGCAGCATCGTCAGCGTTCGGCGGTTCACCACGGCTCGCTCTCGGTCGACGGCGTCTCTTGCCGCAGCGGCCGCGCGCACGCAAGCCGCCCGGTGGGGGGCGCGGCAGAAGGGGCCGCGCGTCGGGGCGCGACCACGGGCAGACGCGCGCGGCTCAACCCCGCTCGTCGCGCAGGCCACCGAGCGCCCGGTAAGCTCGCGCCAGCGCGCTCGCAACGCTCGCCTTGCCACGAGGGGTCTGGGCGATCACGGTCTCGAGCCGACCGGGTTGCCTGCGCTCGAGCCACGCGAGCGCCTCGATGACGGCGGGAGAAACGGCGGCCCCCGACGAGAGGGAATCCACGGCCGACGCGATCATGCTCGATGGGCGCACGCGATCGTGGTGCTCGAGCAAGAGCCACGCCGCGAGCGCCCCCTCGGACTGGTTTCGTTGGCGGGTCGCCCAGACGATGAACGGGCGGATGGCCTCGACGCCCGCGATGGCGGCCCGGGCCTCGGCCGCGGCCGCAAGGCCGACGCCATCCTGGAGTCGATGGCGTCCGGACGTGAGCCGGTCCACGAGCACCTCGACGGTGATGTGTCCTATCGCGAGCGCCACGGCGAGCTCGATGTCGTTGAGGAGGCGTTCGGTCCAGCCGCGCATCTGCTCGCCCCGGTAGCGAGCTTCGGCAGGGCCTGCGGTCAGCGCGCCGACGTTCTGCTTGAGCACGCGGCCCAGCATCACGCCGGAGAGCCGACCTCGCCAGGCTGGCATCGCCGTCAAAACGTAGCGCACGCGCCGCGAGTCGAGCGCGACGGTCGCGAGCGCCGCGCGGGGTGCGAAGGTGACCGAGCGACACGCCGCGAGCACGACCTGCTCGAGCACGCCCTGAGGCCGGCGGCAGGGATCGAGATCGATCTCGTCGTCGGGGAGATCGCGCCCCCGAGGGCGGGCGCGCGCGACCCGCCGCGCGAGTTCGATGACGCGCTCGTCGGTGATGTGAGGCGAGACCCAGGCGAGCTCGAGCAACCCCGGCGGCACCGTCTCTCGACCGAGCGTCGCGTCGCACAGCTCGACCAGACGGTGCTCGGCTGCGAGCGCACGACCGAGCACGAGGGGCTCTCCGGCGATCGGCGCGGCCTCGAGGTCCGCGAGCAGCTCCCCCGGAGAGCGCACGCGCGTCGCGGCCAACGCGGCGGCGATCCAGGCCGCGAGACGCGCCTTCCCCGTCAACACGCCGAGCCGCTCGGTCGAGGTCGAGAGCGCCTTGGCCGCCTCCGCGACGAGCTCGCGGTAGTCCTCCTCGGCGCCCGAGCGAGGATCGTCCGGGGGTCGCAGACCGAGTCCGACGGCGAGGCCGGTGGAGGCGGGCTGCTCGCGATCGCCGCACAGCTCCACGAGCCCGACGACGCGCTCGCGCGGGAGAAGACGGGCCGCCCACATCGCGCCCTCCTCGTCGAGCTGCGGCCCCGCGGCACCGAGCGCACCGGCGACGTCGGCCGTGAGCGCGCCGCCCTCTTGCATCGCACGGAGCGCCGCGGCGAAGCGCCCGGAGTCGACCGTCACCCGCGCGGCGTGCTCGCCGAGCGCCGCGACGGCGCGCGCACGCACCTCGGCCGCCGGATCGTTGGCCGCAAGCCGCACGCGGAGCGCCTCCGCCGCGTGGTTCGACGCGACCGCCCGGCGCACTTGCCGGGCGGGATCGACCGCGAGGCACTCGAGGATGCGGACATCGCGCGTCCACCGCGCGGTCGCCTCGCGGATCGCGGCGTCGTCAGCCTGACTCCAGGCCTCGGCGAGCATCGGAGGCAACGCGTCGCTCGGCACGAGGGCGAGCCACAAGCGCTCGAGGACGGGAGCGCGCGACGGCCAGGTCGCGGCGCGCTCGAGGGCGGCGACCGTAGCCCGCGGATGCGACGCCGCCGCCAGCACGAAGAACGGATCCCGCGCGCGTCGGAGGAGGAGCTCGTCGCGCACCTCGGGCGGGGCGTCCGGGTGAACGACGAGCGCGCGCTCGAGGTCGGAGACGATCTCGCAGGGATCGTCATCGTGGATCCCGAAGACCTCGCGATGCGACGCCTCGAGGGCGGCGGCCTCGCTGGCGACGCGACGGGCGATCACCTCGAGGGCGTCGCGGCCTGCACCCAGGGACTGGACGAGCGCGAGCAGCACCGTCGAGCGACCTTCGGTCGCGAGGGCGACGTTGACCTCCGGCGCGTTGCGCTCCGGGTGCTCGGCGAGCCGTTCGAGAAGTTCGGGATCGAGCATGCTTTCGGTACCTAGCGGCAGGTCGAACCCTTGCTATATACCGTGCATGCTCGCGCTCAGCCCGCCGGAGATCGTCGCGCTGCTCGGCTCGCTTCCGGCCGCACGAACGCCGTTCATATGGGGCCCCCCCGGGATCGGGAAGAGCGCCCTCGTGCGGCTCGCGGCGGAGCGCCTCGACTTGCCGTGCGTCACCTTACTCGGAACGCAGCTCGCCCCGGAAGATCTGATCGGCGTGCCGCGCATCCTGCGCAGCACGGTCGGCGACGGAGAGCGGCACGTCACCGAGTTCTGTCCACCGCGCGCGATCCTCCGAAGCGAGCCATTTTTACTGTTCATCGACGAGCTGAACAGCGCGGTCCCGGACGTGCAGAAAGCCTTCTACTCGCTGATCCTCGACCGCCGCCTCGGCGACTACGAGCTCCCGGAGGGCTCGCGCGTGGTCGGTGCAGGAAATCGCATCGAGGATCGGGCGCTCGTGCGTCCCATGGCGACCGCCCTCTCGAACCGCATGCTGCACGTCGCGCTCGAGCCGAATGCCGAGGCATGGCTCGCCTGGGGCGCCGAGAGCGGCCTCCACCCGCTCGTGCTCGGCTTCGTGCGAGCCCGCCCCGATCGGCTCCATGAGCTGCCACCGACCGACACGACGCCCGCCTACCCGACGCCGCGTGCGTGGCACCTGCTCTCCGACGCGCTGTCGTCGGTCGACGAGTCCCTCTGGCCTGCCCTCGCCGCCGGGAGCGTCGGGGATCGGGCCGGGGCCGAGTTCAGCACGTACGCGAAGCGCGCCTTGCTCGCGCCGAGCCTCGCCGCGCTCGCAGAGGGTCTCGCGAGCTGCCCCGACGATCCGGATCTTCTGTATTTCCTTGGCGCGAGCTGTCTCGCGACGGTCGGCAAGAAGAGCGCGGACGAGGGTCTCATCGCGGCCCGCGCGCTCGTCGTGCTCGCGACCCGCTCGATGGAAATCGCCGTCTGGACGGTGGACGGAGCCCTCCGCCGCAGCCGGAAGACGGCGGCGCTCGAGGCGTTCCTCGAGCACATTCGCACCGCGGGCTCGCAGGTGCTCGTCGACGTCCTGCGGCTCGGTCGCTTCGGTCGCGAGGGCTGAGGCCACCCTCGTGGAGCGCCTGTCCGACTCCGAGGTCCGACAGCTCTACGCCGATCCGGCGGGAGCCGCGCGGCAGTCACGCGACAAGCTCGCGGCCGCGCGGATCTGGCTGATGAAGCACAAGCCATTCTTCGGCGTGCTCGCGCGGGCGTTTCGGCTCGAGGCTTCGCTCGCGGTTCCGGCCTACCGGCTCTTGGCCGACGACCGCCTGCTCTACAACCCGATCGTCGTCCTCGGGGCGCGCTTCCCGGCCGTCTGCGCACGGCTCGCGCACCTCGCGCTGCACGCGGCGCTCGGAGCCTTCGGTCGGCGACGCGAGCGCGAGCCCCGCCGCTGGAACGTCGCCTGCGATCTCGCGATCGCCCCGCTCCTCGAGGCCGCGGAGCTCGGCGTCGGCAGCGCGCCGGTGGCCGCGTTCGCCGAGCGGGAGGTGGTGCTGCCCCGCGGGGCGAGCGCGGAGGCGTACTTTCCTCATCTCGCCGAGGGCGTCGCGCCCGATCCGCTTTGGTGCGACCTGTGCGACCCACCCGGAGAGGTCGATGCCGCCGCGGGGCGCTTCACACGGCAGGATGGGGGCGACGACGGTGACGAGGCGACGCCACGCGCCGGCGGCGACCGCGACGACGAGGGCCTCGGAGGGGCGCCCATCGAGACGCGCGACGCGGCCGCACGCGAGCTGCAATGGAAGCTGCGGCTCGCCGCGGCGCTCGAAGAGGATGCGGCGCGCGGGCACACCACCTTCGGCGACGTTCCGGCCTGGCTCGACGAGCTCGTCCGCGCGACGATCGAGCCGCCCGCCGATTGGTCCGCGGTGTTGCAGCAGTCGATCCATCAGCTGCAGCGCACGAGCCGCAGCTACCTTCGCCCGTCGCGGCGCATGAGCTCGCTCGTGGGTGGCGATGGCACCTGGCCCGACCTGGTGACGATGCCAGGCCGCCGCATCGAGAGCGCAGGACGGCTCGTCGCCGTCGTGGACACCTCGGCCTCGCTCCCGTCGGGCACGCTCGCGCGCTTCTTCGGCGCGCTGGTCGCGACCGCGGCCGCCGAGGGGATCGACGAGCTCCGGCTCGTGCAGGCGGACTCCGCGGTGACGTACGACGAGCACGTGTTCGCAGCCGAGCTCCTGTTTCGCGCGGTCGCCGTCGTGGGCCGGGGCGGCACCGACTTCGGACCCGCGCTGCGTCACCTCGCGGACGAGGGCCGGCGCCAAGGCCAGTGCTTCACCGTGGTGTACCTGACCGATCTCGATGGGCGCTTCCCCGACGCGGCGGAGGCCCGCTCGCTCGACGTGCTGTGGGTCGTCCCGGGTCGGCCGAAGGCGCCGCCGCCCTTCGGACGGCTGATCGAGATGACCCCGCGCTGACGTGCACGGGCCCGCGATGGGGAGGAGCGAAGCGGAATGACCTCGTGGTCATGAGCATCGCACCACAGGACGCAACGCCGAAATCGGCGCTCACACCCCGAGCGACACCCCGAGCGGGAGTCACATCGGAAAGCAGATGCCCAGGTTCATGCAGCCCGTTCCGCCTGCTGGCTTGCACTTGCGGTCGGCCGGGCAGCCGCCCTTGCCGGCGGGCTCGCCGGTCTTCGACGTGTCGCAGAAATAGCGGCAGACGCCGTCGTCGGGGGCGTTGTTGTTGCACAGCTGCGACTCGCCGCAGTCGTTGCGGTACATGCACTTGCCGCCCTCGCTGACAGCTTGGGAGGAGGGCGAGTCACAGACCGCGAGGCACGACGCGGGGTCGGTGAGATGGCAGTCGGTCCCCTTCGCGCAGTTGCCCGCGAAGAGATCGCAGATCGGGAGGTAGCTGCAGACCATCGCGAACGCCGACTTGCCGTCCTCGAAGTTGAGGTTGACGTCGCAGGAGCCGCCGCCACACGGCTCGTTGTTGGCCGGGCAACAGAACGGGGAGCAGTGCTTGTCGATGCACGACAGGCCGCTCTTGCACTCGCTGTTCGTGGAGCAGTCGGCGCCCTTGTCCTTCACGCCGCCGAGGTCGGCGAGGCACATCGACTTCGACACGCCTTCGACCTTCGTGACCCCGCAGAACTTGCCCGAGGGACAGTCCTGCTTAAGCAGGTCGCACTCGCCGACCGGGATGTTCGTGTATTCCACGCTGCAGGTGGCGCCGCCGCTCGAGGTCGAGCCGCCCGCGCCACCCGAACCGACGACGCTGCTGACGCTCGGGATCGTCGTCGAGGAGGAGCTGACCATCGCCGAGCCGCCCGTTCCGGTCGCGTTCCCCGACGCTCCGGTGTCGTCGGAGGAGCAGCCGTAAGACCAGGCGAGCGCGGAGACGAGGGCGAGCGCGCCCACGAAGGAGTGTCGAAGGATCATTCGGGGATGGTAGCGCCTCCATTCGCCGCAGACGAGATTCTCGCGCGCCGGAGCGCTGACATCGGGAGGACGCGAGCCGCCGTCCACGTTGGGAGACGCGCCTCGCGGCCCGGCCTTCGTCGGCGATCGCGAGGAGGCCGCGATGGCCACGCAGGCGGCGATGGCCAAGGAGGCTCGCCCGGCGTGGCGAAAAAAACAGCGCCTCGGCGGACCTGGGGGGGAGGTCTCCGCCGAAGCGCTGCGTCGACCGGACTGCACATTCCAGACCAGCCGCGACGCCCGGGAAAATGCGGCGAAAAACGGTCGGCCCGGCTTCGCCACCGTGCAAATCTGCAAGCTCACCCTGCAACCTTGAAAGCGGCAGGCAGCCGCGCGGCGCTCAGAGCCCGGCGTGGACGGCGTCGATGACGGCCTTCACGGTGTCGACCGGCGTCTCGGGGACGATGCCGTGTCCGAGGTTGAAGATGTGGCCCGGCCGACCGCCGGCCGCACGCAGGACCGCCCGTGCGCGCTCGACGGCGACCTCGCGCGGCGCGAGCAGGAGGAGCGGGTCGAGGTTCCCCTGGACCGCGTGGTCATGGCCGATGCGAGCCCAGGCCTGATCCAGCGGGATGCGCCAGTCGACGCCGATCACGGTGCCTCCCGCGTCGCGCTGCTCCTCGAGCAGGGTCGAGGTGCCGGTGCCGAAGTGGATCACCGGGACGCCGAGTGTCATCGCATCCCGCAGGATGTGCTCGACGTGCGGCTTGACGTGCTCGCGGTAATCCTCGACCGAGAGCGAGCCGACCCACGAGTCGAAGAGCTGGACGGCCTGCGCACCAGCCCCGACCTGAGCGCGCAGGAGCCTCCTGACGACCTCGCTGACCTTGGTCATCAGGTCGCGAAACAGGGCGGGCTCGGACCACATCATTTTCTTCGTGATCTGGTACGACGACGACTTGCCGCCCTCGATCAAGTAGCTCGCGATGGTGAACGGCGCGCCCGCGAAGCCGATGAGCGGCGTCTTGCCGTCGAGCTCACGGCGGATCAAGCGCACCGCCTCGAGCACGTAGCCGAGGCCGTCTTCGGGGTCGCAGATCCGCAGCCGGTCGACGTCGGCCCGCGTGCGCACGGGATGGTGAATGACCGGCCCCTCGCCCTTGGCGAACTCGAACGGCGCCCCCATCGGCTCGAGCGGCAACAGGATGTCGGCGAACAAGATCGCCGCGTCCATCCCGAGTCGGAGCGGCTGCAGCGTCACCTCGAGCGCCAGCTCGGGCGTCTTGCAGATCTCGAGCATCGAGTGCTTCGCACGGAGCGCGCGGTACTCGGCCATGTAGCGCCCGGCCTGGCGCATGAACCACACCGGTGTGACGTCGACGGGCTCCCGTCGGCAAGCGCGGAGAAATCGGTCGTGCATGCAGGTCGGGGGAGCATAGTCGATGGCGCGGCGCTTGGCGCGGACGACGCGCGGGCGCATCGACGTTGCGTCCCACGACACGTCACGATAGCGAGAAGGGCGATGAACTCCTCGCGCATGGGCGTGCTCGCCCTCGGGCTCCTCGGCTGTGCCATGAAACCCTCGCAGGCGAAGGCGCCGACCCCGGAAGAGCTCGGCGTCGCCGAGACGGGCGAAGCGGACATCGCCTCGGAGGAGAAGGCGCTGAAGCCCGTGATCAAGTCGACCGCCGAGGTGAAGAACGAGTGCTGCCAGCAGTGCGTGAGCGGACTCGCCCAGGACAAGACCGGCGACGATCCCGCGAAGGTGCCGTGCGCGGATTACACCTGGGTCTTGAAGGAGGAGTGCCTCGCGTTCTTCCGCAAGACGCCGATGACGGCCGCCGAAGCGAAGGGCTGCGCCGCCGCCGCTCCCGCGCCCGAAGCCGCGAAGTGACGTGACGGGCCGGTCGATGCGACGCTCCGTCCTCGTCGGGCTGCTGGCCGCGGCGAGCGCCTGCCACGAGGTCCCGAGGCCACGAGCGCAACCGAACGCCGCGGTCACCGCCCCCTCGGCCGGCGTCCCCGCCCTCGACGTCCTCGGCCCTCCGGCACCCGCCGCCTCGGCAGCAGGCACGCTGGCCCCTCCGCCCGCGACGCAGCCCACGGAGACCACGCCGACCGAAGCCACTGCGGCCGAGGGCCCTCCGCCCGCGACGCAGCCGCTCGGCACCCGCATCGACATGAGCGGCCAGGCGATGGGCACACGCCTCACCTTCGCCGCGTACGTCGACGCCACCCACGACGAGGCGGCCATCCGCCGCGCGCTCGAGGCGGCGTACCTCGAGGTGGTGCGGCTCGAGGGGCTGATGACACCGTGGCGGGACACGAGCGAGCTCTCACGCGTCAACGCCGCCGCGGGGAAGGCGAAGGTCGCGGTTGGCCCCGAGATGCTCGAGGTGATCCAGAAGAGCCTCTGGGTCGGCAAGGCCTCGGGAGGCGTCTTTGACGTCACCTTCGCTTCGATGGGCAAGCTGTGGCGCTTCAATCACGACATGGACGGCGAGGTGCCCGCGGCGGCCGAGCTGGCGCGCGCCCGCAGGAGAATTGACTACCGTCAAGTCGAGGTCGATCCGCGAGCCTCGACCATCTTCCTGCGGCGAGCCGACCAGAAGATCGACTTCGGTGGCATCGCGAAGGGCTACGCGGTCGACCGGGCCGCGGCGGTGCTGCGGGCGGCGGGCCTCGACGCCTTCTACGTGCAGGCCGGCGGCGATCTGTTCGTGCAGGGGGCGAAGCCGGACGGCTCGCCGTGGCGCGTCGGCGTCCGCGACCCACGGGGACCGGAGGGGAGCTTCTTCGCGCGCATCGCGGTCCTCGACCATGCCTTCTCGACGGCCGGCGACTACGAGCGCTCGTTCTTCAAGGACGGCAAGCGCTACCACCACATCATCGATCCGCGCACCGGCTATCCGGCGTCGCAGACGCGCAGCGTGACGGTGTGGGCGAAGGACGCGTTCACCGCCGACGCGATCGACGACGCGGTCTTCATCCTCGGCCCGAAGCGGGGCTTGGCGCTCGTCGAGTCGATCGACGACTGCGGCGCCGTGATCGTCGACGCGGCGAACAAGGTGTGGATCTCGAAGCGACTGAAGGGCCTCGTCGAGACCTTCCGCGAGCCGACCGATGGCCCATAAGGTGCGGTCGACCGCGCCTCCGCGTACAATGCGCCTCCGAGCGGAAGCCCCCCCGCCGCTGGAGGATCTCGTCATGCAGGTGAAGTGGAAGAAGGCGACGACGGCAGCCCTGGCGCTGACCGTGGTCATGGCCGCGACGTGGACCGGCTGCGGCGACAACGATCCGATCGCGCCCACGGTGAAGCCCTCCGGCAGCGGCGGCGCGACCGCCTCGTCGAGCGCCGCCACGGGAGGCGCCGGAGGCTCCGACGTCGACCTGTGCCCGGGCGCGACCCTCTGCGGTGAAGCGTGCACGAACACGCAGTTCGATCCCCAGAACTGCGGCGAGTGCGGCAAGGCCTGCGCCGACGGCAAGGTGTGCGCCGCCGGCAAGTGCGCGCAGACCTGCGAGTCGGGCGGCACGAAGGAGTGCGCCGGCCTGTGCGTCGACGTCCGCAACGATCCGAAGAACTGCGGCGAGTGCGGCACCGCCTGCCAGCCCGGCGAGCTCTGCTTCGACGGCGTCTGTGCGCTCGAGTGCACGCTCGGCACGACGAAGTGCGAGGGGGGCTGCTTCAACCTGAAGAACGAGCCGAAGAACTGCGGCAGCTGCGGCAAGGCATGCGACACCGCGGCCGGTCAGGTGTGCTCGCAAGGGCTCTGTGCGTTCTCCTGCCTCGGCGGCACGACCAACTGCGACAGCCTCTGCGTCGACGTCCTGAATGATCCGAAGAACTGCGGCGGCTGCGGCAAGAGCTGCAAGGCCGGCGAGGTGTGCGACGGCGGCAATTGCTTCGACAAGTGCGGCATCGACCTCGTCAAGTGCGGCTCGAGCTGCATCGACGTGACGAGCGACCCGAGCCACTGCGGCGACTGCAACACCGTGTGCAAGGCCGACGAGATCTGCCAGAACGGCGACTGCAAGGTCTGCAACTCGAGCGTCACCGACTGCGACGGTGACGGGTGGAAGGTCGTCGATGGCGACTGCTGCGACATCCCCGGGGCGTGCGGCGCGAACCCGGCGCTCGTGAACCCGGGAGCCATCGAGGTGCTCGGCAACGGCGTCGACGAGAACTGCAACGGCAAGCAGGACCTCTACGACATCCCCGACACGGCCTCGTGCGACGCGATGCTCTCCGCGAACTCGAGCTCCGCGACGGACTACGCGCGAGCGCTCGGCATCTGCCGCACCACGCCGGCGAACCCGGTCTTGAAGGACCGCACCTGGGGCCTCATCGACGCCAAGCTCCTGCGCGCCGACGGCTCGGCGCTCGGTGACGCGCGCGCGCGCTCGATCCGCAACACCTACGGGACCATCTTGCCGGCGACGCTCGAGGGGCAGAAGGCGGTCGTGCTCTCGACCGGCATCGCCGCCGACAAGCAGCAGACGAGCCCCGGCCCGAACCTCGGCGGGGTCCTCGATTTCCCGAGCACGAAACACATGCCGACGAGCGAGGTCGACATCGCGGCGTGCTCCGACCCGAACTGCATCAAGGACTGGTTCACGACGGCGAACCTACCGCTGAAGGAGGCGAACCAGCTGCCCGCGGCGCCGAAGTGCGGCACGGGGACCGGCGGGACGCCGAAGCTCGCGCGGGACTCGGTGATGCTGATGCTGAAGCTCCGCGCGCCGACGAACGCGCGCGCCTTCTCGCTGTCGAGCTACTTCCTGTCGGCCGAGTTCCCGAGCTTCGTCTGCTCCTCGTTCAACGATCAGTTCGCGGTGCTCGTCGACACACCGAAGCCCACCTTTCCGGTCCCGAACCCGGTCGACAAGAACCTGATGGTGTTCGATGACGGCAAGGGCCAATGGCCGATCGGCATCAACGTCGCGAAGGGCACGCCGCTCTTCAGCGTGTGCAACCTGGCGTGCGCCACCGATCCGAACAAGGGCGGCAACGCCGAGGTGAGCGCGTCGTCGTGCTCACTCGGCGCAGCGCAGCTCCTCAACACCGGCTTCGGGGTGAACGACGGGACGTGCCCCGCGGGCGGCGGTACCTTCTGGCTGACCACGACGGGCAACGTCGTACCGGGACAGCTCCTCACCCTGCGCATCGTGATCTGGGACGTCGGCGACACGACCTTCGACTCGACGGTGGTCCTCGACGGCTTCAAGTGGCTGCTCGATGCGACGGTGCCGGGGACGACGGAGAACTGAATCGGGCCGCTCGGGCTGGGAGCGCCGTGCCCGTCGTTGGCCTCGGCGCTCCGAGGCTCACCTACGGGTCGGTAGGTCACCGCGGAGGCGCTCGGCGAGGCGGGTGCGGCGCCGCTCCTTGCGGACCTCGGCGAGCGCGAGCGACAGCGCGTGGGGGTGCGCCACGAGCACGACGAGGCGCTTGCCGCGCGTGACCGCGGTGTAGATGAGGTTGCGCGAGAGCATCACGAAGTGCTGCGTCAGGACCGGCACGATGACGCACGGGTACTCGCTGCCCTGGCTCTTGTGGATGGTCGTCGCGTAGGCGAGGGTGAGCTCGTCGAGGTCGGTGTCGCCGTAGACGACGATGCGCTCGTCGAAGCGCACGAGCAGGCGCTGGTTCTCGACGTCGATGGTGTCGACGCGACCGACGTCGCCGTTCCACACCTCGCGGTCGTAGTCGTTGCGCAGCTGCATCACCTTGTCGCCGAGCCGGAACACGCGCGTGCCCCGACGCAGCTCCGGCTGGTCTTCGCGGGGCGGGTTCAGCTCGGCCTGGAGGAGCTCGTTCAGCGCGACGGCGCCCATCGGGCCGCGCTGCATCGGGGTCAGCACCTGCACGTCCTCGATCGGATCGAGCTGAAATCCGCGGGGGATCCGCGTCGTCACGAGCTCCTTCACGGCATCGAGGGCCTCCTCCGGCGACCGCCGATCGAGGACGTAGAACTGCTCGCCCCGGCCCTGCGCACCGACCGGCGCCTCGCCCTCGTGGATGCGGTGCGCGTTCGCGACGATCGAGCTGCCCTCGCCTTGCCGGAAGATGCGGGTGAGCCGGATCGTCGGCACGCGCCCGGACTCGATGACGTCGCGCAGCACCGCGCCCGGGCCGACCGACGGGAGCTGATCGACGTCACCGACGAGGACGAGCCGGGCGTCGGTTCGCAGCGCCTCGAGCAGCGACGTCGCGAGCTCGAGCGGCACCATCGAGGTCTCGTCGACGATCACCGCGTCGGCCTCGAGCGGCGCGTCGGCGTTCGCCTGGAAGGCCCCGGTCTTCGGATCGAAGCCGAGCAGCCGGTGCAGCGTCACCGCGTCGCGCCCCGTCGCCTCCGACATGCGCTTCGCGGCGCGCCCCGTCGGCGCGGCGAGGGCGACCCGGAGGCGCGCGTGATCGAAGAGCCGCAAGATCGCCCGCACGAGCGTCGTCTTGCCGACGCCGGGTCCGCCCGTGACGACGAGCACCTTGCTCCGCGCGGCCTCGGCGACCGCGGCGCGCTGCGTGGTGTCGAGCACGAGGTTCGTCGCGCGCTCGAAGTCGGCGATCGCGCGGTCGACCTCGCGAAGCTGCGTCGGCTCACCGAGGAGCTCGAGCAACCGCTTGGCCGTCCGCGTCTCGGCCGAGTGGAGCTCGGGGCTGTAGATCGCCTCGCCGTCCCAGACGAGGCGCTTCTGGACGAAGAGCACGTCGATGGCCTGCTCCACGACGTCGGGGCTGCACTCGAGCAGCTCGCTCGTGGCGCCGACGAGCGTCTCGCGCTCTGCGAGGACGTGCCCGCGCTCGCAGATCTGGTGGAGCGCGTGGAGCACGCCGGCCTGCGCGCGCTCGGGCGAGTCGACCGGGATGCCGATGCTGCGGGCGATCTGGTCGGCGGTCTTGAAGCCGACCCCCCAGACGTCGAGCGCGAGCCGGTAGGGCGACTGCGAGACGACCGCCATCGCCTTGGTTCCGAAGCGCTTGTAGATGCGCATCGCGAGGGACGGTGAGGCGCCGTGCGACTGGAGAAAGACCATGATCGCGCCGATCTGCCGGTGCTCGCTCCACGCCTTCGCGATCGCGTCGACGCGCCGCTTGCCGAGGCCCGACACCTCGCGGAGGCGGGCGGGCGAGCGGTCGAGCACCTCGAGCGTCGTGTCCCCGAAGGCCGCGACGATGCGCTTCGCGTAGGCCGGGCCGATCCCGGGGACGAGCCCCGAGGCGAGGTAGCGTTCGATCCCGTCGAGGGTCGACGGGGCGAGCACGAGCAGGGTCTCGGCCTTGAATTGCCGACCGTGGCGCGGATCGTCTTGCCGCTTGCCGGTCGCGCGGATGCGAGCCCCGGGAGGCGCGGGCGGGATCACGCCGACGACGGTCTCGGGCTCCGGGCGACCGTCGACCTTCACGCGCAGCACGCGAAACCCGGTCCGCTCGCTCTCGAACGTGACATGCGTCACCTCGCCCTCGAGGAGGCCCTCGATCGGCCGCGCGCACAGCGCGGGGAGGTTCAGGCTCTTCTGGTCGCGGCTCACGATCGTCGTCGATTCTTCTACTTGAGCGGACGTACAGGTAAAGGCAAAGTGCGCGCGGTGTCCAACGAGTCCCGTCTTCACGAGCGCTGCGCTTGCGGCTCGAGGTTGTCGTCGTACCGCGCAGAAGGAGGGGCCGGCTCGTTCGTGCTCGAAGGAACGAGGCGGGTCTACGAGCGCGCCCGGCCGTTCCGCATCGACCACATCGCGCTCGATCTCGAGCTCGACCACCCACGACGGTCCTTCAAGGCGACCGCGGAGATCGAGTTCGAGCGGATCGATCCGCGCGCCGAGTACCTCGTCCTCGATGCGGTCGGCTTCGAGCTCGACTCGGTCGTGCTCGACGGCTCGCGCGCCCGCGCTGTGACGTTCGAGTATGACGGCGAGAAGCTCGCCGTGCGCGTCGCGGAGTCACAGCAGACCGGCACGCTCCGAGTCCGCTACCGCGCGACACCGCGGCGCGGCATGTACTTCCTCGCGCCCGACGAGGCCGTCCCCCATCGCCCGGCCCAGATCTGGACCCAGTGCCAGGACGAGGACGCGCGCCACATCTTCCCCTGCCACGACAAGCCGCACGCGCGACAGACTTTCGAACTCCGCGTCACCGCGCCGCGAGGCTGGCACGTCCTGTCCAACGGCGAGCGCGTGTCGGGCGCCGCGAGCGAGCGGCGAGGCCGGTTTCACTACCGGATGCGGGAGGCGATGCCGAGCTACCTGTTCACGCTCGTCGCGGGTACCTTCGTCACGCTCGACGGCGGGAGCGTCGGCGACGTCCCGGTCTCGTACCTCGTGCCGCCAGGTCGCGAAGAGGACGCTCGGCGCACCTTCGCCCGCACCCCGGAAATGATCGCGCTCTTCGCGCAGCGCACCGGGATCGACTACCCGTGGTCGAAGTACGCGCAGATCGTCGTCAGCGACTTCATCTTCGGCGGCATGGAGAACACCGGCGCGACGACGATGTACGAGCACGTGCTCCTCGACGAGCGCGCCGCGCTCGACATCACGAGCGAGGACCTGATCGCGCACGAGCTCGCGCACCAGTGGTTCGGGGATCTCGTCACCTGCCGCGATTGGTCCCACGCGTGGCTCAACGAGGGCTTCGCGACGTTCTTCGAGCACGTCTGGCGCGAGCACGCTCACGGCCGCGACGAGTACGAGCACACCCTGCGCGCCGACCTGCATGCCTACCTCTCCGAGGCCGACTCGCGTTACCGACGACCGATCGTGTGCCACGACTACGAGGCGCCGATCGACATCTTCGATCGGCATCTCTACGAGAAGGGCGCCCTGACGCTGCACGCGCTCCGGCTCGAGGTCGGCGAGGAGGTCTTCTGGCAAGGCGTGAACGGCTACCTCGGCCGTCATGGCTCGAACGGGGTCGAGACCCGCGATCTGCAGCGCGCCCTCGAGTCGATCGACGGCCGCAGCCTCGAGCAGTTCTTCGATCAGGGCGTCTACCGCGCCGGCCATCCGCGCTTGCTCGTGGACGTCCAAGCCGAGCCCGGTCAGCTCGTGGTGTCGGTGCGGCAGATCCTCGAGGGGCACGGCGCGAGCCAGGAGCGACCGTTCGAGCTCGAGCTCGAGCTCGACATCGGTGAAAGCGAGGGCCGCAAGCCCCGGCGCGAAGTTCGCCGCGTCGACGAGGTCTCGCACACCTTCGTGATCCCGGTGCGCGAGCGGCCACGCTTCGTGGTGATCGATCCGCGGCTGCGCGTCGTCGGCAGCGTGCGCGCGAAGCTCCCCGCCGACCTCGCGCGCCACCAGCTCATCGAAGCGCCGACCGCGCGTGGCCGCCTGCTCGCTGCCGAGCAGCTCGGCAAGCGTGACGATGCCGCCTCCTTGCGCGCGCTCGCGGAGTGCCTCGCGCGTTCCCGCGAGTTCTGGGGCGTGCGCGCCGCGGCAGCGGCGGCCCTCGGACGTCGCCGCTCGCCCGAGTCGTTCGAGGCGCTCCGCCGCAGCCTGAAATCGCGCAACCCCAAGGTGCGCCGCGCGGTCGTCCAGGCGCTCGGCGAGTTCCGATCATCCGAGGCGGCGGCGCTGCTCGCCGAGATCCTCGAGTCCGAGCCGAGCTACCTCGTCGCGGCGGCCGCGTGCCGCGCGCTAGGGGCGACCCGTCAGAAGAGCGCGCTCGACCTGTTGCAGGGAGCCCTGTCACGACCGTCCTGGGCCGACGTCGTTCGCTCGGCGGCGCTCGCCGGCCTCGCCCGGCTCCGCGATGACCGGGCGGTGTCGCTCGTCGTCGACGAGACCCGCTACGGGCGACCGACCCGCAGCCGTCGCGCGGCGCTCGCGGCCCTCGTCGAGCTGGCGCCGACCCGTGCCTCGCGCGAGCACCTCGAGGAGCTGCTCGACGATGCCGATCCGTACCTCCGCGTCGACGTCGTCGAGGCGCTCTCCGACCTCGGTGATCCGGCGGCGCGCGGCGCGCTCCAGGAGCGCCTCGATCGCGAGCTCGATGGTCGCGTACGACGGCGGATCCGAGAGGCCATCCGCGACCTCGGCGGCCGCAGCAAGCGCGAGGTGCGGCAGCTGAAGGACGATCTCGAGCTCTTGCGCCGCGAGCACGACCAGCTCAAGGCCCGCCTCGCGCGCCTCGAAGCGCGGGGAACGCCGAAGAAGACCACGAGAAGGTGAGACCATGACCACGGACGAGATCCCGGTTCGACTCGAGCGACGCGGCGCCATCGGCATCCTGACGATCGATCGCGATTCACGCCTGAATGCGCTGTCGCGCGCGACCCTCTTCGCGCTCGGGCGCCTCGGCAAGGAGCTCGTCGAGGACCCGGAGGTCCGCGCGATCGTCGTCACGGGCGCGGGCACGCGAGCCTTCTGCGCGGGCGCCGACCTCAAGGAGCGTCAGGGTTTCACCCTCGAGGACGTGCGCGTGCAGGTCGGCCTCTACCGGAGCGAGCTCGGCGTGCTCGATCGCAGCCCGAAGCCGGTGGTCGCGGCGCTGAACGGCGTAGCCCTCGGCGGCGGTCTCGAGCTCGCGCTCGTGTGCGATCTGCGCGTCGCCGCCTCGCACGCCGTCCTGGCGCTGCCCGAAACCTCGCTCGGCATCATCCCGGGGGCTGGCGGAACGCAGCGGCTCGCCCGCGTCATCGGGGAGGGCCGCGCCGTCGAGATGATCACGCTCGGTCGTCGGCTCTCGGCGGCGGAGGCGCTCGCGTGGGGTCTCGTCAACCACGTGGTCCCCGAGGGAGAGGAGCTCCTCGAGGCGACCCTGAGCTGGCTCGGTCCGATCGCGCACGGCGCGCCGATCGCGCAGCGGGCCGCGCTCGCCGCCATCCGGGCGTCGTTCGAGGTTCCGCTCGAGCGCGGGCTCGAGCTCGAGAGCGTCTACTACGAGGAGACCCTCCGCTCGAAGGATCGCGTCGAGGCGCTCGCCGCGTTCGCCGAGAAGCGAAAGCCCGTGTTTCGCGGCGAGTGATCCACGCCGCGGGCGCAGGTACCTGAGCGACCCACGAGGACGCACGGCCACGGCGGGACTCCAGAGCGCGTCACCCCGAGCGAACTAATAGCGCCACACGAAGTCGACGGTGGGCCACACCTCGTTCGAACGGGGGTAACGGACCTCGGCGAAGCCGTCGGCGCCCGTCGCGACGACACGCTCGTGTTTGTCGGCGTTCCACGCGACAGCTCCCGCGGTGACACGGGTGTGCTCGCTCGTGCGGACGTCGACGCCGACGTACGCGCTGAGGAACAACGGCGAGAGCGGATCGTCCTCGGGGCGACCGATCCAGTAGGCGCCGAGCTCGCCGCGCACCCGCAGAACGTCGAGCACCGCGTGATCGTAGGCGGCGCGGAACTCGGTGCGCCAGCCGCCGAGCGCCGGCGCAAAACGCACCGTCGCGGGAGCCCAGGCATCGAGCGGTCGTGCAGCGTCGCCGCTGACCGTGAAGCCCTTCGTCACTTCGGCACGGACGGTGAGGGTCCCGCGCTCGACGCCGTCGCTCGCGAACGTCCCCTTCGACATCCACAGCGCGAGCTTCGGCACGAGGGTCACACCGGGCGCGTCGCACCAGCGCGCCCGCGACTCCTCGGCGGCCGCGACCTTGCATGACGGGACGAGATCGCCCGCGACGCCGAAGGGCTTCGCGAGGTGAAACGCGGGCGTCGGCACGCCGAAGCCAACGACGCCGCTCACGCGCACGGCACCGGGGCGCTCGGGGCGCAGCAGCCAGAAGCGCGCGTCGACGTGCGGAGCGACGAGCGCGACGAGCGGGTGAAGCTCGAGCTCGACGTGCGGCAGGCCGAGGCGCAGCGGGTTGAACACGCCGACCTGGAAGCTCTTCGGCGGCAGGAGATCGGCCGTCTCGCGCGGGGGGAGCGGCTCGGCCGAGACCGGCGCAGCGCTCGCGACGAGCGTGGACACGAGCGCGAGGACGAGCGGACGACGGCTCATCGCGTGATCCTCCAGGTGCCGATGACGGGCGCATGATCGGAGAGGCGCAGCACGTCGGAGGCGATCACGGGCCCGAGGCCATCCTCCCCTCCGACGCGCTGTCCCTTCCGTTGCACGACGTCGGTCGTGCCCGCGACCCAGCTCGTGGGCTTGGTCGCGAAGAGGTAGTCGAGGGTGCGGTTCCAGTCGCCGCGGACGCCGTCCTCGTTCGACTCGTCGGGCCCGAGGACCGAGAGGGTGAAGTAACGCGCCTGCGCCGCCTCCGTCGCACCGTAACGCTCGAGGGCGATCGCGGGGACGAACTCGTCGTAGAACGGCTGCATCACCTGGGGCGTGTAAGGCGGTTGCTCGAAGTCCTCGCTGCAGAGGGCCTCGTCGCGCTCGTCGATGAACTCTTCGAGGCGCACGGCCACCGGGGGCAGCTCGTTGAAGTCGCCGCCGACCACCGCGGGCGCGGTCTCGGCATCGAGCAGCTCGCGGATCTGGGCGATCTGACGCTGCTTGGTGCCGTCGTTGGCGTAAGCCTCGGTGTGCACGACGAGGGCGACCGCGCGCTCGCCCGGCCGGACCTCGAGCTCGGCGCGACCGACGGCGCGGTGGATGTAGAACATCCGGGTGAGGCCGCCCTGGTCGGTGCGATCCTCCTGGCGGATCCGCTCGGCGCGCCGGATCGGGTACTTCGAGAAGATCGCGTTGCCGAGGTTGATCCGGCCGACACCCTCGGAGGCGACGTACTGGCTGTTCCAGGTCTCGTAGTACGCCGCGTAGTTGAGGTTCGTGTTCTCGAGGATGCTTCGAACCATGTCGACGTACGCCGAGCGGCGCGAGTTGACCTCGATCTCCTCGGTCATCAAGACGTCCGGATCGAGCTCACGGATCAGCGCGTGGAGGCGCGCGAGGTTCTCGTCGACCTCCGCCCGCGACATCTGCACGCGATCCCCCCAGCAATCGAACCAGAACGGGATCCGCCCGGCGCCGTACTTGATGTTCCACGCGACCACCCGCAGCTCCGCGGGCGTCCCGGGATCGCCCGGCTCGACGAGCGCGGAGCGTCGAAACACCGGGACGTCTTCGCGCGCCGCCTCGTAGTCGACGGCGAGCGGCTCGCAACCGGCGGTGAAGGCGACGAGCGCCGCGGCGACCGCGAGGCCCTGGCTGCGCGCGAAGAGGGGGAGTCGTCGCATCGCGGCGGAGCCTGCGTCGGTCGCGGAATGCGGGCAAGAACGTCGCGAGATCGTGGCCGCTCGCGCGCGACGGTGTTAGCCGCGAGAGCGTCATGGGAGCACAGTGGAAGCAGAAGGGCCGCGAGGCCGCCGCGAACGCCAAGGGTCGGATCATGACGCGCCTCTCGCGCGAGCTGATGATCGCGGCGCGCGACGGGGCCGATCCGACGATGAACCCGCGCCTCCGGATGGCCGTCGAGGCGGCGCGCAAGGCGTCGATGACGCGCGACACGATGGAGCGCGCGATCAAGAAGGGCGCGGGCCTGCTCGATGAGCCGGTGGTCTACGAGACGGTGTTCTACGAGGGCTTCACGCCGCACCAGGTGCCGGTGATCGTCGAGTGCCTGACCGAGAACCGGAACCGCACCGCGGCGAACATCAAGCAGGCGTTCCGCAAGGGACAGATGGCGTCGACGGGCGCCGTCTCGTGGGATTTCGCGCGGGTCGGTGCGGTCGAAGCGACGCACGCCTCGGGCGCGGATCCCGAGGAGGCCGCGATCGAGGCCGGCGCGCAAGAGCTCGAGCCGAGCGACGAGGGAGGCACCACCTTCTACACCGATCCGGGCGACGTCGACGCGGTGTCGAAGGCACTCGCCGAGCGCGGCTGGACGCTCTCGAGCGCGCGGCTCATCTGGAAGGCGAAGAACCCGGTGTCGCTCGACGACGAGGCCAAGCGCACCGAGGTCGAGGCCTTCCTCGAGGCGCTCGACGAGGACGACGACGTGCAGCACCTCTACGTCGGGCTGGCGTGACGCGGCCTCGACGTGAGTGGATCTTCATCCGTCGCGGTCCCCCGGCCCGCGTGACGCGCTGGGCATGACAGCGCGTTCGGATGGGTGCACCATCGCCGGGGTGAGCGCCCCGAAAGACGATGGCGAGCGAGCGTTCTTGAGCGCCCTCGAGCGCGCGTCCGCCGATCCGGACGAAGTCGGCGCGGCCGATCGCCGGATCGCCGAGCTGCTCGAGCGCGTCGACCACCCGGAGGGCGAGGAGCTCCCGGGGGCACGTCCGTCAGGCGCGGCCGCGCCGCTCCGCGGGGTCGCGATGCGAACGGCCATCCCGCTCGCGGTGGACGGCCGGCGCGTGACGCTGCGGGTGGGCGCGGTGGAAGCGACCGCCGAGCTCGGTGAGCGGGTCTCGCCGGAGGTCGTGCGGGCCGCGATTCGCGGCGGAGAGGCCGTCCTCGTCGAGCTGCCCGAGGGCGAGCCGCCGCGCGTCGTCGCCGCGCTCCGAACGCGCGAGCCCGCCGAGGTCGTGCAGCGCGCCCGGACGCTGACGCTGGAGGCCGAGGACGAGGTGCTGCTGCGGGCGGGTCGGAGCGCCCTGCGGCTGCGCAGGGACGGGGATGTCGAGCTCGTGGGCTCACGCCTCTCGCTCGCGTCGCGCGGCTTGTTCCGCCTCGTCGGCCGGATGCTGCGCCTGAACTGACGGGGCGCGGTCGGAGCGGAGCACGGTCGCCGTCGACGAGGCTCGGCGGATCGGGCAGCATTCGCCGAATGGGCGGGTTCCATCTCGCGGGTGACGGGCTGCCGGGCGACGCCGTGGTGCGTCGCTTCGCGGCCGACGAGCGCCTCGACGAGCCGTTCTTCGTCGACGTCGAGTTCGCGACCGAGGACGCCGGGTTCGCGCTCGAGGCGAGCCTGCGGAGCCGCGCTTGCCTGACGGTGACGGACGACGCCGGCCGCGCCCGCCGCTACGAGGGCATCGTCACCGGCGGGCGCTTCGTCGCCCACACCGGCACCGAGCTTCACTTTCGCCTGGAGCTCGAGCCCGAGCTCGCGCTGCTCGCTCACCGGGCGGGGTGCCGCATCTTCCAAGATCAGTCCACCGTCGACGTGGTGAAGGCCGTCCTCGCGGAGGCGGGCATCGATGGGCGCACCGAGTTCCGGCTCGCGGCGGACTACGGCGTCCGGCCCTTCGTCGTGCAGTACCGCGAGAGCGATCTCGCGTTTCTGCGGCGCTTGCTCGAAGACGAGGGGATCACGTTCTTCTTCGAACACCGCGACGACGGGCTCTTCACGGTGTTCGCCGATCACGCGGACGCGTTCACCGGGCACTCGGGGCTCGCGCCCGTCACCTTCGGTTTGACCGCGGGCCTCGGCTCGACCGAGCCGCTCGACGCGTTCGCGCGTGAGGAGCGGCTGCGCCCGAACCACGTGCACCTCCGCGACTTCGACCACCTCTCGCCCCAGGTGAAGCCCGAGGCCGACGCCGCCTGCGACGGCCCGCTGCCGATCGAGGTGTTCGAATATCCCGCCGGGCTCGCGACCGGCGATGGGCAGGGTGACCGCCGCGCCAAGGTCCGGCTCGCGGAGCTCACCTCGGACGCCGTCGTCCTGCTCGGCGAGAGCCGCGCCCTCGGGCTCTGCCCCGGCCACCCCTGCCGGGTGACGGGGGCCTCCGAGCCCGGCCTCGACGGCGACCTGGTCATGATTTCCGTCAAGACCATAGGCGAGCATGGCGTCGAGGGCACCTCGGCGACCTGCGCGAACGCCTTCCGCGCGATCCCGGCCGGGGCCCCCTACGCGCCTCGCCGTGTGACGCCGCGCCCACGGATCCGCGGCGTGCAGACGGCGATCGTCACCGGCTCCTCGAACGAACAGCAAGCGATCTTCACCGACGAGCAAGGGCGCGTGAAGGTGCGTTTCCACTGGGACCGCTCGGGGAAAGGCGACGACCGCTCGAGCACCTGGGTGCGCGTCGCGCAGCTCGGCCTCGGCGGCTCGATGGTGATCCCGCGGGTCGGCTGGGAGGTCCTCGTCGCGTTCGTCGACGGCGATCCCGACCGGCCGCTCGTCGTCGGTCGCGTCTACAACGGCAAGCAAGTGCCGCTCGTCGACCTCCCCGCAGCCGCGACCGCCGGAGCGTTCAAGAGCCTCTCGACGCCCGGCGCAGCCGGCTCGAACGAGCTCGGCACCGACGACGCGAAGGGCAAGCAAGGCTTCACGCTCGCTGGCGCAAAGGACGTCAACACGTACGTCGGTGCGGACAAGACGGAGAGCGTGGGCGTCAAGGAGTCGCTCGCCGTCACCGGCAACCTGAGCTCGACGGTGGCCGGCGCCGACACCTGGACGATCGGCGGGAGCCAGACCATCCAGGTCGGCAACGCCCTCCAGAACAAGGCGGGCGGCGCGATCGCGACGAAGGTCGGGGGCCCCGAGACGGTCGGTGCCCTCGCGAACTACATCGAGGCCATCGGCAGCCGCGACTACGCCGTCGCCTCGAACCGGACGACGATCTCGAACGGCGTCCGCACGCTGGTCTCGGGCGCGATGACCCGCTCGGTCGGAGGCTCGCAGATCACGCTCACGCTCGGCGCGCTGAACGACGGCATGGCGTCGAGCTACGTCGAGACGGTCGGCGGCGTGAAGGCGGAGCTCGTCCGAGGCGACAGCGCCGAGAACGTCGCGGGCGACAAGGTACTCACCATCGGCGCGGCGGAGGTGCACCTCGTGAGCGCGCTCGCGACCGAAGCGGCGAGCGTGTCGCGCGTCGTCGGGGGCGTCTTCTTCACGCGGTGCGCCGGCAACTACGAGGTCTCGGCCTCGGAGATCGCGATCGTCGGCGGCATCGGTCACTTCAAGGGCGGCGGCTCGACCTTGAAGCTGAACGGCGGCCCGATCGTCGCGAAGGGCGGAACCATCAAGCTCGAGTCGGCCATCGTTCGCCTGACGGCCGGGTCCCTCAAGCTCGGGTGACATGAACGACCTCGTGTCCGTGCAAGCCAAGCTCACGATCGATGGCGTCGATCACCGGGCGCTCGCGCTCCGCCTCGTCACCGCGCTCGACGACGTCGGTCGCCTCGAGTGCGAGCTCACCGACGACGCGGGAGGGCCCTTCCCCGAGGCGCTCGTCGGCCGACGCCTCACGCTGACCCTCGAGCGCGAGGACGGTAGCTCGAAGGCCTCCTTCGCCGGACTCGTCATCGAGGCGGCGCACGTCGGGGACGACGGCGCGCTCGCGCGGGCTCGGCTCGTGGCGTCATCGCGCCTGTGGCGAGCCTCGATGCGCACCGACAGGCGCGTGTTCCTCGAGCGCACGACGCAGGCGATCGTGACCGAGGTGCTCGAGAAGGCCGGCCTCCCTTCGTGCTGCCAGCGCTGGCAGCTCCGCGAGGATCGCGCGACGCGTCCGCACACCGTGCAGCACGGCGAGACCGATCTCGAGTTCGTCCGCCGCCTCTGCGCCGAGGAGGGGATCGCCTTCGTCGTCGAGGCTTGGGACGGCGAGGACCACGTCGTGTTCTTCGAGGGCGATCTCGGACCGGTCGACGGCGCCGAGAAGCTGCCGTTCGCGCACGAGCACGGCTTCGCCTCCTCGCGCGACGTCGTGACGCGGCTCGAGCAGCGCGTGGCCTTGCGCACCGATCGGATCACGCTCCGCGATCTCGACTTCGAGCGCCCCGACGTGGAGCTCCGCGGCGAGGCGCGCGCCGGCGCGGGGAACCTCGAGGCGTACGACTATCCGGCCCGCACGAACGACGAGGCGACCGCGAAGCGCTACGCCGAGGTCCGACTCGCGTCGCTCCGCGCCACGTCCGTCCGCCTCTCGGGCGAGTCGCACGCGCTCCACCTCGCCCCGGGGCGCACCTTCACCACGAGCGGCCATCCCCTCGCCGCGCTCGACGGCGCGCAGCTCGTCCTCCGCACCGAGCACCGCTTCCACGCCGAGGCGTGGGGAACCCTCGCGGAGGCGCGCCACGGCTGCCGCTTCGAGTCGCTGCCGGTCGCGGTCGGCCCCTACCGCCCGACCCTCCTCCCCGTTGCACGCCGGGTGGCCGGCTACACGAGCGCGGTGGTCGCAGCACCCGCCGGCGAGGAGCTGCACGTCGACGCGCACGGCGCCGTGAGGGCGCAGCCGCTCTGGGACCGGGAGGGCAAGCGGGACGAGGCCGCGGCCCCCTTCGCGCGCGTCGCCCAGGTCGCCCTCGGCGGTGGCTTGCTCTCGCCGCGCGCGGGCTGGGAGGTCACCGTGCAGTACCTCGAGGGCGATCCCGATCGACCCATCGTCACCGGTCGCATGGTGACGGCGAAGGCACCGCCTCCCTACCCGCTGCCGGAGCACAAGACGCGCAGCGTGCTTCGTACCGCGACGAGCCCGGGCGGCGGCGACCACAACGAGATCATGTTCGACGACAAGAAGGGCGCCGAAGAGATGTTCCTCGGGGCCTCGCGCAACATGGCGCAGTCGGCCGGCAACAACGCGACCGAGACCGTCGGGGGCAACGAGCTGCGCAAGATCGGCAGCGACCAGACGATCGACGTCAGCGGCTCGATGTCGGCGGTGGCTGGGTCTCAGAAATGGTCGATCACCTCGAACCAGACGATCGGCGTCTCGACGTACCTCGTCGACGAGAGCGGCGGGGCGCACACGCTGTCGGTCGGCGGCGCGCGCAACCTCACGATCGGCGGCGATCACCGACGCCTCGTGTCCGGAAGCTCCGCGCTGGAGGTCGGTGGCCGGCAGCTCGACGTGGTCGTCGGGAGCGTGACCGACGCGACGCTGTCGACGCTCGACGAGTCTGTCGGCGCAGCGCTGATCGAGATCGCCGTCGGTGGTCACAACGTCGTCTGCTCCTCGCGCGCCGAGGACGTCGCCGGCGCCAAGGCGGTGCTCGCGAGCGGCGGACGCGGCGTGACGATCGGGGGCGGGCTCTCCCACGACGTCGCCGGCGCGCTGCTCGTGCGCACCTCCGGAGCGGTCGGTGAGAACGCCGGCGGAGACCTCTCGAACGTGGCGGGTGGCGCCCAGATCGTGAAGGCAACCAACGTCACCTTTTCAGCGAAATCCCTGCTCACCGTGGTGTGCGGCGGATCGACGCTGACCTTGACCCCGGGCTCGGTCACGCTCGCCGGAGCGAGCATCAAGCTCGACGGCACGTCGCCCGACACGGCGCCGCTGGTGAAGGACAACTGAGAGCCGATGAACGACGTCGCCCGTGCCTCGAAGCCCATCGTCGCCGAGCTCGCGTTCGGCGGCGCGCGGGCGCACGCCGTGATCGGGTTCGAGGTCGTGCGGGCCATGGGAGAGGCCCCGCGCGCGACCGTGGAGGCGCGGCTCCTCGCGCCGGTCGAGGTGCGCCAGCTCCTCGGGCAGCCGGCCCAGCTCGCCTTCGGGGCCGGCGAGCTGCAACATCGGTTCGCGGGGATCGTCACGGCCGCCGCCTCGATCGCGACGACGACGAAGGGGACCGAGCGGCAGTGGACCGTCCGGCTCGAGCTGGCCTCGCGCCTCGCGGTGCTCGCAGAGGCGCGCTCGAGCCGCATTTTCCTCGATCACAGCGTGCCCGAGATCGTGGAGGCGGTGCTCGTCGATCACGGGTTGCCGGCGTCGGCGCAGCGCTGGCGGCTCTCCGGGGCTTACCCGAAGCGACCGCTGACGGTTCAGTACGCCGAGAGCGCCTTCGACTTCTGCCGCCGTCTGCTCGAAAAGGAGGGGATCGCGTTCGCGGTGCGAGCCGAGGGCGAGGATGAGGTGGTCGAGTTCGACGACGACTCGCGCGGGGCCGAGCCCATCGAGAGCGAGCCCACCCTCGCGTACGTCCCGACCGGCGGGCTGCGGCAAGCCGACGACGCCGTCCTCCGCATCGACGAGCAACGCCGCGAGTCGCTCGGGAAGGTGAGCCTGGGCGATTACGACTTCACTCGGCCCGATCTCGATCAAGTCGTTGAGGCGAAGGCCGACGACGGCGACCTGTGCGCGTACGAGTTCGCCTACGGCTACGTCGAGCCGGAGGACGGGCGCCGCCTCGCCCGCGTTCGCCTCGAAGCGGAGCGCGTCGCCGCGCGGACGCTCGTCATTCACGCGACGTCGTGCCGGCTCCACGAGGCGCGCCGCGTGGGGCTCGCGGGGGTGCCACGCGCCCTCGACGGGGACTACCTCGTCACCCGGGTGCGCTACCGGCACGAAGCGACGACGACCGACGACGACGGACCGCTCGGCCGCTCCTGGCTGCGCGCCGCGACCCGCCGTGCGCGCGACGCGGACCGTGCGGAGCCCGCCGTCCTGACGGTGGAGGCGACGCTGGTGCCGCTGGATGTTCCGTACCGCTTGCCGCACGTGACCGCGCGCCCCTCGATCGACGGGCCGCAGACCGCGGTGGTGGTCGGACCGGACGGCGCGGAGCCGGAGACGATTCACACGGACGAGCACGCGCGCTGCAAGGTGAAGTTTCACTGGGACCGCGACGAGGCCCGCGACGACCGCGCGAGCGCCTGGATCCGCACGCAGCAATTGAACGCCTCCGGCTCGATGATCCTGCCGCGCGTCGACTGGGAGGTGCTGGTCGAGTTCGAGGAGGGCAAACCCGATCGGCCAGTGATCTGCGGGCGACTCTACAACGGTCGCCACGTGCCGCCTTACGCGCTCCCGGAGGGCAAGAGCCGCAGCGCGCTCGGGAGCCACAGCTCGCCCGGCGGCTCGGGGCGAAACGAGATCCGCTTCGAGGATCGCGCCGGCAAGGAAGAGATCGCGATCAAAGCCGAGCGCAACCAGCGCCTTGGAACTGGCAACGACAAGTCGAAGAAGACCGGAGGCGATCAAACCGACTCCGTCGGCGGCAAGCGGACCTACCAGATCGGCGGGAACCAGACGATCCGCGTGACGGGCGGCCTCCAGGACGGCACGAGCGGCGCCGAGAGCGTGACGATCGGAGCGGCCCGCAAGCTCACCGTCGACGCGGTGCTCGGGCTGTCGGCGCCGAGCCTGTCGGTGACCGTGGGTGGCAGCGAGCTCGAGATGGACGGCAGCCCACTCGCGGGGATCATCGATCTGGCCGCGGCCGCGGCCAGCGAGGTCGCGCAGGAGAAGGCCGCCGAGCAGCTGAAGAAGCTCGACGAGGCCGTGAACGAGAAGCTCGACGCGGCGATGAAGACCCTCGAGCCGCTCGAGCAGAAGCTCGGCAACGTGCAGAAGGGGCTCGAGGCCGCGAAGGACGGCAACCTCGCCGGAGTCGCCGACGTCGCGCGCGAGGCGGCCGGGCTCCCGAAACCCGGCGAGGTCGGAGACGCCATGAAGCGCGCCGCCGTCGGACGCGCCGGGCAGTCGGTCGAACGCCTGAAGGGCGACGAGACCGTGAAGGCGTACGGCGAGGAGCACGGTTTGCCTGGCCTCGGGGGGGAGGCGGCGAGCGCCGGCAGCGACGCCGCGAAGGACGAGGGCAGCGGTGCCGCCAAGGGAGGTGCCGCCGAGGACGGCGGACCGAGCGAGGGCGGAGGCGCCGAGGGGGACGGTGAGGGCGGCGAGGCGCGACCGCTCGATCCGATCCGGAAGGTCCAGGACCAAGGCTTCAGCAAGGCGAGCGGCCTCGACAAGGCGGTCGCGAAGGGAATCGACCGCGCGATCGAGGGCGCCGCGGGCGGGCTCAAGGACGCGCTCGGCGTCGGTCAGAGCGGGAAGAACTTCCCCGGCCCGCCGGGTGGCGTGAGCGGCAACGCCGCCGCGGACAACGCGTGCGGACCCGGCCACAGCGTGCACAAAGTCGGCGGCAGCTACCGCGAGGCCATCGGAGGCTCGCGGATCACGCTCGCGGTCGCGGCGGTCAACACCAACGTGGCCGCGACGCGCACCCAGTCGATCGGGGCCGCACACATCGAGCTGGTCAACGGGACCCGCGCCGAGAGCTGCACCGACAAGTCGGAGAGCACGGTGGGGCTCGTCGTCGTGGCGGGGGGAACCGAGGCCGAGAAGGTCGCGGGTGCGAAGTCACAAAGCGTGGGCGGGGTGCTCGCGGTGCAAGCTGGCAGCGACGCGAAGATCGCCGCGGGCGGGACCGCGAGCTTCGTCGCCGCGCTCCACAAGGTCACCGCGTCGAGCAAGCTCACCTTCGCCTGCGGCGCGAGCTCGGTGACGATCGACGGCGGCGGGGTCACCATCAAGTCGCCGATGGTGAACCTCGTGGCGGCCTCGATCACGCTGCCGCGGACGGTCGCGCAAGGTCCGGGTGGCGGGGCTGGCGGCGCGGGAGGAGCTGGCCCGGCCGGCGCGTCGGGAGGCGGCGGTGGGGGCGGCGGAGCTGCCGCCGGCGGTGGAGGCGGTGGCGGCGGCGGCGGCGTGGGCGCCTCAGGGACCGGCCAGGACGCGCTGAAGGGCGACAAGCGCGCCGCGGGCGCCGACCAGAGCCGCCGCAAGCCCCCCTTCGCGCGCAAGGGACAGCCGGAGCCGGACGCGGCAACGCGCAAGCTCGCGAGCGAGAAGAACGTCGAGCCCGACGACGGAAAGAACGCCGCGCGTCGCGCCGCCCGCGAGGAGGTCGTGGACCATTACCACGACAATCACCACCGCAAGAATCGCTACCAAGGCCGCGACGAGAACGGCAAGCCTCTCTTCAGGAAGGGCGAGCCGTCGGCGCGCGAGGTGGAAGGGGATCGCAAGGAGTTCGACTGCGATCACCCGGTGAACTACACGCCGCCAGGCGAGGCGCAGAAGGGTGGTCTCCAAGGCCCCCGCGTCGAGGGCTCGTCGAACCAGGAAGGCAAGCCGTATCCGCACGGCGAGTCTCCCTACACCACGAAGCAACAACAAACCCAGATGGACGAGCACGCCAAGGCTCAGAAGGCCGCGGGCAAGGCCATTCTGGACGACTGAGGAGCAAGGCAATGACGGAGCTGTTGAGGTGGAGTTCGGGGCGGTTTCTCGTCGTCATCCAGGAGACGGGGGTCGAGGGGCGTGTCTTCGGTGTGCTCGAGGGGCCCGAAGACTTCGTCCTCGACGAGGAGGTGGCGAGCGCGGCCGCGCGGCGCATCGGCGTGGTGGTCGGCAGCTTCTTCGACGAGCAGCTCTTCGACACGGCAGAAGACCTCGCGCGCTTCGCGGAGTTCGAGGCCCGAGCCGAGCAGGAGGCCGGCCCGACGCTGGCGTCGCTCGGGGTCGAGGGGCACGTCGTGATCGAGCGCATCCAGCTCGAGGACGGCCGGGAGATCCGGCGCTCGCCCTCGAGCCCGAGGCGCGGCCAGCCCGCGGCAGGGCCACTCCCGCAGGCGAGCTCCGCGCCGCTTCCGAGCGCCCCCCGACCGGTCGCGGGCGTGCCGGAGCTCACCGTCGAGCACTACGCGGCCTTCTGCGTGGAGCGCACGCTGTACCCGCACGCGCTCGAGGCCGTCGCTCAGCGATACGGCGTCGCCTCCTACGACGCGCTGCAAGCGCTCGACGCGCGCTGGCACGGACGGTTCGGTGGTGAGCCCCACCTCTACGTCGCGTGGCAGCAGGCCTACGCCGAGTACGAAGGCTGGTTGCGGCAACAGGCGCGCTGACGATGGACCTCCCGGAGATCGACAACCGGAGCGCGTTCGCGGTCCTGCCGCTGCTGCTCCTCGACCGGGAGGGCGAACATCTCTTGATCGTGATCAAGGGCACCTTCGGCGAGCGGCGGCCGGGGGAGCTCGCCGTGGCGACGACGCAGCGACCGGTGCGGGTGGTCGACGAACCGTGGGGCGATCCCGTCACGACGCCACCGAAGTACCCGAGCGATCTCGGCGGCGCGCGCCCCGGCGCCGATGTGGCGCTGGTGGCGAGCGCGCACACGCCGGGGGGGCGACCGACCTCGGCGATCGACGTGGCCGTGCGGGTCGGGACGCTGGCGAAGGAGCTCCGCGTCCACGGGCCCCGCGTGTGGCTCGACGCCGGCGAGGGGGTCGGCGCGGCGCGGCCCATCGCGGAGGCCGAGCTCCGCTACGACGCGGCCTGGGGCGGGCTCGACGCGAGCGCTCCCGAAGACGTGCGCGAGGAGCCGCGCAATCCGGTCGGGCGCGGCGTCGTGCGCGAGCGGCAGCGCCTGACCCACACGCTCGCCCCCACGATCGAGGATCCGCGCGCCCCCATCGACTCGGCCTCGCGCGCCCACGTCCCGGCCGGCGTCGGCCCGATCGGGCCGCACTGGGAGCCCCGCCGCAGCCTCGCAGGCACGATGGACGCCCGCTGGTTGCGCGAGCAAGCGCCGCTCTTGCCACGCGATCGCGATCCCCGCGCGAGCTCGTGGGCGTCACCGGGCCTCCATGCCGCGGCCGGCTTCGTCGGCGGCGAGGAGATCGCGCTGCTGAACGTCACGCCGGGCGGAGGGCTCCTGCGCTCGGTGTTGCCCGTGTGCACGGTGCGCCTCGAGACCGTGCTCGGCGCTCGCCGCGAGCACCTCCAGCCCTCCCTCGATGGCGTCGTCCTCGACACCCTCTCCCCCGAGGACGGCAGCGCGCTCACCGCCGAGCTCGTCTGGCGCGCCGTGCTGCCCGTTCCACGGCGGCTCGCCGACCTCGGCGTCGTCGTCCGCGCGGAGGTGCTGTGACGTCTCCCGCGAGCCTCGCCGCGATCGTCTCCACCGGCGCGAGGACGCCGCTCGGGCTCGACGCGCGCCAGAGCTACTTTCTCCTGCGAGCCGGGTTCGCCGCGCTCGGCGAGGCGCCCCTCGGTCGGGACGGCGCCCCGATCGTGATGAGCCTCGACGCCGCGCTCGAGCCGACCCTCACCGGCAGCGAACGCGCGCTCGCGCTCGCCACCCCAGCGCTCCTCGAAGCCCTGGCCGGGCTCGCGCCGCTCGCGCCTGCACGGCTCGGGCTCGTCGTGTGCACCGAGGACGAGCGGAGCTTTTCGGAGCCAGGCGGCCTCGCGCTCGAGCTCGAGCGCGCCGCACGCCGCTCGGTGGGCCGCGTCACGACCACCGTGTGCTCCCGCGGGGGCGCCTCGCTCGCGCTCGCCCTGCCACGCGTGCTGGCCGAGCTTCGCGCCGGGCGCCTCGACGCCCTCGTCGTCGGGGGCGTGCACACCGATTTCGATCCGCGCGCCATCGCCCAGCTCGCCGACGAAGGGCGGCTCTTCACGGCGGAGCACACCGCGGCCGTGCTCCCCGGCGAGGCGGCCGCGTTCGTGGGGCTCGCGGCCCACGGCCCAGCCCTGCCCGCCCTCGCGCACCTCGTCGGAGTTGGCGTCGGCGACGAGCCGGCGCGGCACGACAACGACCTCCCCTCGGCCGGAGCGCGCGGCCTCACGTCGGCGCTGTTCTCCGCCGCAGAGCCCCTCGAGACCTGCGGCGCGCGGGCCGGGTGGGTGCTCGACGACATCGGGTTCGAGGCCTTCCGTCAGCGCGAGTGGCAGACGCTGCTCGTCCGCGCCGCGCAAGTCGTGGGTGCCCCGTTCCGGCTCGACAGCCTCGCCCAGCGCCTCGGTCGACTGGGCGCGGCCTCGCTGCCCCTCGGCCTCACGCTCGTCGCGGAGGCGGCGCGCGCGGGCGAGCCCACGGCCGAACACGCGTTCGTGGTCGGTACGAGCGACGGCGGCGAGCGCGGGGTCGTGGCGGTCTCCCGGGCGGACGCGCAGCGTTGACCTGCGAGGCGCGCGCATGCTCGGATCCGAGCCATGGGCGTGACGGCGTGCAACCTGGACATCATCACGGCGAAGTCTGGCCACACCGCGGTGCCGAACGCGGTGAGCGTCTGCCTCACGCCCGCGGCCCCCTCGCCCGTGCCGGTGCCCTACCCGGTCGTCGCGAACTCCGCCGAGGGCGTGAAAGATCCGCCCGTCCGGACGAAGGTGAACGGCGCGAAGATCGTCACCGTGGGCTCCTGCTTCTCGAAGTGCCACGGCAACGAGCCAGGGACGCTGAAGGAGACGCTGAGCCTCAACACCTCGGGGCCGTGCTTCATCACGCTCGGCGCACCGACGGTCATCATCGAGCTCGGAATGGCGGGGATCACCGGCAGCATCGGGTTCTCGAACAAGGGCCCCGGCGGTTGACTTTGATCATTCTTCGCGGGCCGCGACGCGCGCCGCCACGGGTCGCAGCCGCTCGAGCGCCGCGAGCTGCTCGCCGACGAGCGCGCGGACGTCGAGCCCGACCTCGGTGCGCGTGAGGAGCTGCAGCTCGAAACCGGCGTCGCGACGCTCGTCGTGACGGAGCGCGCCCCCGGCCAGCTCCTGCCACACCCCGAGCGCGGCGTGCGGCGCGCCCGCACGGTGGCGCCGCGAAGCCTCGAACCGCCCGCGGTGCTCGAGCCAATAAGCACGCCACACCTCGAACTCGGGGCTCGGCAGCTCGAGCGTGTCGGGTGAGCCCAACGCCGGCACGTCGCGCGGATCGCTCACCTCGCGCGCGAGCGACGGGGCCCGCGGACCGGGGACCTCGGGCTCGGGGAGCTCGGGGGGCGCAGGGAGCTCCTCGGGCGCGATCGCGACGGAGGCCAGGAGGCGGGCGCCGAGGAGGCGCTCGAGCGCCCGCGCCGCCTCGAGCGCGAGCGCCTCGTCGCCATCGCGGAGGAACGCGAGGAGCGCCTCGATCGCGAACACGCGCCCCGCGACGCCGAGCGCGGCGAGCGCTCGCGGCGTCGGAGCCCTCCGGGCGTGATCGACGAGCCGCGGGACATCGACCTCGGCGCCGAGCATCGCGAGCAGCATCGCCGCCTCGTCACCGTCGGCGCCACCAAGCCACCCGCGAAGGGTGATCTGCGCTCGGGCGGGCGACGCCAGCGCGAGCGCGCGCGCCGCAGCGCAGCGCAGCTCCGACCGCGACGATCCGAGCGCCTCCTCGATGAGCCTCAGGTGCTCGGGGTGGCGGCGGAGCGCGAGCGGGACGAGGGCGTGCGAGGCGATCTCGGGTCGGTCGTCCGCGCACCGCCGCAGCTCGTGATCGGCGAGCCCCCCGCGCCGCGCCAGGGTGCGCACCGCGAGCTCGCGGAGCGACGGTTCGACGTCGACGAGGTAGGCGCGGAGGCGCGCGTCGAGCTCCGGGTGCGGCGCGAGGACGAGGGCGTCCCCCGCGGCGAGGAGCGCCGCCCGATCCGTCACGACCGCATGCAGGAAGCGCTCGACGAGCCCGAGGGCATCGCGCCCCTCGAAGGAGGCGGCCAAGAGCACCACCGCGAAGACGCGCGAAGGGTCGGGCGCCGGAGCGTCGAAGTGGAGCGGCTCGAGCCAGGCGAGGGCGGGTTCTCCGAGCGACGCGAAGGCATCGATGGCGCGGAGCATGCGCTCCTCGAGCGCCGCGCACGAGCGCCAGTCGTCGCCGAGCAGCGGCTCGCGCTGCAGCGCGACCATGGCGACCTCGTCGACGCACTCGCGAGCCCAGCGCCGCAGAAATTCCATCTCGCGAGAGACGGCGGGCGGCGTCGAAACGGGGTGAGGAGCGACGCCCTCGGTCCGCGCTTCGAGGTACCGCGCAAGGTGGGCGCGCAGGCGCTCCCCGTGAGACTCGAGTGCCTCGAACGTGGTGGGGGCGGGCAGCTCACTCGGCAGGATCCGCGCTTCCGGCGCAGCGGGCTTTCCCACGCGGAGCGTCGGCCGAAGGGAGCGCATGCGCCGGCACCGCTTCAGCGCGGGGCGCACCCCGCTGACGACGAGGGCGTCCTCACGGGCGTCGCTCGAGGCCGGGGGCGCGTCGATCGGCGTGGCCTCGAGCTCGGCGAGCTCGGCGCCGACGCCATCGAGCTCGCGCACGATCGCGAGGTGCACGTCCTCGCCGCCCGGCGCGAGGATCCGGCGCGCCGCGAGCGCGGCCTCGCGTGCCCGCTCGAGCGCGCGATCGGGCGCAGCACGGCGATCGGCCCAGTCGCAGAGCGACCCGAACAGCTCCTCGAGCGCGCTTCCCACGGGTCGGAGATCGAGCGCGGAGGCCGGTGCGCTCTCGAGCAGCGCGATGCTCGCGTGCACCCGGCGGAGCGCGCTCTCAAAGGCTCGTGGCCGCACGGGCACGTCGACGCTCACCATGCGGATGTAACGCGGTCCTGCGCTGGACGAAAGTCCGGTCCCGGGGTAGCCGTGGGAAGTGACCGCGATCGTCGGCTTCGAGCGCTGCGCCGAGCTGCGTGCCCGCATCGACCGCGGCGAGCCGCTCGCGGTCGTCGTCGGTTCGGCGGGTCTCACGGTCGAGGCGTTCCGCGAGGCCGAGCGGGGCTGGCTCACGCGGATCGGAAGCGAGACCGCGCGCGGGCGACTCGGGCTTGCGCAGCGCTACCACGCGACTTACCTCGCGGCGCGCCCGGAGCTCGCGGCCGCAGCGCCGCCCGCGGCGTCTCGGGGCCGGGTCGCGCGAGCGGCGCCCGAAGTGCCGCCGGCGATCCTCGCGACGAGCGACGCCCTCCCGGTGCTCGCCCTCGAGATCCTCCCGTTCGACGAGCCCGCGCCGGGCCAGGGCAAGCCCGCGCCCGACCCCCGGCGCTCGCTCGAGTACGTCGCGATCGAGCAGCGAGCCTACCTGGCGCATGCGCTCCCATTCGCGGCGGGCGCGAGCCCGAAGGCTCCGGCGCTCGCGGCGCTCGACCGGACCGGGGTCCTCGCGGCGTGGGCACCACCCGAGGCGCCCGCGCTGCCGTTTGCGGGCCGCGGCGTCGCGCCGGCGCCGACGCACGATCCTACCGCGCCGCGCCTCACGGGCGGGATCGATCGGACCTCCGAGGCGCAGCCGGCGCTGGAGGACCTCACCCCTCCGCTCGCGCTCGAGGCTTATGCAGCGCTGTGTGCGGCGTGGCGCGCGGCGCCGGAGCGCGTGGCCGAGCTCGAGCGAACCTACGGCGTCACGGTCGAGCGCGCCGTGCTCGACGCCCGCTTCCGGGAGTGGTTCGCGCGCTTCCCTGAAGATCACCGCGCCTTCATCGTCGCGTTCGAGGCGCGCCTCGGCCTCGCGAGCCGCCCAGCGGGCTGAGCTCGGGCGCGCTTCGCTCGAAGCCTCGTCCGCGGCCGCGAGAGGGCTTGTCGCTCTGGAAGACGCGGGCGACACTTCGGCGCCATGGGTCGAACGGCACCAGCCCCGAACGTTCCGCCGACACCTGGGATGTGTCCCCATGTCGTGGTGCTCGCCGGCGGCGGCGCAGGCGGCGGCAGCGGCGGCAAGGGCGCCGGGGCGAAGGGTGGCGGCAGCGGGGGCGGTCCCGGCGGGGGCGGCGGGGGCGCGGGCGGCGGCAAGCCGAGCGCCGGCAACGGCGCACCGGACGGCAAGAAAGGCAAAGCTTCAGCGGCGTGCCCGATCGACGTCGTCACCGGGGCGATGTTCACGCTCGAGCTGTGCGACGCCTTCCTGCCGTCGACCCACGACGTGTGGTGGGGCCGGCAGTACCGCTCGT